>Ga0210393_10000591_pt1 | contig 32380 bp, 28 predicted proteins | sample IncBWC27OmetaG_FD_160068 | JGI IMG/M metagenome (GOLD analysis project Ga0210393, IMG submission 160068) | Forest soil microbial communities from Barre Woods Harvard Forest LTER site, Petersham, Massachusetts, United States - Inc-BW-C-27-O ...
GCTGGATGGCATTCTTTTGCAGTTCGCTCTGTTGCTGCATCAGCGTTGAGATCGAGGTGTAGGCGCGGCTGACCTCCATCATGCGGCTCATCTCGACGACCGCGTTGACGTTCGACTTTTCGATGAAACCCTGCTGCACCTTGGATTTGGTGTCCGGCTGCGGGGCGCCGCCTTCACCGGCGGCATAGAGGTTGAAGCCTTCCTTCAGCACCTGCTGGGCATCGGTGAACGAGACGAGGCGGAGCGTTCCGCGGATCGAATCGGTCCGGCCGGTGCCCTCGACCACCGTGATGGTGCCGTCAGCCGTGATGTTGATGTCGTGGTCGGTCTGCTGGAACACGATCGGGCCGGCGGTTCCGAGCACCGGATTGCCGGAGGCGGTTACGAGCTGGCCCTGGTTGTTGATCTGCAGGTTGCCGTCACGGGTATAGCGCTCGCCTCCCGGCGTCTGCACCGTCAGGAAGGCGGAGCCGTTGATCGCGACGTCGAGCGGATTCTTGGTTTCTTCCAGCGGGCCCTGGGTCATGTCGCGGTAGGTGCCCCGGTCCTGCACGAAGCTGACGCGGCGGTCGCCGCCGACGAAGTTGTCTTCATGCGCGGGCGTGTTGAGATATTCCTCGAACAGCGACTTGTCGGCCTTGTAGCCGGAGGTATTCACGTTCGCGATATTGTTGGCGACGATGTCAATCTGCCGCTCGAGTACGGCTTGCCGCGACAGTCCGATGAGAAGCGCATTCTCCATCGCTCATGTTCTCCCCTTCAATGATCGGCCCTTGGCCCTCCCAGGCCGCCTGCTGATCTTCAAACCGTCCGGCTCTCCCAAGCCTGCGGTTCGCAATCATTACAGCGAAAGCCGTGCCACTCTGGAAATGAAAATCATTTCAACAGCTTGTGTCTTCAAGCAGGGGTTTCAGGGGGCGGCAATAAGGTCTTGTTGACCATGTTTGCCCGGCAACTTTTTCCTAGTCGGCCGGCAAAAGAAAGGTCCCGTTAACCATTATTACCTTAGCGTTCAAAACGAGCGCAGGACGTGCCGCGTTGTATCGCGTCAGTGGGTCGCCTGCCGGCATCGAGTCCTTACTTCAGTCGGAGCGGCCCCAAGCGATGGCAGACAACGAGCAGGCGGAAGGCGCGGCCGAAGCCACAGCCTCTGCGCCCAAAGGCAAACTCAAGCTGATCATCGCCGTCGTTGCCGTGCTGGCCATCGCCGGCGGCGGGGCGACGTGGTTCTTCTTCATGCGGCATCATGGCGAGGAAGGGCATGCGGAGGCCGCAGCGCCGCCGCCGAAGCCTCCTTCCTATGTCGAAGTGCCGGACATGCTGGTGAACCTGATCGGCCTGCCCGGAGAACGGGTGCAATATCTCAAGGTCAAGATCGTACTCGAGGTCAAGGAAGAGAAGCAGGTCGAAGCGATCAAGCCGTCGCTGCCGCGTGTGACCGACATTTTCCAGACCTATCTGCGTGAATTGCGTCCCGGCGACCTCAACGGATCGGCGGGCCTGTTTCGGCTGAAGGAAGATTTGACCCGGCGCGTCAACGCGGCCGTATCGCCGAACCAGGTCAGCGCGGTGCTGTTCAAGGAAGTCGTCGTTCAGTGACGATGCGGATCTAGGAAAATGGCGGGCAACGATCCAGTCGACCAGGATGCAATTGCGGCGCAATGGGAAGCGCAGCTTGACTCCCAGGATCCGGAAGCGGCCGCTGCGGAAGCGGAAGCCAACGAACTTTCCGAAACCATGGCCCTGCAATGGGCGGCCATGGTCGAGGATGGCAGCAAGGACTTCGGTGGCGGCAAGAACGGCGGCGAACGGGTCCTGTCGCAGGAGGAAATCGACAACCTGCTCGGCTTCAATGTCGGGGAGGTCAATCTCGACGACAATTCCGGCATTCGCGCCATCATCGATTCGGCGATGGTCTCCTACGAGCGTCTGCCGATGCTGGAAATCGTCTTCGACCGCCTGGTGCGGCTGATGACGACCTCCTTGCGGAACTTCACCTCCGACAACGTCGAAGTCTCGCTCGACCGCATCACTTCCGTGCGCTTCGGCGACTACATGAATTCGATCCCGCTGCCGGCCGTGCTCTGCGTGTTCAAGGCTGAGGAGTGGGAAAACTTCGGGCTCGCCACCGTCGACTCCAGCTTGATCTACTCGATGATCGACGTCCTGCTCGGCGGTCGCCGCGGCCAGACCTCGATGCGCATCGAGGGCCGTCCCTACACCACGATCGAGACCAACCTCGTCAAGCGGTTGGTCGAGGTGGTGATGGCGGACGCCGAACAGGCGTTCCGGCCGCTGTCGCCGGTCAAGTTCACCATCGACCGCTTAGAGACCAATCCGCGTTTTGCCGCCATCAGCCGGCCGGCCAATGCCGCGATCCTGGTGCGCTTGCGCATCGACATGGAAGATCGCGGCGGCAATGTCGAATTGCTGTTGCCTTATGCGACCATCGAACCGATCCGCAACGTCCTGTTGCAGATGTTCATGGGCGAAAAATTCGGCCGCGACCCGATCTGGGAGGGCCATTTCGCCACCGAGGTCGGGCAAGCGGAGATTTCCGTCGATGCCGTGCTCTACGAGGCCGATATTCCGCTCAAGCAGCTGATGCGGCTGAAGGTCGGCGACACCCTGCCGCTGGACATGCGGGCCGATGCGCTGGTGGCCGTGCGCTGCGGCAACGTCACCCTGACCGAGGGGCGGATGGGCCGGGTCGGTGACCGCGTCGCGATCCGCGTCGCCAAGCAGTTACGCAAACCGAATACGACTTTTGCCATGTTCGAGAAGGCCGACGAGCAAACCAAGATGATGGAGGCCCCATGAGTCACTCGCTGGGAGTAGCAATCGAGAGCCTTGTCGCGATTTTGCTCATGCTCACGATCGGTTACTGCATGTTGCTGAACAAGCGCCTGAAGCGGCTGAAGGCTGACGAGCAAACGCTCAAGGCCACCATCGGCGAGCTCATCACCGCGACCGAAATCGCCGAGCGCGCGATCGGCGGCCTCAAGCATACGGTGCGCGACGTCAACGAGAATCTCGGCTCTCAACTGGCCTCTGCCGCCGAGATGTCGGAGCTGTTGAAAAAGCAGCTGGGCGAATGCGACAACGTGGTTCGCCGCCTGTCGAAGATCGCGGTCGCGGCCCGTCCCGCAGGAGCCGCGCCCGAACCCGAGCCGGCACCTGCGCCTGCGCCCGCTTCAGTCTCGAGCGCCAAGGCGGTCGCGGCCGCCGCGCAGGCTTTCTCCGAACGCAGAAAGGCTAATGGGCTTGCGGCATGAAACCGTTTCGTAACATCCGCGTCCTTCCCGTTGTTCTGGTTGCGATCTTCAGTCTTGCGGTCTTGAAGATCGCAGGTCTCGTGCTCGACGGCGGATACGTGTTCGACTACCGGCCGGAGTCGACCAAGCCGTCCTGGGCGCAGGAGACCTTCAACTTTCCCGGCCGCAGCGGCACCGATGCCAGCGACATTACCGGTTCGGTGGAAAAGCCGAAGGAGGAAGAGGCGAAGCCTGCGCCTGAAGTAGCGAAGGCCGAGACCACCATGCGGCCGGAGCAGGGGCAGGCAGTATCCGCCTCGGAACGCGCCATTCTGGAGCGGCTCCAGGCGCGGCGGCAGGAACTTGAGGCGAGGGCGCGCGAGATCGACATTCGCGAGAGCCTGCTGAAGGCCGCCGAAAAGCGCGCCGAGGGGCGGGTGGAGGAACTGAAGGCGATCGAGTCCCGCATCACCGGCGCTGCCGCGCAGAAAGCCGATGAAGAAGCCGCGCGCTTCAAGGGCATCATCACGATGTATGAGGGCATGAAGCCGAAAGACGCCGCCAAGGTTTTCGACCGGTTGGAAATGCCGGTGCTGTTCGAAATCGCTTCGCAGATCGCGCCGCGCAAGATGGCCGATATCCTCGGCCAGATGTCGCCCGAAGTGGCCGAACGGCTCACGGTCGAAATGGCGCGCCGCGCAGGCTCGGACAAGTCCGTCGCGGGGGCCGAGCTTCCGAAAATCGAAGGCAGGATGACTCCACCGCAGAAGGCCAACTAGCCGACATGTTTAACAAGTCCTTAAATCGCCAATTCTAGATTCGCGAAGAAGCACCTTCTGGCGAAGTGCGGCGATCGGATGAACTGAAAGACTTAACTGGAATGGCGCGAATGGCTGCCGCTGGATTTTGGTCGCGAACGCGCGGTCGCGCGCAAGCGCTGGCGCACGGCCTTGCGCGAGCCTCGCGTTCCGCGGCAACTTTCCTGCTTGGCGTGCTGGCCTTGCTGGCTTTTTCATCCCAGGGGTGGGCGGCCGAGCCGGTCAAGGCGGAAGCTACGCTTTCCTCCAGCGGCGGCTACGCCCGGCTGGTGGTTAAATTCGCCGAAGACGTCACTTCGGAAGTGGTGACGGCCGGCTCGATCATCGTCATCCGGTTCGAACGTCCCGTCGATGTCGTCGTCGACAAGGTGGCGGATGCCGTCCCGGATTATGTCGGATCGGCGCGGCGCGATCCGGACGGCTCGGCGATCCGCCTGTCGCTGTCGCGCAAGGTGACCATCAACACGATGACGGCCGGTGAACGACTGTTTGTCGACCTGCTGCCGGATTCCTGGACCGGTCCGCCGCCGAGCCTTCCCCAGGACGTCGTGCGCGAACTCGCCGAACGTGCCCGCGCGGCTGAGCGCGAACTGCGCCAGCAGCGCGCGATGTCGGAAGCCAAGAAACGTCCGCCGGTGCGGGTTCGTGCTTCGGTCCAACCGACGTTTGTGCGCTTTATATTCGAAATGCCCGACGGCGTCGGCGTCTCCTCGGTGCTGAACGAACAGAAGCTCAAATTGATGTTCAGCAAGGCGCTGACGTTCGATCTGGCGGACGCCAAGATCTCGGCGCCGCCGAACGTGTCCTCGATCAGCCAGAAGATCGAAGGCGAAACCGCGACGGTAGAACTGATCATGCTGGGGGATGTGGACGTCCACTCCTTCCGCGAGGAGAAGAACTACGTCATCGATGTCGCCTTCCAGCAGGCCGACAAGGCTGCGGTGCTGCCCCAGGCCTCGGATGCGGCGCATCCGCCTGCGGCACGCGTGTCCGAAAAGCCCACGCCTTCCATGGCCGCGGCTCCGGCACCTGCGGCGCCTGTAGCTGCGGCAGCGATGACGCCGGCGGCCCCGGTGCCGGCAACTCCGGCGACAGCCATGCCGGCCGAAAAACCGGTCGCGCCTGAAAAACCTGTCATGGCCGAAAAGCCGGTGACGATGGAGAAGATGGCGGCGGCGCCGCCACCACAGCCTTCGGAATCCCACGCGGCGGAAACGATTGCCACACCGGCCGTTCCCGAGGCCGCCGTCGAACCGGCGCCGAAGATGGCGGCTGCATTGGAAGCGGTCCCGCCCGCGGCGGCGCCGGGCGAGATGCCGGCGGCGACCGAGGTCCCTGCCAAAAAGCCGGCCACCGCGCCCGCGATTGTCGCACCTGCGATGGCTGCGCACGCGGAGGCGAAGCCTGAACCGGTCGCCAGCAATGTCAGCGTGCTGCGCGATGGCGCAGGACTGCATCTGACGTTCTCACTGCCGACGGGGACGCCGGCCGCGCTGTTCCGGCGCGCCGATACGCTGTGGCTGATGCTCGATTCGAAAAAGCCGATCGATGTCGAATCGATCCGCGGGCAGGGCGGCGCTGCAGTCGCCGATGTCAGCGTGGTGCCGCAGGACAGAGGCCAGGCGGTACGCTTCCGCCTCAACCGCCCGCAACTGCCTTCGCTCTCGGGCGAAGATCTCGCCACCGGCACCAACTGGACCGTCACCTTTGCCGATACCGTGCAGACGCCGTCGCAAGCCCTCTCGGCGATCCGAAACATCGCCGACCCATCGCTCGCCAATGTCACGGTGCCGATGCCTGGCGCCGGCATGCTTCACCGCTTCACCGATCCGGACGCGGGCGACACGCTGTTTGTGGTGACGGCAAGGGCGCCGGCGCGCGGTTTCATCAAGCGTCAGGATTTCGTCGAGCTGTCGCTGTTGGAATCGATTCACGGCGTGGCGATTCGTCCGAACTCCGACGAGGTGACCGCCGATGTCGGTCCCGACAAGGTGGTTCTGGGTAAGCCTGGCGGCCTGACGCTGTCGCCGGCCGATAGCGGCGCCGAACGCGCGCCCACCGCGGTGCGGCCGATCTTTGATCTCGGCGAATGGCGCAAGAACCTGGAAGGAAACTTCAACGAGCGGGCCGATGCCCTGATCGAGGCCGCGGGTGCGGCGGCTTCCGCCGGGCCGGAACAGCGCATGTCAGCCCAGGTCGATCTCGCCCGCTTCTACATGGCGCGTGCGATGTTTCCCGAGGCCGTCGGCGTGCTCAATCTCGCGCTCTCCGACAGCAAGCCGGGCTCGGAAGACCCGTCCGTCCTGATCGTTCATGCGCTGGCCAACATTCTGATGGGACGCCCGGAACGGGGACTGAAGGATCTCGCGAGTCCCGCGATCGGAACCAATTACGACTCTCAGCTTTGGAAGGCGATCGCGAGCGCGCGTCAGGGAAAATGGGCGGACGCGCGCGAGAAGTTCAAGAGCGCCGAATTCGCCATCACATCGCTGCCGATCGACTTGCAGCGCATCGTGATTGCCGATGCGATGCATGCCTCGATCGAGGTCAAGGATTATCCGGGGGCGGCCAAGCGCGCCAGCGAACTGGATGTGATCGGGATCGCGCCCGAGCAGGCGGCGGCCGTAGGCGTGTTGCGCGGCCGGCTCGCCGAGGGCCTTGGCCGCGACAAGGACGCGCTGGACGAATACAAGCGCGCGGCCGCCTCGTCGGACCGCCCAGCCGCGACGGAGGCGCGGCTCTTGCTGGTCGCACTGAAGCAAAGGCGCGACGAAATCAGCCAGGAAGACGCGCTAAAGGAGCTCGAGACCCTGGCGATCACCTGGCGTGGGGACACGCTCGAAGTGCAGGCGCTGGAAATGCTGGCGCGCATTTATGCCGACTCTGGCCGCTTTGCCGAGTCCTTCGGCGCGGTGCGCACCGCCAATCTTCTGGCGCCGAATCTGGAGATCTCCCGCCAGGGCCAGGATGCGGCGTCGGCGCTGTTTGCCCAGCTCTTTCTCGGCCCCAAAGGCGACGACCTTCCGCCGATCGATGCGCTCGGAATGTTCTACGAGTATCGCGACCTGACGCCGATCGGCCGGCGCGGCGACGAGATGATCCGCCGTCTCGCCGATCGCCTGGTGGCGGTCGATCTGCTCGACCAGGCCGCCGAGCTCTTGCAATACCAGGTCGACAAGCGGCTCGAAGGCGCCGCGCGGGCGCAGGTCGCTGCCCGCCTGGCCATGGTCTATCTCACCAATCGCAAGCCGGAGCGCGCCATCATCGCGCTTCGCTCGACCCGGATCGCCGATCTCTCGGGCGAATTGCGCCAGCAGCGTTTGTTGCTCGAGGCGCGCGCGCAGAGCGACGTTGGACGTCATGACCTCGCGCTCGACATCATTTCCAACGTCAACGGCCGGGAAGCGATCCGGCTGCGTTCCGATATCTACTGGGCGGCGCGGAAATGGCGCGAGTCGGCCGAACAGATCGAACTCTATTACGCCGACCGCTGGCGCGACTTCAAACCGCTCGGCGCTGCCGAGAAGAGCGACATCATCCGCGCGGTGGTCGGTTACGCGCTGGCCGAGGACACCATCGGGCTGACGCGCTTTCGCGAAAAATACCTGCCGCTGATGAGCGGGGATGTGGACCGGGCCGCCTTCGAGATCGCCAGCAAGCCGGTCGGCTCCAGCGGCGCCGACTTCGCCGCGATCGCCAAGATGGCCGCAAGCGTCGATACGCTGGAAGGATTCCTGCGCGAGATGAAGACGCGGTATCCCGACGCGACCGCGCGCGCGATTATGCCGCCGGCCATGACGAAAGCCGATCCGGTCTCGACTGGATCGCTACCGGCGATCATCGGAACCAAGCAGGCGAGGGCGGCGAAGTAGGCAGGGCCGGCTCGCCGTCGTTATTCCGCTCGACAGATGTCCCGGCAAACGCCACCTTTGCTGCGTGACAAACCAAAGGTGGCCCATGAGCAAGCCTACGAAAACCGCCAACGAATTGATTGCCATGGCGCGCGCCGAGCTCAAGGCCCATGCCGATTGTCCCGATGGAATCGAAATCTCGGTGATTTCCAGCGCCGATAGCTGGGAGTTCCGCGCCAGTGCCGATGCGGCAACCGTCGCCAAGCCCGGCTATCCCGAATGCGTCGCAATGCTGGTGCAGATCGGCGATCACCTCAGCAAGCAATACGACCTGCGAGATTGAACTGCTAGCTTCCGCCGTAGCTTTGTACCAGGCTGCCGGCGACGAGCGACCAGCCATCGACCAGCACGAAAAAGATCAGCTTGAAGGGCAGCGACACCACCGCCGGCGGCAGCATCATCATGCCCATCGACATCAAGACCGACGCCACCACGAGATCGATGATCAGGAAGGGGAGGAACAACAGGAAACCGATCTCGAACGCGCGCTTCAATTCCGAGATCATGAAGGCCGGGATCAGAATCCGCAGCGATAACGCATCCGGCGTCGCCGGCAACGGTTCGCCCGACATGTCCATGAACAGTTTGACGTCCTTTTCGCGAACGTTCTTCAGCATGAAGCCCCGTAGCGGCACGGACGCCCGCTGCAACGCATCCTCGACACTGATCTGGTTGGCGACCAGCGGCTTGATGCCGTCGTCGTAGGACTTTTGCAGGATCGGTCCCATCACGAAGGCGGTCAGAAACATCGCCAGCGCAATGATGACGGAGTTGGGTGGCGCGGTTGCCGTGCCAAGCGCGGTGCGCAGCAGTGACAGCACGACGACGATGCGGGTGAACGACGTCATCATGATCAGGATCGACGGCGCCACCGACAACACCGTCAACAGCGCGATCAGCTGGATCGCGCGCTCGGTCACGCCGCCATTGCCCGCGCCGCCGCCGAGATTGATGCTGATGTCTTGCGCCCATGCGGGCACAGCCAGCAATCCGGCGGTAAAAACAGTGGCTAAAAATAAAACTCTACGCGGAGGGCCTGCGGCCCTCACGAAGGATTCTTCGGGCGGCCGAGCAGCGAGGCCATCTCGTCTTCGAGGTTATCGAAGCCGGTTTTCGGGCCTGGTGCCGCGGGAGCCGGCGGCGGCTCGCTGCGGGGAGTTGCGCGGGCGGCCGGCGGCTCCGGCGCGACCGGTGGCGCAACTGCATCGCCTCCAGGGCGTCGAAGCGCTGCCTCGAGCCGCTGGGCCATCTCAGCCAGATTCTGATCGGCCGAAGACATTGCAGGTGCCGATGTCGGCATCGGCGGTGGCATCGGTGGCGGGGCTGCGGGGCGCACTTCGCGGATCGGCGGCTTGGGCCCTACTTCAACGGGCCGCACTGGACGCGGCATCATCGGCTCGGTTCGGGGCATGCGGGGAGCCGGTGCCGGCTCCGGGCGCGCTTCGGGGCGGCCACCCATCGGTTCAGGTGCGAAGCCGGCCAGCGGATCGGCGGCCCGCTCGGGGCGCGGGGGCCGGCGCGCTTCGTCGGCGAAAGCCGGCCGCGAGGGGCGCGGCGGCGGCTCGGGCATTGGCGGCTCGGCGTGATCGAACGGCTCGGCACGGACGGCTTCGGCATCGCCCCAGCCGGTCGGCTCGGGAATGGGTGCGATCCGGGGCTGCACGTCGGCGCCTGCATTGGCGACGGCCGGCCGCGGCGGCAATTGATCGCGTCCTGGCATCGCACGTACGATATTGGGTTCGACGACAATGTCGGTCGGGCCGCCGATCATCAGCAGATGTTCGACGTTGTCGCGTCTGACCAGCACAAGCCGCCGTCGTCCGTCGACCGCAGCGGCATCGATGACGGCCAGACGAGGCATCCTCCCGCGTTGGGTGTTGGCGCCGAGCCGGTTGGAGGCGAATCGGCGGATCAACCAGGCCACGACGCCGATCAGCGCCAGGACCGCCACAAACGCGAAGAAGAATGTAAGTGCCTGCATACTTTATCCCCGGCAAACCGCGTTTTTAAGGGCTTCGATGGTCCGAGGCGCCGCCCAAGCAGCCTCGTGGTGCCAATGAAGCCTTTAAAGTCCGGCTCAAGCTACGTCTGGCCCAAGTTAACGTCCCACGGCAAAAGCTGCCGTCCCGACAATCTTAATAACCCATGAATCGGCAGGGCCAAAACGACTTCTCGACGGGACGATGCCAATGATTTGGTTGGTTAACGCAGCATTCGTGGCGAAATTGCGCTCGAACCGATTCGATCCTGGCCCAAATGCGCCGGACCATCCGCCGTCCCGATCTTAACCAGCCGTTAACCATACACGCGGCAAATTCTGCCTACCGCTAGTGTCCCGATTGGGCCGCTGGCCAAGGGGAGCGCGGCGATGCCCATCAATGACCTTCCGGCCCTGTCGATCCTGCGTACCAAGATGCAATGGCACCAGGAACGCCAGCGGGTGCTCGCGGAAAACGTCTCCAATTCCAATACGCCCAATTTCAAGCCGCGCGACCTGATCGAGCCGAAATTCGAAGTCGGCAGCGGCAAGGTCGACGGGGGTGCCGCATCGCTGCCGATCGCGCGCACCAGCGCCAGTCACATTGCGCCCGATGGCGGTGATCCGACCTTCGATCAGAATCGCAGGGCCGGTTTTCTGACGCGCCCGGCCGGCAACGCGGTCAATCTCGAAGACGAGATGCTCAAGACCTCCGCCAACCAGATGGACTATGCGGCGATGACTTCGCTCTACAGCAAGAGCCTGCATCTTCTCAAAACCGCGATCGGCAAGGGCTGAGCCATGATCCGCAGTCGAAACGGCTAACCACAGGAGAAGTGCATGGCAAACGATGCGAATGCGAATGACTTCGTCCGCTCGATGGGCATTGCGACGTCTGGGCTGCGCGCCCAGGCCGGCCGGATGCGGGTGATCTCGGAAAACATCGCCAACGCCGATTCGACGTCGCCAGTCGCGGGCGGCGATCCTTACCGCCGCAAGGTGCCGACTTTTTCTTCCGCGCTCGACCGCGCGATGGATGCCCAGGTGGTGACGCTCGGCAAGATCAGATCCGACCAGTCGGCGTTTCACGTCAAATACGAGCCGAGCAACCCGTCGGCGGATGCCGCCGGCAACGTCAAATATCCCAACGTCAATCCGATGGTAGAAATGACCGACATGCGGGAAGCGCAGCGGTCCTATGAAGCCAACCTCAACATCATCGGCGCGACGCGCCGGATGATCCAACGCACGCTCGATATCCTAAAGACCTGACAGGAAGGTTTAACCCATGGCTTCACCTGCAATTGCCGCCAACGCCTATGCCTCGGCCGCCCGCGTCCTCGACACCGGAGGGGCGGGCAAGCCGGCGGATTCCGGCGGGCAATCTTTCAGCGACGTGTTGAAAGACGCCGTCGGTGGCGTGCTCGATGTCGGGCGCAAATCCGATGCGCAGACGGTGGCGATGGCATCCGGCAAGGCCAACGTGATGGACGTGGTGACGGCCGTGGCCGAAACCGACGTGGCGGTCTCAACGCTGGTGTCGGTGCGCGACAAGGTGATCGCGGCCTATGAAGACATCATGAAGATGGCGATCTGATCCTCATCCTGAGGAGCCGGCAAAGCCGGCGTCTCGAAGGATGAGAGAATTCGGCTTCATGGTTCACCTGGCGATGCGAAGCATCGTCCAGTGACGCGCACCGGACGGCGCAAGCGCCGCCGGGGGCTCCTCACCATGAGGAAAGACAGGGAAGTTAAAAAATGACCGGTGCGGAAACCCTCGATGTGGCGCGTGACGCGATCTGGACGATCGTGGTGGTGTCATCGCCGCTGATGGTGGTCGGGCTCGTGGTCGGCGTCGTGGTGTCGCTGTTCCAGGCGCTGACCCAGATTCAGGAACAAACGCTGATTTTCGTCCCGAAAATCCTCGCCATTTTCATCACGCTGCTGCTGGCGCTGCCATTCATGGCCGACTCGCTACACAGCCATATGATGCGGATATCGTCGCGAATCATAGGCGGCTGATGGCACACTCAGGCCGCGAGTGTCCCTGTGGCTCCAGCATTCGCAGAATGCGCCGCTGCGGGAAGCGAATGATGGAGCCGGGACGCTCGGCGTATGCGCATCGATATTTCGCTTTTGCCGGCCCTTGCGGCGACCTTCATGCTGGTGTTCGCCCGCATCGGCGCCATGGTGATGCTGCTGCCGGGATTGGGCGAATCCAATATCCCGGTGCGCATCAAGATTGCGATCGCGCTTTTGCTCACGCTGATCATCGTGCCGCTGCATCGCGCGGACTATCACGTCAATATGGATGCGCTCTCGGCGCTTCTGGTCATGTTTGTTTACGAGATCCTGATCGGCATCGTGCTCGGCGCCACCGCGCGGGTGACGTTGGCCGCGCTTCAGGTCGCAGGCGCCGTGATCGCCCAACAGCTTGGCCTCGGCTTTGTGACCTCGGTCGACCCGACGCAGGGCCAGCAGGGCGTCGTGATCGGCAACTTTCTCACGATGCTCGGCATCACCATGCTGTTTGCGACCGACAGCCATCACCTGGTCATTGCCGCGCTCAACGACAGCTATTCGATCTTTTCGCCGGGCGAGGTGATGCCGAGCGGCGATGTCGCCGCGCTCGCCACCCGCGCCTTCGCCGCCGCCTTCAAGATCGGCATGCAACTGTCTGCGCCGTTTCTGGTTTTCGGTCTGGTCTTCAACATCGGTCTTGGCGTGCTGGCGCGGCTGATGCCGCAGATGCAGGTCTATTTCGTGGGCGTGCCGCTGTCGATCCTGGCGGGGTTTCTGATCTTTGCCGTGGTGCTGACGGCCATGATGGGAAGCTTCCTCGACTACTTCATCGCCGTCATGCACGACCTGATCCCGCTCAAGTAGAGGCTGTCTGACCATGGCCGATGAAGATGATGGCGGCGAACGCACAGAAGACCCCACGCAAAAACGCTTAGACGACGCGCTTGAGCGCGGCGACGTCGCCAAGAGCCAGGAGGTCAACACCTGGTTCATGATTGCGGGCGCAACCCTTGTTATTTCGAACTTTTCCGGCTCGATCGGCGGCATCCAGATGCCGTTGCGCAATCTCATTGCCAATTCCTGGATGATCCGCGTCGATGGTCCAGGTCTCCTGATGCTGATGCAGAACCTGGAATATACGCTGTTTGCCGCGCTCGGCCTGCCGATCCTGATGCTGGTGATCACGGCGATCGCCGGCAACATGCTGCAGCACCGGCTGGTGTGGTCGGCCCAATCGCTGACGCCCAAGCTCTCAAAGATTTCGCCGATGGAAGGCGCCAAGCGCATCTTCGGCAAGCAGGCGATCGCCAATTTCGCGAAAGGTCTGTTCAAGCTGATTGCGCTCGGTTCGGTCATGACCGCGATCCTGTGGCCGGAGCGGCATCGTCTGGAATCGATGCTGCGGTTCGATCCCTCTGCCTTGCTCGGCGTCATCATCAGCTTGACGCTGCACCTGATGGGCGCCGTGGTCGCCATGCTCGCGGTGGTCGCGATTGCGGATTACTTCTTCCAGTACCGGCAATGGTACGAGCGGCAGAAAATGTCGCTTCGGGAGATGAAGGAGGAATTCAAGCAGTCCGAAGGCGACCCGCACATCAAGGGCAAAATCCGGCAGTTGCGCCAGCAGCGCATGAAGAAGCGCATGATGGCCGCGGTCCCCAAGGCCTCGGTGATCATCACCAACCCGACCCACTATTCGGTAGCGCTGTCCTACGAACGCGGCATGCCGGCCCCGATCTGCGTGGCCAAGGGTGTCGACCTGATCGCGCTCAAGATCAGGGAAATCGCTGGCGAACACAATATTCCGATCGTCGAGAATGTGCCGCTGGCGCGCGCGCTCTACGCCAACGTGGAGATCGACGAGGAGATACCTGTGGAACACTATCACGCGGTCGCCGAAATCATCGGCTACGTGATGGGCATGCGGCGCGGCCTGTCCGGCCGGCGGTGAGGTGGCCTGCCGGTTCCTGTGTAGGGGCAGGGTCGAACAGCTTGCGAATTACCCCGGCGGCGACTTGCGCTAACGGGTCCGATTCAGGCACTCAGGGGGAGAAACGCCGAATCTAGCGTACATATTGCACGTACACTCCGTGTCGACAGGCTATTCTCCTTCTCATGACCGCCGAATCTGACCCATACGCCCCGCGACCGGCCACCGCCCAAGAGCCGGTGCGGCGTGGCGGCAGTATTTTGCTGGTGCTGCTCGTGGCAGGCGTCATCGTCGCGGTCGCGGTCGCGCTTACCACCATCGGCCGGGCGCAGGCGCAGCCTTATATCCTGGGGCTCCTGGCGCTGCTTGCCATGGTCGGCCTGTTCAATCTCTTCGCCTTTGCCGCCGGTATCATCCGCTTTGTCGACCGTTCGATGGACGATCCGGTGGTGCGCCGCATCGCCGATCTCGCTTATGACGGGATCGCCGTCACCGACCCGAGCGGCCATGTCGCTTATTCCAATTCGGCCTATCTGACGCTCACGGGCGCTTTGAGCCCGCAAGACGTTCGCCCGGTGGAGCGGGTTTTCATCGGCAATCCCGACGTCTCGGAAGCGGTGTTCCGGCTGCTCAAGGCCGCGCGCGAAGGCAAACGCCAGCAGGAGGAAGTCCGCCTTGCCGGCACCGACGGCGACCACGGCCGCTGGCTCAGGATGCGGGTCCGTCCGCTCGGCCAGAGCAAACGCGAGGCGAAATATGCGGTGTGGTCGATCGCCGATATCACCCGCGACCGCGAGCGGCAGGAGGACGTGTTCCAGGAGTTGCAGCACGCGATCGAATATCTCGACCATGCGCCGTGCGGCTTTTTCTCGGTCAACGCCTCGGGCGAGATCGCCTATGTCAACGCGACGCTCGCCAACTGGCTCGACTACGATCTGGCGGAGATCGGATCGGGCGGGTTGAAGCTGACCGACATCGTGTCCGGCGACGGCGCCGCGCTACTGACCTCGGTGACGCCGGTGCCGGGCGAGGTGACGACCGAAGTCTTCGACATCGACCTGCGCATGCGTACCGGCAGGACCATGCCGGCGCGGCTTTACCACAAGCTCGCTTTCGGCGCCGACGGCGCGCCGGGCGCCTCGCGAACGCTGGTGATCAGCCGTGCGCGCGACGAACGTGCCGATCCGCAGCGGGCGGCCGAAGTGCGCTTCATGCGCTTCTTCGACCATACGCCGATGGCGATTGCGACCGTCGATCGCGCCGGCGCGGTCGTCCGCGCCAATGCGCGCTTCGCCAAGTTGTCGCAGGGCCTCGGCGCCGACGGCGTGGCCGGCAAATCGATCTTCAGCACCGTCAATGCGCGCGACCGCAACCTTCTGGTCGCGGCCATCAACCAGGCGGCGCAGGGGCAGGGCGATATCGCGCCGGTCGAGGTCATGCTCGACGGCACCAAGGAACGGTGGGCGCAGTTCTTCGTCACCGCGGTCGAGGAGGACGAACGCGAGGCGGAAGCCGCGATCGTCTACATGCTGGAGACGACCGAACGCCGAGCGCTGGAGAACCAGATCAATCAGTCGCAGAAGATGGACATGGTCGGCCAGCTCGCCGGCGGCATCGCGCACGACTTCAACAACGTGCTGTCCGCGATCATGATGGCGAACGACTTCCTGCTGAACGCGCACAAGCCGACCGATCCGTCGTTCCAGGACATCATGCAGATCAAGCAGAACGCGACGCGGGCGGCCACGCTGGTGCGCCAGCTGCTGGCGTTCTCGCGCCGCCAGACGCTGCGGCCGCAGGTGCTCGATCTTGGCGATGCGCTGTCCGACCTCACCATGCTGTTGCGCCGCCTGATCGGCGAGAAGGTGAAGCTCGACCTCGTCCATGGCCGAGACCTGTGGCCGGTGAAGGTCGACGTCTCGCAATTCGAACAGGTGGTGGTCAATCTCGCGGTCAATGCGCGCGACGCGATGCCCGATGGCGGCAAGCTCTCGGTGCGCACGGCCAATGTCACGGCCGAAGAAGCCACCCAGCTGGCCTATAAGGGGATGCCGGCGGCCGAATATGTCAGGATCGATGTCAGCGATACCGGCACCGGCATTCCGGCTGATATCGTCGACAAGATCTTCGAGCCGTTTTTCTCGACCAAGGAGGTCGGCAAAGGCACTGGCCTCGGGCTCTCGACGGTATATGGCATCGTCAAGCAGACCGGCGGTTTCATCTATGTGGATTCCGAACCCGGCAAGGGAACGTCGTTCCGCATCTTCCTGCCGCGGCATCATCCCGAGAAGGAAGTGGCGCACGATCCTGCGGCTGCCAATGGCGCCGCCAAGGAGGCTGCCACTGAGGCAAAACCCCGCACCGATCTGACTGGGCAGGGCACGATCCTCTTGGTCGAGGACGAGGAAGGCTTGCGTTCGCTCAATGCGCGCGGCCTGCGCTCGCGCGGCTACAGCGTGATCGAGGCCTCCAACGGTGTCGAGGCGCTGGAAGCGCTGGAGGAGAAAGACGGCGCGGTCGATCTCGTCGTCTCGGACGTGGTGATGCCGGAGATGGACGGGCCGACGCTGCTCAAGACCATGCGCGGGAAGAACCCCGACCTGAAGATCATCTTTGTTTCAGGTTATGCGGAAGACGCCTTCGAGAAGAGCCTGCCGGAGAACCAGCAATTCGCCTTCCTGCCGAAACCCTTTACGCTGAGCCAGTTGGTGGCGGCGGTAAAGGAAACCATGACGCCGCAGTAAGGTTTTGGACACGATGCCCGCGACGCAGGGCCGCAGCCCATCCCCCTCGCTGTGGCTTCTCTTTTGAGCGACCCTGCCCACTTAAGGGGGGCGCTTCCCTTTAGGCATCAAGACCATGGAAGCGCGGGTTTTTGAGGGAATATCGCCATGAATTTCAGGCCACGTGTTTTCGGCCTTGTGAAGGCCTTTGCCGTCGTGTTGTCGCTCGCCCTGCCGCTGGTCGTTGCGGCTTCGTCGGCTGACGCGCGGATCGGCGGCGGCGTCAGCTCGGGCTCGCGCGGCGCGCGAACGTTTTCGGCGCCGCCTTCGACCTCGACCGCGCCGAGCACCGCGCAACCGTTCAATCGCACCATCACGCAACCGGGCAGCCCTGGTTTGGGCACGGGAGGCGGCGGCTTCTTCAACCGTCCGGGCATGGGTCTGTTCGGCGGATTGGCGGCGGGATTCCTTGGCGCCGGTCTTCTCGGCATGCTGTTCGGCGGCGGAATGTTCGGTGGCATCGGCGGGTTCTCGTCGATCATCGGGCTGATCCTGCAGATCGGCTTGATCGTGTTGCTGGTGCGGTTTGCGATGTCGTGGTGGCAGCGACGTAACCAGACGGCAACGGCCTATGCCGGTGGACCTTCGCCGCTCAGCGCCCAGGCGACTTACGGATCGGGGATGGGTTTCGGTCTCGGCTCGGGCAGTGCGCCGGTTCAGATTCTTCCCGCCGACTACGAAGCCTTCGAGCGGCTGCTTGGCGAAACCCAGGACGCCTGGTCGAACGAGGACGTCGCGCGGCTTCACACATTGGCGACCCCGGAAATGGTCTCGTATTTCGTTCGCGATCTCGAGCAGAACAAGGCCGAGAATGTCGTCAACAAGGTTGCCGGCACGCGGCTTCTGCAAGGCGACCTTGCCGAAGCCTGGCGCGAGGGTGATACCGATTACGCCAGCGTAGCGATGCGCTATTCGCTGGTCGACACCACGCTTGATCGGGCCACCGGCCGTGTCGTCAAGGGCGATGGGCAGCCGGAGGAAGTCACCGAGGTATGGACGTTCCTGCGGCCGCGCGGCGGCAAGTGGGAACTGTCAGCGATCCAGCAAACCTCCTGATCGGCGGAGAGCAGCGCAAGACGAAGACGCCGCGGCAAAACCGCGGCGTCTTTTCGTTTTGGCGCTCCTAACTGTCCAAGCGCACAGCGCTCCTCGCTTTATCATTCCAGCGCCAGTCGGGCATTCCCGCTCCGATCTGTACGCCACCGACCCAACGGTTCGGCGGTGTCAGCGACATGAAGTCCGCATCGCCTTTCAGTACCGCGCGCCCGAGCTCGGTGATGCTCAGTAGGTCCGTCCAGGGCGGTTGCGACTTGCCGTCGGGTCCGACGCCAGTGCGGCGTTCGAAGACGCGAGCGCTTGCGCCTTCCATATTGAGCACGCGATCTCGCACATGAAGGTCGCCTTGCCCGGGAAGCGGATCGAGGCTCCGATGCAGGGTTCGATAGATCTTTCCGAGATTCACGCTGCCGCCCCAGTCCGGCGGCGGCTCCGCCATCAATGTCAGCGCCAGTTCTTCGGTGAGCGAGAGGCCATTGGCGGCCGAGGGCAGTTCGCGCAGATGGCGATGCAGGGCAGGGGCGAGTAATGGCAGCGCAGGCGTATTGCCGCGCATGATCGCCGCGAGTGGACGCGGGTCGGGGTCGACCAACGCGCGCCAGGCGTCAAGCCCCAACCGCAACTGCGCCGCGCTGACGGGTTTGCGGGTCTTCCACAGCATGCGTAACGCTTCCGGCGGCAACTCTCCGAGCCCGCTGAAGCGTCCGGCGCCAGGAAAGTCGCCGATGTTCACGAGTTCGAGCCGCAGCGGACGCCGATGCCTTGCGTAATGCCCAAGCAGGTGGATCAGTGACAACTGGTCGGTGACATCGTGCTCGAACCAGAGCACGACGCGTTGATAATCTGCGGAATCGTGGAGCTCGCGCTCTTTGTCTTCCAGTCCTCGAAGTTGCCCTTCATATTCGAGCGGTGGATCGAATTGATCGCCGTAGCAGTCGACGATGTGGCGCGCACGCTGCTCGAGATACCCTAAGCCCTCCCGCACGGGCCCGATGATATACGGGTAGATATCGACGCAATAATCGCCGCTGAAGCCGGCTTCCTTCAACGATGCCTGCAGGTCATGACCGCAGCGGATATGCAGCGTTCGAAGATCGCCGTCGAGTACCGAAGCGTTCATCGCTTCGTACGCCAGCGTCATTTCGCCGATGTGGCGCTTCAGCGAGGCCCAGCTGTCGAACCGCAACTCCCGCGCAATGAGGTATTGCGCCTCGGCAAGCCTCGGCGGCGACCTGAAACGCGAAAGCGCTTCCGGCTCGCCTGCGCGTGCGGCTTTAAGCAGCTCCTTGGCGCGTTTGCCCTGCTGTTCGAAATTGAGACGAAATTGCGGATAGGGTCCGAGCGTGTCGGCCATAACAGATTCCCTTATCGGTCACCTGCGTTCGCTCAGGCAGATAAGGGGAACGATAGACCTTGACGCGTAGGTCTTCTGTCGTGGGCGCAGCCCTTTCCGCGAACGTGGATGCTCCGACGAAAAGCACGAGATATATTGGACCACTCCGGCTGAAAGGGTCAAGCCAGAGCTCAGTAACGGAATTGATCAGCGATCCCGCAAGCCGTGACTGGCCGAAAAGAACCGAAAAGCGGCAAGACGCCGCGGTAAAACGGCGGCGTCTTTTCATGTCGGGGTCGCTGAAATGGAATAAAGTTGGTCACGACGGGTTGGCTTTGTTGGTCGGCTCATGCCAACGGGCCGTCCGAAGCAAATATGTTGAATCAAAAAGCCATGGGAGGATTTTCAATGTCTGTTCTTGTCCAGAACATTTCGCGTCTCGGTCTTGTCTCGGCGGCAGCCTTGTTCGGGAGCTTGGCCGCGGCGCCGGCGCAGGCCCAATCGGCCAATACCACCTTCTTTGTTACCTCGGTCGGCCCCGGCAAGGGCGCGGACCTCGGCGGTCTCGAGGGCGCCGACAAGCAGTGCGCGACACTCGCCACCGCTGCGGGCGCTACCGCCAAGACCTGGCACGCTTATCTCTCCACGCAGGCCGCCGACGGCAAGCCTGCGGTGAATGCGCGCGACCGCATCGGCAAGGGGCCGTGGCAGAACTCAAAGGGCGTCGTGATCGCCAAGGACGTTGCCGATCTGCACAGCGCCTCGAACAACCTGAACAAGCAGACCGCGCTCAGCGAGAAGGGCGAAGTGATCAACGGCCGTGGCGATACGCCGAACCGCCACGACGCGCTGACAGGCTCGCAGCCGGACGGCACGGCGTTTGCGGCGGGTGAAGACCGTACCTGCAAGAACTGGACGAGTTCGACGCAAGGCGCGGCGATGCTCGGTCACATCGACCGCATTGGCCTACGCGACGACGATGCGTCGAAGTCCTGGAACTCTTCGCATCCCTCCCGCGGCCCGGATGGCGGCTGCTCGCAGGCCGATCTCAAGAGCACCGGTGGCGACGGCCTGCTGTACTGTTTCGTAGCGAACTGATCTGTACGCCGAGCATTTCTTGAGCTTCCCGCCGCAAGTCGGGCTTGCCCGGCTTGCGGACCGTTAATTGAGGAGCGGCCTCGGTCTCACAGCGACCAGGGCGGGCTGACGATGAAGCTTACATCGTCGGTCCAAAGTGCCTTGTTGTCCCAAGGATTCGTGCCGTCGCCATCGCCGGCGATATAAACCTTGCCATCGTAGTGGCGGATGTATTTCGTCGGGTAATTCACCGACCGGAACGAATTTCCTTTCCCGTCCTTCCCCGGCTCCGGACAGAATGTTGCGTCAGACCGATTCAAGGCGGTGCCGTCGAACGGCTGCACATGTAGAGCAGAGTTCTGATGCCGCAGGAAGTCGCCCGGATTGTTTCTCGACTCAAAGGAGAGGCATGAGTTGTCGGAGAGGCCGCGGCGGACGATCCAGGTTGAGTCCCCTTTGTCCTGTTCAGCGCTGCGAGACGTGATCGGCGCGATGACAGCGGCGCCGTTCCGGTTACGAACATAGTATCCGGTGCAGCATGCCGTGGCCACTTGCAGCGAGATTTCCGATCCCGGTGCCAGCATTCCAGACAGGCCGGTGGGTGCGCCATAGCCGACCGCGACAATATTGGCCTGGACAACGTTTTCGGCATGGTCGGTGGGATAGCCTGATGTCATCACGCCTTCGAAGAAGGAGCCCGCGGAGGCGTGGACATTATCGCCGCCAGTACCGAGGATGATCGCGCCCTCCTGGCGCATCGGCGCATATCCGCGTGGAAGGGCACCGGCATAGATTTTGTTGAGGCCGCCCGACTGTGCGTCGCCCCACTTCAGTGCAAACCTGGTCTGACCATTGTTCTTCAACCATGCTGATATGAAGGGACGTGGTCCGCCCCTCACATACGAAGCGGGATTGCAGGTTGGTTTGTCCCAGTGGAACACTCCGTCCTCCAGGTCGGCGTGCACGCCGGGCTCCGGTTTGTTCTGGCAGCTAGCCTTCATATCCTTGCCGACGTTGACCGCATCCATGTGGCCCGGGCCAGTGTCTGTGGCGCTCGTCTCGGCATTGCCATAGTCGAAACAGCATCCCGAATTGAAATGGGTTCCGGAAGAAACCATGTACATTCCTTCCGGCTTTCCATTGACCGCAACGCCCGACGTCCGGTTGTTGCGGTAACCCATCCCCGGCGAAATCGAGACGCCATAAACTTGGTGACCGCCTGCTGTGATAGGCAACGCGTCCGCCGCGGCGCCGAGGTCTGAACCGTCGGGGCCGGGTCCTTTAAATGTCCCGCCGGAGGAGATGGTGAGGTCGTTGTGCCTTGGAGATTGGTCGTAAATTTGGGTGATGACGCAGGTGGTGTTTGCGCAGAATGCGTCTTGCGTCGCGGCGTTCGCGTAGCCGTCCGAAAGCAAGCCGATGTTTTGGGTGGCCTCGTCTGACGCCCGTTTCACCTCGTACAATGCGCCCGCATATTTAGCGTAGAGCGATCTCACCGTACTATGCGCGGCGACACATGGCGTCTTGGCGGCCGCGTAGATGTCGCAGGGCCCTTGTTTGATGGTCCCGGAATGCGTGGGGCCAAGGCCGATCAAGCTTCCAGCCATTAGACCGGCGATGATCGCCAAGGCGCCCCCAACGCTCACCGGCCTCAATGAGGACCGGAATCGGTTCATGATCGATATGATCCTCCAATCGCCGCGCCAAGGTACTGACGGCGATCAAAAGAGCAAGGGATCGAGCCCGCGTCACTCCGTAAGGGGCGGGGGCAAGGTGGCACATCACGCAGGAACGGATAACGGCCGCGACCTTTCATCGCGGCGAGATCGTGCTTGGCGCCGGCCCGTCACTTCGCGGCGTTGAGCGGAAAATCGAACATATGTCGGGTGTAGGTTTCGACCACGATCGAGAACGGCACCCGCGCTTTCGTAAAAAGAATGGCGCGGTGCTCCAGCACGTGGTCAGGGATCGGCAGGGCGCCTGTCCCGTCCTTTTGTGCCGCTTCTAGCTCCCATCCTTCGGGCAACGGCCGCCACAGTGGCGTGACCTTGAGCGTCTGGCGCTGGAATTCGAGATCCTTCACCGCGCGTCCGAAGGGAGTGTCGGTTTCGTCCAGCAGCCGGTTCATCTCCGGAGTGAGGCGGCTCGGCACATACCAGTTGTCTGCCTCGGAAAGCAGTTTGTCGCCGCAAAACAATTGCACGCGCCGGTAACGTACAGGCTCATCAGCCGCAATCGCGAAACGCTGGCGGTCTTCCGGTGTGATCTGTCGATCTTCTCCGCGCAGAAGGTGGGCCGAAACCTTTGCCTCTGTTGCGAGCCGGTGGGCGCCGCACCAGCGCTCCAGCGTCAGGGTCGCGCTCGGGTTCGAGAGCAGTTCGGCATTCAGCGTTTCAATCAACGCCATGGCCTCGACACGGGCGAGGAAACTGCCCGGCCATTCCTCGGCGGATGCCGCGAACGGCAAGATCAGTGCAACGATGGTCAGAAATATCAAGTTAAACCGCTTCATCACGCTTCTAATTCCCACATCTCACTTGTTGTATGCGGCCGCAACAGAAGCTGAGCCGCGCCCTTTTCCTCGTCCGCTTTCATCTTACACGCGGGGCGTTCATCGGTAGAATGACGATGTCGTTAAGTGCCAACAGGAGACATTCTGCGGGTTCTGGCGGCAGCGTTCGCGCACAATTAGCGGTGCAGTTGCGCCGACTACGATGCCATTCGGGTGAGACGATAGACCGGCATGGCCTTGCTGACGCCCTTGAGTTCCGCCTCGCTCTTGGCCACCGGGTATGGCGCAATAATTTCTGCCACGTCTGGCGCGCCGTGAACTTCTTCGGTGATGCAAATCTCGTCGCCATCGGCGAGATTTTGCACCCGCGCTGCGATATTCACCGTCTGGCCAAAATAATCGAGCCGCTCGTTGAGCGTGACCGCGATCGCGGCTCCCCGATGCACGCCGATTTTCAGGATGAAATCGCGCTGGGGGCGGTCCCGATTGAGCTGATCCACGGCCTCGCGCATATCAAGCGCCGCCTGCACCGCATCGGCCGACGTCGAAAACGCCGCCATCACGGCGTCACCGATCGTCTTGGTGACGGCGCCATTGTGCTTAACAGTGGCGTCGAGAAGATGCTGGAAATGCCGCTGTACCTGAATGTAGGCGTTGAGGTCGCCGATCCGCTCGTAAAGCGCCGTCGAACCCTTGAGATCGGTGAATACGAGGGTAACGTCGTGAACCGCAATGCCCTCCGTCGCGCCGATCACCTCCGAGCGGAAGAAGTCGCGAAAGGTTTGTGTCATCAGCAGCCGCTTGCCGGATAAGGATGGCGCGAAGTGAAGCTTCGGGCGCTGAAACGTCGCCGCCGGAAGCTGCAGGATGCCGAATATCGCCGGCAGCTTGCCGGCGTTGCGAACTTCGAACACGATTTTGCCGGGTGCGATGCCGGCTGTGGCGGTCTCGCATTTGCCGCCGTCGAGTGTGACCGGCACATGGGGCGTTACATCAGCTCCGCTTGTGACCGGGAAAAAGAATTGGGCGTCGGTTTCGAAATCCTGGCCCATGAGCCCGCCTTCGGCGGCATCAACCTCAAGACTGACCGCAGAACCCGGCTCGATGCGGGTAAGCACCCTCACCAGGCTTTGGGCAGCCTCGCTCCATGGCACGCCGTCAGGCAAGACGCCGCCCGGCGTGAATTTATAATGGAAGAGGTAATCCCAGGCCGAAAGCGTATCCGGTTGATGGAAGCGGATGCTGCGCACGGCGGGCGAAACCGTAAACGTCACCGTGATGTAGTCGTCGAGCGCGGCGTCGAAATCGGTTTGACAAAGATGGCAGTGGAAATGCGTGTGCAGTTTGCGCAGGCTTCGGAAGCTCTCCACAACGTCGGAGCACATTGGACAAACGAGCATCCAGTCCATGTCGAATAGCCCGGCCGCGCAGGCATGGAGGAAAAGATCGATCCCTTCAGCTTCAGCGATCGATTTCTCTGTGGCGAACTGGATCGGATTGATGCGGTAGAGCGCCTCGTCCGCGCCCGAACGCAACAGCGTCTCCAGTCGCGAGACGACGCGCGGACTCCAGGATTTGGCCGCTTCGAGCGCGACTAGGCGCTCTTCAAGCTTTTTTTCGTCAATCATCTCATCACACCGCGATCAAACCTCGGTCACCCCGGCATTCCCTGAACCTGAATACACAATTCATGAACCCGGGGCGAGCCCATCGATTCTGGTATGCCGAGGCTTCGGAGGGCAAGCGATGGTGTCTAGCGTCGATTCGAATCGTCGATCTGCTTGGCTTTGGCGATGTCGGCGCGTGCGCGCTTCATATCGCCCAGGCGATGGAGAACGATGCCGCGGTCGACGTAGGCGTCGGAAGATTTGGGATCGAGAGAGATCGCCAAATCGAGCTTGATGAGGGCGAGGTACAGGTCGCCATTGCGATACGCGGAGATGGCTTGTTCGCGGTAGTCTTTGGCGTTCGCCGGTCCAAAATCGGGAGCCGAAAAATCGTGAGAGGGGGCGATGCTTTCATCCATATGGGTGCTGAATCTGTCCGCCGTGGATGCACCGGCGTCCGCTGCACTTGGTTCTTCGATCGCCCTAAAATTCTCGAATTTCTTGCCGCCATCGACATCAACCTTGTCACTCGTCCGCCCAGGCGTGTCGACGAATTCGGTCAACATCATCTTCGCTGGTTCGATCTTCGCCGGCTCAGCTCTGAACGTGCCGGTCGTCTGCCCCGGAACAAGGGGGATGTTGTTGGCGTATCCGAACAGCATGTATCCGACGAGGAGCACAAACGATACGGCGGCAAGCGTCATCGTGCCGGTCGCAAGCTGGTAAATCGTGGTGACGGCGATACGGTTCGAGCCTTCGTTCCGCTCGACATCCGCAAGGTCCAGCAGATGGTCGTATGCGGCGCGCTGCTCGTGATCGGAAAGAATTTCGTTGGCCCGAACGAGCTTCCGAAATTTCAGCCCGGCCTGCGGATCCCCCGGATTGATGTCGGGGTGAGTCCCCTTAACGGCATGACGAAATGCAGCCCGGAGGCTGTCAGCGTCGTCCTCCGGGAGAGCTCCCAGCAAATCGTAAAGTGTTTCCATGTGTATTCACGCAATTAACCAACTCAATAATCGTCTCAAGGCTTGGTAATTTCCGCGCCCGTCGTGAGCAAAAACCTCATCGTTCGGCGTGGCAGAAACAGGGCTGGAATATGGAAATAGCGCGCAGCCGCTGTCATCTGGCCGACATACAGGAGTGGGTCGGCGACCTACAGGCGCTGGCTACTTAGAAAAAATGCGGGCAGGCGGGAATAAAGGCAATGCGTCCTGCGACGGGTAGCACCGACCGTTTGCCGTAACGATTCACGTTGGAAGTCGGCTCAGTTTTGCAGGTGCCGGACAGACGATTGGAGAAGCCCAAGGCGAGCCCGCGTCGCTTCTTCGGTGTCCCGATAGCACTGCAGTTCATATTCGGCCCTCAGGAGAGCCCATTCGTCCGGATCGACGATTTTAAGGTCGGATATATTGTATTCGCAATCGGGGACCGGCTGTGGCGCGAGCAACGCCGGATCAAGCCTGCGGAATCGCGCTTGCGCGTAGTGGCGCGTCGAGTGGCTGCGGGATGGTGCAGTAGGGGATGCGGACGCGATCTTGACCTGAGTCCGACTCGCGGCAACGTCGCGCGGCCCGGGATTTTGCGCACAGCCCGCGACGACAATCGCGGACGAAATGGCACAGAGAGTCAACAACTTTGACACGGCCGCGCGAACACAGGTGACGTGTTGTTCACGTCCGCAGGAATCGGCCGGACAAGATGTTTGATCACTGATCGCCATGTCTGCGATCCCGGTTCAAAATGCGGTTCGTTGAAAAGCTCATTGGGCAACGCTGGCACTATGAGTAGAAAATTTGAATCTCTTTCTAACGAACACGATGAATGAAGCGTAAACCGGAATAGCCTGCCGCAATGCGGCCGCAGGAGACATGTGATGGCGCGATGCGCGGCGCAGACGTCGCCAAGGTAATGTGGGGAGTGACGCGGGGAGGCTACGCTGCGACGGTCGCGTGCGTGGCGCCGACAGCCGGTACCGCGTCGCGGGCAAAGCGGGCGGCGGCGCTGATCGCTGTGGACAATTGCGCCACCGCGGCAGGTCTTGCGAACAGGTAGCCTTGGCCTTTGGCGCAGCCTGCATGCGCCAGGAAGTCCCATTGCGCCTCGGTCTCGATGCCTTCGGCCAGAACCGGCATGCGCAGGCTTTCGCCGAGCGCCAGCACGGTGCGGACGATGGCGGCGGCTGCCGCATCGTGCGGCAGCCGTTTGACGAAGGACTGATCGAGCTTGATCTTGTCGAACGGGAAGGCGTGCAGCGTCGCCAGCGACGAATAGCCGGTGCCGAAGTCGTCCATCGCAACCGTGATGCCCATGGCTTTCAGCTTGCGCAGGATATGCAGGCCGCGGCTCTGGTCCGACATGATGGTCGATTCCGTGACTTCGACCTCCAGACGTGCCGGCGGCAAGCCGGTTTCCAGCAGAATGCCGTGGATCATCTCCGCCAGATCCTCGCGGCCGAACTGAACCGGTGAGAGGTTGACCGCGACGTTTCCGGGAATCTTTCCTTCCGCGGCGTCGCGGCAGGCAGCGCGCAATGCCCATTCGCCCATTTCGATGATCGCTTCGGTCTCTTCGGCCAGCGGAATGAATTCCGCCGGCGAAACCATGCCGAGCTTCGGATGTTTCCATCGCATCAAGGCTTCGGCGCCGCAGATCTTGCCGTCATTGAGCGACATCTGGAGCTGATAGTTCAACAGCAGTTCGTGACGTTCCGCCGCATGTTCGAGATCGCGGGCGAGCGCGCGGCGTTTGCGGGCGCTGTCGTCCATCTCGGGGCTGTACATGCAGATCGAGCCGGATTGCTTGCTCTTGCCCCGGTGCATCGCGAGCTTGGCATTGCTCAGGAGCTGGTCGCGCTCCGGCGTATCGGTTGGAAACACGGAAAAGCCGATCGAGGCGGTGAGGCGAACGGCATAGCCCTGGACCGTAAACGGCTCGGCGAAGGCTTGCGAGATCCGCTCCGCAAACGCATAGGCATCCTGCGGGTGGTTGCGCGAGGTCGTCAGCGCCAGGAATTCGTCGCCGCTTTGGCGCGCCAGGAATTCATCTGAGGAAAGCTGCTTGCGCATGCGCGTCGCCACCTCGATCAGGAGCAGGTCGCCGGCGCCATGGCCATAGAGATCGTTGATTTCCTTGAAGCCGTCGAGGTCGATCGAGAATGCCGCGAGCTTGTGTGCCTTTTCGTGCGCCTCGGCGCTGTCGAAGGCGAGCCGCTCGTTGAAGGCGATGCGGTTCGGCAATCCGGTCATGGTGTCGTTGAACGACAATTGGTGGATACGGTCGGCCGACTCGGTGCGCGCGCGCAGGTCGATGATGTAGGTCGAAAAGCCGTTGCCCATGACAAGGAGAACGGCCGCGACCACGGCGATGCCGAGTGTGTCGGCGGGCACCAGGTAGGCCGGCAGGATCACGGAGGCGTCCGGCACGGCTGCGACCGAGGCGGTCATCGAATAGTGCATGACGCAGATCATGAAGGCGAGCACGATGGCGGCGCCATGCCGGCACCAGCGCGTCACCGGACGGTTAGCGCGGTTGACGGCGAGCGCGCTCAAGGCTAGTCCGAGCACAACGGTCATGGCGAGGCCATAGGCGTTCCACTCGAAACTGCCTTTGATATGCCAGGCCTTGAATCCCACCAGATGCATGGCCAGGATGCCGACGCCCATGGCAAGGCCGCCGGCTTCCGGCGCGAGCGGAAAATGTCGGCTGCCGATTTCGAATCCGACAAAACAGCCGACGACTGCGATGATCAGAACTACGCCGGTAGCGACCGGCTCGAATCCGCTTGCAAGCAAGGGATCGAGCGCCAGGATCGAGATGAAGGTCGAAGCCCACAGCGCCACGCCGGTGCCGACGGAGGCCATGAACAACCAACCGCGCCGGGTCGCCCCTTCGGTGGCGCGGGCGCGCGCGAAGTGGCGCATGCCGATCCAGGTGCCGAACAGGCACACGGCGACTGCAAATGCGACCAGGGTTTGTTGATAGGCGAAGCTTTGGGAAGTGGAGTAGAGCATGCGGTGGTTTCCTGCCACCACCCTAGAGCGGCCCTGGTTAACCGGCGAAGGGCTTGCACGTCGAACTCGACGCACTTTGCGAAATAGCGTTGAAATTTTGTAAGAAACGCCGACGGAAGGCGGGCGTTGTTTCGGACAATTGCTTCAGGTGCGGGTCACTTTAATGCCCCGTTAAGGCTGGGTTCCTGAACCGGAATGAGAAAGGCTTCTCGATGCGATACGAACTCTACTATTGGCCGTCGATCCAGGGCCGCGGCGAATATGTCCGTCTGGCGCTGGAAGAGGCCGGCGCCGGCTACGTCGATGTAGCGCGCCAGCGCGGCACGGCGGCGATGATGCGGATGATGGAAAAGGGCAGCGGCACGCCGCCTTTCGCGCCGCCTTTTCTTAAAGCGGGCAAACTCGTGATCGGGCAGACCGCCAACATCCTGCTTTATCTCGGCGCGCGCCATGCTCTCGCACCGACAACCGAAGCCGGCCGGCTTTGGCTGCATCAGCTGCAATTGACGATCACCGACTTCGTATCGGAAGTGCACGACACCCATCATCCGCTCGGCCCCTCACTTTATTATGAGGATCAAAAGACCGAGGCCAAGAAGCGCACCGAGGCGTTCTGGGACGAACGCGTGCCGAAATATCTGGGGTATTTCGAGCGATTGCTCGAAGTGAGTTCCGGGCATTACGTCACCGGGCGCAAGCTCACCTACGTCGACCTCTCGCTGTTCCAGTTGGTCGAGGGGCTGCGTTACGCTTTCCCGAAGCGGATGAAGGCCTTCGAGCGCGAAACTCCAGAACTAAGCGAACTGCACGATCGCATCGCCGCCCGCCCCAATATCAAGGCTTACCTTGCAAGCGAGCGCCGGATTGCCTTCAACACGGACGGCATCTTCCGCCATTACAAGGAGCTGGATGCTTAACCCGCTTCGTCATTCCGAACTCGTGCTTCGCTCGCCCCGGAATGACGGTATCAAGCGCTACCGGTTCCTGCCGTCCATCGGCGTCATCTTGAGGCTGGAAAGCTCGATGCCGTCGATACAGCTGACATTGAGCGCGACCACCGCCGTTCCGTCGGGCTTGTTGCCGCGGGCAAATACTTCGACGCCGCAATCGCCGCAGGATTGATGGTGGATCGCGTGCTTGTTGAAGAGGTATTCTTTCAAGTTATCTTCGCCGGCGCGGAGCTGAAAACTCGCAGGCGGCAGAAAGGCGAAATGCAGGCCGCGCTTGGTGCAGATCGAGCAGTTGCACGCCGTCACCATCGCAAGATCCGTGGTGCATTCGAAACGAACCAGGCCGCAATGGCAGCCGCCGGTCAAGGTTTTGCTGTCGGGCATAGGTCTCACCACACTCCAGGCACGAGACGATAGCGCACCCGCGCCGCATAGTCAGCATATCCAGGCAGCCCGGTCGTCAAGGTATTCTCCTCAATCCGGGTCCGGATGCCAAAGAGAATGGCGAAGATCAGGGACATTGCCACTCCCCACCACGAGCCCAGCAGCAGCGCGCTCCCGACGAAGAAGACGAGCGCGCTCGTATACATCGGGTGCCGAACCAAAGCATAGGGTCCGGTTGAGATGACGTGATGGCCGCGTTCCGACTGAACCTTCACCACCGCAGCCGCGAACGAGTTTTCGCGAAATACCCGCATGATAAGGACAGTCGAGATCATCAGGAACGCAAGCCCGATCGCCTGCAGGGGGACCGGCATGCGGGAGGGATGAAAACGCTCGTCGAGCCCCATCACGATGAACCAGATCAGGAAGGCCAAACCGAGAGCGGCGACGATTTTTTTGTCAGCGGCGGGCTGATCGGGCTGGATCGGCGAGCGCATGCGCTCGGCCAGCAGTTCCGGATTGTTTTTTGCGAGCCATGATCCGCAGCCGAGTCCGATCAACAGCATCGCGCCGACAAAAACCCATGCTGCCGGCCAATCAAGCCTCCCGGCCGGCACGAACAGCAACACGGCGAAGGCGGCGGTCCAGGCGAGACTCTGCAACAGCCATTTTGCGACCATCGGGCGTCCTCCCTTTCAGGAGACACCTAATGATCGCGTGGTGTTCCGGCAACTTGGCGGGGGCTGGTTCCCGCCGGAAATTTGGTCAGACGAGCTGGTTGACCCGTGTGCCCTGTCCGGGCGGCAGCGGCGCAGGGGTTGGCGGCTGGGCCGCACCGGCGTCGTTTGAATCGGTATCGCCTGTCACAACCGGCGAAACAATCGCAGCCGGCTGCGTGTTGTTGTTGGTGTCGAGATAGTTGAAAGGCAGCGGCGCGGACGGCGAATTGATGCTTGAAACGCTCATGAATCTCAAATCCCTGCTACGCGGATCAAAGCGGACTTTGAGCGGACAGGGCCGAAGGCCTTGTGAATCCAATTGTTAAAATGCGATCGATCGGGCCGTTCGCGCGCGCATGGTGAACGGAGCGCTAGCGCGGGCCTATTGGTCCAGTCCGCGGGAAATCGCGATCGCGGCGTCAGTCTTGGTCCGGGTACAATTCATGTCGAGGCGGCGGAAGCGGATCGAGACGTCGTCGCCGCGGAAAAGGCCCATCCGCGACATGCAGCCTGAAACGCCCTTGAGCAACTCATCCTTGGGCAGGGTGAAGACGATCGCAGCGGCGCCGGCGACAAAGGCAAGAAATTCAGCTTTCGGCTTGCGGCTGTCGCCCTTGACGTAGAGCTCGTTGGAATATTTGCGGTTGGCGCAGCCGAGCGACATTTCCTTGGCCAGCGGATGCGACAGATAGATGATGTTGGCCGCCGTGATGCCGACCTTCAGATTGTCGACCTGTTCCTTGAGCTGGTTGGCGATGTCCGTGCAGCGGTCGGCCCGCGCCGGGGAAGCGGCGAAGGCGAATGATACCGCCAGCATCGCGGCAAGCAGGATCGGTCGGCGAAACGGTCGTCGGAATCTCATGGTGGCAGCCCCTCAATTCCCGGCATCAAAGCCTCAAGCGGGCCGGGAGTGCAAGGGCGAGGCGAGAAAGCAGATCGACGAAAAAGCCAAGGAGCGCTGCGCCGATCGAGGGCCTGAAACCTTCCCTTTGGCGCAAAAGGGCTTAGAACGGGGGATTGTCGGGGCGCCGTTCAGAGCGCTGCCGGCCTGAAAAAACCATGCGAGCCCTCCCATGAACGCCCCGTCAGCCTTCCCCGATCCGCAAAAACCAGTTCCGCCCTATAAGCACACCCCGCTGTTTCCGTTAGGCGCCGACACCACGCCCTACAAGAAGATCACGGCCGAGGGCGTGCGGGTCGAGAAGGTGTTGGGCAAGGATATGCTGGTGGTCTCGCGCGAGGCGTTGCGAGCGCTGTCGGAAGCCGCCTTTGGCGAGATCAATCACTATTTGCGGCCGGGTCACCTGAAGCAGTTGCGCTCGATCCTCGACGACAAGGAAGCGAGCTCCAACGACAAATTCGTGGCGCTGGATTTCCTGAAGAACGCCAACATCGCCGCCGGCGGCGTGCTTCCGATGTGCCAGGACACCGGCACCGCGATCATCATGGGCAAGAAGGGTTGCAACGTCATCACCGACGGCGAGGATGAAGCCGCGCTCTCGGAAGGCGCGCGCGATGCGTATCTGCGGCGAAATCTGCGCTACTCGCAGGTGGCGCCGCTGTCGATGTATGAGGAAAAGAACACCGCCAATAACATGCCGGCACAGTGCGAGATCTATGCCGAGGGCGACGACGCCTACAAGTTCATGTTCATGGCCAAGGGCGGCGGTTCGGCCAACAAGAGTTTCCTGTTTCAGGCGACGCCTTCGGTGCTCACGAAGGATCGCCTGCTGGCATTCCTGAAGGAGAAGATCCTCACGCTCGGCACCGCGGCATGCCCGCCATATCATCTGGCGATCGTGATCGGCGGCACCTCGGCCGAACTCTGCATGAAGACGGTGAAGCTTGCTTCCGCGCGCTATCTCGACGCTCTGCCCACCCACGGTTCGCCGGATGGCAATGCCTTCCGCGACCTCGAGATGGAGCAGGAGATTCACAAGATGACGCAAAGCCTCGGCGTCGGCGCGCAGTTCGGCGGCAAGTATTTCTGCCACGACGTCCGCGTCATCCGGCTGCCGCGCCATGGCGCCTCGCTC
>Ga0210393_10000592_pt1 | contig 32299 bp, 27 predicted proteins | sample IncBWC27OmetaG_FD_160068 | JGI IMG/M metagenome (GOLD analysis project Ga0210393, IMG submission 160068) | Forest soil microbial communities from Barre Woods Harvard Forest LTER site, Petersham, Massachusetts, United States - Inc-BW-C-27-O ...
GCTGACAGCGCAGTGGCGAAGTCATCGATCAGATCGCGGGTGCGGGTGAAGCGGTGCGGCTGGAAGGCGAGCAGCACGCGCCGTCCGGCGTATCCCTGGCGCACCGCCTCAAGCGTCGCCGCGATCTCGGTGGGGTGATGGCCGTAGTCGTCGATGATGGTGATGCGGCCGACGGCGGTCGGCACATCACCGATGTGCTGCAGGCGCCGGTCGACGCCCTGGAAGGTGGCGAGCGCGCGCTGGATCGCCGCGTCCTCGACGCGCAACTCGCTGGCGACCGCGATGGCAGCCAGCGCGTTGCGCACGTTGTGCAGGCCGGGCAGGTTCAGGCTCACCGCCAGCGGCGCCGCCGCGGCCCGCGTCACCTCGAAGCGGGTCTGCACGCCGGCGGGGCGCACCTTGACCGCGCGCATGTCGGCGCCGGCATCCAGCCCGTAAGTGAAGGTCGGGCGGCCGACCTCCTGCAGCAGGCTGCGCAGGTGCGCATCGTCGGCGCACAGCACCGCGAGCCCGTAGAACGGCAGGTTGTGCAGGAAGTCGAGGAAGCTCTGCTTGAGGAGACCGAAGTCGCCGCCGTGCGTCGCCAGGTGGTCGTTGTCGATGTTGGTGACGACCGCGATCACCGGCTGCAGGTGCGTGAAGGAGGCATCGCTCTCGTCGGCCTCGGCGACCAGGTAGCGCCCCGCGCCGAGGCGGGCGTTGCTGGCGGTGCTCTTCAGGCGGCCGCCGATCACGTAGGTGGGATCCTCGCCGCCTTCCGAGAGGATGCTGGCGAGCAGACTCGTGGTGGTGGTCTTGCCGTGGGTGCCCGCGACGGCGATCGAGTAGCGGAAGCGCATCAGCTCGCCCAGCATCTCGGCGCGCGCCACCAGCGGGATGCGCGCGGCGAGGGCGGCGGTGAGCTCGGGGTTGTCGCGCGGCACGGCCCCGGAGGTCACGACCACGTCGGCGCCGGCGATGTTCGCGGCCGCGTGGCCGATGCTGATGCGTGCGCCGAGTCCGGCGAGCCACTCGGTGACCGGGCCGGCGCGAAGGTCCGAGCCCTGCACGCTGTAGCCGAGGTTCAGCAGCACCGCCGCGATGCCGCTCATGCCGCTACCGCCGATGCCGACGAAGTGGATGGTGTTGATGCGGCGCATGCGATCGCGCCGCTCGGGCGCGATGCGCCGCTCGACGCGCGCGGCTTGCGGGAGCTGCTGCCGCTCGCCGCTCATGCGGCACCGCGCGCCAGCGCGAGGCAGGAGGCGGCGAGCTCGTCCGCGGCGCGCGGCTTGGCGAGCAGCCGCGCGCGCTCGGCCATGGCGAGCAGCTTGCCGCGCCCGGCGCATAGGCGCTGCAGCTCGCTCGCGAGTCGCTCCTCGGTGAGCTCGCGGTCGGGGATCAGCACCGCGGCGCCCTCGCGCACCAGGTACTGCGCGTTGTAGGCCTGGTGATCGTCGACCGCGCCGGGAAAGGGCACGAGGATCGCGGCCACGCCCACCGCGGCGAGCTCCGAGACGGTGAGCGCACCGGCACGGCAGATCACCAGGTCCGCCCAGCCGTACGCCTCGCTCATGTCTTCGATGAACGGCCGCACGTCGGCGCGCACGCCCGCCTGCGCATAGCTGGCGCGCCCGGCGTCGATCCAGCGCTCGCCCGACTGGTGGCGCACGTCGAAGGCGAGCCAGGCGGACAGGCGCTTCAGCGCAAACGGCACGACGGCGTTCAGGCGCGCCGCGCCCTGGCTGCCGCCGATCACCAGGATGCGCACCGGGCCGACGCGCCCGGCAAAACGCACCGACGGCGGCGGCAGCGCGCTGATGTCGCGGCGCACCGGGTTGCCGATGACCCTGGCGTGCACGTCGCGGCCGAAGCTGCCGGGAAACGCCTCCAGCACCTGCCGTGCGAGGTGCGCCAGCAGGCGGTTGGTGAAGCCGGCGATCGCGTTCTGCTCGTGTATTACGAGCGGGTGGCGGGTGAGCCACGCCGCGACCCCGCCCGGCCCGGTGACGAAACCGCCCAGCCCCACTACCACGAGGGGCTGGTGGCGGCGCATCACGGCGAGCGCCTGCAGCAGCGCGCGGCTGAGGCGAAACGGCGCCGCCAGCCAGGTCATGAGGCCCTTGCCGCGCAGCCCGCCGACCGACAGCTGCTCGATGGGAATGCCCTCGGCCGGAACGACGCGCGCTTCCAGGCCGCGCGCCGTACCGAGCCAGACCACTTCCAGCGACTGCTCGCGCAGCAGCCGCGCGAGCGCCAGCGCCGGGAACACGTGGCCGCCGGTGCCGCCGGCCATGATGAGCACCGGCCGGCTCACGCGGCCTCCCGCACGGTGGCGGAGCCGCGCGCCGCCGCGCTCGCCTCGTGGTATACGCGCAGCAACAGCCCCACCCAGGCGAGCGCCACGATCAGGCTCGAACGTCCAGAGCTCATCAGCGGCAGCGTCAGGCCCTTGGTCGGCAGCACCCCCATGTTGACGCCGATGTTGATGAACGCCTGGATGCCCAGCCACAGCCCGAAGCCTGCGGCGAGATAGGCGGCGAACTTCAGGCCCGCATCCGCCGCCAGCCGCGAGATGCGGAAGGCACGCCAGATGAGCCCGAGGAACAGCGCCAGGGTGAGCACCACGCCGAGCAGCCCGAGCTCCTCGGCGAGTACCGCGAACAGGAAATCGGTGTGCGCCTCCGGCAGGTAGAACAGCTTCTGCACCGAGTCGCCGAGGCCGACGCCAAGGCCCTGGCCGCGGCCGATGGCGATCAGCGACTGGGTCAGCTGGAAGCCGCTGTTGTAGGGATCCGCCCACGGATCGAGGAACGCGGTGAGCCGCCGCACGCGGTAGCTCGAGCTCACCGCCAGCGCGCCGAAGCCCACCGCTGCGAGCGCCATCATGGCGATGACGTAGCGCAGCCGCGCGCCGGCAAGGAACAACAGGCCGAAGCCGCTCGCGAACAGCACGGTCGCCGCGCCGAAATCCGGCTCGGCGAGCAGCAGGATGCTCGCCAGGAACAGCAGGCCGAGCGGCTTCGCCAGGCCGGCAAGCGAGGAGCGCAGCTCGGTCTCGCGGCGCACCGCGTAGCTCGCCACGTAGATGAGCACCAGCACGCGCGCGAGCTCCGAGACCTGGAAATTCGCCCCCGCCAGATGCAGCCAGCGGCGGCTGCCGTTCACCGCGTGGCCGAGGCCGGGAATCAGCACGATGAACAGCAACGCGAGCGCCAGCGCCAGCAGCGGCAGCGCCGCGCGCTCGAGCAGCTCGATGCGTAGCGAGAACATGAGCAGCGCACAGCCCGCGCCGATCAGCGTGAGCAGCAGCTGCCGCTCGAGATAGTAGAAGGGCTCACCGGTATCCTGGCTGGCGATCGACACCGATGCGGACGTCACCATCACCAGTCCGAGCAGCATCAGTGCGAGGGTGAGCGCCAGCGTCACGGTGTCGAGGTGCAGCGCGCCGCTGCGGCCGCTGCTGCGCGCAAAACCGAGGCTCGCGGCTCCGGCGCTCATGCTGCGAGCTCCTGCACGGCCTGGGCGAATACCCTGCCGCGCTGGGCGTAGTCGCTGAACATGTCGAGGCTGGCGCACGCCGGCGAGAGCAGCACCGTGTCCCCGGGGTGCGCCGCGTGCGCCGCGGCCTGCACCGCCTGCGGCAGCGTCGTGCAGATCTCGAGCGTGCACACCCCGGCGAGCGCGTGCGCCAGCCGCGGCGCATCGCGCCCGATCAGCACGCTGTGGCGCACCTTGCCGCGGAACGCGGCGGCGAGCGGGCTGAAGTCCTGGTTCTTGCCTTCGCCGCCGGCGATCATCACCAGGGGACCGGGCATGCCGGCGACCGCGGCGAGCGTCGCGCCGACGTTGGTGCCCTTGGAGTCATCGATGTAGGTGACGCCGTTGACGGCCGCCACCCACTGCGAGCGGTGCGGCAGACCGGCGAACTCGGTGAGCTCGGCGAGCATCACCGCCCGCGGCAGGTTGAGCGCATCGCCGAGCGCCAGCGCGGCGAGCGCGTTGGCGGCGTTGTGCGCCCCGCGGATCTTGAGCTGCGCCACCGGCAGCAGCGGTTCGGCGGCGTGCATCAGCCACCAGCGGTCCGCGTGCATGGCGAGCGCGTAGTCGGCGCCGACGCTGGCGCGCAGCGAGAAGCCGAGCGTGCGCGGCGCGGCGTGCGGCATCGCCGCCACCAGCGGGTCGTCGAGGTTGATGACCGCGGTGTCGCAGCGCGCGAAGATGCGCGCCTTGGCCGCCGCGTAGCTGCCGAGCGAGGGGTAGCGGTCGAGATGGTCGGGCGTGACGTTCAGCACCGTGGCCGCACGGCAATGCAGGGTGCGCACGGTCTCCAGCTGGTAGCTCGACAGCTCCAGCACGTACAGCTCGGCGCTCGCGTCGAGCAGCTCGAGCGCCGGCGGGCCGAGATTGCCGCCGGCGCGCACCTTGAGCCCCGCGCGCTGCGCCATGCGCGCGAGCAGCGTCGTGACGGTGCTCTTGCCGTTGGTGCCGGTGATGCCGACGACCGGCGCCTGCGCGGCACGCGCGAACAGCTCGATGTCCCCGACGATCTCCAGTCCGCGCCGCCGCGCGGCGTCGAAGAACGCACCTGCGAGCGGCAGGCCCGGGGATACCACCACGCACAGCGCATCCTCGAGCAGCGCCGGATCGAGTCCGCCGAGGCGCACCGGGATGGTGGCGTCGAGACGCGCAAGCTCCGGCAGCTGCGGCGGCGCGGCTCGCGTGTCGGTCGCCGCCAGGCGCCAGCCGTGGGCGTGCAGGTAGCGCGCGCACGACAGCCCGGTGAGCCCGATGCCTGCGATCACGGCGTATGGCGGCTGCGTACTCATCGCAGTTTCAGCGTCGCCAGGCCCGAGAGCACCAGCAGCAGCGAGATGATCCAGAAGCGCACGATCACCTTCGGCTCCGCCCAGCCCTTGAGCTCGAAATGATGATGAATCGGCGCCATGCGGAACAGGCGCCGGCCGGTCAGCTTGAAGGACGCCACCTGCAGGATCACCGAGGCGGTCTCGAGCACGAACACCCCGCCCATCCACAGCACCACCAGCTCCTGGCGCACGATCACCGCCAGCACGCCGATGGACGCGCCGATCGCCAGCGCGCCGACGTCGCCCATGAACACCTGCGCCGGGTAGGAGTTGAACCACAGGAACCCTAAGCCCGCCCCGGTGAGCGCCGCGCAGAAGATGAGCAGCTCGCCCGCGCCGCGGATGTCGGGGATCTGCAGATAATGGGCGAACACCGCGTTGCCGCTCACGTAGGCGAAGATGCCGAGCGCCGAGGTCACCAGCGCCGCCGGCATGATCGCGAGTCCATCCAGCCCGTCGGTGAGATTCACCGCGTTGCTCATGCCGACGATCATGAGATAGGCGATGGCGATGAAGCCGAAGGCGCTGAGCGGCTCGTGGAAGCTCTTGACGAACGGCAGGAACAGCGTGGTCTGCGCCGGCTCGGTGGCGGTGTAATAGAGTGTCGCGGCGGTCGCCAGCCCGGCGAGCGACTGCCACAGGTACTTCCAGCGCGCGGCGAGCCCGCGCGGATTCTTCACCACCAGCTTCAGGTAGTCGTCGTAGAACCCGATGAAGCCGAAGGCGAACGTCACCCCGAGCACGGTCCACACCAGGCGGTTGGACAGTTCCGCCCACAGGAAGGTGCTGACGAGGGTGGTCACCAGAATCAGCGCGCCGCCCATGGTCGGGGTGCCGGCCTTGGGCAGGTGGCTCGCCGGCCCGTCGTCGCGCACCACTTGGCCGATCTGGTAGCGCGACAGGCGCGCAATCATCTTGGGTCCGATGATGAGCGATAGGCCGAGCGCGGAAACGGTGGCGAGGATCGCGCGGAACGTGAGGTAGGTGAACACGTGCAGGTGCGCACCCGCGATGCGGCCGCCGAACTGCTGTGTCAGCCAGTACAGCATCAGTGCCCGCCCCCGCCGCCCGCGGCCACTCCGGTGAGCGCGTCCACCACGCGCTCGAGGCGGTTGCTGCGCGAGCCCTTGATGAGCAGGCGCAGCTCGCTGCCGGCGTCGCTGAGCGCGGCGCTGAGCGCGGCGCTGAGCGCCGCGGTGTCGGCGAACCAGTGCGCACCGGCGCCGAACCCGGCGACCGCGCCCGCCATCAGTGCGCCGGTGGCGTACAGCCGCTCGATCCCGGCGGCGCGTGCGAACTCGCCGATCTCGGTATGTGCCTGCGGAGCGAACACGCCGAGCTCGGCCATCTCGCCGAGCACCAGCCACTTGCGTCCGTCGAGCGAGGCGAGCACCTCGATCGCCGCACGCATCGAGCTGGGGTTGGCGTTGTAGGAATCGTCGATGAGCCACGCGCCGCTCGTGGCGCGCTTGAACTGCAGCCTGCCGGCCACGGCGCGCACCTCGGCGAGGCCCGTGGCGATGTGCTCGAGGGTGGCGCCGGCGCTGGCCGCGGCGGCGGCGGCGGCGAGCGCGTTGGCGACGTTGTGCGTGCCCCCGAGGCGCAGCTCGATCGCAGCCGACCCCTGCGGGGCGGTGAGCCGGAAGTGCGTGTGGAAGCCCGCCGCTCCGACCGCGGTACGCACCTCGCTGGCGCTGAAATCCGCTGCGCTGCGCAGACCGAAGCTCACCACGCGCGCCTGGGTGAGGCCGCGCCACAGCGGCGCGAACGCATCATCGGCGTTGATCACCGCGGTCGCCGGCGGGGGCAGCGCCGCGACGATCTCGCCTTCCGCGCGCGCCACCCCCTCGAGGCTGCCGAAGCCCTCGAGGTGCTCCGCGCCGGCGTTGGTGATCATGCCAACCGAGGGGCGCGCGAGAGAGGCGAGTGCAGCCACTTCACCGGGGTGATTGGCGCCCATCTCGATGACTGCGAAACGATGCTCCGGGGTAAGCCGCAGCAGCGTCAGCGGCACGCCGATGTGGTTGTTGAGATTGCCGCGCGTCGCCAGGCAGTCGCCGGCCTTGCCGAGAATCGCCGCGGTCATCTCCTTGGCCGTGGTCTTGCCGTTGCTGCCGGCGACCCCCACCAGCGGCCCGCGAAAGTCGGAGCGCCAGGCGTGCGCCGCGCGCGTGAGCGCGGCCTGCGTGTCCGCGACCACGATCTGCGGCAGCGACACCGGCTGCAGCGTCTCGACCACGGCGCCCGCGGCCCCGGCCGCCTGGGCGGCGGCGACGAAGCGCTGCCCGTCGAAGCTCGCCCCCTTGAGTGCCACGAACAGCTGCTGCGGTGCGAGCGTGCGCGAATCGCTCACCACGTCGCTGTACGCGGCGTCCGCGCCGTGCAGCCGCCCGCCGCAGGCGCGCGCGAATTCGGCGAGCGTGCGCTTCATGCCGGCCGCCTCGCGAGCTCGTCGGCGACCACCGCCTGGTCGCGGAACGCGCGCCGCTCAGCGCCGACGATCTGGTAGTCCTCGTGCCCCTTGCCGGCGATCAGCACCACGTCGTCGGGCGCCGAGCGCTCGAGCGCGACGCGGATGGCGAGCGCGCGGTCGTGCTCGATGGTGAGCGGGGCGTGCGGCGTGATGCCGGCGAGGATGTCGGCGACGATACGCCGTGGATCCTCGCTGCGCGGGTTGTCGTCGGTGAGCACGATGTCGTCGGCGAGCTCGGCCGCCACGCGGCCCATCAGCGGGCGCTTGCCGGCGTCGCGATCGCCGCCACAGCCGAACACCACGCGCAGCTCACCCGCGCAATGCAGGCGCGCCGCCTGCAGCGCCTTGGCGAGCGCGTCGGGCGTGTGCGCGTAATCGACGATGGCGAGCGGCGTCAGGCCGCGGCCGCCGAACATCTCCATGCGCCCGCTCGCCGGCCGCACGCGCGCCAGGGCCTGCGCCGCCGCGGCCAGCGGGATCTCCCACCCCAGCAGCACCGCGAGCACCGTGAGCGCATTGTCGACGTTGAACTCGCCGATCAGCCGCAGCGGCAGCTCGACTTCGCCGAAGCTCGACTCCACCGTCACCGCAAGCCCCGCCGACTCGGGCCGCACCTGCGTGGCGCGCACGAACTGCGCCCCGGAGGGGAGCGCGGTGCCCGCCGCGGTGCGCGTGGTCACGATCAGCGGCGTCGTGGCAGGCGCCGCGGCCAGTGCCGCGCCGAAGGCATCGTCGATATTGATGATGCGCCGCGCCAGCCCGGGTGCGGCGAACAGGCGCGCCTTGGCCGCGCCGTACGCCTGCATGGTGCCGTGATAGTCGAGATGATCGCGGGTGAGATTGGTGAAGGCTGCGGTGTTGAAGCGCACGCCGTTGACGCGCTGCTGGTCGAGCGCGTGCGAGGAGACCTCCATGGCGATGCAGGCGGCGCCCGCGGCCAGCAACGCCGCGAGCTCGCGCTGCACCGTGACCGCATCGGGCGTGGTATGGCGCAGCGGCGCGAGCTCGGGCGGCACTCCGACCCCGAGCGTGCCGAGGTAGGCCGCCGGACGCCCGCAGCGCTGCAGCGCCTGCGCCAACAGCCACGCGCAGGTCGTCTTGCCGTTGGTGCCGGTGATGCCGGCGATGGTGAGTTGCTGCGAGGGCGCGCCGAAGAAGCGGTCGGCGATGATACCGGCACGCGCGCTGAGCTCGGGCACCGCGGCGACGAAACTCGCAGCACTGAGCGCGGCCGGCGGTGCAGGCGCGCCGTCGGGCTCGTACAGCACCACACGTACGCCGCGCGCGAGCGCTTCGCCGGCAAACTCGAGCCCGTGATGCGTGCGCCCGCGGCAGGCGAGAAACAGCGCGCCGGGGCTCGCCGCGCGGCTGTCGAGCGTCACATCGCTCACCGTGAGCTGTGGCGGTACGCTCGCGAACCCCGCCACCAGCTCGGCGAGCGCGCGCGGCGTGGGGACGAAGCTCGCCGCGGGGCTCATCGCAGTGCCGCCGTGCGCACGTTGCCGAGCGCCGGACCTGCGGGCAGCTCCTCGGGTGCGTTGACCGGCTGGTCGGGCGCCACCGCCAGCAGCCGCAGCGCCTCGCCGACGATACGGGAGAACACCGGCGCTGCCACCTGACCGCCCATGTGCTCTCCGGCGTTCGGCTCGTCGATCACCACTACCGCCGCCAGGCGCGGGATGCTCGCCGGCGCGACGCCACCGAACACCGCCATGTAGCGGTCGGTCGAGTAGCCGCCCGCGGTGGCCTTCCAGGCGGTGCCGGTCTTGCCCGCAACCCGATAGCCCGGAATCGCCGCGAGCTTGCCCGTGCCTTCCGCGGCCACCACCGACTCGAGCATCGCGGTGAGCTCGCGGCACACCCTCGCATCGAGCGCGCGATCGCCGGGCGGTGGGGTGGCGACGCGCAGGAACGACACCGGGCGGGCGACGCCGAAGGCGCCGAGGGTCGCGTAGGCATGCGCCAGCTGCAGCGGCGTGACCGACAGCCCATAGCCGTGCGACATCGTGACGATGCCGATGGGCCGCCACTGCGAGTAGTTGGGCAGCAGCCCGGCGGATTCCCCCGGATAGCCGCTCGTCGTGACCTGGCCGAAGCCGAGCGCAGTGAGCGTCGTCCAGATGTCCCGCGGCGGCAGCGCGAGCGCGATGTGCGCCATGCCGACGTTCGAGCTCTTGGCGAGCACGGTGGCGATGTTGATGGCGCCGAGATTGTGCTCGTCCTCGAAGATCTTCACGCCGACCTTGAAGTAGCCAGGCGAGGTATCGATGACGCTGCGGCTGTCGTACTTGCCGGAAGCAAGTCCCGCCGCCACGAAGAACGGCTTGATGGACGAGCCCGGCTCGAAGATGTCCGTGGCGGCGCGGTTGCGGTAGGCGCTCGCCTCGATCTGGTCGCGATCGTTCGGGTTGTAGGCGGGCTGGTTCACCATCGCCAGCACTTCGCCGGTGGCGACGTCGAGCACCACCGCCGAGCCGGCACGCGCGCGTTGATCGCGGATCGCCGCCTTGAGCTCGCGGTAGGCGAGGTACTGGATGCGCAGGTCGACCGACAGCACCAGGTCGCGCCCCGGGCGCGCCGGGCGGATGCTCTCGACGTTCTGCACGATGCGGCCGTAGCGGTCCTGGATGACGCGCTTGGCCCCGTCCTCCCCGGCAAGCCAGTGATCGAAGGCGAGCTCGAGCCCCTCCTGACCGGCATCGTCGACGTTGGTGAACCCGAGCAGGTGCCCGCTCACCTCGCCCGCCGGGTAGTAGCGGCGGTATTCGCGCGAGGTGTACACGCCGGGGATGTCGAGCGCCTTGATCGCCTGCGCCTGCGCGGGCTGACGGTGGCGCGCGAGGTAGAGGAACTCGCGGTCGAGATTGCTGGTGACGCGGCGCGCGAGCTCCAGCGGGTCGAGCTTCAGTGCCGTCGCGAGTCGCGGGATCTGGTCGTTGGCGAGGGCGAGCTCGCTCGGATTGACCCATACCGAATCCACCGGGGTGCTGACCGCCAGCGGCTCGCCGTAACGGTCGGTGATCGTGCCGCGATGCGCGGCGATGTCGAGGACGCGCGAGAAGCGCGCATCGCCCTGTCGGGCGAGAAAGCCGTGATCGACCAGCTGCAGGTCGACGGCGCGCCACAGCAGCCCGAGAGCACACAGGCAAAGCAGCACCAGCAGCAGCCCCGCGCGCCAGCGGAACGACAGCGATGCCCCATCGCGTGCGCTGCGTGCCTTCATGGGGAAACGATCTCGATGTCCTTCGGCGGCGGCATCGCCATATGCAGCCGGGTGCTGGCGACGCGCTCGACGAAGGCATGCGTGGCCCAGGCGCTCTGCTCGAGCTGCAGCTGGCCCCATTCGATCTCCAGGTTGTCGCGCCGCGCGTTGAGCGCTTCCAGCTGCACGAACAGCTCGCGCGCGCGGTGCTTGCACCAGATCGCCCCGGCCGAAGAGCCGAGTACCGCCACCCACAGCAGCGGCACCGCGAGCAGCAGCGCGCGGCGGCTCATGGCGTCCGCTCCGCCACCCGCAGCAGCGCGCTGCGCGCGCGCGGGTTGCGCGCCAGCTCCGCCGGCGCGGGGCGCAGCTTGCGGCCGATGAGCTTGAGGCGCGGCCGCGCCTGCGCCGGGATCAGCGGCAGGTCGCGCAGCGCCGGATCGACCTGCGACTCGCGCTGCATGAAGCGCTTCACCGCGCGGTCCTCGAGCGAATGAAAGCTGATCACCGCGAGTCGTCCGCCGGGCCTGAGCACCTCGAGTGCGGCGGTGAGGCCGCGCTCGAGCTGCCCGAGCTCGTCGTTGATGAACATGCGCAGCGCCTGGAAGGTGCGCGTCGCCGGGTGCTTGCCCGGCTCGCGCGTGCGCACCGCGGCTGACACGATCGCGGCGAGCTCCGCGGTGCGGCCGATGGCTTGCGTGCGCCGTGCGGTGACGATCGCCTGCGCCACGCGGCGTGCGAAGCGCTCCTCGCCGAAGGTGGCGATCACCTGGCGTATCTCGTCGAAGCCCGCGCGAGCGAGCCACGCTGCGACAGGCTCACCGTGCGTCGGGTCCATGCGCATGTCGAGCGGACCATCGGCTCGGAAGCTGAAGCCGCGCTGCGGATCGTCGAGCTGCGGTGAGGACACGCCAAGGTCGAACAGCACGCCGCTGCAGGGGCGCTCTGGCGCGTTCGCCGGCACGAGCGTGGCGAGATCGGCAAACGACGCGTGGAGGAGCGTAAGCCGCACTTCGCCGGCAAAGCGGCGGCGGCCGGCCGCGACGGCCTGCGGATCGCGATCGAGTGCGAGCAGACGGCCTTCTCGACCCAGGGCCTGGAGTATGAGTGCCGTATGACCCCCACGCCCGAACGTCGCGTCGACATAGTAACCGCCTGCTTCCAGGGCCAGCCCGTCGAGCGCCTCCGCGGCGAGCACGGGTGTGTGCTCATCCACGTTGCGAAGCGGTACCCCCCGCCCCCCTAAGTGCTCGTGTCACGGGCTTTGTGGCCCAGCCAACCTCGTCGAACTACAGCGACAGGGAATCGAGCTCGGAGGGCAGATCGCTCGGGCTTTCCGCGTTCGCGAGCCATGCGTCGCGCCGCTCGTTCCAGCGCGCCTCGTCCCACAGCTCGAAGCGGTTGCCCTGGCCGATCAGCATTCCGTGCCGTCCGAGCTTCGCGAACTCGCGCAGCTCAGGCGGCAGCAGCACCCTGCCGTGCCCGTCGAGGGGCAGATCCGTCGCATGGCCGACCATCAGCCGCTGCAGCCTGCGCGCGGTCGCGTTGAGGCTCGGCAGACTCATCAACTTGCGTTCGATCTGCTCCCATTCGGGCAGGGGATAGATGAGCAGGCACTGGTCCTTATCGACGGTCACGACCAATTTCCCCTGGGCGATTTCGTTTATCTGCTCCCGGTAGCGGGTGGGCATGACCATCCGCCCCTTGTCGTCCAGGGTGATTTTTGTTGCACCGCGAAACATGACCTGTAGGGCGGATTTACGCCCATTCGCCCCCACTTTCTCCCACCGGTCGCCACTATAGGAATCGCGGACGAACTATGTCAATTGAAAAAGTGAGAAATTCGTCGCATTCCCAACGACTTATGTGGAAATTCACAGTGCCCTCCTCGCCCGCGAGCACTTTCGTTGTTAGCAATCAGCGGCTTGGCGGGGGAACCTTATACAGTTCCTGACGAATTCCGGGCCTGTGGAGGACTCTCACGACGCCTCGAACGCATGGCGGATCCACTCGATGCGCGGCTGCGCCGCATCCGGATCGCTCACCACGATGACATCGAAGCGCACCGGCAGCCGTGCCAGCTCGCGACGCTGCTGCAGCAGCTGGCTCGCCGCGCGCACGATGCGCCGCTGCTTGGCCGGCGTAACGCTCGCGGCCGCACCGCCGTAGGCGTTGCTGGCGCGCGTGCGCACCTCGGCAACAACCAACACTTGGGCGCTGCGCGCCACGATGTCGAGCTCACCCGCGCGGCGGCGGTAGTTGCGCAGCAGCACTTCGCAGCCCGCGTCGTGCAGGAACTGCGCGGCCAGATCTTCCGCGCGGCCGCCGCTTTGCCCGCGTCTGGCCGTCACTGCGCAGCCGGCAACACTCGCAGCTCGCCGTTGTGCACCTGCGCCCAGTCGAGCTCGCGCCGCACGCGCCGCTCGGCGTCGACGCTGAGTCGGCCGGTGAGTCCCTCGACGCTCACGCCCGCTGCAGCGCCCGACTGGCGCAGCGCTTGCGCGAGGCGGAAGGCATCGAAGCCGAACGCGAACAGCCGGCCGCGGTACGGTCCACCGGAAGGCCACGCCTCGCGCGCAGCCGCATGCACCGCGTCGGCAAGCTGGCCGCCGAGTATCCACGGCATGTCGGGAAACATCAGTCCGTCGAGCTCGTCGTTGGCGCGCGCGTCGGGCTCGAAGGCATCCGAGGTGGCGTAGGTTGGGATGTCACCGGCGTAGTGGAAGCGCAGCTGCGGGCGCAGCAGCCGCTCGATGTTGGCCTGCGCCGGCGCGAAAATGAACTCGATGTCGTTGCGCCGCCGCGGCTCGAACTGCAGCTTCGTGCCGAGGATCGACTCGAGGCGGTGGTAGCGCGCCTGGCTGTCGCTGATGCGCAGCACGTCGGTGATGGCGCCGGAATAATCGGTGCGCGCGCTGTCGATCTGCGCCGTGGCGAGCAGCATGCCGCCGCCGGCCTCGAGCTCCTGGCGGAAGGCGCCGAGCACGCGCGCGCCCCAGTCACCGGCGGGCACCAGCGCGATCCCGCGGCGGTGATGGTCGTCCAGCACGCGCCGTGCGGCGAGCCGTGCTTCGTTTTCCGGCGACAGCGCGTACTGGAAGAACTGCGCCGGCACCGGCCGCTCCGCCGGCAGGTAATTGAGCGCCAGCAGCGGCGCGCGCGGGCCGGGAAAGTCGGCGGCGGCAATCACCTCTTCGCGCGTCAGCGGGCCGACGATGAACTGCGCTCCGGCGCGCGTCGCCTGGGTGAGCGCCTCGGCGACGCTCATCGTCCCGGTGTCGTAGACGCGCACATCCGGGCGCTGGCCCGCCGGGCCCTGGTAGTAGGCGGTCATGAATCCGTCGCGCACACTGGTGGCGGCGGCGGCCGCGCGCGAGCTGATCGGCAGCAGCAGCGCGATGTGCGGCAGCAGCTCCCCGGACGGCGCGATCGCCACGGCGGGCGGAGCTGCGGCGGCGAGCGCCGCCGCCCGCGCCTGCAGCTCGCGGTAGCGCGCCGCGGCGAGCGCCTCGCGCGGCTCGGGGATGGCGCGCAGCTCGCGCAGCGCCTGCTCGCGCTGGCCGCGATCGACTGCCAGCTCGACGTTCAGCAGTGCGCGCTCGTTCAACTGCTGCGGCGGCAGCGCCGCGTCGGTGGCCGCAAGTGCGCGCGCCGCCTCCTCGGTGCGGCGCGCGGCGAGGTAATCGCGCCCCGCGTGCAGCAGGAATTCGTTGCGCTCGGCGCCGGTGTTCTGCGCCGCCAGCGCTTCGTAGACGCGGGCCGCGCCCGCGGCGTCGCCCGCCTGCTCGAGTGCCGCGGCACGGTCCACCGAGGGCGGCGGCCCGGCGCGCTCGCTCAGGCTCGGGCACCCGGCAAGAGTCAGGGCCGCGAGCAGTACGCAGGCACGGCGGACGGTCGGCAGTTGTGGCATCGGTTGAAGAGCCTCTCGCTGGCGGGCAGGATGGTGAGCCGTGAGGCTCGGATTATAGTGGCCAGGACAAACGGGCGGCTGCTGGTGGTGGCCACGCCGATCGGCAACCTTGCGGATCTGAGCGAGCGGGCGCGGGCGGCGCTCGCCGGCGCCGACGTGATCGCAGCAGAAGACACGCGCCATACCGGCGCGCTGCTCAAGGCCGCCGGCATCGCGCGGCCGCTGGTGTCGCTGCACACGCACAACGAGGCACAGCGCACGCCGGCGCTCCTCGCCCGCCTCGCCGCCGGTGCCGAGGTCGCGCTGGTGAGCGATGCCGGCACGCCACTGCTGTCGGACCCGGGATTCGAGCTGGTGAGGTGCGCGGTGCAGGCGGGCTTCACGGTGAGCGTGGTGCCCGGTCCCTCCGCGATCACCGCGGCGCTCGCCGTGGCGGCGCTGCCGACCCAGCGCTTCTGCTTCGAGGGGTTCCTGCCGGCGCGCGCGCGCGAGCGCCGCGCGGCGCTCGCCGCGCTTTCCCGTGAGGCGCGCACGCTGGTGTTCTTCGAGGCGCCGCATCGCATCGCCGCCACGCTCGCCGACCTCGCGCAGGAGTTCGGCGCCGAGCGTCCCGCGGTCGTGGCCCGCGAGCTCACCAAGGTGCACGAGACGGTTTACCGCGGCACGCTCGCCGAGCTCGCGGCGCGCGCGCGCACCGAGGCGAATCTCGCGCGCGGGGAAATCACGCTGGTCGTGCACGGCGCCGCCCCTGAGGCCGACGGCGTCGACGAGCGGCTGCTGCGCCGTGCCGTGGACCTCCTGGCGAAGGAGCTGCCTCCGGGCAGGGCTGCTGCGATCGCCGCCGCACTCAGCGGCGCGTCGCGCTCCGCGGCGTATGCCCTCGCGACCCGCGGCACCGCTGCGGCCGGCGAGGAAGAGGCTCCCTGAAGGGTGCGCCGCGACGCACCGCCGCCTGCACGGGAGGACGATCGCCCCCGCCGGCCAACCGCGCCGTTTGACTTCGGCGTGGGCCTCTTTATTGTGGCCCTCGAGAGTCGGCCGGGCAGTCGCTGTTTCAGCACGAACGCTGGGGCGGAGGAAAGTCCGGGCTCCGGCGGATCAGGTGCCAGGTAACGCCTGGGGGGCGTGAGCCCACGGAAAGTGCAACAGAGAGCAGACCGCCCAAGTCCCTCGCGGGACCGGCAAGGGTGAAACGGTGCGGTAAGAGCGCACCGCGTCGGTGGCAACACGCGACGGCACGGTAAACCCCACCTGGAGCAAGGCCAAATAGGGAAGTCGCCTCAAGTCCCTTACCGGACGAAAGGCAGCGTCGATCCGCGCGCGCTTCCGGGTAGGCCGCTAGAGGTCCGCGGCGACGCGGATCCCAGAGGAATGATTGCCCTCGACAGAACCCGGCTTACAGGCCGACTCTTTTTTCATGCGCTGCGCGCGGGACTCAACGGGGTTCGCAGGAGCGAAAGACGGAGACGCTGCGCGCGAGTGCCGACTACTTGACTACTTTCAGCTGGGGGCGGCGCGGGCCGCCCTCTTCCGTTTGCGGCCCCTGGCCGGGCGGGGGACCGAGGTCCTGCTCGGAGAACACCATGCCCTCGCCGGTCTCGCGCGCATACACGCCGAGCACCGCGCTCACCGGGAATCGCACGTGGTGGATGACGCCGGCGAAGCGCGCATCGAACTCGATCTCGTCGTTGCCGAGCCGCAGCCGCTGGGTCGCCCCCTCGCTCAGGTTGAGCACGATCTTGCCGTCCTTGACGTAGGCGCGCGGCACCTCGGCGCCGTCGCGCCCGGCGTCGACGATCACGTGCGGCGTGTGACCGCACTCGCTGATCCACTGGTGCATGGCGCGCAGCAGGAACGGGCGTTTGGGCAGGGGCTTGTTCATGGTCACAGCAGCCGCATCTCCTGCTCGCGCTCGGACAGGGCTTCACGGAATGCCGGGCGCGCGAACATCGCGTGCGCGTACTTCTCGATCGGCTGCGCCTGGGGCGGCAGATCGACCTCATAGTACGGCAGGCGCCACAGGATGGGCGCGATCGTCGCATCCACCAGCGAGAACTCGTCCGACAGGAAGAACGGCTTGACCTTGAACAGGTCAGTGCTCTGCAGGATGGTGTCGCGCAGGATCTTCTTGAGTTTCACCGTCTGCTTCTTATCGGGCTCCTGGTCGATCTGGCGGGCGAGCCCGTACCAGTCGCGCTCGATGCGGTACAGCGCCAGGCGAAACTGCGCGCGCGTCACCGGATCGACCGGCATCAGCGGCGGATGCGGGAAGCGCTCGTCGAGATATTCGATGATGACGCGCGAGTCATACAGCACCAGGTCACGATCGACCAGCGTCGGCACGCTGTGATAGGGGTTCAGGTCGAGCAGATCCTCGGGAAAGCGTCCCGCCTCGACGCTGACGATGTCGATGCTGATGCCCTTCTCCGCCAGCACGATCCGCGTGCGGTGGCTCCACGGGTCGGCGGGGGCGGAGAACAGCGTCATGATGGATCGTCTGCTCGACAACTTTCCGCTCCTGCCAGCCGTACGCCGGCGCCACGGCGTCGCGCGCGCCAGGCGCGTGGGCGGTCAGTGTACGTCTTTCCAGTACTCGCGCTTCACCTGCCAGGCGAGCCAGGTGAATACCAGCAGGAAGAGCACCACCCACACGCCGAGCGCGCGCCGCGCAACCTGCGTCGGCTCGCTGACGTAATCGAGGAAGTTCACCGTGTCGCGCACGAAGCTGTCGTACTCGGCCGCGCTCATGCTCCCCGGGGCGATCGGCTCGAAATGGTCGAGCGTCTGCTCCGTGCCGGCCGCGGCGCCGGCGCCCGGGGCCGCGCGCAACGCGGCGCGCTTGAGCCCTTCGAGGTCCGAGAGCACGTCCGGCATGGCGGTGGCCGGCAGGCGCAGGTTGTTCGAGCCGGTCGGGCGCGCGGGGTCGACGTAGAAGGTCTTCAGGTACTGGTAGATGTAGTCGCGCCCGCGCGCGCGCACCATCAGCGACAGGTCGGGCGGAGTCTTGCCGAACCAGGTTTGCGCATCCTTGGCCGGCATGGCGGTGAGAATGTAATCGAGCACGCTGTCGCCCGGCGGCAGCAGCTCCTTCTGCAGCAGCGCCTCGGGGACGCCCAGGTCCTTGCCGAGGCGCGACCAGCGCTCGTACTTGAGCGAGTGGCACCCCAGGCAATAGGCGACGAAGTTGCGTGCCCCGCGCTGTACCGAGGCCAGGTCGGCCACGTCGGTGTCGGCATGCCAGCTCTGCCAGTCGGCGCCCGGTTTCCCGCCGGCCTCATCCGCCGCCCACGCGCCACCCGGGAGCAGCACCGCCGCCCACAGCAGCGACGCCGCCAGCAGCCGCCCGCGCCCGCCCCACCCGCGCACGCTGCGATCCGGCCCGCTGCGGCCTGCGTCAGTGCGCATGGTAGGTCACTCTGTCAGGGACGGGCCGCACCTTCTCGAAACGGGTATAGAACGGCATACCGATGAAAAACAGGAAATAAATGAGCCCGAAGATGCGTGCCAGCACCACGTACAGCCCCTGCGGTGGCTGCATGCCGAGGTACCCGAGCCCGATGACCGACACGGTGAACAGCGCGAGCGCCGTGCGCGACATCCACCCGCGGTAGCGCATCGACTTCACCGGCGAGCGGTCGAGCCAGGGCAGGAACAGGAAGGCTGCTACCGCCAGGAACATCAGCAGCGCCCCGAGCCCCTTGCCGGGCACGGCACGCAGGATCGCGTAGTAAGGGGTGAAGTACCACACCGGATGGATCTCAAGCGGCGTGGACAGGGGATTGGCTGGCTCGAAGTTCTCCGGCTCGAGGAACAGGCCGCCGAGCGTCGGCACGAAGAACACGACGATCGCGAGCAGCACGAAGAACACACCGACGCCCATGACGTCCTTGACGGTGTAATAGGGGTGGAACGGGATCCCATCGAGCGGCTTGCCATCGCGGCCGAGCTTGTCCTTGATCTCTATGCCGTCGGGGTTGTTCGAGCCGGTCTCGTGCAGCGCGACCAGGTGCAGCGCCACCAGCAGCAGCAGTGCGAGCGGCACCGCCGCGACGTGCAGCGCGAAGAAGCGGTTGAGCGTCGCATCGGCGATCGCGTAGTCGCCGCGGATCCACAACACCAGCTCCGGGCCGATGCCGGGGATCGCGCTGAACAGGTTGACGATGACCTGGGCACCCCAGAAGGACATGTTGCCCCAGGGCAGCACGTAGCCCATGAACGCCTCGGCCATGAGCGCGAGGTACACCAGCATCCCGATCAGCCACAGCAGCTCGCGCGGCGCCTTGTACGACCCGTAGAGCAGCGCGCGGAACATGTGCAGGTAGACGACTACGAAAAACGCCGAGGCGCCGGTGGAATGCAGGTAGCGGATGAGCCAGCCGTAATTCACCTCGCGCATGATGTATTCGACGGAGTCGAACGAGGTGAGCTCGCCCGGCTTGTAGAACATGGTGAGGAAGATGCCGGTCACGAGCTGCAGCACCAGCACCAGGAGCGCGAGCGAGCCGAAGAAGTACCAGATGTTGAAGTTCTTCGGCGCGGAGTAGCCGGTGAGCTGAGTCGTGATGAACGCATCGATCGGCAGGCGCTTGTTCAGCCACCCCCACAGGCCCTTCCCGGCCCCCGGCGCGGTGTGCGCGCTGGCCGGCCCGGCCGGCGCGCCGCCGGCGGTCTTGGCGCTCATCAGGCCGTTCCTTTCTCGTCCGCGCCGACCACGAGCGTGCGCACGTTCGGATAGTAATAAGGTGGAATGTTCAGATTGATCGAGGCCGGCGAGCCGTCGAATACCCGGCCGGCGAGATCGAAGCGCGAGCCGTGACACGGACAGAAGAAACCGCCGGGCCAACTCGGGTACAGCTCACCCTTGTCGAAGCGCTGCTTGGGCATACAGCCGAGGTGCGTGCAGATGCCGATCAGCACCAGGAACTCCGGCGAGCGCGAGCGCAGGTCGTTCTTCGCATACGCGGGCTGGTCGGAGTCCTGCGACTGCGGGTCCTTGAGTTCCGCGTCGTGCCCGGAGATGCGCGCCACCATGTCGGGGGTGCGCCGCACGACGAAGATCGGCTGCTTGCGCCATACCGGCGTGGCCATCTGGCCGGGCTCGAGCTTGGACAGGTCGAACTCGACCGGGGCGCCCTGGGCGCGCGCGCGCTCGGAAGGCGCCCAGGACTCGAGGAACGGCACCGCCGCAAACACCGCGCCAAGCGTGCCGGTGGCGATCGTGGCTCTCGTCAGGAACTTGCGCCGGCTCAGGTCGACTTCGTCGTCGGCGAGGACTGCATGATCCGCCATCCAACCGTCTCCACTTCTCGTTCGCGTCCTGCACATCGCGCAACGAGCGTGCGTATGCGCGATTTCGTACCTTGCCGGGGGCGGCGCATTATACACAAACATCTATCCCCTCCCGGGCGTGCCAGGACCTGGCATGCGCGAGGGTTTCCTGGAGTTGCGGCGATGCTCAGGCGCCTGGGAAGCGCATTGGTGTTCGTGGCCGGATCGGTCGTCGGGGGGCTCGCCCTCGCCTTCCTGATCGTGGCACTGCGCCCGGAGCTGATCCGCGGCGCCACCCGGGCGGCGGCGCCCGTGCCGCCGGTGCCGCTCGCGGCGCCGGCGCTCGAGCGCGACAGCTACGCGGAGGCGGTGCAGCGCGCCGCGCCGGCAGTGGTCAACGTCTATACCAAGCGGCTGGTGACCGAGCGGCTCGCCCCCTCCCTCGGGGAGCTCTTCGGCCAGTACATGCCGCGCTACCGGCAGCGCATCGAGCGCAGCCTCGGCTCGGGCGTGATCGTGGACAAGGACGGCCACATCGTCACCAACCACCACGTCATCGCCAATGCCGACTCGATCCGCGTGCAGCTCGCCGACGGCCGCGTCGCGGATGCGCGCATCGTGGGCCGCGACCCGGACACGGATCTGGCGGTCCTCAAGATCGACCTGTCGCCGCTGCCGGTCGCCACCTTCGGGCGCTCGGATCAGCTGAAGGTTGGTGACGTGGTGCTCGCGATCGGCAATCCGATCGGCTTGTCGCAGACGGTGACGCACGGCATCGTGAGCGCCGTCAGCCGCCAGCAGCTGGGCATCGCGCCGCTCGAGGACTTCATCCAGACCGACGCCGCCATCAATTTCGGCAACTCGGGGGGCGCACTGGTCGACGCCAGCGGCGCGCTGGTTGGCATCAACACCGCGATCGTCGCCAAGAACATCGGCGTCGAGGGCATCGGTTTCGCGATCCCCGTGAACATGGTGCGCGGGGTGCTCGGCGACATCGTCGCCCATGGACGCGTCATCCGCGGCTGGATAGGCATCGTGCCGGAGGATCTGCCGGAGGAGCAGGCGCGGCAGCTCGGGCTCGCGCAGCCGGGCGTCATCATCGGCAACCTCTATGTCGGCAGTCCGGCGCAGCGCGCGGGGCTGCAGCCCGGGGACCTGCTGCTCGGCATCGACGGGACCGCGCCAAACAGCGCGCAGGATGCGCTCGGGCGCATCGCCGGCCGCGCGCCGGGCAGCACGGTGGTGCTGCGCGGAATGCGCGACGGGCGCACCTTCGAGGTGCACGCGCAGATCGGCGAGCGACCGGGCAGCGGCTGAGCACCGATGACGACACTCGTGACGCAGCGCTTCGCATCGCGTGCCGCCCTCGACCGGGCACTCGAGGAGCGCCTCGGGCGCTCGCTCGGCGCGCGCAACCCCGGCGCCATCATGCTCGCGGGCGGCACTACACCCATGCCCGCCTACCGCGCACTCGCGGCGCGCTGTCCGCCGCACGATGCGGGGCTGCGGGTGCTGTTCAGCGACGAGCGCTACGTGCCGCCGGATTCCGCGGCGAGCAACTACCACCAGTCCCGTCCGCTGCTCGATGCGCTGGCGCTCGCCCCGCAGGCACTGCTGCGCGTGCGCACGGAGCTCCCCCTGGCAGAAGCCGCCCTTGATTACGAGCGGCGCTTGCGCGAACTGCTCACCAGCGGTACACCCGTGACGCTCGGGCTGCTGGGCCTCGGAGGCAACGGCCACACCGCCTCGCTGTTCAGCGCCGCCGACCTCGAGCGCGCGCGCGGCCGCCTGGCGCTCGACGTGCAGCGGCCCGATGGCATGGCGGCGGTGAGCGTCACGCCGGAATTCCTCGCCGTCGTCGCGCAACCGCTGTTCGTGGTCGCCGGCGGCGACAAGCGCGCGGCCGTTGCGGCGCTCATTGCGCAGGATGCGAACCTCGTCGCCTGGCGCGCGGTGCAGGGCTGCCCGCAGGTGGAGCTGTGGCTGCATGAGGACTAGGATCGCGGGCAATGTTCCTCCAGATTGAGAACTTTCTAGAGCCGCAGGAGGTGCAGGCCATCGCGGAAATCGCCCGTCAGGCGAAGTTCATCGACGGCAAGCTCTCCAACCCCCACAACGTCACCAAGGACAACGCCATCGGTGACAACACCGACCCGATGGCCCGCAAAGCCGCCCAGATCGGGCTGACTGCGCTGCAGCGCAGCGAGGAGGCCCGGAACTTCGTCTTTCCGCAGCGGGTGGCGGTGCCGACGCTGCTGCGCTACGACTCGGGCATGAAGTACGGCCCGCACATCGACGCGGCGTTCATGCCGGTGGGCCCGCAGCCGTTGCGCTCGGACGTGGCCTGCACCATGTTCATTTCCGCCCCCGCGGACTACCAGGGCGGGGAGCTGCTGATCCACCTCGGCACGGAAACCACCCGCATCAAGGGCAATCCGGGCTCGGTGGTCTTCTACCCGTCCACGCACGTGCACCAGGTGGTGCCGGTGAGCGCCGGACAGCGCCTGGTGCTCATCACCTTCATCGAGAGCCAGATACAGGACGCGATGCAGCGCGACCTGCTGTACGCGCTCGGCGAGGTGCGCGCGCTCGAGGGGCTGAAGATGGACTGGCGCAACCGTACCCAGCTCGAATACGTCATCGCCAATCTTCTGCGCATGTGGTCGAGATAGACCGGCAATACCGCCACCTGATGAACTCATCGGGCCGCGCCCGTCACGCCGCGCGCGAGCTCACGGAGCTCGCGCGCATCCTCACCGCGAAAAAAGCCGGATGAGCCACCCCGCCGCCAGCCTCGTGCCGATCTTCGCGACCCCCTTTGCCGTAGTGCCGCTGGCGCGCGGCGCCGAGCTCAATGCGCCGCTCGCCGCGCTGCTGCTGAGCCGAGCGACCGACGAATATCGCGACCAGAGCCTGCCCGCCGACCCCGCGTGCTTTCGCGGACGCGAGGACCTGTTCGACTGGAAGGACGAGCTCGTGGGAGAGCTGCGGCGGGAGCTCCTGGCGGGATTGTGCGCCGCAGTAATGGCCGTAAACCTCTACAGCGAGGCTGAATTCAATGCCCTGGGCGTGCAGGCGCGGGCCCGCTTCAGCGTCGTCGGGCCGGACGGCTGCATCCCCGCGGCCACCGCGCCGATGGCTTCCTGGTTTGCCCTCTACTGCGTTGCGGCACCCCCTCCCGCCCCCGCCCGCGTCCACAGTGCGGTCCTGCGCCTCTATGCGATCCGTGAGGGCACCATGTTCATGGATGCGGCGAACTGGCGGCTGCGGGAGCCTTTTGCCGGCGGGCATCACGTCTGGCGTCCGGTTCCCGGCGAGATGGCGGTTTTTCCCGCCTCGATCCTGCACGAAGTCGCCCTGAACCGCACAAGTTCGCACCTCGTGCTCGTGAGCGCACGGGTCCGCTTTGCGCACGCCGGACAGACGGCCACGCCGCCATGGTGAGCCCCCGGGTGCATCTCAACTCAGCCTTTGCCGTTCCCATCGCGGAGGCGCGCCTGAGCCCCTGCGAGGGTCTGAACCGTCAGCTCGAGGCGCTGTTCCTCGCCCGTGAGAGCGACGAATACCGCAATCCGACGCCGGCGCACGTTCCGCAGGAGGAGATGTTCGAGAGCCGCTTCAACCTGTTCCTGTGGCCGGAGGCGGCTATCCACGAGCTGCGCGTGTTCATGCTGAACTGCGTCGGCCAGGCCGTCATGGAGGCCTCGAATCTCAAGGCTGACGACCTCGCCAGGCTGCAGATCCACAATCACACCTGGTTCCATGTGACGCGTTACGCCGGCTCATTCGTGGCCCACAATCATCCGCTCGCCTCATGGTCGGCCGTTTATTGCGTGCGCTCCGGCGAGCGTGTTCCCGGCCGGCCCGGCAGCGGAATGCTCAGACTCATGGATACCCGCGGGGGTGCAGACGCCTACCTCGACGTCGCCAACCGGCACCTCAAGCCCGCCTTCGCGCTGGGATCGCGGGAGATTCGCCTCGAGGAGGGCCAGATCATCGTCTTCCCCTCCTTTCTGTTCCACGAGGTGACGCCGTTCTACGGACGGGACACGCGCATCACGGTGGCCAGCAACTGCTGGTTTACCTCCAGTCCGCCTTAGAAATCTGCTGGCTGCAGCGTCCGGCCGCCGCATGGGAGGCGTCCCGGCTACTGTTGCGAATGAGCAACATCACGGCATCCATGCTTCCCCATGCCTGCGAAACGTGCATCCGCGCGCTCGGGAGGCAGGAGGCAGGTTGGCAACACTGCGACAGCGTGGTAATAATGCGGCCCTAAAGTCCCGTGTGACCAGCCTGCGTTTCGCGGTGATGAGACCGCTTCACATGGGGACGAGCGGCGGCCTCGATTGATGCGTTCAGGGGTAGGGATGTGCGGGGCTCCGTGACTGCATTTCATTAACAATTCGCGAACCAATCGCAGAGGAATCTACACATGGCGAAAAGTCGCAGCTTGCAACAGGCGGTGCGCTTCGCACTGGCTACGGCCACGGCCGCAGCCGGGGTCTCCGCGCTCCACGCCCAGGAGGCACCGGCGCCAGCCGCAGCCGCCGCACCCGTCGAGGAGGTGGTGGTTACCGGATCGCGCCTGTCGACGCCCAATGAGACTTCCATCAGCCCGATCACGACCGTCTCTGCGGTCGACCTGCAGCAGACCGGACTGACGCGCGTCGAGGACGTGCTCAACAATCTGCCGATGGTGTTCGCGGGTATGAACTCGACCACCTCCAACGGCGCCGATGGCACCGCATCGGTCGACCTGCGCGGCCTGGGCAACCAACGCACGCTGGTGCTGGTCGACGGTCTGCGCCTGGGTCCGGGCTCGGCTCTCGGCGGCCGCAACTATTCGGATATCAATCAGATCCCGGCCGCCCTCATCGAGCGGGTCGATGTGCTCACCGGCGGTGCATCCGCGGTGTACGGCGCAGACGCGGTCGCGGGCGTGGTGAACTTCATTCTCAACACGCATTTCGAGGGCGTCAGGATTGACGCGGGCTACCACTTCAACGAGCACGACAACAAGGACCAGGACGGCGTCGCCTCCCTGGTCACCGCGGCCGGGGACGCGCTGCCGACGGGCCGTGTCGACACGGCCTTCGGCAAGAACGCCTCCATACTCATCGGCTCGAACTTCGCGGACAACAAGGGCAACGCCACCGCGTACGTCACCTACGACAACCAGGGTGCGGCGCTGCAGAGCAAGTTCGATTACAGCGCCTGCACATTGGGGGTGGCGAGCGCCACTACGCTCGCCTGCGGCGGCTCCGGCACTTCCAAGGGCGGCAGGTTCTACGCCTCGACCCCCCACGGCATCAGCTTCATCCATCACACGGTGCTGCCCAACGGCACGTTCGCGCCGATCGGTACGCCCGGCAATAACGACACCTTCAACTACGGACCGCTGAATTACTACCAGACGCCCGCCGAGCGCTGGACGGCCGGCACGTTCGTCAACTACGACGTCAACTCGCACGTGAACGTGTACCTGAATGTGATGTACACGCGTAACTCGAGCCAGGCGCAGATCGCCCCGAGCGGTGATTTCGCTGAGCCATCGTTCGTTCCCTGCGCCGATCCGATGCTGACGGCACAGGAACGCGCGACGATGTGCACCTCGGCAAACCTCGCCGCCCAGGGCAACCCGTTTGAGAGCTACAACGGTGTGAACTACCCCGGTCTCAACATGGAGATCGAACGCCGCAACGTTGAGGGTGGCAACCGCATCGCGACCTTCATCAACAATGCGGCGCGCGAAGTGATGGGCGTGAAGGGCGACTTTGCGGACAGCGCAAACGCCTGGACCTACAACGTTTACGCCCAGCACGGCACGGTGGAGAACGCCGACACCAACCTGAACTATCTCGGCAACCCGCTCATCGAGCAGGCGCTGAACGTGCTGCCCGGGACCAGCGGACCGGTTTGCGGAGGACCGACGGCCAATTCCGGTCCTCTGGTGGCCACGCCTGCGTACAGCACGCCAACCAACACGATAGTCGGCAATAGTGTTGGATTCAGTGCAAATAAAGCATGCGTGCCCTACAACCTCTGGGCGCCAAACGCGGTGACAGCCCAACAGCTGGCGTTCATGACGATCCCGCTGACTGAGCAGGGCACCGTGGAAGAGTACGTGGTGGACGGCTCGGTCACGGGTGACCTGGGCAAGTATGGAGCGAAGCTGCCCTGGGCGGACCAGGGCCTGCAGGTGAACGTCGGCGCGGAGTGGCGCTCGGAGTATTCTGCTTTCATTCCCGACTACGAGGAGGAGCAGGGCAACGCGGGCGGCGGCGGCGGGGCGGCAGAACCGATCACCGGCGAGTTCAATGTCAAGGAAGCCTTCACCGAGATGCGCCTGCCGCTGGCCAGCCATCAGCCTGGCGCAGAGGATCTGTCGATCGAGGGCGGCTATCGGTATTCCAAGTACAGCGAGGGCTTCGACACCAACACCTACAAGTTTGGCGGCGAGTGGGCGCCAATACGCGACGTGCGCTTCCGTGGCAGCTACCAGCGCGCCGTGCGTGCGCCGAACATCGGCGAGCTGTACACGCCGAACGCAGTGCTGCTGGACGGGTCGCAGGATCCGTGCACGGGTGCCACGCCCACCGCCTCCAAGGCGGCCTGCGTGGCGAGCGGCCTGAACCCGATCCTGTACGGGCACCTGCAGGGGAACCCGGCCGCCCAGTACAACGGCCTGTTGGGAGGAAATCCGAACCTGAAGCCCGAAACCGCCGACACCTACACCTTCGGCGTGGTGCTGCAGCCGCGCGTGGTGCCGAACCTGACGTTCTCGGCCGACTACTTCAACATCAAGATCAAAGATGTCATCGGGGCCCTCGGTGGCAACACCATCCTGCTCGACTGTCTCGCCACCATGCAACCGACCTTCTGCAGCCTGGTACACCGTGACGCGGCAGGCTCTCTGTGGAAGACGCTTGGCGGGTACATCGAAGATACCACCGTGAACGCAGGCGAGTACGCGACCAAGGGCATCGACTTCAAGTCCAGCTACCGTCAGCCGCTGCCGGCGCTGGGCTCATTGCTGTTCTCCCTGGAGGGCACGAGGCTGCAGAGCATTGCGGTCACACCGGTGCCGGGCTTTGGCTCGTATGACTGCGTGGGCTACTTCGGCAACAGCTGCGGCGCGGCGGATCCGAAATGGCGCTGGGTGTTCAACGCGGGCTGGTCGACGCCCTGGGATGGGCTCGATCTGAACCTGCGCTGGCGTTACATCGGCGAGCAGGATTCGGAGCAGACCAGCAGCAACTCCTTCCTGGCGGGGACCCCGTATACGGCGCTGTCGCATATCCCGGCGTATAACTACATCGATCTGACGGGCACGTTCAACGTCTACAAGAACATCAGGCTCGAGCTGGGTGTGAACAACCTGTTCGACAAAGCCCCACCGCTGATCGTGGGTGGCGACTGCTCCACCGGCAGCGGCTTCGCTGGTGGCGGCGCGAACTGCAACGGCAACACCTACCCGGGAGTCTACGACGCGTTGGGGCGGTACCTGTTCGCCACCATCACGGCGCAGTTCTAAGGACGGTTTGATGAGCTGAAGACGGCGGGCTGCGCAGCCCGCCGTCTTTTTTTGGACCCCGCGCGGACAGCCTTCAGAGCAGCCGGTGCACGCGATGAGTCCGCTTGGTTGCCGTCTGCATCAGGAAAGAGCCCAGCGCCGCGCGGTGAATGCTGACCGTCTCACCCACGGCAAGCAGCGGGTCCGCATCGTCGAGCTCCCACAGCTGGCCGCCTTCGAGCGCCACCGTCATGCGGCCGCTCGCGCTGTTGCCCAATGCGACCACGCGAGCCTGCAGCGATGAAGCCACCCGCGGCGGCGGATGTTCGGCCGCATACAGTCCGAAGGACTCCTTCGGCGGTACTGCCGCTGCGCCGGCAGCCGCAGGGGGTGCCGCTGCTGCCGGCGAGGTCTGCACAGCGGTGGGCGGCGCCGCTGCTGCCGACGAGGCCTGGACAGCGGCGGGGGGCGCTGCGGGGGCCGCCGGCGGCGGTGCTGCCGCCGTGGCGCTCTGCGCGGCGCGCCCGGAGAGTCGGTCGTAGCAGCTAAGCCGCTCGCTGGCGGCCGCGATGATCGCACAGGCATGCAGCGCACTCTGCGGCACCGTGGCGGGCGTATCCGCGTCCGCGCTCCCCACTGCCGGCAGCCCGAGCGCGGCGCATAGAACCGCCCATGGGCTTAGCCGCCGCAGCAGCACCGGATGCGGCTTCACCGCGGCTCCTGGGTGGTCGACTCGTAGTAGGTACCGACGACCTCGACCGCGGCGCGCACGAGGTCGCGCTCCGCGGCCGTGAGGAACGGATTCCAGATATCGAAGATCAATATCGCGCGCGGGGTGTCGGAAGAGTTCCAGGCCTCATGCTCGATGGTGTCGTCGAACACCCAGGCCTTGCCGGGCACCCACTCGCGCGTCTCGCTGCCGACGCGAAAGCCGCATCCCGGTGGCACGATGAGCGGCAGATGCACGGTGAGTCGCGTGTTGGTGACGCCGGTATGCGCCGGGATGCGCGTGTGGGCATCGAGAATCGAGAAATACGCAGTCGGGGCATGTGCCCCGACATCGCATTGCGGCGCGCCTTGCAACGCTTGCGCCGTGAGCGGACAGCGCGCCAGATGCGCGGGTTGCGGCACCGCCTGGTTCCACAGGAAGTAGGCACTCCAGCGGCGCGACTTGTTGAGCTCCTTCCACTGATTGAGCGGCAGGCCCTCCGGGTAGGCCACGTAAGGCTCGAGTCCCTCGCGATCCGAGACGAGCACGCTCATCAGCTCGGCGCGAATGTCGTCGGTCGCCGCTTCGATCGCGTCCAGCCAGGGAAAATCACCGCGATCGAAAAATTCCACCGCGGGAATTTCCGGGAAATACATGAAGGTCGGCTGCGGGGTGAAACGGCTGCGCTTGCCGGTCAGAAGATCAAGGCTGCCCGTGACGCGCCGATATTCGCCGCCGCCGTGGCGTTCGCGTATCGGCGCCAGACGCTCTTCCAGCGCGGCAGCGAGCGCCGCATCGTCACTGGCGATCGCCGCCCGCGCATGCTCGAGCACCTCACGCACGCTCTCCGGCGCCGTGCCCCCGGGGGGCAGGGTGGCGACGGCGTTGCGATAGACGCGCGCGGCAGCGTGGGGCTTGCCGGTCTGCTCGAGGAGCGTGCCTTTCTGCAGCAGTGCCGCGAGGTAGCGCGGCTCGAGGGCGAGTGAGCGCTCGATGGCCTCGAGCTCCTCCGTCACGAGGTTGAGCGCGTGCAGGCTCGAGGCAAGGTTCGACCACAGCGCCGGATGCGCAGGATCAGCCTGCGTCGCCCGCTGGAAGAGCTCACGTGCCCGCGCCGGCTCGCCACGCTGCATCATCCGCAGGCCGAGCTCGTTCAGCACCCCCGGATGTGCGGGCGCGAGCTGCGCGACGCGGGCCAGCAGCTGATCGGCCTCCCCGGCGCGGCCGGCGGCGCTCGCGGCCCTGGACGCCTGGATCATCCGCTGCACCGTGGCGTCGTCCGCGCGCGGGCTGCCGGCATTGACGTCGCTCAAGTTCTTCTCCTAAGGTTCTTTAGTTTGCGTTTCGATTCTAGCGCGGCCCCGCAGGGCCCGGAGAGCGAGTTGACCGCGGCAAGCGAAGTGGATTTTAAGCTGCTCCGTGTCGCCTCACTGTTAGAGAGCGACCCGGCTGCCGCCGCCCGCGAGGCCGCGCAGATCGTGCGCACGCACCCGGGGCATGCGGCGGCAACCCTGCTGCTGGGTACGGCACAGCGCCGCTGCGGGGACCCGCAGGCGGCGGTTGCCGTGTTCAGCGCGCTCGCCGCAGCCCAGCCAGCCTCGGCGGTAGTCCAGCTCGAACTGGGGCGCACGCTGCTCGCCGCCGCACACCCTGCCGAGGCGCGCCTCGCTCTGGAACGCGCGACCGAGCTGGCGCCGGATCTTGCGCAAGCCTGGCGCGAGCTGTCCATGCTGCACGCTGCGCAAGGCGAGACACTGGCATGCGATGCCGCCTATGCGCGCTTCAGCAAGCTGGCGCTCGACGATGCGCATCTGGCGGAGGCCGCGAGCGCCATCGCCAGCGAACGCTTCAGCGCCGCCGAACAATTGCTGAAGCGCGTGCTCCAGCGCGCGCCGCACGACGTCGCCGCGCTGCGCATGCTGGCGGAGGTCGCGGCCGCTCGCGAAGACTACTCCGAAGCCGAACGGTTGCTCGGCGAGTGTCTGCGCCTGGCTCCCGGCTTCGGCCGCGCGCGCCTGGATCTCGCCCTCGTCCTGCACAAGCAGTTCAAGGCGGAGCCGATGCAGCCCCTGCTTGAGCGATTGCTGGCGCTCGAGCCCGATAATCCACGCTACCGCACCCTGCAGGCCGCCGGATACAGCCTGCTCGGGCAGGCCGAGCGCGCCCTGGGGATCCACGAGGCTCTGGTAAGGGAATTCGCCCTGAATGAGCTCGTGTGGCTGAACTACGGTCATACGCTGCGCGCGTTGGGCCGTCAGGACGAGGCCATTGCGGCCTACCGCAGGTGCATCGCGGTCAAGCCCGGCTTCGGAGATGCCTGGTTGAGCCTGGCGAACCTCAAGACCTTTCGCTTCAACGCGCAGGAGGTCGAGGCGATGCGCACCGAGCTCGCCGGGCAGGAGTTGCGCCACAACGATCGTGCGCAGTTTGAATTTGCGCTCGGCAAGGCGCTGGAGGACGCGGGCGACTTCGCCGACTCCTTCGAGCATTACGCGCGCGGCAATACGCTGCGGCGGGCAGTCGTTTATTATCAGGGCGAGAGCGTCACGCGCCTGGCGAAGCGCACTCGGGACCTTTACACGCGGGAATTCTTCGCCGCACGCAGCGGCTGGGGATGTCAGTCGGCGGAGCCGATTTTCATCGTCGGGCTGCCGCGCGCAGGTTCGACGCTGCTCGAGCAGATCCTCGCCAGTCACTCACAGGTCGAGGGCACGCGGGAGCTGACCGATGTGCTGCAGTTTGCGGTCGAGCTCGGGGATCGGGACGAGGAGCCGGGCAAAACCGCTGACTACCCGCAATCGGTCGCACGTCTGCGCGGCGCCGAGCTCAGCGCGCTCGGTGAGCGATATCTTGAGCAAACGCGCGCGCATCGCCTGCTCGGGCGCCCGCGCTTCATCGACAAGATGGGCAGCAACTTCCTGCACGTCGGGCTCATCCAGCTGATGCTGCCGAACGCGCGCATCATCGACGCGCGACGCGCGGCGCTCGGCTGCTGCTTCGCCAACTTCAAGCAGCATTTCCACCGCGGCCTGTGGTTCAGCTACAGCCTCGAGGATCTGGCTCACTACTACCGCGATTACGTGAGCCTCATGGAACACTTCGATGCGGTGCTGCCCGGGCGCATTCTGCGCGTGTGTTACGAGGACGTGGTGCAGGACCTCGAGGGCGAGGTGCGCCGGCTGCTCGAATACTGTGGTCTGCCGTTCGAGGAGCAGTGCCTGCGCTTCCACGAGACCCGCCGTATCGTGGCAACCGTGAGCTCGGAGCAGGTGCGCCAGCCCCTGTACACGCAAGGCGTCGAGCAGTGGCGCAACTTCGAGCCCTGGCTGGGCCCGCTCAAAGAGGCCCTCGGAGATCTGACGGTCGAGCCGCAGCCGCGCGCGTTGCGCTAGCGGCCAAGTGCGCGAGCGCGCGCGCGGGCGCCGCCGCCCGCGCCGCGGGTCATGGCAGCACCGCCGCGGCGAGCGCATGGCGCCGCGCCGCCGCCTGCAGCCAATCCATACCGCGACGGATCTCCGCCGCATGCTCGCGATCGGCGGACGCGAGCAACTCGCGCCGCAGCGCGGTGTCGTAGGCGTACTCGGGCGCCTTGGAATATTGCCGCATCAGCGGTCCGCCGAGGAGCGCCTCGAGCTCGGCATCGCCGGGCTGCACGCCGAGGCGCTGGAAGATGTCCCGCAGGCCGCTCACCGGCTCGCGCAGCAAGGCGTCGAAATCCACCCACAGCACCTGCGCGGCGCGCTGCTCCGCCGCCTGGCGCAGCGTCGTCATCTCACACAGCCAGCTCATCGCGATGCACTCGCCCTCGGAAGCAGGATCCGGCCGCACCGCGCCCTCGCCCAGGCGCCGCAGCAGACGCTGCAGTCGCGCGTCAGCGAGCTGACGGCTCTCGCGGCGCGAGTTGGGACCGGCGAATATCACCTGCAGATAGGCGAGCGGCTGCACGTGCATGAAGAGCGCCGACGCCTGCGGGCTGCCGGTCAGGATCGGCTCGGCCAGCTCGCTGACGAAGCTCGTGGCCTTGACCACCGCGCGCTGCGCGGGCCGCCAGGTGCGCGCCAGCAGCGCGAGCGCGACATCGAGCTGCAGCGCGGCGGCGGCGGAAGGTGCGGCGAGCGCGCGCAGCAGCGCCGGCTCGCGCAGCGCGAACAGCTGCGGATGCGCGCCGACGAGGCGCGAGACGAGCGTCGAGCCGACGTGCCCGGTGTGAAAAATATAGTGCGCGCGCGCTGGCAGCCGCGCGGCGGCGCTCTGCAGCAGCGCCGGCGCGCATGAGTGCTGCGGGTAGCCGCACGAGCACAGGCGCTGGTCGAGAAAGCTCGCCGCGCGGTACGCCGCCTCGTCGAGCTTCACCAGCCTCACCGCACCGCCCTGCAG
>Ga0210393_10000593_pt1 | contig 32261 bp, 21 predicted proteins | sample IncBWC27OmetaG_FD_160068 | JGI IMG/M metagenome (GOLD analysis project Ga0210393, IMG submission 160068) | Forest soil microbial communities from Barre Woods Harvard Forest LTER site, Petersham, Massachusetts, United States - Inc-BW-C-27-O ...
TGGATCGAGCACCCTTCATTCGGGATAGGGCGCGTGAGCGAAGACCGCGAAGACAGGCTAGACATTGAATTCATCACCTGCGGTGCGAAGACGATCCTAAAGTCCACCGACCTCAAGCCCGCACTGTCGCCCTCGGATTAGTTGGCTGAATCTGGTCGAGCATTGGTTTGGCGAGTTAACCAGCAAGCGAATCCGCCGCGGTTCCTGCCGCAGCATGGAGGATCTCGAAAAGGCAATCACGGAGTTCATGGCCGCTTGGAATGAGAATCCGGACCTTCTTATCCGGCCGCCACCGTGGAATCGATCGTGCAAGAGATATCGCGCTGTCGACAAACCTTGGAACAGATTCGGCCCGGCTGTACCCTACCCCGACGGCGAAAAACGAAATCTTGAGTTGGCCAGTTATTTGTCGGACGCTGCACTAGTACTCAGAAACAAAACAACAGAAACTGTTTGTTTATAGTGTTTCGTATTTGTTTCGAACGCCCTGGTTCCAAACAAAATGGAACTTCTAACGCACATACTGATTTTGGAATGCTCTGCTCTGAGAATCAGAAATCGAGTCGACCCGAGGGCAATGTCCGCCAAACATTGCCGCGCCAGTGCCGAGAAAACGAGCCCTGTAAGCGGCCGAACTTCCTCCAAGCTTCTCACTCTGGTCACGTCGCGTGCTTAGGATCGTGACAGGCGGTACTGAGCTGATCACCGTTGCAAGAGTGGTCTGACATATTGGTGGTTCAGGAACTCAGGAGCGGTTCTTTAAGCTGAAGACAGGCAGGAAGGTTCTCACCAATTGCCAATGTTGTTGGGCTGTCTCAGGAGAACTAACTCTCGTCAGACAGCCCAACCGCTCTGGTTTGGTTTCTGCTCCACGTGAAACTAACGCCCGTGACCGCGGCTGCCGGCAGGATCCCCGTAGATAATGCCGCGCCCATTCATTCCCAGGTAAACCCGCCCGTAGACCCGCGGGTCGGCTTGGATGATGGTGGGCCCACCGTATTGGTGGGCATCATCGTTAATGCGTACCCACGAGTTGCCGTTGTCGTCCGAGCGATAAATCGCCATAAGGTTCAGCGGCGAGGCTTGACCATAAAGGAAGACTGCCTGCCGCTGGGTCCGTGGCGAGGCGGCTCCGACGGCGACAGAATTAGCATAGGAGACATTGGCGATATTGGCCCAGGTCACGCCGCCGTCGGTTGAATGATAGAGCCCATTGCTGCCAAGGGGGAGCCAGACGTCGCCCGGCTTGGCGAAGTTGACATTGATCACGCCGCAGCCAGAGCCGTAGCAACTGGCACTCGCCGGGAGCACAGTGGCATTGACCTGAGTAAATTCGGCCGTACCGGCGGTGGGGTTTACCGTGCCGCTGTAGAAGGCGCCCCCTGAACTGCCGCTCGAAAAGGCATAGAACAGCTGCGGTGTCACCTTGTCTGCATATACCGGGACCAAGCCAGGCAGGCCACTGGTTGCGATCCAGGAAGTGCCGTTGGTAGTTGAGAACTGCGCTCCATTCGATCCGCTCCCTGGCGTCCACATAATCGTGGTTCCGCTGGCGTCGACGGAGATCGTGCCGCCATTCGAGGAATAGCCCACTCCCTGAGCACAGCTCAGCAGTGGATTCCAGTCGCTGCCGCCGTCGGTGGAGTAGGCGCCGAAGTTGCAGGGACTTGTGGAGTAGGTGGAAGGCGACTGCGCACGGACGATGAAGTTCGGGTTCTGCCCGGCCCAATCAAGGCTGCCGACACTACTCGCTACGGGATTGGTGTACATGCCGGATTGGGGCGAGATATCGAAGTTGAGGTGTTGGAAGCCTCCGATATCGCCAACGCCGCTCAGCAAGTGCGCGCCAGCCCTGGGGCTGATGAGCGCGAGCACTGCGGTCTCTTCGATGCCTTTCGCCCGGACCTGCCAGGCAGGCGCGATCCCCTGATCCGCCGCAGCGACATTTCTCGTGGCAAAGATGGTCGCTCCGGTGCCATACATCAGGTGATTGGGATTCGTAGGATCAATAAGCAAGGCGGACATCCACCACCCGAATTTCGCCGAGGGATTGGGGGAGTTGGGAAAGCTGGTGTCGCCAAAGGTCAAGTAAGGTGAGATGGGAGTGTAGACGTTGGGACTAAAGTAGTAGTTTCCGTAGGGCGGCCCATCATCGCCAGCGCTCGAAGTGATAAGCCCGAGGTTGATCCAGGAGCTGCCGCTGTCGTGCGTGACATATGCGGTATCGACGGGATACCAGCGATCCATGGTGGTAACCGCCAGCGTGCCGGAGCGGGAGGGGTCCTGGGAGATGCCGACGAATCCGCCGTAGTAACCCGACTGAAAAGGAGAATCGATCGGCGGAGTGATGTTCGTCCAAGTCTTGGTGGATGGGTTGTACTTTTCTACGATGCCATAGTCGATGACATTCGGACCGGGGAGATCATCGAATGTAACGTAAAGGTTGCCGTCGGGATTGATCAGGGCGCGCTCCGGAGCGGGGGGGTTGGTTCCAGGGGAGACGGAGAAGGGCCAGGCGATAGGTTGGCCAGGGAGGGCAGACCACGCTGCCCCGCTGTTCGTGCTTACATAGACGGTTGCGGTAGTGTAGACCCCCGCGTAGACGACACCCGCGTGGTACGGGTCAAACAGCACCCACTGGACCCCGTAAGTGTCAGTCGAGGATTGAAGTGGAAAAGTGGTCACCTGGCGCCATGTCTGTGCGTAGTCTTCGCTCAACCATAGACCGTTGAAACGCGTGCCCATGAACAGTTCGTTCGGCCGGAATGGGTTCACGGCCAGCCGCTCGCCCGCGGCGCGCCCGTTGTAGTTGGAAGCCATCTCGAAAGGTGCAGGGTAGGTCCGAAAGGTTGCGCCCCGGTCCCGCGAAACCAGGAAGGCGCAGCAGTTCGGATAGGCGTACATCCCGGCTGCGATGTAGAGACGGTCGGGATCGTTCGGATCTAGCGCAATACTTTCTGGCCCATTGAGGTTGTACTCGCTGGGTGAATGGAAATCTGTAAGCGGAATCCACTGTCGATCAAAGGGGTCCCATCGATAGACGCTTCCGATATCGGTGCGGGCGTAAACCAGTCCGGGGGCGGTGGGATGAGCGATCAATCCCGGGACGTAGCCGCCGGCAACAATGCTAACCGGGTTGAAGTCATAGCGTTCGGAAGTTGGTTGAGCGAGCAGCCATCCGGCCGCCAGAATCTGAAACAGGAGCAGGGCAAGAACGGCAGAGATCTTCCGATGGTAATGCATGGACATTCTCCTCTCTAGAGCGGTTGAAACTTAGGGTTGAACGAAAGCGATTTAGAGGCAGTCGCTAGGACCAGATTGCCGACGGCAGCATGCCGGTCTGGCATTTGGAAGCTACCTCCGGTATGGCAATATATCACCGTAATCGTTTACGGAAACGTTTTCTTTCTTAATTTATCAACATTTTCTTGTATTTTATTGGATCGTGACGGCGAGTGAAGCCCAGGGGTACTAATGAGAGTGCTGACATTGGCGATTGTGCTGAGTGGGAGCTGTTTGGCGCAGGTTTCTGCTGGTCACTCTCCAATTATCCGATTCGAGGACATTGGAAAGCGCGCGGGCGTGGCCGTGCCCCACATATCCTCGCCTGAAAAGAGCTACATCATCGAGTCCATGAGCGGTGGGTTGGGATTTATCGATTGTGACAATGACGGAAAACTGGACATCGTCACCGTCAATGGCTCAAATGTGGATCGTTACCGCCGGGGTGGCGACCTGATGGTGACCCTGTATCGCCAGGAAGCCGATGGAAGATTTATCAACGTTACTCAGGCGGCCGGGTTGTCAACTAAAGGCTGGGGAATGGGTATCGCCGTGGCGGATTTTGACAATGATGGTCGACAAGACCTTTACGTAACTGGCTACGGCCATAATGTTCTCTACCGCAATCTGGGAAACTGCAAGTTCGAGGATGTTACCGAGAAAGCCGGCCTGCGAGCCGGAGGCTTTAGCGTGGGAGCCGCTTGGGGTGACTACGACAGGGACGGTAATGTGGACCTCTTCGTGGCACGGTACGTCCGGATAGACATCAATACCTTACCTACAGTCGGATCCGATCACCATCCTTGCTCGGTTATGGCGGTTCGGGTGCAGTGCGGGCCCAAGGGCTTGCCGGGCGAAACCAATCTGCTATTTCACAATCGCGGAGATGGCACATTTGAAGAAGTCTCCCAAAAAGCCAGAGTAAGCGAGGCTGGAGGCGCGTATAGTATGCAACCAATTTGGTTCGACTACAACAATGACGGATGGCCCGACTTATTTGTAGCGAACGACGTCGGAGCTAACTTCCTCTACCGTAACAAAGGCGACGGTACATTTGAGGACGTCAGCCTAATTTCTGGGTCCGCATTGGACGAGGCGGGTAGAGAGCGCGGATCGATGGGGGTAGATGCCGCGGATTTCGACCATGATGGACAACTGGATCTGTTCGTCACCACTTTCGGCTCACAGCCTGACGCTCTCTACCGCAATCGCGGAGCAGCGGGATTCACCGACGTAGAGTCATCGGCGCATCTGGCGTTGCCAACCTACCCATATGTGGGGTGGGGCACAGCCTTCTTTGACGTGGATAACGATGGGTGGTCCGACATCCTGGTAGCCAACGGCTACGTGTATCCTCAGGTCGAATCCATCCCCAGAGCGGGACACTATCTGGAGCCGATACAATTGTTCCGCAACCAACACGACGGAACATTTGAGGACGTCTCTGCCGCCTCTGGTGTGGGCGGCCTGCCTTTACGGTCCCGGCGTGGCGCTGCCTTCGGCGACATTAACAATGACGGCAAGATCGATGTCTTGATTTTGAATGTCGACGATCCACCCACCTTGCTGATCAACCGCAGTCGGAACACGAATCATGCAGTGATTTTTTCTCTGGTGGGGAGCAAGAGCAATCGATCTGGTATTGGCGCTCGTGTGACGGTGACGGCTGGAGATCTGAAACAGTTCAACGAGGTGCGGCGGATCCAGCTATCTATCGCAGAACGATCTTCGTCTGCATTTTGGTCTCGATAACCGCGGCTTGGTGAATCTAGTTGAAGTTGCCTGGCCAAGCGGCGCGAAAGAAACTTACAGGAACCTCCCGGCCGACTATATCTACACGATTGTGGAGGGATCGGGCGTCGAACGAAAGCTACCCTTTCACGCGCGAGACATCGCAAACACCAGCGGCAGCGAACCTTGAATAATACGTTCTGAGTCTGGCGGCTTCCAGGAATGGACATTTGAAATCTAGATGGTTTTGCAAGGGCAACAGCTTCAGCGCGGAGGAGCCAGCGTGAAAGTTTCTAGTACCCCGTGACCTTCGAGGATCGTGTAGATCGCATCGCCCTGAAGGTTCTTGATCTCCTCCTTCAACCCGCTGGGCCAGTCGATTTCTACCTTCTGGATGTAGCGGTCTGGCCCCAATCCGAAGTGGAGCCGCTGGTCGTTTGACGATAGATAACTCCCGCCGCCGCGCACTTCATCAACCTGGGTCATGCGCGATGTGTATAAGGTCATGCGCGAGCCAATCGCCGCCCGGTTGCTCTTGGTTCCGACGAGTCGGAAAAGAACTCGGTGATTGACAGTCTTCGGCTTGTTGAGGAAAAGTGAAGGTGGCGCGCCAACGTTATACACGACCACGTCCACGTTGCCGTCATTGTTGATATCACCGAAAGCCGTTCCACGGCGCGAATGCAAGGGACCATCGTTAAGTCCGGCGGCATCGGATATCTCTTCGAAGGTGCCATCTCCCCGATTCCGAAAGAATTGAATTGGTTCACGATATTTAAGTTCATGTGGAAGCTCGTCAACGACTGGCGATACGTTGCCGTTGGCGACGAAAATATCGACCCAGCCATCGTTATCGAAATCGGCGAAGCCACCCCCCCATCGAACCGGCATATCTTTGACTTGGCTGACCTGTGAGGCTCGAGTAACATCGCCAAAGCCACGCGATCCGAGGTTCCGATACAAACTCATGGGCTGATAGCCGTAGCGAGTAACCACCAGATCGAGCAGCCCGTCATGATCAACGTCCGCAAAATCGGCGGCCATATTTCCCATCGCTTTGCCCTCGACGCTAAGGGCCGTGCCGGAAAGCATTCCAACATCCTCGAAGGTTCCATCGTGTTTATTGTGATATAGACAATTCGCTCCCATATCATTTGTCACAAAAAGGTCGGGCCATCCGTCATTGTCGTAGTCTCCCCAAGTCACGCCCATGCCCAACCGTCTTTCCGCGTTGTTGACGCCGGCCTTCTCCGCGACTTCTTCAAACGTGCCGTCGCCGCGATTGTGATACAAAAGGCTTCTTTCCCCTTCCATAACTGGCACTTCCATCGCAATTCCTCGATAGTTGAACGATTTGTCACCGGGCTTCGGAAGGTTGTGAACATCGGAATCCATGTAACGGGAGACGAAGAGATCAAGATGGCCGTCGCGATCGTAGTCCGCCCAAGCGGCCCCGACGCTGAAACCTCCACCCCCCACATGCGCATGCTCGGTGACGTCTGCGAACCTGCAACCGCCAAGATTCCGGTAGAGTACGTTGTGGCCATAGCCGGTAACATAAAGGTCGGGTAGGCCGTCATTGTCGAAGTCCCCAATGGCAATGCCCATGCCCCAGCCGAGAGTTGTGAGTCCAGCGGCTTCGGTGATGTCGGTAAAATGTAGAGGTGAGTCCTGATGGTAAAGCGTAACCATGCGATCGCCCCCATGTAGATAGCGGTCGACGCTGCTATCGACGACGACTACTATGTCGAGTTTCCCATCATTATCGCAGTCGAACAAAGCGATACCCCCAGCCATCATTTCTACGATATAGCGCTTTTCGGATGAAACGTTCGGCATGGTGGTAAGTCCAACTTGTCTGCCGATCTCGCGGAAATGTATTGGAGTAACCTTGGAGTGCTGCGGCAACACGAGGGACAACATTACAAGCGTGGCTGCGAACTTACTCATTGCCGCACTTTCTCATTGCGGTCCGGAGGACTCCTCAACGTTGGGTTCGTTTTGAATGGCCTCAGAAAGCTTGGTTTCGCGTTCCGCATCTTGCGGTCGCGAGTCTTTCAAATAGGCGACGGCGAGTTCATGGTGAATCACAGCGTTGTGAGGGTTAAGCTGGACCGCTGTTTCCAGGTTCGCAACGGCGCTCTTTCCATTCCCGTGCGCCAGTTGCAGTTTGCCCAATTCGTAGTATAGGTTCGAGTCCTTGGACCCAGCCTTGGCCAGCTCGAGCATGAGGGCTTCCGCCTCTTGCCATTTCTGCAACTGGTTCAAGCTAAGCGCCAGACGGAACTTCACATCCGTATCGGTGGGAATCAAGTGGAGCGCTTCGCGGAATTCCGCAGACGCCTCCGCGAAGCTGCGGTGACTCGCATACGCGTCTCCCAGCGCGATATGAATGGCAGCGACCTGGGCAGCCGTTTTTTCCAGGCTTTGCAACAGCTGTACGCCCTTCGCATAGTCTCCAGCTTTCACCATACACACGGCATAAGCGTAGGCGAGCTGAGGGGTGGAGATTAGCTGCTCCTCCACTTCCTGCCACGCCCGCAGGGCTTCTCGACAGTTATTGAGCGCGTAATAGCTGCTACCGAGGGCTTCACGGGCCCACTTATCGTCAGGATGCGATGTGAGATGTCGACTTAGCGAGAGTATCGCCTGGTCGTACCGTTTGGCCGTGAACGCCGCTTTTCCCCAATTGAAGTCCAACCCTTCCAGTGCGGGATTCCAGACAGAGGCCTTCTCGAACCAGTTTAGTGCCGACGGGAAATCGGTATTCTCTGCGGCGATAGCTCCCATGTTGTTGTAACTGTCGGCGATTACGGGGGCCATCTCTTTCTCCACAGACAGAGCGGCTTCTAGCGCCTGCGGGTCGGACTTGGCTGGGCTTTGTTTCCTCGAGGCTTGGCTATTTTTCCCGGCGCCGGCGCTCATTTCCAGGTGCGATCTGTCCACAGGCTTACCCTGATTTTCAAGACTTCTCAATCGTTCGAAGGTCTGCGCAATCCGCATTTCGTTCTTGGCTTCCTCTTCCCGCCCAGACTGCAGAAGGATGCGCCCCAGAAGATAGTGCGCGCTTTGAATCTGGTAGTGGTTGTCGGAATCATCGCTGGTCAGCAGAATCGCCTTCCGCAGTGCGGCGTCGGCCTCCGTCCAGCGTTCCATCTCTGAATACAGTTGACCGAGATACAGATAGGAGTCTGGATACGCAGGGTTCAGTGCAGCAGCGCGCGTGAGCTGCTTCTCTGCCTCAGCAATGTCATTCTGGTTCTGTGCAATGTGGCCGAGTTCCAGATGGCTCAAGAAATCATCCGGATTGATCCGCAATTCCTTCTGGAATTCCAACGCCGCTGCGGGGGAGTTGGCCTCGCCCGCGCTCTGCATGTAAGCCGCCCCCAGGGAATAATGGGCACCGCGCAAATGGTTGTCCTTGGCGAGGGCTTTTTGGAACTGCGGAATTGCCTTGTCAGGAAACCCCGAAAGGGCGTAGGCACGGCCAATCTGCAGCCGGATGGCGGCCGTATCCCCAAATCCGGTAAGCATCTCACGAAAGATCTTGTCCGCACCCTGGTTGTCGTTTAGCGCCAACTCGACAGTGGCTAATGCGTAGCCATTCTCAAAAGTTGGGTCGAGAGCTACCGCGGCTTCGAGTTGGGTCTTAGCGTCCTGGTTCTCTTTAAGGCGTAGTAATATCTCGCCTAACAAAAAGTGAGCTTTCGCGTCTCTCGGCGCGCCATCCACCGCCATATGGGCAAGCTCCTTTGCCTTTGGCACGTCGCCGGAGGCAACGGACGCTCCCGCATAGTCCAGGCACAACGTTGCATCGTGGGGCGCCAGCCGCAACGCTTCTTCAAACCAGACGAATGCCTGCGCGAAATCCTTTGCATTGGCGCGGCCCTTGGCCAAGTGATGAAGAGCATCCGCCAGAAACAATTCGTATTCAAGGTTGGCGCGTTCGAGATTACCCGCGGTCTGAGCGTCCTGGGCTATCTCATAATGCTCCAGAAGTGATTTGGGGGCCGCGTGTTCGCTTTTGGACTGCGCGAAAGCTGCAAGCATCGAGCTATGTGATAGGGGAAAGACGATCGCTAAGAAAACGACGACGGCAAAGCGGAGCGCACAGGCTCCAACGCTGTGACTCTGCCGCCGGCTTGTCTCTGCCGGTGTATCTCTGGAAAATCCGCGGGCCATCGAGACACATTATACGAGGCAGCTGAAAAGTCAGATGCTGCGTAGAGTTCGCCGAACGCGGCCGGACTTGGATCCTAACCCTAGAAAGAATACTTCAACGACAACTCCATTATGCGCTGGTTCGGCGCTCCGTTCTTACTATCCATAAAACCCCACGGTACGGTCAGCTGGTTGATTGCGGGATTCAAGCTAATGGCATGGGTATTCGGATCCACGTTGTATTTCAGTTGTACCTGGCTCGAACCGCTAAATTGCGACAAGGGATGATTTAGGAAGTTAAACGCCGAAGCACGGAATTGAATACTCTGTTTTTCGCCCATGTGAAAGGTCTTGTAGACCGACACGTCACTGTCCCAGTAGGCCGGACCGTAAACATCGTAATTTCTGGGTCCAAACGATGCCAGAGCTCGGTCGGTGGGAGACACAGGCACAGGCAGTGCGGGAAGCGAAAAACATGCTAATTTGGCTCTCTGGTTTGACGCGAGATCAGATCCGGGGTCACAAGGAGTAGTCGGTTGGACGGATTCCGCAGCACTTGTGCCGTAATACGAAGCGGCGCTGAGCGGGGTGCTGTCACTGTATTCGAGACTTAAGTTGAAATTCTGGCTTGTCAGTTGTTGCAGCGGGAGACCGGATTGGTAAGTCGTGATACCGGAAATCGACCATCCATTTGTTACACCGGACACGAATTTGAAATTGCCTTTATAGAAATTCTGCAAATTGTAAGCGTAAGAGGCGTTGAAGACGTATGGCCGGTCGGTAAGTGCAGGCCCGTAATTGCCATGCAAGGAAAACGGATCGATGTTGAGGACCGTACCCAGCGTTTTAGACCAGGTGAAGTTAAAGTTGAAAGTAAGTCGTTTCGCCCGCTTGTTCCAACCTAGTTGCAGAGCATTGTAGTTGGAATAACCAACATGGGTTGGTACGGCGATTTGGTTTGTGCCATAGACTGCGCCGAAGGGAGCATAATCGGCCACTTTATTCGACGGGCTCCCCGGACCGCCAATGTTTTCTGGATCCGGGGCGATCACTCCAGTGACTGGATCGGGCCTAAAAAATGCGCCCAGCGGTACCTTGTTCTGGTCAACGAAACTGCCGGCGCTCGTACTGCTGGTGCCCGCGTCACTGCCGCCACCCTCCAGCACGTTACTGGTCGAGCTGCCTACGTAGGCGATCTCAAACAAACTATTCCACGGTACCTGCTGCGAAACCGTGAGGTTGTAGCTGTGCGTCACCGAGATCTGGTCATCGTTGGGATTGAAGGCTGTGACCCCGCCAATGCCCTGCGCTCCGGGCGTCAGGAGTGGTATCTCTGAAAGCAGGACGTTTGCCTGATTGGGCAGGTTATAACTCTTGATGTTGTCTGCGTCGACCAATGCGTTTGCGAAGTCGTTGTACTGGTCATTCCAACGATAGGCGCCCCAGCCACCGCGAACCACTGTCCGGCCAGTTCCAAAAACATCCCAAGCCAGACCAAATCGCGGCTGCACGAAAAGGACGCGATTGGGCTCTCCTGATGTAGCGATTCTGTGGTCTATGCCATGCCAATAGAGTCCAGGTTGTGCTTTTCCGGAAGCGAAGTCCGAAGCAACCAGGGTGGGAATAAATACAGGAACCCCGTTCTGCGCACGGTCATACCAATGGCTGATATGCTCGAACCTGAATCCCAGCTCCACCGTGAGCCTCCGGGTTGCCTTCCAGGAATCATCTGCATAGGCGGCAATATCCTTAGCCGCCAAATCCTCCGCTGGTCCTGCGCTGTTTTCGCTATAGCTGTTGGCTATTCCGAGCATGAAATTGGCCACGGGATTATTGGCGGAGCCGATCGGTTTACCCGTGAGTACGTCATTATGCAGGCCACCAAAGCCATTAAGCGAACCGTTCGGGGACTCAAACGAACCTTGTTCGTTGTCGGCGGTTTCTGTATACGCGCCCACTTTAACGGTGTGAGTGCCCCAAACTTTCACCACATTGTCCGCGAAAGATGGCTGCTCCTTTTTTGTCAGGTAGATGCCATGACCAGCTTCGAAAATATCCTGTTCCGAGAAGTCGGGAAAGGTCATCGCCCCAGCCGAGGAGTAAGAAGGTATCAGCAGCGCACCGGTGTTAAACACCGTTCCGTAGCTCGAAGGGTATCCCAGAGTCGTGCGAAAGGCCGCACTGGCGTTTGGTGGCGCCACCGGATTATTAGCCCATCCCCAGGTGGCAAGGATTTCGTTGGTTAAAGTTGGGCTAAAAACATGCACGAAATGGCCGGACAGTACCTTGGATGTGGATGTGCTTTGCAGACCTCCCCCGGGGTAAGGGATCGAGTAAGACGGAGTCCAATAGATATGGGCACCATTCCCTTGAGTAAGTTGCGCATCGTTACCATACTGGAAGGAGGCATAGAACTTGTCGTTCTTAGTGATGTTGTAGTCCACCCGCGCCCGATAGACATAGCCGTTATGAATGGCAGGGATAGCTGCCACATAGTTGTAGCCACCTGGAGTAGTAATCGGATTGGCATTCGCTTTAGGCCAGATCGCTGCGAGCGCCGCCGCACCCGGATCTGCCGCACCCAATTGCCCATTGGTGACGGTCGAGCCATTGGGAAGAATGGTGCCGTTCACGCTTCCACACCAATTGCCGGAGACAGGGGTCGAACTGTTGCCAATGGCGTCGATGTTCGGGCAGACTGCTGCAATCAAGGGATCGGAAGAAGTGAAATTGCCCGCCAACATTCCTGCGTCCGGGACGTAGGACTGGAGAATGCCGCTGTTACCCAAATTCTGTAAGAAGTGTTCGTAACCAAACCAGAAGAAAAGCTTCTTTTGAGTAAACGGAACCGGACCCCCAAAATTTCCTCCGGGATAGTAATAGTGCTCCCCGTTTCTGGGAAGGTTGACGTGGTTCGACTGCCAGTCATTCGCGTCCAGTTGCCAATTCCTCGCGTACACATAGGCGGAGCCGTGATACTGAGTCGTGCCTGACTTGCTGATGCTGTTGACGACGGTTGGCCCCTTGGGGGAGTCGGCACCGAAGTTAGACATCTGCACCGTCACCTCCTGCGTCATCTCGGGATTGATGGCTGCGATAGAGAAGCAATTGCACCCGGGGTCGTTGATGTCCACGCCATCCGCTAGCTGAGCCGTACCGCCGCGCTCAGCGGCGCCATTGAGAGCGAGTCCATTACCGACGGAACTGCCCTCTGCACCTTGATTGAAAAAGTTCGGGACCGTATTCGTGAGCCCGCCCAGCGGTGTATTGGTTGCTCCAGTCAGCGTCTTCAGTAATTCCTCGACATTGCGGCCGGTGAGCGCAAGCTGATCGATATCTACAGACGAAAGAACGTCTTTTCTCTCTCCACTGTCGACGGGGACGAGCTCCTGGTCAGCCTCAACCACCACCGACTCAGTCGTGGACCCGATTTGCAAAACGATGTTGGATAGATTGCGTTGGTCAGCGGCGTCGACGCCAATGCCCGGCTGTTCCCAACTCTTGAAGCCCTTGCTTTCGACTTTGACTTTGTAAGATCCGGGAAGAACCGCGGGGAATGCGAAGTACCCCTCGCCATTGCTGACAAGACTGCGCGCGTCATTGGTGGCTTCGTTGGTCAGGGTCACCTTGGCGGCGGCGACAGCAGCTCCAGACGAGTCATGGACAGTTCCGCGGATGGTTGCCGTGGTTTGGCCATGGGAGACCGCCAGGAGGATCAGAGCTGCGGCCAATATCGAGACTGGCTTTGCCCCTCGCGGCAGCGCCGGGATAACGTTTACTGAGGACTCCATTGCCAAGCATCGCCGAAGTAGATTCATCGCGCCTCCTCAGGGGTTCTGCGGACAGCCCTCAATACCCGAACGGCTTGATCGCACCGTAATCGTTTACGGTGCAAACGGGCCGAATGGTATTCTGTCTTGATTGGCACTGTCAAGGATTATCTTGCAAAATTCTGATCGGCCATATCTGTTTCCCAGAGCGCACCCGTCGGGGGGCGTCCTCAGCCCCGGCTGACTTGCCCCCACTGGTAACGCGCCTGAAGGCTAAATTGCTGGTTTTCTGTGTCGAGTCGCGGGGACCCGCCGAAGACTTGACCCTGCCTTTTCGAAACCTAAGGTCCCCGTTCCACAGCGACACTCCTGTACCCGACGGGCTCATGGTTACGCCTCCAATTACGGAAAAGTCCATCGTTTTGAGCCAGAAGGCACCGTGCTCGATTACGCTAGGCAAACAAGCGCGACCCCGAATCGAGCTGCTCGGAGCAGATGCGAAGATCAGGCGGCCTCAGGGCGAAGATGGTCTGCGCGTGCAACTTCCCAGGCAGCCGGCAACTACGCTTATGTCTTACGGCAGCCCGCTTCGTGGGGAAACGCAAAACGATAGCGAGCTCGGTTGAACAGAGCCGAGTACAGGCCTACGTTACTCTGCGCTGATGCTAACGGCTTGTTGCAGCTTGATGTCTGCCGAAGAAGTCCCCACCGTGACGTTAACCTGATCCGGTTCCACCTCAAAGGCGCCCTTGGCGGAGTTCCAATATGCCAGGGCGCTCGCCTTCAGCGGCAAAGTGACGGTCTTTGTCTCACCAGGCTCTAGCGCAATGCGCTTGAATCCCTTCAGTTCTTCGATCGGCCTTTCCACCTTTGAGTGCAGGTGTGTGACATACATCTGCACAACTTCATCTCCTGCGCGCGACCCGGTATTGCGGACATCGAGGCTCACCATGATCTCGCCATCGCGTTGGAGTTGCTCGGCGCTCGTTCGCAGATTGGAATAGCTAAACGTTGTATAGCTCAGACCATAACCGAACGGATAGAGCGGCTTCTGGCGAAAATACATGTAGGTGCTACCATGCCGGATGTCATAGTCCATTATGGGCGGCAGCTGGTCGAGCGCCCTCGGCCACGTCACCACTAATCGCCCGGCGGGATTGTAGTCGCCAAACAGTACGTCTGCCAGAGCGTTTCCTTCCTCCTGGCTGTTGTGCGCCATGTGCACAATCGCCGGTGCATGCTCTACGGTCCACGGGATGGCAAACGGAAAACTTGAAATCATCACGACTACGGTGCGCGGGTTCACCGCCAGGACCTGCTTTACCAGTTCTTCCTGCTCCAGCGTGATGGTTTTGCGGTCGATGGCTTCTTTCCCATCGCTAGGCAGCGGACACATGGCCCATCCCGCGTTGCAGGTGGGATGATTGCCGACGACTACGATCGCGACATCAGCCGCACGCGCACTCTTTACGGCCTCTCCCGACGAATTATCGTGTGCGAAGTTTACCTTGACCCTGCTACCCAGCTTGTTCCTGATTCCATCGAGCGGGCTCACGGCATACGGCGGCATACCACTGTACCAGTCGAGCGCGACCTGATCGGCGTAGGCCCCAATCACCGCCACTGCCTTGAGTTTGGTCCCATCGAGCGGCAATAACCGCTGCGAATTCTTGAGGACGTCATTCTTCAGCAACACGATCGATTCCTGCGTGATCTTACGGGCGAGGGCTTTGTGCTCTTGGTTGTCCCAGGCGGGAATCGTTCCCCTGATTTTCGAATAGGGGACAACGTCCGGTGGATCGAGCAAACCAAGCCGGATCATCACGCGATACACTCCGCGCAGGTTTTCATCGATCTCTGAGAGATTCACAAATTTCTTCTCGACTGCTGCGCTTGCCCCGTCGCGATACCGGTCGAGAAATTGATTGATGCCCGCATGGATGGCGCCGGCGGTGGCTTGGTTGATCTCGGGAAAATATTTGTGCTGCGTGACCATGTTGGTGAGCGCGCCGGCATCGGTGCAGATGATTCCGTCGAATCCCCATTCCCGCATTGTTATGTCGCGCAAAACCGGCTGCGCGGCCATGGGAATTCCGTTGTAGGCATTGTAGGCGGTCATGTAGGCTCGCGAACCGCCGTCCATTACGCCCATGCGAAATGGCACTGAGTAGTATTCGCGCAGCAAGCGTTCGTCAAAGTCCGACGAGGAACCGCCGCGGCCGTCTTCATTGCTATTGGCCAGGAAGTGCTTCATGAGCGACGCGGTCAGCCAATAATGCGGGTCGTCACCTTGCAGGCCGCGGACGAATGCGACGGTCATCGTTCCGGTAAGATAAGGATCTTCTCCGTACGATTCTTCGCTGCGCCCCCAGCGCGGATCGCGCGCCAGGTCCGCGTTGGGAGCGCGGACGACGATGCCCTCCCGGCGATGTTGTTCTCCTCTGGAATTTGTGGTGCGCAAATCCTCGCTCTGAAAAATATAGCGGGCTTCATAGCCTTCGATGGCCGCGGCCTTCTGCAGCAGATCGGGATCCCAGGTTTCACCGAGTCCTACGGACTGCGGAAACTGCGTGGTCGGCAACGGCTTGAGGCCGCGCCCTTCCCACCCGCCCGGGCCGCCGTAGGCAGCACCGTGCAGACCTTCGATGTGTCCCGAGCCGCGAATTCCCAAGCGCGGCACATCAGGAGTCGTGCTGAGCGCGCTGATCTTTTCTTCCGCGCTCATCAGCGAGAGGATGTTATCGATGCGGGCTTCAATGGGCAGGCTTGGATCCTGAAACGGGTACTGATACTGCTGAGTCCAGGCCAGGCTTGCGATCAGCGGAACCAAAGCAAAGGCCAGTCGGTTCACATTCATCGATCCTCCTCCCGTCAACGGTCAGCGCTTATCGAGAGCCACGGCGACCCCGTACGGCGGCAGATCGACCGCGTCTGCTTGCCTGCCATCGAGCACCAGCTGCATGGAATGAGGCAGCGTCACTCGGCGGCTCTCCGGCGCGTAGTTGATCAGAACGAATACCTGCTTGCCCGGACCGACCCGTCGGCTGACCTCTACGCCTTCCGGCACTGCTCCGAACACTGGCGTGACATCCGATTTCTGCGTCATCCATTCGGCGGCTGTCGCCATCAGCTTCTCGTCCAGCACCGCGCCGATGTAGGTGATCCGGCCCTTCCCGTAGGCGCGAGTGATGATGGCAGGCTGGTCGTCGAGCCATCCGTTGCTCCGGCCATACTGCAAAAGAACTTCGCCCCCAAGAGCCTGACTCTTCAGTTGCTCGGCCCAGATGCTGGCCTCTCCGCTCCCCCAGGCACCGGAAACAGGGACATTTTTTTCGAGCGCGTAGTATTGCTCCACGCGCGCGCCCAGGGCGTCGACGAGGAATCCCGGCTGTCGCTGCGGCAGGAGGGCGTTGAATTCATCTTTCATGCCGGAGCGCGGGCCTAGAACTAAATGTCCGCCCTGGCGCACATATTCCAGCAGGTGATCCGCCAGATCTTTGGGGAGCACGTTCAGGCTCGGTGCGACCACGAGTTTGTAGCTATCCAGGGGAGCGTAGGCACCGACCAGATCGACGGATTGGGAAATCTGCCGCAGCGCGCGGTAATAGCTCTTCAGCAGCTCGACGTCGTCATACTTTTGGGTGTGCTTCTGAAACTGAAGGGCCCAGTGGCTGTCGTAGGAGAACAGCAGTGCCACTTGCGAGACAGGCGCGGTGTCACGGAAACTGCTCTCCACCCTTGCGAACTCGTGCGCCGTCTGGCTGACCTCGTCGTAGAACGGAACCGGTGTGCCGTCGGGGCCAATGAGAACACCGTGAAGTTCTTCCTGTCCGTTGAGCGCGCTACGCCACTGCCAGTAGTTGACGTCATCGGCGCCGTGGCCGACGGCCTGCCAAGCCATGGCACGTGCCTCGCCGCGATTCAGGAAATTGTTGAGAGCGGACCAATTCACGGCGCCGGGTTGGGTCTCCATCACCCAGAAGTTCTGGCGCTTGAAGCCGCGCGTCAGGTCATGGGTAAGGCCGTTGTAGGCGGGGTCGACGTGTCCCGAGCCGACGTAGTCATCCCAAGACGCGAAGGTGAGCGGCTCTGTGATCGTGTAGTGATCGAATCCGTCGAAGAACCCCATAAAGTTGCCGGTGATGAATTGGCGCGGCTCGGCGTGTTTGCGGATCGCGTCAATCTGATTCTGCTGGTAGGACGTCCAGGTATAGGTGACGAAACGTTTCCAATCGAGCATCAGGCCGGGATTGTGTTCGCCGATTGGAATCGGGATTTCTCCCCAGTTGTCGTAGGTTTGGCTCCAGTATGAGGTCGTCCAATGTGTATTCAGGTTGTCGAGCGTTTCGAATTTCGTTTTCAGCCAACCCTGAAATTGCCGGCGGGTGCCATCGTCGAAGGACATCAATGCATACCCGTATTCGTTGTCGATCTGCCAGCCCACGACCTCGGGATTATGTCCGAAGCGGATTGCCATCTGCTCGGCTATTTGGCGGCAGAATTCCCGATAGCGCGGTGAACTGGCCGAGGCGTGCGCGCGGTTGCCATGGGTAACGCGTTGTCCGCTCGGCTCCGCGCGTAGGGTGTCGGGATACTTTTGCGTGAGCCACGCGGGCGGGGTCGCAGTGGGCGTTCCGAGAACGGAAACGATGTGATGCTTGGCCGCCAGATTGATGGCGCGCTCCAGCCAGTCGAAATCATAGTGACCTTCGGAAGGCTCCATGCGGCTCCAGGCAAACTCGGCGATGCGGACGACCTTCAGGTTGGCGGCTTCCATAAGACGCAGGTCTTCTTCCCAGCGCGATTCGGGCCACTGTTCGGGATACCATGCGGCGCCCATCAGAATCGCGTTCTGGCTCGGAATTTGCGTGGGGATGGGCGCGTGACGCGGCACCGGGGATTGGGCCGACGCGGCGCTGGCAAGAATGAGAACAAGACACGAGAGGGTATGGAAAGGTGAGGGAGACATAGACGGCTCCGTTCTTGATCGCTTCTAAAAGGGGTGCCGGATTCTTGCACACCTGCGGCACGGCTGGAAGTCCACGCCCCTTCAAAACAAAGTCCGAACCCGAATTTGCTATTCGGCCAGCTAGAAAGTTACGACAACTTGCTTCCCAGAGTACTCGACGACTTTATCCGCAGTGTCGTCAGGCGCGATACCAACGCCGTGATTCTCGCGCACGAAAAGGATTCGGAACGTGCGGTTGGCAAGCATTCCGGGATACTCTCCCTGCCGGTCGCCGACGGTCAGAGTCTGCTTCGCGTCGTCCCAGCGGAAAGAAATCGTGGCGTGCACGCCTTTCTCATAGTTGTAGTTGTCGTTCTCGTCCTCGTAGAGCGTGAACTCGCCATCCGCGCCGCGGTAGACGCGTAATTCAATCGGATTGGCAGGTTTCTCGGTCGACCACTCGACATCGGGTCCCATGGGAACAATAGAGCCGGCGCGAATGTAGAGCGGCAATTGATCGAGCGGAGCTTCCGCAGTGATCTCACGCGGGCCATTGGCGGAGGTCCCGGTCCAGAAGTCGTACCATTTTGCGTTGGGGAAATAGACGCGGCGGCTGGTAGCCGCCGGCTCGGTCAGCGGATTTACCAGGAACGCTGGCCCGTACATAAATTCGTCCCATGTGTTCTGGGCGCGCACATCGCTGCGAAAATCCATTACCAGCGGACGCATGGGCGTATAGCTCTCGTTGGTGGTCTTCCAGGCGAGAGAGTAGGTGTAGGGAAGCAGGCGATAACGTAGGCGATCGAAGCTGACTAGAATCTTCTGCGCCTCAGGTCCGTACGACCAGAGTTCGTTTTCGTCGGGGTTACGCGTGCCGTGCACTCGCAGGATCGGATTGAACGTGCCGTACTGGAACCAGCGCACAAATAGTTCGCGGAAGGCCGGATCGGTGGGACTGCCGAAGACAAAGCCACCGATGTCGGTGGTCCAGTAGGGAATGCCCGATAGAGCAAAGTTCAGTCCAGCGGGAATCTGGCGCCGGTAGCTGAACCAGTCGGAATTGATGTCGCCCGACCATGCGGTAACGGCGTTACGCTGCGATCCGGCGAAGGCGGAGCGCGAAAGAATATAAACGCGCTTCTTGTCTGACGCTGCGCGCTGGCCCTCGTACACGGCTGCGGTGTCGAGCAGAGGATACGCGTTTACGTATCGATCGCCGCTGCCGATTGCCAGTTCGTGGCCCAGTTGAATGTTTTCTTCCTGGCCCTCGGTTTCTGGCTCGGTCGTATCCATCCACCAAGCATCCACCCCGATCTTGAACAGTCCTTCGTCGACCTGATGCCAATAAAATTTGCGCGCGTCCGCGCTGGTCGCGTCGTACACCGCCATGGCATCGGTGTGGTAGGGCGGCTTGGCGAATTTGAACTTGTCGATGAACCAACCCTTGTTGTCCATGAGGTCGTAATTAGCCGATCCCGGTTCGAAGAAGGGCCAGATGGAAATCATGAGGTGGAAGTTCTCGCGGTGCAAGCGCTCGACCATCCCCTTGGCATCGGGATAGTTCTTATTGAAAACGAATTCGCCCTTGCGATTCCACCAGAACCAGTCCTGCACGATATTGTCGGCGGGGATATGCAGTTCACGATATTTTTGGGCGACGCCCAGAATCTCCTCTTGCGATTTGTAGCGGTTCTTGCTTTGCCAGAAGCCATAGGCCCACTTGCCGAACATTGGCGCCGGTCCGGTGAGTTCGCGGTAGGCGGCGATGACCTTATCGAGATCGGGGCCGTAGAAAAAATAGTAGTCGATGATGTCAGCAACTTCGGAGCTGATGTAGAGATAATTGGCGAAGCGGTTGTTGAAACGACTGCGGGAATCATTGTTCCAGAAAATCCCATAGCCGTTGCTCGACACGAGAAAGGGCACGGCGATGTTGGAGTTGTCCTGAGAGATGTCGACGGATTCGCCGCGGTAGTTCCACACGCCGGCCTGATGCTGTCCGAGTCCGTAGAAGGCTTCGTGCGAGCCGTAAATGTTCACAAAGGACTCGGCGCGATAGGCATTCTCGCCGTTTACTTTTACCGGCGTCAGGCTCCGGGTTGCTTCCTGCACCAGTCTGGTGCCGCCGAGGTCGCGATAGGTGATGGCACCGTCCTTGCGAGTGACGGCAACTTTCAACTGCGTGGTGGTCAGCGTTACTTCGTCGTCGTTGGTTTGCATGGCGAATTTCGCGGCTGGCCAACTTGTCTTGATGACGACGGGATCGGGACGGCTCAGCGGGAAAGAAGAAGTCGGCGAGTAGAGCACATGCATGATCGAGTCCGAGCATACCTGCAGTCGAAGCACCCCGGACTTCATGGTGAAGCTCACACCGTCGGTTTGTGGCTGGATTGCAACCACTGGGTTCCTAGGCATCCATTGCGCGAGCGCCGGCGACACAAGCTCCAACACAAAGAGGACCACCAGGAAAACGCGAGGAACCGAGTTTCTGTCTCGCATAATTAAAGGCCTTGGGGAGATGAGGTTCGTCGAGCGCGAGCTTGCATCCAACCGGACTCGTCGCGGCACTCGCAGAGGGGCTGGCCAGCAATGAACGGAATCGATTCCGATAGAGTCCGACAACATTGTCGCAGCTCACTGTGTCACTTTACGGCCGCCATTGTCAATCGGCAGAGGGCGGTTAGACAGAACCGTTCCCACGGCGTAACTATTTTAGTATTGCGGCATTGCAGCCGATAGAATGGCGTCAATTTGCTTCCTGGTTTAGCTTTCTCGAGTGCAAATGTTTCCCTGATGGAGTCCGCTTCCGCTTTCTTACGAAGCCGAAAACGATTACGTTAGCCCTCTTTGGTCCGGGTCGCGGAGAACCGCGCGCAAGGATACGGTTGGCAGCCCCAAGGAGCGATCGTCCGCTTCCCTGCCCCCTGATGCAATTGTGAGCTTTGCTCCTATCCGGTGACTGGTCGAGCCGCAGACTCCGCGCCAGCACGATTCGAGATCTCGCGAAGTGCCGGATAGATTCGCCGGTAGGTGAGGTAGGCGGCATCGAGAATTGCAGAGCTTTTCGCCTCAGGCTGGATTTGGTGGGCGGTTTCGATTACGGCATCGCAGGCTTCATCAACGCTTTGCCAATGTCGAGCACCGGTTCCGGCGAGGATCGCAGCTCCGTACGCCGCACCCTCCTCGGCCTGCCCGACTTCGACCGTATGTCCGTATACGTCGGCCTGAATCTGGCGCCAAAGGACGGATCGGGCGCCGCCGCCTCCCAGGCGAATGCGATCAATCGGAACTTTCACTTCGCGCAAGACCGTGAAGCTGTCGCGCAGGCTGAACGCAACGCCTTCCAGAATGGCGCGGATCACGTGGGCGCGAGTGTGCGAGGTAGAGAGACCGACAAGCGCGGCGCGCGCATTGGGATCGCGATGGGGTGTGCGTTCACCCATCAGGTAGGGCGCCCAAAAGAGGCCGTCGGAGCCGGGTGGCGCCATTGCGGCTTCCTCGCATAGTCGCTCGTAAGGATCGCGCACATCATCGGATGCGACCGGCGCGGCACCGAAGCGGTCGCGGAACCATCGCAGCGAGAGGCCAGCGGCCTGCGTCACGCCCATCACATGCCATCGGCCAGGAATGGCATGGCAGAAGGTATGAATTCTCCCCTGGGGATCGAGCGCCGGCCTGTCGGTAGCGGCGAATACAACGCCGGAAGTTCCGATGGTTGCGCTCACGGTGCCGGGACGAACGATTCCCATCCCAACCGCACCGGCGGCCTGATCGCCAGCTCCCGCCACCACAGGCGTTCCTGCCCTCAGCCCAGTGGCTGCCGCTCCGCGCGAAGACACCCGGCCACAGATTTCGGTTGACTCCCACAACGAGGGAAGCAGTTGTCGGTCGATTCCACTCCCGCTCAAGACCTCGGACGACCATTGGCGCCTTGCGACATCGAGGAGAAGCGTTCCCGAAGCATCCGCCACATCCGTGGCACGCTCGCCGGTGAGTTGGAAGCGCACGTAATCTTTCGGCAACATGACGTGGCTAACGCGCTCCCAGTTTCCGGGTTCGTTCTCTCGCACCCAAAGCAGCTTGGTGAGAGTGAAATTCGTGAGCGGCGGATTGCAGGTGAGCTCAATGAGGCGTTCTGCAGGAAAGAGATCGGAAAGAACTTTGACTTGGGCTTCGGTCCGCTGATCACACCAGATGAGGGCGGGTCGGACTACTTCATCGCTAGCATCGAGCAAGACTGCGCCATGCATCTGCCCGGAGAATCCGACGCATGCAATTCTATCGGGGCGACCTCCGGCGGCATCGAGAGCACGGCGAACGGCGACCCCACACGCTCGCCACCAATCTTGCGGAAGCTGCTCTGCCCATCCCGGCTGAGGCGATCGAAAGGGAACGTGCTCCTCGCTTCCGGAGGCGACGACTCGCCCGTGTTCATCAATAATCAGAGCACGGGTTCCGCCGGTGCCAACATCGATTCCCACGAACTCGAGACTTTCTCCCAAAGTGCGGCAGATCTTCTTTCATCTCCCGTAGAAATGTGGGTCACTGCGTCTGCGCAGCTGCCCAACTCTACGAGAAGAATCCGAATGCCACTAACACCATGCCGATCTAGCCAAAATATTCAACCAACTCGGGCGAAACGCTCTGCAGCCGAACCGCCCGATGCGGGCTCGATTCCAGAGACTGCCGCTGCAGGAAAAAGTCGAGGTTGCCGCGCATCACCAGGTGGGGTGCCAGCGTGACTTGGTAAGAGGGACACTCGCCCTCCGCCAGGAATTCATGCAATACCCGAAACGCCATGCGACCCTGCGTCCGCGGTCGCTGATAAATCGTGGCCGCCACAGCTCGCGACCGGATCTCCGGCACCAGCGCCGGAAATAGATCCGTGGTGATGAACGTGATCTTGTCTAGCATCTGTGCGTCACGAGCGGCATTCAGCACGGGAATGGAAGCTTCAGTCGTAACGTAGATGCCAGCCAGATCGGGGTGCTTTTTGAAGAGTTCGCTGCTTTGCTCATAAGCCTCGGATTCGACATCGTGATCCTCGATGGTCGCCTGCAGCAGCATCTGCGGATATAGCCCGAGCAGGGTGCTGGCGAAGGCCTTTTGCTTCTCGGCATGCTCAGTGATCGCCAGCGAACTCAGAGTTACCGCAACTTTTCCCTTGCCTCCCAGAAAACTGCCCATTAGATCGGCAGCCAGAGATCCGCTGGCCAGGGTATCAATCGAGACAACCGCCAGTCGGCCCGTGTTGGGTGCGTCGGTGGCCACGCAGACGACGGGGATGCTGTTTCGCGATGCTCGCCTCATGCAGGAGTGCATACCCTGCGGACGACTAGGAAAGGTAATGATTCCATCTACGCCTGATTTGAGAGCCGATTCGAAGGCTTCTTCCTCGCCTTCGCCGAGGCGGGGATAGGTTCGATACTCAATCGCCACATTCTCCATGAGCAGCGCCCGCGCTTCTTCGCTGATCCCAGCGCGGACCTCGTCCCAGAAGGAGGTGGTGCCTTGCAGTGTATTGACGGAAACTCGTAGGTTGCGCTTCGAGGACAGATAACGGGCTGCCAGATTCGGACGATACCCTAGAGTCTTGGCCATCTGGAGCACTCTGGTTTTGGTCATAGGACTGACGCCAGAATGATTGTGCAGTGCGCGGTGCACGGTGCCGGTCGATACTCCCAGCGCTTCAGCGATGTCTAGCAGCTTGGTTTTTCGGTTCATAGCGGCGCTCGGAGGGCTAGCGGCGCGCCGTCGATTTTGGGCGCCATCATTCCAATTTCCATAAGCGGGGAGTTGGCTGTCCGCAGACCGTAAACGTTGACGAAGCTTAAACCGCAAATTCCTTGGCTGTCAATCACATTTGTTTCCAAATAAAATCATGCCCGGCCTCGCCCGAATTATACGATGTCATCGTCTTCCAGTCGGAAAGGACGAACTTGCCGTCAAGACTCGGCCCCTAGAACCGGTAACCAAACGCGAACTGAAAGGTCCGTGGCCCGTTAAGTTGGTTATGGATTGGAGCGTCTTGAACCTAAAGCGGGTAACAAGTCACGGGTCTCGGTTGAGCGTGGCTCCGTCACCGCAGTCGTTCCCACCGCGTTGTACTGATTCTGAATGATTCCCGCGCCAGCCTGTGGGAACGAGATCAGCGCTTTTCTCGGTACTTAGGTGAACACACTATTACCCAATCAAGGATGGTTTATGGAAGGCAAACGCTTCCAAGCCTTGCAGTCTGACGAGCGGACGAAGGCCTCAGGAGAAACCAGTCAGCAGCCTCGTGCCAACCGGGCAGATGGGGACGCCCGGCTTGATCGTGTCTGAGCTGCAGACACATGCGGCGCCTGCAGTGAGCAGTCCGAGGTGGCGGTTCATAGCGTCCTGGTTCAGCGGGATCAGACAATCCAGCCGGTCGCCCATATTGGTGACGTTCTCCGGACCCGAACCGTGAGAAAAGTGTGCCCACCGCGGATGATCGACTGATAAGCGTTGTAAGCATTCAAGTGCGAGCCGCGGCGCCTGAAGATCTTTGCGAAGATGTCGCCCGGTGTGGCAACGCCTTGACCGGCGGCACCTCCGGTGCCGATGGCGAAGGTCTGCCTCATGGCACTCTCCTACCTGGGATAGGCCCCCGTAATGTACCCTTCCAGCTCCTGAATGGTTTGCGCCTGACCGGAGATAACCCACTTCACCAAGTCGCCAATCGAGACCACTCCAACCACCGTGTCATCCTGCACAACCGGCAAATGGCGAAAGCGATGCTTGGTCATAATAGCCATACACTCGTCTATGGGCTGCCGCGGATTCACTGAGACAACCGGACTGGTCATGATTTCGCGGACTAGGGTTTCCTTTGAAGAGCGGCCCCTGAGGATTACTTTGCGGGCATAGTCACGCTCCGAGAGGATGCCGACCAGTCTCTGGTTGGAGATGACCAGCAAGGCGCCGATACCATGTTCGGCCATCTTCTCAATTGCTTCATAGACCGACTGATCGGGCGCTACCGATAGGACCCTGTTCTCGTCCTTGCCCTTCAGTACCAATCCAATCGTGTCAGAAAGTTTCATGGCACTTCTCCACGCAGTCACTTGCCGGTGCGCGAATCCCACACCGGTTTGCCTTTGTCGTCCCGGAACAACAGGGTGTCCGTGCCTTTCACGAGCTCTCGGGCAAGGATCACATCCGACGTTTCCTGCTTGACCTTGGACCCGGTCACAGCAATCTCCTCTCCCTTGCTGAAGCTGATACCCATCTCCTCTTGGAATGGTTTGGGGCACACGTAGATGTGGACCTTGTCGTCTCCGCTCTTAATGATCAGTTCAGTAAAGTCTTTCCTGGTTCCTAAAGGCAGCAGATTTACTTCGTCCACTACTCCTTTGGTTTTCATCTCTGTATGAAGGTCATACTTGGGTAGGCTACTGTCATCTGGTTGCGCCTTTTGCGAGAGCCCCGTCAGACACAAGAGCAGAAACAAAGGAATGCAGAAAAGTCCTTTGATGATTTTAGTTGCCAGGGTGGAAATTTCCTGTCGCAGTGACACGGTCTTCCTCGTTTGCCCACGGAAACCCCAACGCGGAGGGGGAGGTGCGCGTTTATCTGCGCCACGGCCCCAAGAAAAATATGTGCATCGCTTCCCGGGCTGCTTGACAGTTTTCGCGAACGATAAGGCCGTTTACTCAGTCGCTTCTAGAAAGACAGGAGAATCCTACATCCTCGGAGCTATCTTGGGCCAGACTTTGGGAGAACATGGGGTCGGAGCCCTCAAGTTTCGCTGGCCCGCTGATTGGACATTTTTGCCTTGAAAGAGCTATTTTTCTGTTTAATCTATGCACTACTAGGCGGTGTTTCTATGCCGGCAGGTTCAACCACTAGTGGACGCCATCTGGGCGCGACGATGCGGCAGGATACGTGGTGGCTTGAGTTGTTGCCTATCATTGTTCTGCTCGGTACATTCGGGATTTATGCCACTCTGCGAGCCTTCGAAGGAACATATTACGAATGGGGGCCCTACCTTTCTCCGTTTTATTCGCCTCTCATTGACCCCCATCATCGCTGGTGGCCGTTTTCTCCGGCGCTACTGATCCTGATTTGGCCTTTGGGATTCCGCGTCACGTGTTACTACTACCGGAAGGCTTACTACCGGGCTTTTTTTCTCGATCCACCCGCCTGCGCCGTCGGCGAACACCGGAAGCATCGTTATCGGGGCGAGACTGCGTTTCCGTTTATTCTGCAAAATCTCCATCGCTACTTTCTGTATGTCGGCTTCATCTTCCTCTTCTTTCTTTGGCGTGACGCGTTCCGAGCGTTCTTTTTTGATGGGCGAATCGGAGTGGGAGTCGGCACTCTCGTCCTATTGTTCAACGTAGTCCTGCTGACGACTTATGCCCTGTCGTGCCACTCACTCCGCCACCTGGCAGGCGGAAAGCTCGACTGCTTTTCCTGTACCGCCTTTGGAGGCCCGCGTCATACCGCGTGGCGGTGGTTGAGCTTTTTGAATGAGCGCCACATGCTTTATGCCTGGATCAGCTTGATTACGGTGGGGCTTACGGACCTTTACGTCCGGCTGGTTGCCAGCGGCGCAATCAGCGACTTGAGACTCTTGTGACGACAGAATATGAAACTCACGAACACGATGTGCTGATCATCGGCGCCGGCGGTGCGGGGCTGCGGGCGGCGCTCGGAGCCCTGGCCCAAGGTGCGAAGGTGGGAGTGGTTTGCAAATCGCTCCTTGGCAAGGCGCATACCGTTATGGCGGAGGGAGGAATCGCGGCGGCGATGGCCAATGTAGACTTGGCCGACAACTGGCGCACTCATTTTCGCGACACCATGCGCGGCGGCAAGCTGCTCAACAACTGGCGCATGGCACAGATCCACGCCGAGGAAGCTCCCGAACGGGTGCGAGAACTGGAGCAGTGGGGAGCGCTTTTTGATCGCACCGAAGACGGACAGATCCTGCAGCGCGCCTTCGGCGGCCACACCTTCCGCCGCCTGTGTCATGTGGGGGACCGCACAGGCCTCGAAATGATCCGCACCCTGCAAGATCGCGGCGTGCAGTTAGGAATCGATGTCTACATGGAGTGCACGATCAGCCGCCTGCTCAAAGATGGAGATCGCGTCGCGGGGGCATTCGGCTACTGGCGCGAACAGGGGCGATTCGTGGTGTTTCGAGCCAAGTCGATCGTTATAGCCACCGGCGGCATTGGCAAAGCGTGGAAAATTACCTCCAATTCGTGGGAGTACACCGGTGACGGGATGGCGCTTGCTTACGGCGCCGGGGCTGAGCTGATGGACATGGAATTTGTGCAGTTCCATCCCACCGGGATGGTATGGCCTCCGGGCGTGCAGGGCATTCTGGTTACCGAGGCGGTTCGCGGCGAAGGCGGGGTTTTGCGCAACCAATTGGGCCAGCGCTTTATGGAAAAATACGACCCGAAAAAGATGGAGCTTTCGACGCGAGACGTGGTGGCGCGTGCGATTTATACGGAAGTACGCGAGGGCCGTGGCACGGAACATGGCGGAGCTTATCTCGATATCTCGCAACAGCCCGCCGATTATGTAAAGAAAAAGCTGCCCAGCATGTACCACCAATTCAAGGAACTCGCCGATGTAGACATCACCAAGGGGCCGATGGAAGTGGGACCAACCTGCCATTACATGATGGGAGGCATTCGCGTGGATGCGGAAACCGCGAAGTCCTCCGTGCCGGGACTGTTTGCCGCTGGCGAGGCGGCAGCGGGGCTGCACGGCGCCAACCGGCTGGGCGGCAATTCTCTTTCCGACCTGCTCGTCTTCGGCCGCCGGGCGGGATTGGCGGCCGCCGAGCAAGCGAATCAAATATCGTCCATTCGCATCGACCCGGGGCAGATCGAAGAGGCCGCCCGCCAGATGCTGGCTCCCTTCGAGCGCCACGATGGTGAGGGTCCGTATGCGATTCATCGCGACTTGCAGGAGACCATGCAGAATCTGGTCGGCATCTTTCGTAATAAAGAAGACCTGATTCGTGCATTGGAGGAGCTTGAGAAATTGAAAGAGCGGGCGGGACGTGTCAGCGTCGAAGGCTCGCGATTGTTCAATCCGGGCTGGCATCTGGCGCAGGACTTGACGGCGATGCTGACCGTTTCCGAGGCAGTCGCGCGCAGCGCACTGGCGCGAGAAGAGAGCCGCGGAGCCCACAGCCGGATTGATCATCCTGGCCTCGATGCAAGTTGGGGAACGAAAAATAACGTAACCGTCCGCCAGGGAAGCGCAATGACGCTTCGCCAATCAGCCGTGCCGGAGTTGCCCAACGACTTGCAGCAACTGGTTGCGGAAGAGAAATAGCAGAAGAGAAAATAGTAATAGTAAAGAGTGGAGGCGCGATGGCGGAAGCAATCTTTGAGGTGTTCCGGGGAGACCGCCAAGGTGGGCAACCCGTCACGTACCGCGTCCCGATTGCCCCGGGGATGGTCGTGTTGGACGCGCTCCACCATATCCAAGCGCACCAGGCGCCCGACCTGGCGGTGCGCTGGAATTGCAAGGCCGGCAAGTGCGGCTCGTGCTCGGCGGAGGTCAATGGCCGGCCGCGGCTCACTTGCAAAACCCGTATGGACGCGCTTCCCCTGGACAAGCCCATCACGGTTCAACCCATGAAAGCGTTTCCGGTGGTCAAAGACCTGGTCACTGACGTTTCCTGGAATTACCGCGTCAACAGGACAATTCCGCCGTTCGAGCCCCGCCCCGGCGCGGAGTGGAAAATGTACCAGGCAGATGTGGACCGGGTGCAGGAATTTCGCAAATGCATTGAATGCTTCTTGTGCCAGAATGTGTGCCACGTGCTCCGCGAGCACGAGGAAATGGACCATTTCGGGGGACCGCGGTTCTTCGTCCGGGTCGCGGGGCTCGAGATGCATCCTCGCGATTCGAAATCCCGCACGCGCATGCTCAAGGAAGACCTCGGCATCGGTCTGTGCAACATCACCAAGTGCTGTACGGAAGTGTGCCCGGAGGAAATTCACATTACGGATAATGCGATCATTCCGTTGAAGGAGCGTGTTGTCGACGAATTTTACGATCCTGTGCTCATGCTGGTGCGGAAGATTCGAGGGGCAAAATAAAGTATGGTAGCAAGATCAGAATCGGGCTGACGCTAACGGAGGTTCTATGGAGTTCAAACTGAAGACCATCTCGAAGGCCGGTATTCCGGAAGCGGTTGCAAAAGCGGAGCTCTACCGCTCGCTCAATGAACCGGAAGAGGCGGAGTCGATCTGCCGCGACATCCTCGCAGTCGAGCCCGAACACCAGCTGGCTCTGCGGCTGTTGGGCCTGGCGATCACCGATCAGTTCTGTGGGGACGCATCGGATCGCTCGGGCGAAGTGGAAAAACTTTTCCAGAGACTCGCCGAGCGCTATGAACGCCTCTACTACACAGGTCTGCTGCATGAACGACGGGCGAAAGCACAAATGAACGTAGGGCGCACACCGCACACGCTTGCTCCACTTTTCGCCGAGGCGATGCACTGCTTCGCGGAAGCCGAAGTGATTCGTCCCACGGGGAACGACGACGCTATTCTTCGCTGGAACCGTTGTGCCCGGCTGCTGCAGAGCCATCCCGGCTTCGTGGAAGAGAAAGAGTCTGAAGCTTTCGACGCTATCGATAGTTCACCAATCTGAAGTCACTTGATGAACCTCCAACTGCTCGAGAACTGTCGTTCTGTCCTCGCTTGGCCTCACCCTTCCTCTTTCAGAACTCGGTACTACGCTCGCGTGGACGGAAGTCGGTCTCGCCAGCTGAGGGCAAAGTGATGGTCCTGGCCGGGCTCTCGTCGACGCTGACCATGTCCCTCTAGACCGCGAACGTGGCGAAGCCAGCGGCGGGCAGATTCGGGGCCGACTACACCTTGGAGGATAAAGATAAAAATAAGCCCGAAGAAGCGGAAGCCGTGGAGGATAGCACGGCGCGAAGCGCTTCGACCTGATCCAATGACTTGAGCCTGGGCAGGAGATACGCGCGGAAGCAAAGCAGCCACGCGACATAACCTAGAATGAGATGCAGATTGAAGATGGTGCTCGGAGACATTTGGCCTCCTGTCAGATTGACTGCTTCCCGTTCGATGACATACATCAGAGCGATATCCACACCGCGAGTCACGGTTCCCAACCCGGCCTATCGCCGTCGAACAGCTGTTACTTCCAGCGCTGGCTCCCAGCGGAAAAGACTGCCAGCCTCCGCCCAAGGCTTGGTATCGCCGTTTGGCTCCGCGCGCCAGCAGTCCCTGATTGATGCGCCGAGTTCACTTATTGGTCGGGCTGTCTGGCAATAGCATGCCGAGCGGCAAGAGTGGCCCAACCGGAATGAACTGCCCGTCCACCAGCTTTGCCTGCGAGAGAGGCAAGCTTTCGATGAGGGCGCGAGCCTCCTCCACGTCCTTGCAGTTCATTATGAAGATGACGCCCCGGCCGTCGCCACGCATGTACCACTGCTGAATCTTGCCGTCGAGATACAGGGGGACGGTGGCACGAATTTCGGCGGGCATGATCTTCATGATTTGCCCGGGAATGACCCCCGGTTTTGGCGAAAGCATCGTCACCACGCCGGTGATCTTGGGCTGCGGAGGTGTGGACTGGCCTTGCGCCATGGGCGCCAGGAGGGTCGCGAACGCCAGCAGCAGGTAGGACATTTCAATCTTCATGGTTCAACTCCTTTGACCCTTCATGGAATCTTGGTCTTGTCTTGGTACCATTGGGTACCATACGCCTTTAGACGTAGCCGCAAGAGAAAGGTTACATTCCGCAAGCATAAAATTCTCTTCACCCCGCGCTCGTGGTGGTACTATGCGGTACCCGGCAGGTAAAGAGAGGATGATGGCGGCGGCATCGATGGCAAAACACCGCAACAAAGGCGGCGGCGAAGCCGGGGTGCGCAAGCGCATTCTTAAGGCAGCCTTTGCGGCGTTCACCAGGGGCGGCTACGTACCGACCAGCACGCTCGAGATCGCGACGCGCGCCCGGGTTTCGAAGCGAGAGCTTTACCGGCTAGTTGGCAACAAGCAGGAAACGCTGATCGCCAGCATCAGCGAGCGCGCCAAGCGGCTGGACGTGCCTGTTGACCTGCCCGCGCTGCGCGATCGCGGGACCCTGGAGCAGGTGCTGGCTTCTTTCGGGGCGAAGCTCCTCCGCGAGGTAAGCGATCCCACGGTCGTTGCGGTATTCCGGCTGGCCATCGCCGAGGCGGTCCAGGCCCCCGAAGTGGCGCGTGCGCTCAACTCTATTGGACGGGAGGCAAGCCGCTCCGCCTTGCGGGAACTTATGGCCCGGGCCAAGGCGTCCGGACTTCTCACGGGCCGCCCTGCCGAACTTGCCGGGCAGTTTGCCGGGCTGCTGTGGCGCGATTTAATGATCAGCCTGCTGCTCGGGGTCGCCGAGCGACCGAGCCCCCGCGAGATCGCGGGACGTGCCCGCAACGCCGCAGCTGCCTTCCTGCAACTTCATCCGGTACCGAATGCGCGCCAGCTGCCTGACGGCCCCCCGCGGTAATCGTTGCAGACCGGGTAAGGCATTTCGATCATCAGGGTGGTTGTTGAATGCGGTGTCACATTTTCCGATAACGCCGAGGTGTGCAGCTCTCATACGACGGTCAACCGGAACTTATTCTGGCCAGAAGTCCTGCTAGGAAGCTGTGGTCTAAGACTGTTACCGAATCACAGGCACGGTTGTTACCTCGTGTGTTATCCAACTCCGGACATCGCCAACGCCGTTTTTCTAAAGTCTTGATCCCCTGCTCCGGAACCACAAAATCAAAAAATCCAAGTGCTTCATCTGGTGTCGCTTAGGAACCAGAATGCCATTCTTTCTCTCCCTCAGTTGTATCGAAGTTGTACCGGGCCCTTCGATCCGGTTGCCATGACGGCGTTGCTTCTTCGTTCACCGTCGTCAGTGCGGGGACGGGTTGTCGTCGTGCTTTGGTGAAACTCGACCCCCATCGGGCGGACGCTGAAATCCCCCGACAGGATCAAAACCGATAGGTAAGACCAAAATTGACGAACACAATCGCATTCGACGGAGGAGACTGCTTCAAAAACGTCCCTGTCATGGAACCAGCGAGATTCAGTGCTGCAAGGAAATGCTCGCTGATGGCCCAGCGAATCTCGAGATTGGGTTGGCTGCCGATGTAGCGCGCGCTGCTTAGGTTTGCCGGTCGTAGTGGCACGTTCTCAAAGCTGTACAGCGCGTCTTTCGTGCTTTCACGCCAGAACCAGATCCACTCGAGACATGCGGTTACGTTCAGCAAGGGATGGAACACGAACTGGGGTTGAACGGACAACAAATTTGCCGGGCCGATCAGCGCGAACTTCGGACCGAAATACGCTCCTCGCGGGAAAAAAGCGTTCAAC
>Ga0210393_10000596_pt1 | contig 32225 bp, 24 predicted proteins | sample IncBWC27OmetaG_FD_160068 | JGI IMG/M metagenome (GOLD analysis project Ga0210393, IMG submission 160068) | Forest soil microbial communities from Barre Woods Harvard Forest LTER site, Petersham, Massachusetts, United States - Inc-BW-C-27-O ...
GGCTTCGGCGAAATCCTCCGCACGCTCCTCGAGCAGACGAACAAGGTGCTGGGTTCCTGGGAGGAAGTTTGCAACGCCTCGCGCAATCAGCTCTTGCCGCCGCCGGTGGGAGGCGCCGTCGGATTCTCCGGGCTGCCCAAATACACGAATCTGTTCTGGGTCTATGCCTTTCTCGGCATTACGGCTGTGGTCGCCTATCGACTGAAGCAGTCGAGCACCGGGCGGGCGATGATCTCGGTTCGCGAAGACGAGATCGTTGCGCAATCGGTCGGAGTGAACGTGACCCGACAGAAAGTACGGGCCTTCGTGCTGGCGGCCCTATTTGCCGGTATGGCGGGGGGCCTCTTCGCCCACGAATTCGGCTTGATCCTCACGCCGAGCGACGCCGGCTTTCAGCGATCGTTCGAGTACGTGATCATGACCGTGCTCGGCGGACGCGGCTCGATCAGTGGAGTGATGCTGGCCGCGTCGCTCGTGACCGCCTTGCCGGAATTCCTGCGCGAGTTCGAGCAGTACCGACTGATCGTGTTCGCGCTGCTGTTAATTGTGATGATGATCGTGCGTCCGCAGGGGCTGTTGGGCGTCCGTGAAATTTGGGACTTTTGGAAGCGCCGCCCGCGCGCTCCTGTGCTCGTGCCGCTGCCACATCCGACGCGCACTGCGTCCTCTCGCCCCCCTTTGCCGGCTGATTCGGCCCTGCTCCAGGTCGACAAGTTGAGCCTGTCATTCGGTGGGTTGCAGGCCGTTCAAGATTTTTCGTTGCGCTTGCCGCGAGGCGCTCTGTATGGATTGATCGGCCCGAACGGCGCGGGGAAGACGACTGTTTTCAACCTCCTGACGGGCCTGTATGCGCCAAGCCGCGGTGAGATCCGTCTCGATGCTCGCTCACTCGTCGGTCTCCGCCCGCATCAAATCGCCGCCCGCGGCGTCGCGCGGACGTTTCAAAACGTGCGGCTGCTCACCCACCTGAGCGTGCTTGATAATGTGCGCGTCGCTGCTCAACTCCACACGCGGCAAGACTTGCTCTCGACTCTCTTAAGGACTCCCGCATTCCTCCGTGCGGAAGAATTAACCTTCCGCAATGCCTTCGACCTGCTCGAATTTTTCGGGCTGCAGCCGCGGGCGTTCGAGCTGTCGGGCAACCTGAGTTACGGTCACCAGCGGCATCTGGAGATTCTCCGTGCCCTGGCCACCGAGCCGAGCGTGCTGCTTTTGGACGAGCCGGCGGCCGGGTTGAACCTGGCTGAAAAGCGCGATTTGGCGAGCTCCCTCCGCAAGCTTCGCGACGAATTTGGCGTGTCCATTTTGTTGATCGACCACGACATGGGCCTGGTGATGGATGTCTGCGAGCGGATCACTGTGCTCGATCACGGAGTTAAGATTGCCGAGGGAACGCCGAACACGATTCGCAATGACCCGCGGGTGATCGCCGCCTATCTCGGAGAAGAGGCGGACTAACGGCCATGGCACTTCTGGAAGTCGACAACCTGTCTGTTTGGTATGGACCGGTGCAAGCGCTGCGCGAGATAAGTCTGCGCGTCGATGAGGGAGAAGTCGTCGCGCTGATCGGCTCGAACGGAGCCGGCAAATCGACGACGTTGCGTACCATTTCCGGCTTGCTCAAGCCCAAGTCGGGAAGCATCCGCTTCGATGGCTGGCCGATTGCGGGAAACGCTGCGCATACAATTGCGCGACAGGGAGTGGTACAAGTCCCCGAAGGACGCGGAATCTTCAACAATCTGACCGTCGCCGAGAATCTGGCCCTCGGCGGCTACTCGGACCGCGCCGGCGATACGGCTGTGGTTAAGCAGAGCCGAGACCACGCGCTCGCATTGTTTCCGGTGCTGTCCCAACGGCTCAAGCAGCCGTCGGGCACACTGTCTGGCGGCGAACAGCAGATGTTGGCGCTCGCCCGAGCCCTCATCGCGCGACCTAGGCTGCTGTTGCTCGACGAGCCGTCCCTCGGATTGGCCCCGCGGATCGTGCAGTCCATCTTTCGCGTGCTGGCAGAGATCAACCGGGAGGGGACGACCATCCTGCTCGTCGAGCAGAACGCTCGCCTGGCACTACGGTTGTCGAACCGGGCGTATGTGCTCGAGACCGGTCAGATTCAGATGCATGGCCCTGCCCGAGACTTGGCAGGGAGCGACGCAATTGCCAAGGCCTATTTGGGCGCTTCCGCGGGAAATTCGTCCGAAGACGCCGCCTCGCCCGATTGAAACGGCTCCGCTCCGAGAGGCTAAGCTGGTGAGCCCCTCGCGGACAACATTTCTTAAACCGCCGCAATGCCCCACAGCTGACTGTCGCGACGCGGCGACAACTGAAGATTTCCGTTCGCAACCTGCTCGTGGTCGTTTGGCAACGCGGCCCGATGGGGCGGTCGTCCCGCACCGGCCGGTCGGCGTAATTCGCAACTTTGCAACTGGGAAACTGGAGAACGAGCTAGGTTTGCTGTGAGCCCGCGACGGATGTGCCGCCGCACCCCTTGGGCCATTTCTTCGAGCAAACAGGGCTTCAGGCAGACAGGGGCAGAGTGATGAAGCGTGTTTCAATTCGAATTGCATCCACGGCACTGGCCCTTTTCCTGGCGGCGCCCGTGGGCTTGGTGAGCGCCCAGGGCACGAGCAGCGGAAACGGGACCCAATCGTCTTCGGGCGATCAGGGGTCCGGTGATCCGAACTCACCTGGGGACCAATCGGGGTCCAGCGGCCAATCGTCTTTTGGAAGTCCCTCGGGGTCCGCCGGCCAGTCAGGCTCGAGCGGGCAGTCGGGTTCGAGTGGCCATTCGGGCTCCGCGGGGCAGTCTGGTTCCTCGAGCCAATCCGGTTCCTCAAGTCAGTCCGGCTCCTCAGGCCAAAGCTCCGGCAGCCAGTCGGGGAATCATTCGCAGTCCGGCAATCAACCTTCGACGGGGAATCACTCGTCGTCGGGCAAGGGATCGAGTGACTTCGGTCACCACGCCGCCGCGGCCGCTCGTGACTTGAAGAGCATCCAAAACGACCGCAGCCAAATCCGTCAGGACAAGGCTGACATTCGCAAGGACCTGGCCGATTGGAAATCCAATCCGGGCAACGCGGCTGCGGACAAGCAGGCCATCCTGAACGACCTCAAGGACATTTCCAAAGAGCGGCATGAGATCCGGCACGAGGAGCACAAGCTGCACCGGCAGCTCGACGACATGCAGATCCTCGCCTTGCCCGGCTCGGGCAGCAAGAGCGACAAGAGTGATAAAAGCGACGCTCGGCACGAGCACAAAGACGTGCGTCACGATCGTCACGACCTGCACCGGGATCGTCATGACATTCGCCAGGACCTGTCGGAGATTCGCAGGGACCTCCAGGACATGAAATCCAATCCGTCCAACGCCGCCCAGGATAAGGCCAATCTCCAAAAGGACCTTGGCGAGCTGCGCCACGACATGCGCGAGCGGCGTCATGATCGCCGCGAATCGCATCGCGATCGCGAGGAATTCCGTCAAGACTCGCGCCAGCATCGTTCGGGGAGCGGCTCGTCTTCGCACGGATCGCACGCCGGCCACCATTCCTAGGACGCACGACATCAGCTGAATCCAAGCCTTGCGGGACAGCCGGGCCGCCCCGTCCGAGGCGGTGTAGGCCCGGCTTTTTTGTTTCCAGCGCGGCAGTCTGTCGCGCCTCGATGGCCGGAAGCCCATGTGGCGATTTGGCAACACGACTCCCGTTCGAACGGGAAGGCCTTTGGATTGTCCTGGTTATTGACAGCTTCGAACAACTCGAGCCCCGCGAGCGAGCTACATTTGCGAGGGGCGCGTGCGGAAGCCGTGCTTTTCTAGGGCAACTTTTCTTTGAACAATCGATCCTTTACGCTGGCGGGAGTGAGAGGATGACGCGCGCATCAATTTCCTTTGCGGCTGCCGCGCTGGCATTTGTTCTGGCGGCGCCGCAGGATCTCCGAGCAGACGACCCCAGCCCCTTCGGCGGCGACTCGCCGTTTGGCAAGGGCTTGGACGAACAGAAGATCCGCGAAGACCTCGCAAAAATGCGTCAGCAAATTGAGCAAGATCAAGGGAATGCCATCCGGCAGAGCAAAGACTCGAGATTTCACCGCTGGCCCGGCTCGGGACCCAAAAGCTCCAGTAAGGACAAGACGCGTGTTCAAAAGAATCTCAGCGAACGTGCTCGCTCCCGCCGCGACTCGCTGCGCGATCGACAGGTCCTTCCGCCAAGCAGTAAGCGCACCACGGGTCGCCCCTCCTTGCGCGGATCGGGCGACGGAGATCACGCTTCCTAGTCCCTTCTCGCATTGAGTCTGAATCAAGCTTGTGGGAGAGCCGGTGTTCGCCGTCCGAGACGGTGACTCCGGCTTTTTTTGTTGACCCTTTCCCCTCGCGTCGTACGATTTCTTGCGGCTGGATGGCGTCGCCTGCTTCGACTGATTACACAAGTTGAGGAGTCCATTTGCGTGCGCTGCGCGGCGTGTGCCGAGACTCAACCCCAATGAGTCGTTGATCTCCGGAGCGCTCCAACGAGATGATCGGCCCCAACCGTATGGCGATTGGCGAATCGCCCGTCCGCCCGCCAGAGGTGAGCCACCTGCGCGATCTGTCGCCGCAGCAATGGAAATCGGGAATTGCGGCCTGGCTCGGTTGGCTGTTCGACGGCTTGGACATGCACCTGTACGTGCTGGTCGCCACGCCGTTCGTCGCGGAGCTGCTCGGACAGAGCGACAAAAGCTCAGACGTCAAGTACTACAGCTCGCTGATCCAAGGGGCCTTTCTGATTGGCTGGGCGTTGGGCGGCAGTTTCTTCGGCCGCATCTCCGATCGACTGGGCCGTAGCCGCGCCTTGATGCTGACGATTCTGGTCTATGCGTGTTTCACCGGCCTGTCCTATTTCGCACACACGTGGTGGGAGCTGTTGATCTATCGTTTTCTGGCCGCGCTGGGCGTGGGAGGCGAGTGGGCCGTCGGCGCGTCGTTATTGTCTGAAACGTGGCCTTCGCATTGGCGGCCGTGGCTGGCGGCCGTGCTGCAAACGGGTGTGAACCTGGGCGTGATGCTGGCGAGCGCTTCGGTGTTTGTGTTGTCGCCGTTCGCTCCGCGCACCGTATTCTTGGTCGGCGTACTGCCGGCGTTTCTCGTGCTGTGGATTCGTCGAGCCGTTCCCGAGCCGGAGGAATGGCGGGCGGCCCGAGACACTTCCAGCGAAAAGCCGCCGAAGTTTGTCGATCTCTTCCGGGGATCGGTCCGGCGGACGACGATTCTGACGTTGCTCGTCTGTGGGCTCTCGTTGACGGCCCATTGGGCCTTCATCTTTTGGTACATGCAGCAGCTGCGCAATCTTCCCGACCTTGAAGGTTGGTCCGATCCCCAGAAGAGCCGGTTCGTGGGGACAGCCAACACCCTCGTGATGATCGCTTCGATAGTCGGAAACTTCTTTGCCGGTTGGCTGGCGCAGCGGCTGACCTATCGCCGGGCGATCACCGCCCTGTGTCTCGGTTATTTCGTGGCCATCGTCGCCACCTACGGCGTCCAACGGGGTCATGCCGATCGCGCGTTGTGGATCGGTCTCGGGGCAATTGGAATTTGCCAAGGCGTGTTCGCCCTCTTCACGATGTACCTGCCGCCCCTATTTCCGACCCTCTTACGAAGCACAGGAGCCGGCTTTTGCTACAACTTCGGCCGCGTGGCCGCCGGAGTGGGAACCGTCGTGTTCGGATTGTCGGCCGGTGTCGGCGATAGCCGCCTGGCCATTGTCTACGCGGGCGCGTTATTCGTGCCCGCCGCGGCCATCGCCTGGGTGATGCCCAAGACCTCGGACGAGGAATCGGCCGACGCGCCGGCGCCGGTCGACTGACGGACCCTGTCGGGACTCGGCGCTTTAGGTTCGTCGTTGGTCGAAAGTGTCCGGACCTGACTTTGCCAAGCCCTAACGCCTTGCTCTATCAGAAGTTCGACGGGTCCACTTCGCAATTGTGAAGGCGGACCTGACGGCTGAATCGGTCCGGAAATCGGTAGCTGACTCAGTCCGCGGAAGGCCTCCCCTCTATCAAGAAATCCGTTCCCGCCCCGCCGGGAATGAGTTGTTGTTCCCCACGGGAAGACCGTTCCCGCCGGACGGAGGCTGGCTTTTTGGTGGTTGGTCTGAGGGTCGACTCGGATCCCGAGCGCGGCGGATCGGACTCGTCCATCTTCTATTGTCTCGCGCTTCGAGCGGCGTTCGAGACTGGTGTTCTACGCGCGTAGAAACATCGCACGAGATTCTCTGGAAATTCTGCGCGCCGGGTGCCATGCCCACAGCTTTGGGTGGGCATGTCCCGCAATGCATGCCCACGCCGAGCCGTGGGCATGGCACCCAACCTGTTTCTAGGCACGTTGACGTAGCGGGTGTGCCAGTTCCTAGCTTGAGTTCTCACCGAGCTAAGGGAGTTTGGACGCTCTTTCGGGCCGCTTCTAACGCTTTGACATAAGCAGTCGGCAAATTCTCGTTGGTCCACCAGCGAGGCTTCTCGGTGTAAACCCAGACATACTCGTCGGACCGCTGCAGAGCGAGGCGGACCGATTCGCCGAAGCCTTCCGGCTTGAAATAGTTTTTGGAAAAGTCGGTCGTGTTCCAGCCGTGCTTGTTCCAATCGTTGTCCATCCAGACGCCGAAGCCCGCTTGGACGTGGCGACGATAGGCTTCCTTCTCGCTTGTCCAGCCGAGCACCTTCTCCTTGATCGTGCGATAGGCCCGCTCGAATTGTTCGGGCCGACGATAGCCGTAGGAATTCTCGAAGGCGTCGACAATCCGCGTGCCCGGCGCGCAGGCCGAGAGCATCCCGTCGAAGAAGTCGGCCCACAGGCCGTACTCGCTTTCCGAGCGGTCCTTTTCTCCGGGTCTGGGACGGGTGATCGGGTAACCGAACGTCAGCAGAATGGTGATATTCGGATTGTGCCCTACGACTTGTTGCATCCATTCGCGGCCGCGCTGCCGCACCTTGGTTGCGTATTCGGCGAATGATTTCTTGTCCCGGTGTTTTTGTTGGCGGAAGTCGAACAGCGCGCCCTGGTACTGTTCGTCGTCGAACATGATGCCAGTGCAGTTTCCTTGTTTGGCGATCTCGGCGGCAACGCCGAAATTCTGAGCGACGATCGCCCAGGCCGCGTCATCAAACCAGTCGACTTTGCCCGGCGTGACGTTCACCCGCACGAAGCGCTCTGTGAAGCGATGGAATTGCGTCGCCTTCAAGTCGGCGAGCGAATTCTGGAATTGGGAGACGGCGAATCGGCGATCGCCCCAGATGTCCCAGCAGAGATTCTCGTTGTGATCGCCGGCGACGTGAAAAATGACCCCATCGAACGGGAGCTTTTCCATCTGCTCGATGTGCGCGCGGAGAAAACGAGTGTCCGGCTCGTTCCCGCCCCATTCGATCAGCTTCTTCGACTTCGGCGGCTCGCCGCACCGCACGATCGGTGGCATGGCAGCCAACGAGAGCATTGCGAGCAAGAGCGCCCAAGCTCCGAGTCGTCGTCCAATTGCGGCGCGGACGGTTTTGTTGTTGTGCGGTCGATTGCTATGTCTCGAGTGCATTTGAAAAGGGTTGTGCCCGGGACGCGTTGATCGCTACGAGGAATGAATTATCGGCTGCGCAACGAGACCGGGGTAGCCCTAAGGCCAAATCGCGTCGTGTGCAGAACTTTGAGGATGTTCGAGAATCCGGCGTGCCACTGGCGGCGGCTTTGAGGCGCCAGTGTCTGCGGCGGGGGCGTCGAAGATGACACTGGCGGGCCAAAGCTCCCGCCAGTGGCACCCGCGCGCCGAGCGGATGCTGTTTGCACCTCTGATAGCCCGCTCCCTCACGGTCGCGGCTCCAAATCCTTGCAGGCGAAGTTGTCATTCGGTCACAATCCTGTTTCTCTTTCACCTTTCACTGCCGCGTTCCATTCGCAAATCCTCTGACAGAACCCCGAGGAGATTCGCCGTGAGCACCTCAAACCATCAATTCCGATTGGCGGCTCGTCCGGTCGGCATGCCCAAGCGGTCGGATTGGAACTACACGGAAGAGCCGCTTCGCGATCCGAAGCCCGGCGAAGTGCTGGTGAAGGTGCATTACATTTCGCTCGACCCGGCGATGCGTGGCTGGATGAACGAGGGCCGCTCGTATGTGCCGCCGGTCGGCATTGGCGAGGTGATGCGTGCGGGGGCCGCCGGCCGCGTCATCGCCTCGAAGAACGATCGCTTCGCGGTCGGGGATGCGGTGACCGGGGCGCTGGGGATGCAGGAATACGCGTTTTCCGACGGAGCCGGACTGATGAAGGTCGACACCAAGGTCGCTCCCCTGCCGGTGTTTTTGTCGACCTTAGGAATGCCGGGGATGACGGCCTACTTTGGGCTGCTCGACGTGGGGAAGCCGAAGCCGGGCGAGACGGTGGTGGTCTCCGCGGCTGCCGGCGCGGTGGGCAGCGTGGTCGGGCAAATCGCCAAGATCAAGGGCTGCCGCACAGTCGGCATCGCCGGCGGAGCCGAGAAATGTCGGTACGTGGTCGACGAACTCGGGTTTGACGCGGCAATCGACTACAAGCACGAGCCCATCGTTGAGGCTCTGCGCAAGCATTGTCCAAAGGGGATCGACGTCTATTTCGATAACGTCGGGGGCGAGATTCTCGACGCGGCGCTGGGCCTGTTGACTCGTGGCGCGCGGATTCCCCTGTGCGGTGCGATCTCACAATACAACAGCAAGGGGGCCGAGGGGCCCAAGAACTATCTGTCGCTGTTGATTAACCGGGCCACGCTGGAAGGCTTTATTGTCTTCGACTACGCCAACCGCTATCAGGAAGCGGCCGTGCAGATGTCCGGCTGGATGATGGCTGGAAAACTCAAGTCGCGCGAACACATCGTGCCGGGACTCGAGACGTTTCCCGAGACGCTGCTCAAGCTGTTCAGCGGGGAGAACAACGGCAAACTGCTCATCAAAGTCGCCGACGAGTGATCGCGGCGGCTGATCGATGACGAGCGACGCGGCCGACGTCTACTCGGTCTCGGCCGGTTCCAACTCGCGACGGAACTGGTTGAACCGCATGTATTCCCAGTGCCGAAAGAGCGACGAGCCCTTCACCAGCTCGGCGTAGGAACCTTGCGACTCGACCGTGCCGTGGTGCAGGAAGACGACCGTATCGGCCCGACGTAGCGTTGAGAGCCGGCTCGGCAGGAAGATCACCGTCCGCCCGCGAACGATGCGGTTGTACGAATCGTCCAGCAGCGACTTGGTGTCGTCGTCCATCGCCTCGTTCGGCTCTTCGATGATCATGATGGCCGGGTCGCGGACCACCGCTCGCGCCAAGCCGAGGCGAAAACCTTGTCCCGCGTCCAACCGCTCGCCGTGTTCGCCGATCACCGTTTCGTAGCCCTGTGGCAGCTTCAAGATGAAGTTGTGCGCGTGGGCCGTCTTGGCCGCCTCGGTGACGTCGGGCAGCGTGTAGCTGGAATGGCTGCAGATGATGTTTTCGGCCACCGTTCCGGTGAAGAACGGATCGGCCCCGCCGACGTAAACCGATTCAGCCCGCAGCGATTCCAGCGTGCCCCAGGCGATGTCCTCTCCGTCGAAGAGAATCCGCCCTGATTGCGGCTCGATAAACCGCGGCAACATGCAGGCCAAAGCCCGCGCCTCGAGCGGATCGAAAGAGACGACGGCGATGACCTCGCCCGCCGCCAGCCTGAGATCGACTCCATCGAGCAGCTTGCGTTTGTTCAACAGCGTATAAGAGACCGCCTCGAAGACGATCGAACGCTGCACCGGCTCCAAAAACTTCGCCCCCACCGCCTGGCTGACGGCCGGGATTTGGTTCAGGTAACGATAAATGCGGTCGGCAGCGTGCGAGCCCTTCAACAGCCAGTTAGGCAGGTCCCACAGTTGCGCCAACGGCAGTGGCAACGAAGCCATAATTGCGAGCATCAACAGGGCAGCGGAGAACGAAAGGCCGTTGGAGAGGAAGGAGGGCTGCAGAACCTTGGTGCCGACCAGATAAGAAACCGCGGCCACGCAAACCAACACCAGCAAGCCGACGGCCAGACGCTGGAAGTGCAGCATGTTGAGCATATGCAGGACGCTGGTGCGGAACTTCTCGAGATGATGGTGGAATTGTTGGTGTTCAAAATCCTCCATCCCGTAGCCGCGCACGATTCGCGTTTTTCGCAGTCCCTCGGCCAGGAGCCGTAAGCGACGCTCGGAGCGGGACTCTTCCAACTTGCGGGCGGCGGAAAATCGCAGGCGTTGACGTTGAACGAGAAACCAGCACCCGCCCAAAAGAATCAGGCACTGCAAGGCCACCCGCCAATTCACAGCGAGCGCGAGCGGGATGAGCAGCACGAGTTGCGACGGATAGCGGCCCAGGCGATAGATCCAGGTTTGAATCCCATCGCGGACCTGGTCGACTTCGTCCGTGAACAGGCCCATCACTTGGGTGCCGTCGGGATCGGTCAAATCTCCGGGGCCGAGGCGCAACGTCTGTCGATGCAAGGTTCGCCGTACGCGCGTCGCCACATCGAGTGCCGCCTCGGTGCTGACGCTTTCCGCACGCCACAGGCACACGCCGCGCAGGCAGGCAAACGCGAAGGCGATCAACACCAACAGCGCCAGGCTCTTGGTGTTTTCGCGGAACCAGCCGATCCGATGATAGGCACGCCGCAGGGTGGAACCCAAAATCGGCGCATCGCGGAATCGCCAGGCGACGGATCGCAAGCCGCCTTCTTCACGGGCCGTTTGCAGGGCGGCGGAAGTCTCGGCCAGCTCTTGGGAGCTCTCGACCGATGCGTTGAGAAAGAGCTGGCCGAATTCAGGAGCGCGCTCGATGGCGAGATCGGGGATCCGCCCGCGGGTATCCAGCAAGTCGGCGATCAGGCACAAGTCGACGAGCAGCAAACAGAGAGCGACCGACGCACACACGCCCCACAGCAGGGCTCGTAAAGACTTGCCCCGGAAGAGATCACGGCCGGAAAAAACCCGCTCGAGCGATTTGAAGTGCCTGGATGCCACGAGTCGCCGCTATTCAGCGTTGATGATCCGTCCGTGGGGTGGGTCGTCTCTCCGTAATCTTCGTCAGTCGAACGCAGTTGTCCGCGACAAACCTGGCAGCAGTTACCGACGCGTGTCGCCACTCAGGCCAGATCGCGATCCTCAAACAGAATAAAGGCCAGGAAGATGGCCGCGATACTGAACGCGGCGCAATACAGGCCGGCATAGCCGAGATAAGGAGGCGGCACAAACGTCCCCGTACTGGCGGCCTCAGTTTTGAACAGCTCTAGATTGGGCAAAGCCGTCGCCAGCAGTCTCGCCGTGAATTGGACCACTTCGAGGTGCAGGACGCCCCGCTCGACTATGACGCTCGTCACGTGACCGACCACGAAGATCGCAAAGCACGTCACCATGTTCACGACCATCGGCACGCGGGTCGAAATGGCCACGCTGACCGAGGTCAACACGCAGATCTCGAAGAAGCTCAAGATCAACCCGGGAATCGTGTTGAGCATGATCGTGAGCTTGAAAGCCGATTCGGGATCGGGGTTGGCCGATTCCCGCGAGTCGTAGCCGACCTTGTAGTAAACCAGCGCCAGGAAGCAGATCATCAGCGGCAGGATCAGCCAGAACACCGCCACCATAATCCCGACGAACTTACCCAGCACGAATTGCCGGCGGTTAATCGGCTTGGAGAGCAGCGTCATCGCCGTCTTGCCTTCGATCTCGTCCGCGATGCTGGTGCTCGAAGTCCACACGGCCAGCAGCAATCCGCAAATCAGGATCGTTGCCAGGCCGCAGTCGATTAGCATCCGGTAGTCTTCGCCGAACGAGAAGAACGGCACGAAGGTATTGGTGACCAGCACGAGCAGCGCCAGGGCCATCAACAGCGGAAACAGGGGCTGGCGGATGGCTTCTTTAGTGGTCGCCCGAGCGATCACGCCGGCCCGCGTGGCGTAGCAAAAGAACGCCGTGATCACGAGGAGGCCGGCCGCAAAGGGCACGAGGCGGAGCAGCAAGCGTTCCTGCGGAGGCAGCGCGGCCAACAGAAGCGCGCTGGGCAACAAATCCAACATGATCTAACCTTGATTCTTCAAAGGAAACGTGGCGGTCGGAAAGTGCTGTCCTGATCGCGGACAAAGCCCAAGAGGCCCTTCGGGGGCGCTCGGCGTGCCACGTCCTACGTCCACCTTAATCGAAATGTTGGACCGAAACACCTACCTCGTGCTCGGTAAACGCATGAATCCGGGGATTCCCGAGCCCACGCACCGTTAATCGGCCCGTCCCATTCAATTTAGCCGCCGGGCCTGCCCAAGAAAAGCCGCAAAGTCATCGACGGCCGAGGGATCGACACGAGTCAACGCCGCACGTCGAAGCTCGAAAAACGCTCGCCACCGTCGACATTCTCGACGGTATGACGCTCGATGTAGCCCGTGAAATGCTCGTCCAGCCGGGCCAACAGCTGCTCGATTTGGCCCTCGGTCCCTTGGGCGACCAGTTCAACCGACCCATTCGGGAGATTCTTGACGTAGCCACTGAGGCCACCATCGCGGGCCAAACCGGCGGTCGTGTACCGAAAACCGACCTCCTGCACCCGTCCAAAAAACAGGCAGCGACGGGTCACTGGTTCGGTCGTCGGGCGGTCGGCAGTCATGGCGACTTAGCGGTGACTCTCAGGGCAATCGGCCGCGAGGTCTGCGACCCCTCGCGATCGGCGACCGCGTGAATCAGCCGCTCGGTCGGCTGCACCCATTTGGCGGCCGACAGGAAGACTTGCCGCTCGTTTTCGCCCGCTCGCACCATGATTCCGTTCAGGCCGATGTTGTCCACGATCACGCCGTGGGGCAGGTTCTCAATTTCGCAGCGCATTTCACCCGTATAGCCGTGCCGTTCGATCTGCAGCAGGGCGGTCACCGTCTGTCCGGGTTCGATCACGATTTCTTCCCGCGCACCGTCTGCGTCGCCCGCCGACTCGGGACGCAGGCGGGCTACCAGCTTGGGCGGCGGACCGAGCGTGACCTCGAAGGGGGGCAACTGTTTGACGACCTGGCGTCCGCCGATTTTGGCTGTCGCGGTTATTCGGCAGGCCTTCCAAGTGTCCGCAGAAGCCGGTTTGGCATCGGCGTCGGCGTTGATGGTTCCGCGGGCCTCGACCAGTCCTTTTTCGATCACCAAGGGCGACGTGACGTGATATCCCGACGGCACGCCGGAGAATTCGACCCGCACCTCGCCCTCGAAGTCGTCGACGCGATCGAGGGCAACGGACACCCGTGCTCCGCCGCCCGCGGGCAATTTAAACGAACGCGGATTGAGCGACACGTTAAAGTCCGGCTGCGGCCGACGAACGGTCAGCGAGTATTTGAAATCCGGCCCGCTGTATCCCCGGGTGTCGGTGACGCGGACCAGATAATCGCCGTCGGCCGGAGCCGTGAACGTCAGTCGCGAATCGCGCCCCAGCTTGCGCGAGGCGTCGTCATCGTTGGAGTAATAGAGAGGAAAGACAGGCAGCCCGTTGTCGGCCAGCCGCGTTCCCGGCGCGTAAGGCTCGACGATGTAAACCGGTTCGTTGAGCGCGTGGTCGACGGCGCTTGTATCGAAATAACAGCGACGGCTGCCGTTCATCGTATAGAGGTCGTACTCCGAATCGGGACCGCGGGGCGCGCGAAACAACCGGCAGACCTCACCCGACATATAGAGAAACTGATTGAGGTCCATTTCCCGCCAGTTTTCCAACCGCACGCCCCCCTGCCCGGAGTTGATCGGTCGGAACGTGACTTCGGAGTCGCGCACCGCGCGGAGCAAGCATCGTTCGATCGGCGTGCCGTCTGCGCGCAGAACGTCGATCCGCGTATCGGCCGGAGATTTCTTGCGAGCGGCCTCGGTCTCCACGATCCAGGCCTCGCCAGCCTTTGCGTGAAAGCGAAAGTAGTCGAAATCGGGGCGACCCTTCGGACCTTCGAGGTGGCCGGTCGCTGTGCCCGGCACGTCCAAACGGTTTGCGGTTGCCGGGGTATCGTTGGGTTCTTTCTCCGCGATCGTCTTAAGTGGTTGGGCGGCTGAGTCGAGCGAAGGCAGCGCCGAGTAATCCAGTGCCGCGGCGCCGCGCGAGGGCCCCGTCGACAGATCGGCCAGCGACCTCACGGAGAGCGTGCCGTCGATGCGGCCGGCGGCCAGTGTGGAATTGTCCGGCGAGATAGCCAGCGCCGTCGCCCAGTCCGATTGCTGGGTGAATCGGGCAACTTGTTCATAATGAGCCGCGTTCCACACCTTGATGGTGCGATCTTCCGACGAGGAAACGATCCAGCGCCCGTCGCGCGAAACAGCCAATCGCAAAATCGGGCCGTCGTGAGCGAAGAGCGATTCGACGAGCTCGTTCGTCCCCTCTTTCGCCGAATCGCTGAGCTTCCAAACGCGAATTCGACTGTCGACTCCGCCGGCGACCACGTGACGACCATCGGGCAGGAAGGCCACCGCGTATTGCTCCTTGAGCGGCTGACTGAACGTATCGAGGCGTTCTCCCTTGGCGATGTCCCACAGTTTCACCGTGCGATCGCCGCTGGCACTCGCCAACAATCGGCCGGTCGGATCAAAGGCCAAATCGAAGACGGGGCCGTTGTGACCATTGAGCACACGTAGTTCTTTGCCCGTCGACGTGTCCCACAGGCGGATCGATTGGTCGTAGCTGCCGGTGGCGGCCAACTTGCCATCCCGAGTCAGCGCGGCCGCCAACAGCGCGTCGCGATGCCCGCGGACGGTTTGCCGGCGCGTCCAATCGTCCGTATTCCAGAGGATCAGTTCGCCGAACAGGCCCGGTTCGCCGGCGGCCGCGTACAGCAGCGAACCGTCGGCCGAGAATCCGACCGCGTTCACGGTGCCGGAGAGGCCGTTCAGCGACTGGACGGGAGTTTGCCCCGGTGAAGGCTTGGAGGCGGAGTGAATCGATACTTCCCGGTAACCCGCCGCCGCAATCCATCGGCCGTCGGGCGAATAGGCCAGTGCGTTGATCGGCTTTCGCGGTTTGCCCTTCGGTTCGATCCGCGGCACGGTCATCGCCAGAGAGGCGTTGGACGTGGTAGTCGAGTTCTTGGCGCCGACAGCGATCCAGGCTTTGAGGACAGCGATCTCTGCCGCATCGGGCCCGGCGTTGCCTTCCGGCGGCATCACCGGCTGGGCTTTCTTCTCGAGCATCCGAATCACGCGGCTTTGGTCAATTTTGCCCGCGACGAGAATTGCTCCGTGTTCGCCTCCATGCAGGACCAACGCGTGACTCTCGAGGACGAGTCCCCCTTGTGCCTCCTGAGCGTTGTGGCACCCCAAGCAGTACTTGCGGAAGATCGGCGCAACGTCGCGCGCAAAATCCGGCGCGGAGGCGAACGCATCCGAGCGCGCGAGATTCACCACCGAAACGAGGGCTATACAGACGCCCAACCATCGGGGTGGTCGCAATCGATTGACGACTATCTTCTTCAGCCTGTGCTTCATCGATGGATTCGCAAGGTCGACCTTTGGCATTCGCGGCGGCTTTTCGTCTGTCCAGCAAAAACGTTCCGTTCGGGTGGCACTGGCGGCTGGTCCGCCAGTGTTTTTGAGAATTCACCGACGCGCTTGGGACCACTGGCGGGCAAGCCGCCAGTGCCACCCACCAATTCCGAGCCGGTTGGACTAGTGATTGAACAAAAACTCGTTGCTGCTGAGCACGCTCCAATAGAGATCTTCAATCGCCTTACGGCGGAGCTGCACGGTCTCGGTGGGGATGTCGCGGATCCGCGATTCGACGCTTGCAAGCATCTTCTGTCGAGCCACGGTGTCCTTAACTTTCTGGGCCGCTGCAATCTTCTGTCGCAACTCGCTAAGCGCCGGCTGGCGGTCGCTCTCTTCGACCTGGCCCAACGCGGCCGAGATTTTCTGACGTTCCGCGGGGCTCGGAAATCGCGAGAGCGCCGCCAGATACAGATCCTCGACGACACGGCGGTCTTCCGCGGCCAGCAAGTGGTCGATTCGATTGCCGCTGGCCTCGATCTTGGAGTTCAGCGTGTCGCCGTTGGTGAGATGCAGTACCTGCGACATGCTCGGCTCGTTCGACCGTTCGCACTCGCACGTAATCAACCGCTCGGGGCGACCAAACACACCCAGGAAATAGGAGTCAGCCTCCGAGTCGGCCAGTTCGAGCGCCCGCGTACCGGACGGATGCCCCTTAAACGTCGTGGGCGTTCCGGTGACCTGGGATAGAGCGTCCAACAGAACTTCGGCCTTCAGTCGCCGCGGGTAAAACCGCGAGTAAAACCGCTCGTCTCCTTCGTTACCGGCTAGCGACGCACTCGCGCGCTGATAGGTGGCCGACGTCAGGATCATCCGCATCAGTGCTTTGAGGTCATAGCCACCTTTCGAGAGGTCGTCGGCCAGAACCGTGAGCAGCGGGACGTTGCTCGGCGGATTGGTCAGCCGCATATCGTCGACCGCTTCCACCAGACCGCGGCCCATAAAGTTGGCCCAGACGCGATTGACGATCGAGCGGCTGAAATACGGGTTCTTGGGATTGGTCAACCAATCGGCGAGTGTGTCGCGGCGGTCGGCGGTCGAATCGAAGGAGACCGCCGCCGCATCGAGCGGACGGGGCAATTGCGGTCGACCGGTGCGGGGCTGGATCAGTTCTCCACTGTCGGCGACGAAGATGATCCGACTGTCGTTGCCGTCTTTGCCGCGGACCCGCGCGAACAGGTTGGCCATGCCGTAATAGTCGTCGTTGGTCCATTTCTCGAGCGGATGGTCGTGGCAGTGCGCGCACTGAATCGACATGCCCAGAAATGCCATCGAAACGGTCTCGGCCATCTCCTGCGGGTCTTCGTGCATGGCATAGAAGTTGGCGGCCCCATTCTCGAGCGTGCTGCCGCGCGAGGTGACAATCTCGCGGACGAAACGGTCCCAGGGCTCGTTCTCAGCAACGCGCTTGCGAATCCACTTCGAGAACGTCTGCACGGCGCTCGGCCGCAGCCGGGCCGCCGAGACCAGCAACAAGTCGGACCATTTCGCCGACCAATAGTCGACGAATTCTGGCCGCGTCAGGAGTTGGTCAGCCAGCCGCACGCGCTTGTCCGGCCGGCGATCCGCGAGAAAGGCTCGCGCTTCCGCGACGGTGGGCAAGAGCCCGATCGTGTCGAGGCTGGCGCGACGGAGATAGTCGGCATCCGAACAAATCGGCGACGGCGGAATATTGAGTCGCTCGAGCTTGGCGAGCACCAAGTCGTCGATCGAGTTGTGGCGATCGGCTTTGGCGAAGGTGTTCGCTGGCAACGGGCTTTCATACGGCACCTGCACGGTGCCCAGCACGGTCTTGCTTAAGTACCAGGCGCTGATCGACCCTTCGCCGTTGCCGGTGACTTTCACTTTGCCGACGTCGTCGACCTGGCAAACGGTCAGATTGGTCGAAGTGAACTTGGCCCAGCTCGTGACGTCTTCGGTATGTCCATCGTTGAAATGGGCCAGGATCAGCACCTGCTGCTGGTCCCCCTTTTTGAGCACGACGTCTTCGGGAAGAATTTCGAGCCGCTCGATGCGCGGATCGTTGGCGGCCGGCGCGGGCTGACCAGCGGCGATCCATTCCGCCAACACCCGATATTCGTGCGAGTCGACTTTGAACCGCAGACCCCCTTTGTGTGGGATCGCGCCCGACGGCTTCAACAGGACCAGGCTGCGCCCCGGATCGCTGGGCACAATGCGTCGCCCGCCGGCCTGGCGTGTGATTGCCAAAAAGTCGGCCGCCGGATCGTAACCGCGCAGCGACAGCTTGAACCCGTTCTTTCCCGCCGTCGCGCCGTGGCAAGCGCCCGAATTGCAGCCGGCTTTCGTCAGCACGGCCTGCACGTGATTGCGAAAGCTCCAGGGTTCGTCGACTTGTTGAGTCTCGACCGTCACGTCGATTTGCGCAGTCCGACCCTTCCAACGCGCCCGAATCATCGCCTTGCCGTCGCCGACGGGAATGGCGACCGAGTTGCTCACTCGCACGATCTTTGCGTTGCTCGATTCAAAGACGACACCCTCGCTGGCCTGTCCGACCAGGCGGCCTTGTTCCGCGCGCTCGACGACGATAGCTTGCCGCGCTTTAGGGCCGCGCAAGACAATTTTGTGCGGCAGAATGGCCAGCGACGCACTGTAGGAAGTCGCGGAAGTGGCCGAACGCGCCGGCGCCGAACTCGCGGGTTTCGACGATCCGACGAGTGCCAGCGCGAACAACACGCCCACGAAGAGCCCTCGCCGCGTGGCAATGAGACCTTCTTCAGCGGTGGAATAAGCGCGAATCATGGAGTCTTCGTCTTTCGGCTGACTTCGGCGGGAAGGCGGATGCCAGGCGGGGTTCAAAACAATTCGGTGATCGGCTTCGCGCCCGAATCGACCAACGCAAACGGTCGGCCGGCGGGGCCCGGCAGTTGCGTTTCCAAATCGAGTCCGAGGCTGTGGAAGATCGTGGCGATGACTTCGTTCGGCGCGACGGGGCGCTCTGCCGGATAGCCGCCGATCGCATCGCTTCGACCGATGACCCGGCCGCCTTGCACACCGCCGCCGGCAAAGTAGCTGGTCCAACACTGCGGCCAATGGTCGCGGCCCCCGGCCGGATTGACGCGCGGCGTGCGGCCGAACTCGGCGAGATTGCAGACGAGCGTGTTGTCGAGCATGCCGCGCTGATTCAGATCCTCGATCAACGCGCTATAGGCCTGGTCGTACATCGGCGCCACAATGTCGCGCATCCCCTCGATCGAAGTGAACGGCTTGGTCCCATGGATGTCCCAGGTGATCTCATCGAAGACGGTGAGGAACGTGTTGACGGTGACGAATCGCACGCCCGCCTCGATCAGGCGGCGGGCCATCAGGCAGCACTGGCCGAAGCGATTGCGGCCATAGCGATCGCGAACGGCATCGGGCTCTTGGGCGAGATCAAACGCCGACCGCGCCTGCGGACTGGTCATGATGCGGAAGGCCGCGTCGAAATTGCTCGACAGCAGTTGCTCGTTCTGACTCGTCTCGAAGCGATTGACGGTGTGCTCGACGAGATCGCGCAGTTTGCGACGACGCGACAGGCGGACTTCGCCGATCTGCTTCGGCGGCAACAGATCGGGAACCTGGAAGTTCGGCTGCGACGGATCGGCGTTGAGCACGAACGGGTCGTACGATTTGCCGAGGAAGCCGGCATCCTGCCCGTGGGGCATGTTGCCGCCGGTCGGACCCATCGGCTTGGGCAATAGCACGTGGGCCGGCAGATCGCTGCGCCGGCCGCGCAGGTACGACAGCACGCAGCCGGCGTGCGGCGTGTTGATTCCGCCGGTGAACAGCCGCCCGGTTTGCAGCATCTGGTGGCCCGTGTCGTGCACGGCGGCCGCCGTGTGGTAGCAACTGCGAACGAGCGAGAACTTGTCAGCGATGCGCGCGTGCTTGGGGAGGATTTCGCTCAGCCCAATCTCCGGCGCCGCGGTCGGAATTTGGCGGAACGGGCCGCGGATTTCGGCGGCCGCCTCGGGCTTCATGTCGAAGACGTCGAGCTGGCTCGGAGCGCCCAGGTTGAAGATCATAATGACGGAGCGTTCATCATAATCTTTCGAGACCGCGCCGGACGCTTTGAGGGCGGCGTAATCAACCAGCGACAAGCCAATAGCGCCGAGCGCACCGGCCTGCAGAAAGTCACGGCGGGTCATGCCGTCGCAGGTGTGGGTGCTCCCTCGGCCGCTCAATTGCAGCATGTGCGCGCTCCAGCGGTTGCAGTTGGTGCGAGGGGGAATTCGCCGCGAGTTCGGCGACTTCAATTAAGCAACCGTTGATTCGATTCTACTGCGCGCCAGAGGGCGCGACAAGAATCGAAGCCATGTGCTGTCGAGCAGGCAAAACGTGGAACGGAGTGGCAACGAAGGAACGCTGAAGTCCGAAAAGAAAAAGCGCGAACCCAGCGCGACTTAGTCGCGTCGGTGCGCTTCCGTTCCACTTTACGGGCGAACGCCGCTCTCAGAACTGACGGGCGTTTGGTTGAGCACGGGCTCGTTGGAGCACAGCTCTTCGCGAACGATGTTGAGATCGCGCGGTGCGTCGATTCCCAGGCGCACGTTGTTGGGCCCGATGCGCACGATCGTCACCGTGACGTTGTCGCCAATCCTGATCTTTTCGCCCGTCTTGCGCGACAGAACTAGCATTGCCTTCTCCTTGGTTCGGCTTTGCCGCAGCTTCCCTGATGCACCCTGCCCGACCGTCGCGCGGAACTTGAGTTCGCGTTCGCTTCACGCGGCCGGTGACACGTCGGAAGTGCCGGTCAATTCTCGCGCACTTCCCTGTCATCAAAACGAATACGTGCTCATTAGGATAACAAGTTGTATCGCGAAAAATCCAGTGCGCTTGTCGAAAAGGTTGCTCTCGTCAGCGCTCGCGGCGCGGTTGTTAGCGATAGTCAAAATGGGTCGATTGCGATAAATGCGATTTCGCGAGACCTCCGTCGCGGTTGGGGCTGCCTCAACATTGAGCAGGCCCGTTGCTTGTATCCGGTGCACGCCTGCCGGGTTCGCTGGCGGCCCGTGAGCCTCGGACGTGACTCCGATCCGCTTGGACGCGCCGCTTGACGTCGGCCTGCCGCCACACAATGCTAGGAAACCTTCCAGGAGGGCTAGGAAACCTTCCCGACGAACGACTTTACGCGAGGCGAGCAACTGATGGTTCGGATTGGGATCGTCGGCGTGGGCTTCATGGGCTACACGCACTTCGAGGCGGCGACAGGCCTGAAAGGGGCTCGCGTCGCGGCGATTGCCACGCGGGATCAGAAGAAGCTCGCCGGAGATTGGACGTCGATTCAAGGCAACTTCGGTCCCCGCGGCGGCAAGGTCGACCTGTCGAAGGTCAAAACGTACGCCGACTACCGGGAACTGCTGGCCGACCCGAACATCGACCTGGTCGATCTGTGTCTGCCCACGGGGATGCACGAGTCGGCCGTGCTCGAGTCCCTCGCCGCCGGCAAGCCGACACTGGTCGAAAAGCCGATCGCCGTCGAGTTGAAAGCCGCCGACCGAATGGTGGCGGCTGCCCGCAAGGCGGGAGTGCCGCTGATGGTCGCCCAAGTGCTCCCGTTTCATGCGGAGTTTCAGTTTGTCCTCAAGGCCCGGGAGACGGGCAAATACGGCAAGCTGTTGGCCGCTCATTTCCGGCGTGTGATCGCGCCGCCGAAGTGGTCGCGGCACATCGAAGACTTTCGCGCCCTCGGAGGCTGGGGCATCGATCTGCACATTCACGACAACCACTTCATCACGCTGTTGTGTGGAATGCCGCAAAGAGTATCGGCCCGCGGGATCGTCTCGGACGGTCTCGTGAACCATGTCCACACTCAATATGTCTATGCGGATCCGCAATTGGCGGTGAGCTGCGTGAGCGGGGGCATCGCGGCCGCGGGTTTACAGTTTGCCCACGGTTTCGAAGTCTATTTCGAGAAGGCGACGGTGCTCTTCTCGGCAGGAACCATCGGCGGTGTCTGGCAAGTCGAACGCCCCCTGACCTTGATCACGAACGATGGCAAGGCCGTCACGCCGACCGTGAAGACTGGTCCGACGCCCAAGAGCGGCAAGGAGTGGTGTGCCGCGTTCACGGCCGAGCTGCAAACGGCCGTCAACGCCGTGCGGCAGAAGAGCGAGCCGCAACTGTTGAGTGGAGCGTTGGCCCGTGACGCGCTACGACTCTGTTATGCTGAATCCAAGAGCATCACAACTGGTAAGCCGGTGGCCGTCGCCTGATCCGAATGATCGATAACCTTCCCCTCAAAGCACTCACCTTCAAGGGGCTCACGATCGAGGGCTATTCGCGCGCCGCCGTACAAAGTTATTGGCGCGTGCAAGAGCTGAAGATCGGTTTCGACCTGGGGGGCAGTCCTTGGGCGTTCACGGGCACGCCGACGATCTTCGTCACGCATCCGCACCTCGATCACCTCGCGTCGATTCCCGTCTACGTCGCGCGGCGGCGGATGATGAAAATGGAGCCGCCGCGGATCTACCTGCCGGCGGAATCGGTCGAAAACGTCCAGCGGCTGCTGCATGTCTGGCAACGGCTCGATCGGGGACGAATGATGGTCGATCTGGTCGGCGTGAATCCCGGCGACGAGATTGAGCTATCGCGCGAGCACGTCGTAACGGCCTTCGCCACGAAGCACACGGTCCCGTCAGTCGGTTACGTCGTGTGGGACCGCCGCAAGAAGCTCAAGCCCGAATATCAGGGGCGCACGGGCGACGAAATCCGCGAGCTGCGTTTGGCGGGGGCGGAGGTGACGCACGAAGTGCGCGTGCCGATTTTATGTTATGTGGGCGACAGCGCACCGGCTGGACTCGACGCGTATCCCCCGTTGTATGAGGCTATGATTCTGATCACTGAGATGACCTTTTTCCGCCCCGAGCACCGCAAAGAAAAGATTCACAAGTTCGGCCACACGCACTTAGACGACATTATCGAGCGTGCCGATCGTTTTCAGAACGAGCTGATCATCCTGTCGCACTTCAGCACGCGGTACCACGAGCGGCAAGTTCGGGCCGCCGTCGAACGCCGCTTTCCGCCGTCGCTCGCTTCGCGCGTGCATCTCTGGATGTGACGGGAGGGCGAGGCTCCCGCCGAGCTGTTTTCTTCTCGACATTGCTTCCCAAGCCGACATTGTCGATCAGGAACGACAGCAGAGCTGTCGGCTTGGGAAACGTGTTCCTCGCAAAACCATCCGTTGCCACTCGTTCAATTCGACCGCAATCCGCGGCGGCTCAGCGGGAGCTTCGCCCTCCAATCGCTAGTCGGGCATCACGAAGAGCGCACTTACCGGGAGCTTGAAGTCGGCGAAGACCGGGCTGCCGGGGATCGATTGGTCTCCCGAGAAGGTCCGCGGCGGTTTTCCCTGTTGAATGCCGTACACCGTCTTCTCCGCGGTGTCGACGACCCAGACGGTTCGCACGCCCCAGTTGAGATAGGACTCGACGCGGTCGCGCATCATCCGGCGGCGATCGTTGGTCGACGCGATCTCGAGCACTAGCGCCGGCCGCGTGTCGGTGGTTGTGCGATCGAGTTCGGCGAAGCGCTCACCGCCCACGAACACACTAACGGGAGGCCGGCGAACCGTGTCGGGCCCCCGGGAGACGATCAGCCCGATCTCAAACGCCGCGTAACCCTGCTCGTCGGGCGCCTTGTGCAAGTAGGCGGCCAGGGCCTTGCTGAAATTGAGCACCACGGCCCCGTGGATCAGGTCGGGGGCCTCCAAGATAGAGAGTCGACCCTGAAGCAACTCGGCCCGTTGGACGTCCAAATCTTCATCGCCGCCGGCACCAAGGACGGCAAATTCCTCGGCAGTCAGGATGGGAGTAGGATCCACAGCGATGTGCGCCTGCGACGGCAAGAAACAGCGACGGTGCGAGTTGTAACGTCCGGTCTGGGGATTATAGGGGTGGGTCGCGGCCGAATCGAAGGCAGTCACGGCTTGAAGATGTACAGGCCTTGAAGTCTGGTCTCACTAAAGGGATCGTGTACAATCGAGCCCTACATATCTTCAGAGAGACCGACCAGCTCCTCGGTGGGCGTCGAGATCGGGCTGGGTCTGCTTATTAGTCGCTTTGTGAGCAGGAAATTCCAATGAAGCAATGCGTTGCACGACGGCTGGCTGTGGGAATGGTGCTGCTTCTGGTTACCGCGGTCCCCGTTGCGATGGCCGCTGAGGCGACTGTCCGTGTCGGGCAGAACGTCGGCAAGTTGTCGTTCAAAGATATCCGGTACCTGCCCCGATCTTTGGCCGATCTCTCGGGCAAGAAGGCGTACGTGATCGTCTGCACGAGCACGACGTGTCCGCTGGTGCAAAAGTACTTGCCGAAGCTCAAGCGACTCGACGAGAAATATCGCGGGCAGGGTGTGCAGTTCTTGTCGTTGAACGCAAATCCGAGCGATTCGATCCGCGAGATGGCGGCCCAGTCTGTCGAGTTCGATCTGGCGTTTCCCGCCGTCAAAGACATCAACGGCGAATCGGTCGCCGCGCTGGGTGTGACGCGAACGCCGGAAGTCGCCGTGCTGACTGCTGATCACAGGCTCGTCTACCGCGGGCACATCGACGATCAATATCATTTCGCCGGCGAGGCGAATCACGTCACGCACAACGATCTGGAAAACGCCCTCGACGCTGTGCTGGTGGGCAAGCCCGTGCCGGTTGCCGAGACGTCGGTCGACGGCTGCCTGATCACCAAGGCCGCACCGCCAGCCCGCACGGCCGTCACCTATACGAAAGATATCGTGCCGCTGATGCGGAAGCACTGCGTCGCCTGTCACCAACCGGGGACCGAAGCCCCGTTCTCGCTGCTCAGCTATGACGACGCGAAGAAGCAGGGACAGGCGATGGCGGAAGTCGTCGGCGACCAGGCGATGCCGCCCTGGTATGCGAGTGCCGCCCACGACGATTTTGTGAATCACCGTGGAATGTCGGCCGACGAGCGGGACACGGTCGTCTCTTGGGTCCGCGCCGGAATGCCGCGTGGCGAAGCGACGGAAGACGCGACGCCCGTTCCACTGCGGAAAGTCGAAGGCGACGGCTGGCTGATCGGGAAACCCGATCTGATTCTCCAGACCAAAGTCCACGACATCCCGACCGAGGGTTTCGTGGCCTATCGCTACGAGCCGCTGCCGTACATGTTCCCGCAGGACACGTGGCTCGACAAAATTCAAATCCTGCCGGACAACCCCAAGGTGGTTCACCACTGCAATCTGATCATGGTGCCCGCCTTCGGCGACAAGGCGAAAAACGCCCTCTTCGTCACCGGCAAGGTGCCCGGCGGCATCCCGACCGAGCTACGGGACGGCACGGCCTTCCGTGCTCCGAAGGCGTACGTGCCCCTGTTGCAGATTCACTTCACGACCAACGGCAAACATGAAAAGTGCCGGATCGCGGTCGGCTTCCACTATCCGCGCGAGAAGGTCAACAAAGAGCTGCATCTGGAGCGAATTTCCAACCACAACTTCGCCATCGCCCCGGGCGACCCGCATTACAAGCTCGCGCAGACCTGGACGACCAAGAAAGACATCGTCGGCACCGGACTCTTCACGCACATGCACGTCCGCGGCACCGACATGACTTACCTGGCTCACTATCCCAACGGCAAAACTGAGACGCTGCTCGTCGTGCCCAATTACAGTTTCGACTGGCAGGTCGGCTACGCATGGGCGGACGGCCAGCGGAAATTTCCGAAGGGAACGAAGTTCGAGGTGGTCGCCCACTACGACAATTCGCCGTTCAACCCGTTCAATCCCGATCCGAAGAAAACGGTGAAGGAAGGGGACCAGACCGTCGACGAGATGATGTACGGCTTCTTCTTCTACACAGTCGCCGGCGAACATCTGAATCTCGACATCGATCCCAAAACCGGCGCCGCACTTCCGGGGACCAAGGTCAGCAGCCGGTAAGCTCGAGGGTCTGATCGCGTACTTCTAGGGTGGCACTGGCGGCTCGTCCGCCAGTGTTTCCCCCAGGTTCGTCGATGGCCACCAGCCGCCACGGGGCGGCTTTTTCATGCGCGGTTCGCAATGACCGACAAGCCAGACAGAAAGAAATGGAGTTGGGCCGCGCGGGCAGTCGCCGCGTTCCTGGTGTTCGCGATCTACGCCCTCAGCACAGGTCCGATGCATTACGTGGTCGCTAAACTGAATGGCGGAAATCACACTCTCGTCGGCCCGTTGCGATTCCTCGTGATGCCGTACCGACCGTTCTACGTGGCTATGAACCACATGCCCAAATCGATTTTCCATGCCTGGGAAAGCTACGATTCCTTCTTCTGGGACTTGGCGACTAAGCCCTAATCGAATTCGCGATCAAGAAGGTAGTTTGATGAACGCCTTGGACTACACCCGCGATCTGGTCTCTTTCGGGTCGATCAGCTCCGTCTCCAACGTCGACGTCTGCGACCATCTGGAGCGCGTGCTCAAGAGCCTCGAATTTGAAACAGAGCGGATCGACTATCTCGATGCGGCGGGCGTCAAGAAGTCGAACGTGGTGGGCAAGCGCGGCAGCGGCCGTGGCGGACTCGCGTACTTTGGTCATACCGACGTCGTGCCGGCCGACAACTGGTTTAGCGCCGAGCACGGTCCCTTCACGCCGACGGTGAAGGACGGTCGCCTCTACGGTCGAGGCAGCTCCGACATGAAAGGTTCCGTCGGCTGCATCCTGGCGGCCGCCGCTGGCATCTCGCGAGCGCAACAACGGGCGCCGCTCTACATCACGGGGACGGCTGACGAGGAGGTCGGTTACCTGGGGGCGAGCGAAGTCGCGAAGCGCTCCGTCCTGTTCCGTCAGATGGTCGAGGAACAAGCCTGCGGCATCGTGGGCGAGCCGACGGAGCTGGAAGTTGTCTATGCGCACAAAGGGACGTGGGGCTTCCGCGCGATCTCCCGCGGTCGCGCGGCGCATTCCAGCTCACGCGAGGGGGTCAACGCCAACCTCGCGATGATTCCGTTTCTGGTCGAAGTCAAAGCCATCCATGATGAGACCGAACGAGACCCGGCCTGGCAGGACGCTCGCTTCGATCCGCCGACGATCAGTTGGAACATCGGTATCAACGATCACACGCGGGCGGTGAACATCACGCCGCCGCAGAGCATCTGCACGGTGTATTTCCGACCCATGCCAAACCAGAAGCCGCAGGTGCTCGTCGAGCGGGCACGAGCGGCCGCGCAGCGGTGTGGACTCGAATTCGAACAGACGTGGGCCGCCCCACCGCTCGAAGTCGACGTCCATTCCGACTTTGTGACGCAGACGCTGGCCATCGCGGGCAAGACGACCCCTCGTACGGTTTGCTACGGCACGGACGGCACCCAATTGACCGCACTCAAGCAGCTCGTCGTCGTCGGCCCCGGAAACATCGCGCAGGCTCACACGGCGGATGAATGGATCGACTTGAAGCAACTCGAGCGCGGCACAGAGTTCTACGCGCGATGCATCGAACGCTTTTGCTGCTGACAGTTCGCGCTCGCCGTCGGCGTATTTCTCTTACTTCGCTCGTGAGCCCGGGGAGACCTGGGCCTACTCGTCCGAACCGGTTGCTGCGTCCGCGTCAGGAATTCTCTGATCTCATTTCTACGCGCGTAGAAACTCGGCCTCCGAGATCGGCGTGCCACGTGTTAGGGTGGATAATAAGGATCTCCGCGCTGCGCGAGTCGAAAGTCAGACGTCCGTGGTCCACGTTCGGCTTGCTGCGCGCCGGGGGTGGGCACGTGCGCGCTGAGGCGCGAGGGTTCGGCCCGGGCCGGGGACCGGGTCAACTACTTTTCTACGGTCCGATGAAGTTGACCCGGTCTAAGGCATTGACGGTGTCGACGTTAGAGCGAAAAAACACCGGGTCGGGTCACTTATTTTCACTAGGGACGTGACCCGCAGAAGTAGTTGACCCGGTCCCCCCTGCGGGACGGGACACGAGCTGCATCGAGCACTGGTGCTGCTGACGCGAGAGACGGACCGTCGCGAGATCACTTGCCGCGATTGAATTGGCTCGGATCGAAGGGATCGGTCAGCGGGCCCAGATCGTTTGCCGGCTTCTCGGGAGGCGGAGCGACTACCGTTGGCCCGCCGGGGGTCGTATCGCGGGCCACCTCGACCTGATCGATTCCGACTGATGACGCGGGAACGACGAGCGGGTCGCGGTGCGGCTGGGGTTTGCCGGCCTGAGCGATCTTCTCCGTCGAGCGCCGGGAAGCGTCTTCTCGATTGAGTCGATTCAATTCGGGAGCCACGCTTTGCAGCCACGCCGTAAGGCGGGCTTTCTGGAAGTCGGCTCCGCCGCCGGAAAGGGGAGCATGCAACGCGCCCCCGTGAGCTTCGGTCGCTTTCATCAGGAGCGGACTTCTGCGGCTGAATTGCGGATCGATTTGATGCAGGACAGTCTCGAGATTTCGCCCGGTGATGCTGCGGTTTCCCCCGCTGGCGAGGTGAACGCGTTCTAGTCGGAACGACTTCGCCTCGCTGCTGCTGTGACAACGGCCGCAGCGCGACATCAGAATGGGTTGCACGCCGATCACAAACTCCTTGACCGTCGCGGGCGAGAGGCGGGAAAGCGATTCGACGATTTTCGGGTCGGCTCCCCGGTCGATAACTGCCCCGACTTTGACGAAGCCGCCTGTTGCCTGAGACGCTTCCAGCCGTGTGAGCAGCGACTTGGCCTCTTGGTTCACGGGATCGTTTTCGAGCACCTTTCGAAGGTGAAAGGCGGCTTCCTGCGGCAGACGATTTTCGAGGCACCAGCGACCCAGCCGGAGATCTCGGCGGACGTGGTTACCCGGCTCCATGGCACACATTTTCTGGTAAGCGTCGTTCCGATCGCGAGCCACGAGTCTGACCTGATCGAAACTGAAGAACTGATTCGCGTCCGACGTTTGGACGCGGTAGCCGTGCAAGTCGGCCCGAATGGTGCCGTCGATCACGCGACCGTCCATCAGGATCAGAATCGTTGCTCCCTCGGCAGGGAGGACGGGCGCTTTGGGCGGCGACTTCGCTTCCTCCATCGCAGCCTTCGCTTGCCGCTCGAAGAGCTGCTTGAGCAGCGGGTCGTCGGCGCGGGCACGATCGTGCGGTCCCAGCGTCGTCAGCAGGCTGATAACTGCGACGGCCTGGCCAAGTTTTGAAGGCGCAAAGATTCCGAGAGGACCGCGGAATCCCATGAGTCGAGCTCCCGCCGAAGCAGCTAGTCATGCCGGGAAGATGGAATCGGTAGATGAGGCAAATCTGAGGGGGGCGGAACAATAGTTCGCTTCTTGAAGCCGGTCAAGACGATTCAAAATTGCCCATTGATTCCGCTGTTTGGCGACCTTTGGAGCGAACCGCCCACTCCGTTCAGGGCCACTTTTTTGGCTGACCCGTGCCCCGATGGCACCCGCGCGGTAGAATTGGGCTTCCGGATTTGGACCCACTTCGGGCGGGCCTGGGATCCTAAAGACCGGCGAACGGAGATCGAGCGGAGGCCCGAGTTGCGCACGCAACCAAGCGCGACGCGTTCCGGGTGATTCGACGCAGCTTGCATGGCACGCCAGACATGAGCACCGCCGGAACGGAATTGGTACGACCGGGCAGTCTCCCCTCAATCGCCCCGCCCGAGGCGGCGCTCGAGCCTCAGGCCGCGACTGCCGCAGCGGCGGCGCCTCAGCCGGCAATTCCCTTGCCGACGCGATCCGAGTGGAACGCGGCCGGCGTCTCGCTGATGTTCCACCTGTTGTTGCTGCTGGTCCTGGCCGCGCTGTTGATTCCGATCCGGTCGGTTGGCAGCGGCACGTCGATCGACGGTGGAATCGGCAACGAGCAGGGCGACGGCGGCGACTTGCTCGACAGCGTGACGATCGGCAGTCCTGAGAAAGGGACCGGCCGCGATATCGAAAAATCGCTGTCGCCCGTCGTCGAGGGCGCATCCGCGGTCGAGGGAGCGATGGCCGGCGGTGGCTCGGGGAGCGGCACCGGAAAAGGCAGCTTCGACGCGATCACCTCTCTCGGCGCGGCCGGCGGCGGTGGCGGAAAGGGCGTTGGATTTTTCGGCACCAAGTCCAGAGCCGACACCGTCGTGTTTGTCGTCGACATGTCGGGCAGCATGGAAGGTCACCGCTTCGACCGCGCTGTCGAGGAGTTGATCCGATCGCTCAACCTGTTGCAGCCTTCGCAGAAGTTTTTCATCTTCTTCTACAACGGCGCGACTTACCCGATGTTCGAGCAGCGGAATGCCAAGCTGATGCCTGCGACCACGGGGAACCGTGCCAAGGCGGCCAAGTGGATCAAGGCGTTTCGCCCCGAGGGAGACACCGCGCCCGAGGATGCGATTGAACGGGCGCTCAAGTTGAAGCCGCAGGTGATGTACTTCCTCACGGACGGCGAAATTCCGAACACGACCCGCAGCACGGCCCAGCGCTGCAACACCGAGCACAAGACGGTGATTCACACGATCGCCTTCGAGTACGAAGGGGGCGCTGAGCAGCTCCGAGGCATTGCCGTCGACAACAAGGGCAAGTACCGTTTTGTCCCGTGAGACGGACTGTTGCTCAAAACGTGCGGTCGGCAATTGGCGTAGCAAGCGAGCACTCACGCGATGGACGCGGAATCATCCCTGGATGCCCTCGAGGGTCGTCAGGTCGTGCTCGACCTGGCGAGTCAGTACGTCATTCTGGGGACATTTCGCGGCCGCGACGCGAATCACTACCTCATCGACAACGCCGACGTCCACGACCTGCGCGACACGACAACGAGTCGTGAGCTGTACGTCCTGGACGCCAGACGCCACGGAATCAACGCTAATCGCAAGCGGGTCTTCGTCCGCAAAGACGGCGTCGTGAGCCTGTCGGATCTGGCCGACGTGGTTGAGTAACACTCCGTCTCGGAGAAGTGGTTGGGTGCCATGCCCACGGCTTTGGGTGGGCATGTCCTGCAACGCATGCCCACGCCGAGCCGTGGGCATGGCACCCGTTCGCGTCCACCCACCATCCGACGATAGGGAGAACGGGGTAATCACTTCGCCATATTGACCGCGTCATTCAGCTGGCCGATGTAGAACATCGCGATGCGGAAGATCAGGAAGATGATGAACGTGGCCACCAGGGCCCAGATCAGCCAGGCCAGAGCCGAGGCCAGCATCTCCAGCGCGCGGCGCGCTTGGGCTTCCAAATCGGGGCTCAGCCGTTCGAGGGTTTCGGGTACCGTGCCGGACGTTTCCGCCACGTCGACGATGTGCAAATAGTCGACGGGAAACAACCGCGTTTCGGCCAGCGCGTCGTGCAGCGTTTCCCCCTCGCGAACGGCTGCCCACACGTAAGGCGACGCTTTGAGAAATGCGCCGTTCGAGGTCGCCTTAAAGCTCGAGGTCAGGCTCGGCTCGATCGACATCCCGGCTTGCTGCGTCAGCGCGAACGCCCACGAGAATCGGGCGATGGCAAACGATCGCAAGCACCAGCCCAACACGGGAATCTGCAACATCAGCGAGTCGAAATACTTTTGCCCCGTCAGCGATCGTCGAATCAAAAACCCGGCGACGAGGGCGCCGAATATCGAGCCGAAAGTCAGCGTCAGCCACGTGATCGCCCCTTCGGCTCCATAGAGTCCCAGTCCCAGTACGTCGATTGGTTTCGAGCCGGGATGGATTTGAGCGATGATGCCCAGGATGTACAGCATGAGAGCGACGATCAAAATCGCTGCTACCAGCTGGAACGCGGGCCAAGAGATGGCCGAGAAAAACGTCCGCCGCAGCCGGATGTTGTTCTCGAAGTGTGCCGCCAGCGATTTGAGCACTTCGGGCAGGGTGCCGGTCTGCTCGGCGACGCCGACCAGTTCGATCATGGTCTCGGGAAACGCTTGTCCGCGGGCCCGCATCGCTTCGGTGACGTCGAGGCCGCGGCGCAAGTCGGCGGCGATCTCCAGCATCGCCTGCCGACAGCGGGGGTCGCCGGACTTTTGCGACGCCAGGTCGAAGGCTTTACCGATCGAGATGCCCGCGTCGACCATCGTTGCCAAACTGCGGCAAACGATGACCAGCGATTTCGTGCGGATGTGTGGACTAAACACGAAAGGCCTCCCCGCGGCTCTGAGTCCCTCAACAGTCAAGCGAAACAGTGCAATTCTAGCAGCGGGGGTCGATTCGTCGCCGATTTCCCGCCGACGCCTAAACTGACAGGGTCACTCTCCACGCGTTAAGATAGTTCTCGCCGAAGGGTTTGTTTAACATTTCGCCCGTTCGCGCGTGCCGGCGCGGCGATCCATCGGTTGCCTTAAAGAGCACTGCCCCAAGGTATTGCGAAATCTATGCCGTTTGCCGCCAGCCTCTCTCGCGCGACCAATACCTCCGACGCCATCCGCTCGGTGATGGAGGAGGTTCGCGCCGCCCTTCGCGGGGCCGAACCCGACATTTCATTTCTGTTCGTCAATCATGCCCATCAGGACACGTTTCCCCAACTCGCGTCGCGGATTTGCGAGGCGACGGGCACCAAGCTGCTGATCGGCTGCACGGGTGAAACGATCATCGGCGGGGAGCAAGAGATTGAGACGGGACCGGCGCTCAGCCTCTGGTCGGCGATCCTGCCCGGGGCGCGGGTCGAACCGTTCGCTGCCAACTTCGAGCGAACCGTGGATGGCATTGTCACGAGCGGGCTCCCGACCTTTGCGAGCGAAGAGCCGGATCTCAGAGCCGTATTTTTGTTGGTTGACCCGTTCAGCTCGGCTCCGCACACGGTGCTCGATCACGTCGATGCCGAAGCGCCTGGCGTTCCCGTGTTAG
>Ga0210393_10000604_pt1 | contig 32130 bp, 26 predicted proteins | sample IncBWC27OmetaG_FD_160068 | JGI IMG/M metagenome (GOLD analysis project Ga0210393, IMG submission 160068) | Forest soil microbial communities from Barre Woods Harvard Forest LTER site, Petersham, Massachusetts, United States - Inc-BW-C-27-O ...
CTGCCGTTGTGGTCGTCTACGGGATTCTCATCGTCCGGCACGGCTTTCGCGCCACTGATGAACCAACCGCCCCCGAACGTCTCATCGCGAGAACGGTCCGCAATATTTCGACTCCAAGCTCTGCTAAGAGCGCGAAGAGTCCACTCGAAATCACCGGTCGCGATCTGAGCGAAGCACGCGAGGATTTCAACGCGCGTTGCGCCGGCTGTCATGGAATCGACGGAAGCGGTATCTCAGAGATGGGTCGAAATCTGTACCCGAAGCCACCGGACCTGCGCGCGGGAGAAACGCAATCGCTGACCGACGGCGAAATCGAATACATCATCGAGAACGGCGTGCGGCTCACCGGGATGCCGGCATGGAACCAGTTGCCTCAGACAGAAAGATGGAAACTCGTTGGCTACATTCGTAGCCTGGCGAAGCCCACGCCGGATGAACAGGAGCAGACTGAAAAAACGGTCGGCGCCGCACATTACGTCGGCTCGCAGAGCTGCAGGAAGTGCCACGAGCAGATTTACGAGCATTGGCAGAAGACTCCGATGGCCAACGTAGTTCGCGACCCTAAGTCACATCCCGACGCGATCATTCCGGATTTGGCTACGAACACCATCGCGAACGCGAAATTTACGAGAGAAGATATCGCCTTCGTTTACGGAAGCATCTGGAAGCAGCGGTACTTCAAGAAGGTCGGCGACGACTACTTCCCGGAGCCCGCGCAGTGGGACATTAGCCATAAAAAATGGCTGCCGTATTTCGTCAAGCCGGGAACTGACTGGTGGGAACCTTTCTATCCGCCAGACAACATGCAGCGGCCCACTGGACCAACCTGCGACGGATGCCACTCCGTCGACTACAACATCAAGACGAAGCAAGTTGCCGAATGGAATGTAGGCTGCGAAAAATGTCACGGCGCAGGCAGCGAGCACACGGCGCATCCGACTCGATCAAACATTCTGAATCCGTCGCGGATGGATTACGTCGCGGCTAGCGACACCTGCATTCAATGCCACTCGCAGGGCCGTCCGCTGCAGAATCCGATCGAGAGGCGCTCTTTCGATTGGCCAGTCGGCTTTCACGTAGGACTGAATCTGCGCGATTACTGGAAACTAGAGGACCACAGACTGGGCGAGACAACTTTCACTCACTATGCCGACGGTGCCGCCCACAAAAATCGCATGCAGGGAAACGATTTCGTCCAGAGCGTGATGTATCGCCGCGGCGTGACCTGCTTCGATTGTCACGATACGCACGGGACCGAGAATTACGCGCAGCTTCGAAAGCCCGCTGAGACGATTTGCCTCGATTGCCATGGGCCGCTGTCACCCAACGGGCCGCGAACCGCGACTCTGGAAGAACACACTCAGCACAAAGACGGATCCGCCGGTAGCCAGTGCGTCGCGTGTCACATGCCAAAGATCGAGACGACGATTGCCGATGTCAAAGTGAGCGCCCATACATTTGCGTTCATCTCGCCAGCCGAGACGGATCGTTACAACATCCCCAATCCATGTACTATCTGCCACACTGACAAAACCACTGCCTGGGCCTTGCAACAAATGCAAACGTGGCCTGGGCGTTCTCCCTGGCGCACTGAGCAATAGGCGCCCTCTCCGGTTTCGCGATTTAGTGGGTGCGAGGATTTAGATCGCGCGACAGCATCAGTTTGAGCGTCATTCGGTCGGCACCGCCGCTCCAGCCGACGCCGACGCCCGTCTCCACGTTCACAAAGTTGCTCTTCCAATCCACGGTCGCCCAAGTCTCGTGAAATTGCTGTTGGTGCGGCACGAACGCGCGAAGCCGGCCGAAACCGTCGTATTGCTCGAGCGCGACGGCCCATCGATTGTTCAAGTTGTAGGCGGCGCGGCCGGCGGGATTGTATTCGAGGCCTTTCAGGCCGCCGGTGTAGTCCGTGTCCATAATCGGGTTGTAGATGAGATCCCAACGGCCGAGATGGAAGCCGATGATCGGGCGAAACTCCGACGTGATTCTTCTCTCTTCCCAGTAAAGGGCGTTGACGCTGAACTCGAAATTCAAGCCGTAAAAGAATTTGTGATCGTGCGCGTGTGGCCGAACGAATAGCTCCCGGATCTTGAATCCGTTGATCGTTGCGCCGTGATTTTCGGAATGAAAGCTGTACACCGGCAGGTACAGACCTTGCTCGAACCACGGCTTCACGCCGTACGCCCATTCGGCGGCACCGTTCACGGAATCATTCGCGATGATTGCGTTCGGGAAATCAGGAGCGGTTCGCCCAATCGGAGTGAAATTGGTGTGAACCATGAGGTTGAAAACGCCGGGGTCGGCAATCTCCGCGTCGTAAACCTGAATCTCATCCGTTTGGCAGTACGCACTCGCAGGTATCGCGACGAGCACAAAAACCACAACGAACAGGCGAGCGAATCTCAATATTCCCAGGAAAAACTCCGCACCGATCTTGTTCCCGCAAACATAAACGCCAGATAACTGCACCGGCTGTATCGCTACGTTTGTAGCCGCAAGCCAACGACTCGTCTTGAGGCCGCTAACTTTGTTGTCCCCATTTACTCCGGCAAAGCATCTTTGTTAACGTGGAGGCGCCGCAGTTCGACGCGCATCGTGCGCAACCAGCGGCTGCTCTGAGCTCGCGGGGCAGGAGACTTCGACGTGTCACTTCTCGATCCGCCGCCGGTAGTTACCCACAAATCGCGTCCGTTGATTTTCACCGTCGTCGCTTTGGTTCTCGTCGTCGCGGTAGGTTTGTGGTGGGCCTTTCGCTACTATCCCGAAAAGCGCGCTGCCACACATTTCTTTGATGCGCTCGTCGCCGGCGACACCCCAAAAGCGTACGAGCTGTGGAAGCCCAAGCCCAGCTATCGTATGGAAGATTTCGTCGCCGACTGGGGTGACAAAGGCTACTTCGGTCCGGTGAAGAGCTACAAAATTTTGCGCGAGCGGTCTCCGATCGGATCGAACGCGGTCGAAGTCGCGGTGGCGCTCAGCCCCTTTTCACCGATGCCCGATCCGAACGATCCGGCGCAAAAGGAACAGAGCCAGAAAACGCGCGTGGTCGGGATTTGGGTTGTTACCCGCGACAAGAGTTTAACGTTTCCGCCATGATTTAAGATGGGCACGGCGTGCCGTGCCCCTACATGGGAATCTGCGATCTCCGCGTTCGCCTGAACTTGCGCGCGATCGGCGCCCAACTCGACTCGGTGGCGCGCTCTTTGCTACAGTCAACTTTCTACAACGGAGCGTTCATGCCGATTTCGAAAGATCTTCTCGACATACTTGTCTGTCCGGAGTGCAAGACTCCGCTCCGGCAGCTCACGGATGCTGCCAGCGGGCTTCAATGCGAAACCTGCCGCCGTATCTATCCGGTCCGCGACGATATTCCGGTGCTGATCATCGACCAGGCTACGAAAGCTCCGGACTGATCGCGCGCCACGCTCAAAAATGATGACTCCTTATTCCCCTGATATCGCCCAGTCTGTCGCTCGCCTGAAGCGGCTCGTCTCGCGCCTGCGCGGCAAGCGCATCGGAGTGGTCGGCGACCTGATGCTTGACCGCTATCTCTGGGGCACCGCGTCGCGGCTCTCGCCCGAAGCGGCCGTCCCGGTTGTTGATTTCGTGGAGCAAAGCCAATGCCTCGGCGGGGCCGGAAATGTCGCGGCGAATCTTGCCGCACTCGGCGCAAGCGTTGAAATGTTTGGCGTCGTGGGCGCGGGTAAGGCTCCTGCCGACGAGCCTGGAGAATCGCTGCGCAAGGATTTGCGGGCCGCGAATATCTCCGACAAAGGCGTGATCGCGGACGCGCGGCGTATCACCAGCGTGAAGACGCGCATCATCGCGCGCCATCAGCACATCGTGCGGGTCGATCGCGAACGCCGCGAGGCGCTGCACCCCGACACGCAAGGCCGGCTGCTGCGGGCGCTCTCGGCGTCGCTCCAGAAGCTCGATGCGCTGATACTTTCCGACTACGACAAAGGCATCATCACCGACGATTTCGCCGACAAAGTTCTTGGCGGCGCGCACAAACTCAAGGTTCCGGTCTTCATCGGACCAAAACGGTCGAAGCTGTACGCGTACCGGGGAGCGAAGGCCATCGTCTGCAACGCGAAGGAAGCCGGGCAATTTCTGGGTCAGACTTTGAGCGATGAAAAGTCCTTTGATGACGCGGGTCGCAAGCTGCTCTCGCATTTCGGATGCGAAGCTGTACTGATCACGCGCGGCGAAAAGGGAATGAGCCTTTTCGAGGAATCGTCGCCGAAGCCGCTGCACATACCGGCGACAAGTTTTGAAGTGACGTACGAGCGCGTGGGAAAATCGGGTATCGACCGCGGATCGAACGGGCGCCAGGTTTTCGACGTCACCGGTGCGGGCGACACGGTGCTTAGCGTGCTCGCGCTGGCGTCTGCGGCAGGCGCGCCGCTTCCCGATGCAGCAAGGCTCGCCAACGCCGCCGCCGGCGTCGTTGTCGGCAAACTCGGGACCTCCAGCGTTGCGCCCGACGAACTGCTGCACTTGCTCACCGAGTTGAGCCGCTAGTTCGTTTGCGAAGATTTAGAAGCGGGAAAATCGGACGAGCGAAGAACAAAACAAAAACTCAGCCCTGAAGGGCGCCGCCGGTGCCTTTCGGCACCTCGATTTCATATTTCGTGCGAGCTTTTTCAGCATGTTGCTCCAGCGCCAGCGCGATCAATTTATCGAGGAGCGCACGAAACGGAATCCCGCTCGCTTCCCAGAGTTTCGGGTACATGCTGATCGAAGTGAAACCCGGGATCGTGTTCACCTCGTTGAGAAATAATTTTCCGCCCGCGCGCTTTTCGAGAAAGAAATCGACGCGCGCCATGCCGCTTAGTTCCAGCGCACGGAACGCCTGCACTGCGAGCTTCTGAATCGTCTTGATCTGCGCGGTCTTGAGCTTCGCCGGAATCAAGAGCTGCGTTCCGTCTTCGAGATATTTCGCGGTGTAATCGTAAAATTCGCGATGAGGCACGATCTCGCCGGGAATCGAGGCTTTCGGGTCGTTGTTGCCGAGGACGGAGACTTCGATTTCGCGCGCCACCACGGATTTTTCGACAAGAATTTTCATCGCGAATTCGGAAGCCAAATTCAGCGCGGGCGCCAACTCCGCTCGCGAATGCACCTTGGTCATGCCGACCGATGAACCCAGGGCAGCCGGCTTCACGAACACGGGATATTTGAATTTCGATTCGATCGTCTTCTGGACTTGCTTGGGATTTTTCTCCCACTCGTAGCGGTGAATCGTCACCCAGGGCACAACGGGAATCTTGGCCACTTGCAAAAGTTTTTTCGCGACGTCCTTGTCCATACCGACTGCCGATCCGAGGACGCCAGCGCCGACGAAAGGAAGTCCGGCGAGATCGAGCAGTCCTTGAATCGTTCCGTCTTCGCCGTAGGTTCCGTGCATCACCGGGAAAACGACGTCGAGTTTTTGCGTCGCGGTACCATTGTGACTGCCGTTGCCGCCAAGGGGCACGAGCGACGCATCCGTCGGATCCGCCGTCATCATCACCGGCTGTCCGCCGCGTAGCACTTCGGGCAGCATCTTTTGTGCGCCCGCGCCGACGCGCCAATGTCCTTCTTTCGTGATGCCGATCGGGATCGGCTCGTACTTGGCGGGGTCGAGCCCGCGAATCACCGAAGCTGCCGACGCCAGCGAGACTTCGTGCTCGCCGCTACGCCCGCCAAACAAAACTCCTATGCGCAATCTTTTCTCAGGGTTGGACATGTTGTCTTTCGCAGCGACCCGTTGGGGTCGTGTTGTCAGTGTAGCCTCGTGAGTCCGAACTGCCAGCGAATCCGGCATCCGATGCTGTCAATCGCTAACCGCACGTTGGAACAGGCTGCAATGGTGTCCGCAGAACGCAAGAAAAACCGCCGGCAAGATGCCGGCGCTACCGAAGAAAAACATCGGGAACATTACAAGACCATTTCGCGTCTCTATCGTCAGTTCCTGTGGGAATAGCACATATTGGAGGGCGGATGTCGCCGCAGCTTGAGATGTTGAAGGGAACATTGGACTTAATGGTGTTGCAAACGCTGCAGGCGATGGGGGCGCTGCATGGGTATGGCATTGCCCGGCGCATCGAGCAGGTCAGCCGCGAGGCTATCTTGCTGAATCAGGGGACGATCTACGCGTCGCTGGTGCGATTGCAGCAACGTGGGCTGATCAAATCGGAGTGGGGTGTTTCGGAGAACAACCGGAAGGCGAAGTTTTATTCGATCACGGCACGCGGGTCGAAGCGGCTCGCCGAGACGGCCGAGAACTGGGAGCAGCTTTCGGCGGTGATTGCGCGGTTTTTCGCGGCGGCCAAGGAAAGTCAGTAAATGGGCGACGGCGTTCACATTTTGTGGTCGAAGATTCGGGCGATTTGGGCGAAGTCGGATATGGACGACGACTTCAACGAAGAGCTGGAGTCGCATTTGGATTTGTTGGCAGCGGAATACGAGAAGGCCGGGATGAAGCCGCAGGACGCGCGGCGGGCAGCGATTTTAAGAGTGGGAGGGCGTGAGACCTTGCGAGAAGAAAATCGAGATGCGCGTGGATTGCCGTTCATGGAAGTGCTGAGCCAGGACGTGAAGTACGCGCTGCGCACGTTGCGGCGCGACAAGGCGTTCGCGATTTTCGCGATTTTGATCGCGGGGCTTGGCGTCGGCGCGAGCTGCACGGTTTTCAGCGTCGTGAACACGCTTCTGATTCACAAGCTGCCGTTTAAAGATCCGGACCGGCTCGCGTGGGTTGCGAACAACAACGACGAGACGAATGACATGTCTGGAAAAACGTCGCAAGTCGATCACTTCAAGGACCTGCGCGACAAAACGCAATCGTTTTCGGAGATGGCGGCGTATTTCGCGTTTTACGGCGTGGGCGATGCGAAATTGATTGAAGGTGGCCAGCCCGAGCGGCTGACGAGCGTGCCTGTCTCTGAGAATTTTTTTCCGCTGCTTGGCGTCGAGCCGCAGCTCGGCAGGCAATTCAGCGACGACGAAGCGAAATTCAATGGGCCGCATGCCGTGATGTTGAGCGATGCGATCTGGCGGCACAAATTCGGAGCTGACCCACACATCATCGGACGAGCGCTCGACTTCGATGGTGGGCAGAAAACTGTGGTCGGCGTTCTGCCGGCGTGGTTCGATTTTTCAACGATATTCACGCCGGGCAGCGGCGTGGATATGTTCGAGTGCTTTCCGCTGACACCGGAAACGAATAAGTGGGGCAACACGCTTGCGATCGTTGGGCGGCTAAAGCCCGGAGTCACCGCCCAGCAGGCGCAAGCGGAAGCGACGGTGCTTGCGAAGCTCCAAGTACAGGCACACATCAAAGACCGCAACTCTTTCGATCCGAAAGTCTCGATGCTGGCGCAACACGTCAGCGGCAGACTGAGGCCGGCGTTGTTCGTGCTGGCGACTGCTGTGGGCGTGGTGATGCTGATTGTTTGCGCGAATTTGTCGAACCTGCTGCTGGCGCGGGGCACGACGCGGCAAAAGGAAATTGCGATTCGCGCGACGCTCGGCGCCGGGAAGATGCGACTGGTTCGACAGATGTTGACGGAGAGTTTGATTCTGTCGTTTTGCGGAGCGATCGTCGGGCTGGTTTTTGCATTTGTTGGAACTCGCGTTTTGGCGCATCTGACGTCGATCAGCATTCCGTTGCTCGGGGAAGTACACATCGACGGGACGGTGCTGTTGTTTACGCTGCTCGTTGCTGTTTTCACGGGCTTGGTGTTCGGGTTGTTGCCGGCGCTGCAAGTGCGCGGGCTGCGTCTGCACGACACGCTGAAGGATGCGAATCGCGGGTCGAGCGTAGGGCGCGGTCATGCGTGGGTGCGGAATGCGCTGGTGGTCGCGGAGATCGGATTGGCGTGCGTGCTCGTGGTCGGTGCCGGGCTGTTGATTCGCAGCTTCATGCGCGTGCTCGATGTGAACATGGGTTTCAGTCCAGATCGTGTATCGGCGGTGCGCATCGAGCCGAATTCGACTTACAAAACTCAGGAAAATATCAATGCGTACTTCACCGAAGTCTTGCGGCGAGTGGGCGAGATGCACGGCGTCGAAGCCGCGGGAATGTCGGACTCGATTCCACTGGGCCATAACCGAAGCTGGGGAATCGGCGTGAAGGGCGTGCAATACAAGCCGAACGAATACCCTGAGGGGTTTCCGCGCATTATCAGCGAAGGGTACTTCCACGCGATAGGAGTTCCGCTGAAGAAGGGACGCGATTTTTCGGCCCGCGACGACAAGGGAACGCTGAATGTCATCATCTTGAATGAGACGTGCGCGAAGAATTTGTTTCCGAACGAAGATCCGATCGGAAAAATCATCGGCGAAGACGTCGATCGCACGGTCGTCGGCGTTGTCGGCGACGTGCATCACATGTCGCTGGAAGAGGGCTCGGGCAACGAATTTTACATTCCGTTGCGACAGATCGGCGATTGGGGATCGGTTGATCTCGTGGTGCGCTCGTCGCTGACGACGTCCGAGCTGGGAGCGCGATTGCGAGAAGCGTTGCTGCCGATCGAGCCGAACCTGGCGACGTCGAATATGCGGACGATGCAGTCGATGGTGGATCGGGCGGTTTCGCCGCGTCGATTCGTGGTGATTTTGCTGGGTGGATTCGCGGCGTTTGCGCTGGTGCTGGCTTCGTTGGGAATTTATGCGGTGATTTCGTATTCGGTGAGCCAGCGGACGCAGGAGATCGGGATTCGCATGGCGCTCGGCGCGTCGTCGGAGATGTTGCAGAAGAGCATCCTGATGCAGACGTTATGGCTGGCGGCGATCGGAGTCATCGGAGGGATCATTGGGTCGTGGATTTTGGCGCGGGCGCTAAGCGGGATGCTGTTTGGAGTGACGCCGGCTGATCCGATCACGTTTGCGTGCATGGTGGTGATTTTGACGGCGGTGGCATGCCTAGCGGGATATTTGCCGGCGCGTCGCGCTTCGATGATCGATCCGATGCATGCGTTGCGGGTCGACTGATTTCCTCAGCCTGCTACCTGGCGTCGGTTCCGTGCTGTAATACAGCAGGGAACTGACGATGACCGAAACGACCGGGAAACACGAGACGCCGGAAAAGTATCTTTTGAAAAGCGAACGGCTGGGGTTTCGCTGGTGGACTGCGGACGATTTGTCCCAAGCGCAGCAACTCTGGGGCGACCTCGAAGTCACCAAATATTTTGGCGGACCATTTTCGGATGACGAAGTGCGCAAGCGCTTCAAGCACGAACGCGCACGCCGCATGGTCCATGGCTTTCAATACTGGATCATCGAGCTATTAGCGACCGGCGAATTTGTCGGCGTGTGCGGGTTGCGGCCGTGGCGTCCGGCTGAGGACATCATTGAGCTGGGTTTTCATCTCCTGCCAAAATTCTGGGGACAAGGGTTGGCAACGGAAGCGGCGCGCGCCGTGATTCCTTACGCGTTCAAGACGTATGCGCCGAAGAAGCTCATCGCCGGACATCATCCTGAAAATGTGAACTCGAAGAAGGTACTCAACAAACTGGGCTTCGAGTATTGGCAGGATGAAGACCTCGGCCTCGGCGTCGGTATTCCGCGTTATCTGCTCGAAGCTCCCGCCGACGAAAAGAAGTAGCGGTTGATAGGCGACAGACGTTAAAGAATTTTTTGGCCCAGCGCGGAGAGGACTAGCTCTACGCCGAGCAATGCGGTGCGGTTGTGTTCGTCGAGGATGGGGTTGATCTCGACGACTTCGAGGCTGACCATCGATTCGCTGTCGGCGATCATTTCCATGGCGAGATGAGCTTCGCGGTAGGTGACGCCGCCGCGGACGGGGGTGCCGACACCGGGGGCGTCGGCGGGATCGACGAAATCCATGTCGAGGCTCACAGCGATACCTGCGGTGTCGTCCATGGCGTGCTTGATAGCGTCGGCCATGACTTCACGCATGCCACGTTCGTCGATGTCTCGCATGGTGAAAACGTGGACGCCGGATTTTTTGGCGATTTTGCGTTCGTGCGCATCGAGATCACGGGCGCCGACGATCACGATGTTGCCGGGCTCGGCTTTCGGTTTGAATCCCATTAAGTCGACGAGTTCGGGGGCGCCGTAGCCCATGATGCTAGCGAGCGGCATTCCATGAATGTTGCCGGACGGCGAAGAGTCTGGAGTGTTCATGTCGCCGTGTGCGTCGAGCCAGATGTAGCCAATATCTTTTTTCTGCTCGCGGTAAAAGCTGGAGACACCTGCGGCGACTCCCGCAGCGATGGAATGATCGCCTCCCAAGACCAACGGAAGAAAATTCTCGTGCAGGGATTTTTCGACGGTCTTGGCGATGTCGGCGCAAGTTTCGGCGATTTCCTGTAAATATTTCGCGCGCTTTTCGCCGATGGACATTTCTTCGGGTTGCTTCACTTCCATGTTGCCGATGTCTTCGACGGTGATGCCGAGCTTTTTAATCGCCGCTTGAAGGCCGGCGCTGCGAAGAGCAGAGGGGCCCATGTCGACGCCACGGCGACTTTGACCGAGATCCATAGGGACGCCGATGATGCGAACTTTCTGAGACATAGTGAGACCTGAGAACGGTGACTCGTGGCTGCTGACTAGTGACTGGCGGGCGGACGCGAATTGATTGTTCGCTGGCGGACGTGGCCAGTTACTCGTGACGATCCACGATCACTCTGAAATGCGATGCGACGCAACGGCGGGCGGGAAAAACCCGCCCCTACAAGGGGTTGATACCAATCAAGGATAAACCCGGTAGAGCATGCGCGGGAAGGGGATGACCTCGCGGATGTGCTCGGTGCCGCATATCCAGGCGACGGTGCGCTCAAGGCCCATGCCGAAGCCGGCGTGGGGGACGCTGCCGTAGCGCCGCAGGTCAAGGTACCACTGGAAGGATTCTTCGGGTAAGTTGTGCTCTTTCAATCGCTTAACGAGCAGATCGTAGTCGTGAATGCGCTGGCTGCCGCCGATGATTTCGCCATAGCCTTCGGGGGCGAGCATGTCGAAGGCGAGTGCCAAATCGGGACGCTCGCCGTCGGGTTGCATGTAGAAGGCTTTGATGGAGGCGGGGTAGCGGTGGACCATAACGGGACGGTCGAACTCGTTGGAGACGATGGTTTCCTCGTCGCCCCCGATGTCATCGCCGAATTTCGAGGGGTTGCCGTGCTTCTGGAGGACCTTGATCGCATCTTCGTAGGAGATCCGAGGGAAAGGCGGCTTCACGTTTTCGAGCTTTTTGGTGTCGCGCTTGAGCGTTTCGAGCTCGCGCGTTTTGTTTTTGAGGACGGATTGGACGATAGCGCTGACCAAGCCTTCGCCGAGCGACATCATGTCGTCGAGATTGGCGAAGGCGGCCTCGGGTTCCAGCATCCAGAATTCGGTGAGATGGCGCCGGGTCTTGGACTTTTCGGCGCGGAACGTTGGACCGAAGGTATAGACCTTACCGAGCGCCATGGCGGTGGCTTCGATGTAGAGCTGGCCGCTTTGTGTGAGGTAGGCCTTCTGGTCGTCGATGTAATTCACTTCAAAAAGAGTCGAGGTGCCTTCGCACGCGGCGGGCGTGAACATCGGCGCGTCGGTAAGCGTGTAGCCCTGGCTGTCCATGTAGTTGCGGGCGGCGCGCTGGGCTTCCGCACGGATGCGGAGAATGGCGGCCTGGCGCGGCGTGCGCATCCAGAGATGGCGATTGTCGAGGAGGAAGTCGACGCCGTGCTCTTTGAGCTGGATGGGGTAGGGTGTGGACTCGTCGACTTTTTGCAGGACTTCGACTTTGGTGACGCCGATTTCGAAGCCGCCGGGAGCGCGTTGCTCGGCGCGAATTTTTCCGGTGACGATGACGCTGGATTCCTGGGTGAGGCCTTTGAGCGCGGCGAAGGCGTCGGGGCTTTCTTTGAGAGCGACGACGCCCTGGATGATGCCGGTGCCGTCGCGGAAAATCGGGAAGAGCAGCTTGCCGGATTCGCGCTGATTGTAGAGCCAGCCCTGGATTGTGACTTCTTGCGCGTCGTGTTTGCCGGCGTCTTCGATGTTGATCGTCGTCATGGAGCGGTTTGTGGTGCGTACCTTTCGCGTCGTGGCGTGTGGTGCGAACGAGTAGGATATCGCGCTTTGCGCGTGGCTGGAAATTGCGAGGGGGAGACAAATGTGTGGCGCGAGGCGTGTACAATCGCGGGCCGCTATTGCGCGCTGAGTGATGCGGCGTGAGTTGCGAAGAAGGGCACGGCGTGCCGTGCCTCTACGAGAGCGAGGGGAAATGGGGAAGTCGCGCAGGGAATTTTTGGGGACGGCGTCGGCGGGATTGATTGCAGCGCTGACGGCGGCGGATGCGTTGCCGGGAGGAGTGGTCGACGCGGCGAAGCAAGATCCGACGAAGAATGGCCCGGCAGGGGCGCCGTCTGCGTACGGTGCGGGGCCGGCGTTTGGGCCGGAGGTTTCGACGACGACGTTTTCCGAGGCGGAAAAGCTGGTGCAAGTTTCGCTGAATTCGGAGGAGCGCGCGGAGGCAGCGGAGAGTTGGCGCGTGACGATGGCCGCGCTGTATGAGCGGCGTGTGGGGCCGCGGAAGATGCCGATTGAGGAGACTGTTGCGCCGTATTCGCAGTGGAATCCGGTTTTGCCAGGGCAGAAGGATGGTCCGGCACGCGATGTGTTTGTGCGGAGTAAAGATGATGCGGGAGCGCTGCCTTCGAGCGACGAGGCGATTGCGTATGCGCCGGTTTCGAAACTGTCGCGATGGATTGCGCAACGGAAGCTGACTTCAGAGCGGCTAACGAATATTTATCTGGTGCGGATACAGAGGCTAGATCCGAAGTTGCGGTGCGTGATTACGGTGCCGCGTGAACATGCGATCGCGCGCGCGAAGCAAGCGGATGCGGAGATTGCGGCAGGGAAGTATCGCGGGGCACTGCATGGGATTCCTTACGGCGTGAAAGATTTGCTGGACACGGCGGGGATTCGAACGACATGGGGCGCGGAGTTTTATCGCGACCGCGTGCCGGCAACAGATTCGGCGGTTGTGCGTCGCTTGAATGATGCGGGCGCGGTGTTGATCGCAAAGTTGAGTTTGGGAGCACTGGCGCTGAACGATATTTGGTTTGGCGGGCAGACGATGAATCCGTGGCTGCTGGAGGAAGGCGCGTCGGGATCGAGCGCGGGGCCGGGCGCGGCGACTGCGGCGGGCTTGGTGGGGTTTGCGATTGGAAGCGAGACGGGCGGAAGCATTGTGGCGCCGTCGATGCGTTGCGGCGTGACGGGGCTGCGGCCGACATTTGGGCGGGTGCCGCGGACGGGAGCGATGACGTTGTGCTGGTCGCTCGACAAGCTGGGGCCGATGACGCGTGGCGTCGAAGACGGCGCGTTGATTTTGCGCGCGATTTCGGGGCCGGATGCGGGAGATCCTTCAAGTGTGCCTTGCAAACTGGATTTCGACGCGGCGCGATCAGTGGCGGGATTGCGCGTCGGATATTTCCCGAAGTGGATGAAGGAGAAGCCGGCGACGGACGTCGATCGCGCGGCGCTCGAGACGGTTCGGAAGTTGGGGATGAAAACGGTCGAGGTGAGTTTGCCGGATTGGTCGTACGATTCGTTGCAATTGATTTTGTTTGCGGAAGGTGCGGCCGCGTTCGAGGAGTACACGCTGGATCGGCGGATGAATGAGTTGAAGGCGCAAGTGCCCGATGCTTGGCCGAATTTGTTCCGGCAGGCGCGATTTTTGTCGGCGGTGGATTTTGTGCAAGCGGACCGGATGCGCCGCAAAGTCGCCGTGGAGATGGCGCGCATTTTTGCCGAGGTGGATCTGCTACTGGTGCCGTCGCTGCGCGATGAAATTTTGACGATTACGAATTTCACGGGACAGCCGTCGCTGACGCTGCGCGCGGGATTCGTCGAAGTGAGCGAGGCGCGGAGCGATTGGGCGCCGGATCCAAAGAATCCGCTGCCCAAATTTAGTCCGCCGCGACGGGTGCCGCATGGGGTCACGCTGATCGGGTCGCTGTTCGAAGAGGGGACGATGTGTACGGCGGGAATGGCGATGGAACGCGAATTCAACGTGATGGGCGAGCATCCGCCAGGATTCTAGTGGTGGCACAGGCACTCTTGCCTGTGCGCTGTCACGAACCTATGTGACGCGCGAAGGGGCGTTGTATGATACTGTTCATTTATGTTTACAGAAAAGTACTATAGCAGAACTCTTCCGCATTGGGAGAAGCCGGGCCATTCGATATTCCTGACTTGGCGATTGTTCGGCTCATTGCCGACTGAATTTCGCGCAGATATAAACACTAAAGAGGAAAACGCGGGTATACGATTCGTACGATTCGACCGATATCTTGACGACGCTCGTTTCGGACCACTCTGGCTGAAGGAGCCGGGAGTCGCAGAGATTGTGGGGTGCGCGATCAGTCGAGGCGAAAGAGAGCTACATCAATATTCAACAGTCGCGTTTACCGTGATGAGCAATCATGTGCACTTGCTCCTGAGACCACTTGTTCCGCTGCGTGAAATTACGAAGGGAATTAAGGGATCCACGGCGCGACATGCTAATGCGTTGCTAGGGCGAACCGGTGCGCAGTTTTGGCAGGACGAGTCATTTGATCGCTGGACTCGCGACGATGCGGAGGAATTGAGGATTGTCCGGTACATCGAGATGAATCCGGTTCGAGCCGGACTGGTTAGGACTCCTAGTGATTGGCCTTGGTCAAGTGCTCGCCAGAGGGCACGGACGGACCCGAGGATCCACGCTGAGGGTCGGTGAGTTGCGGCCTGCACCGCGGATAGTCTATATCCGGCGCGCACAGGCAGGAGTGCCTGTGCCACCTGCAAGAATTTCGTGACAGATGTCGCCTCGACGGGGCAGGTATAGGTGAATTCACGTCAAGATTTCTCGTTGATTCAGTCGTTTAACTGGCCGTAGCCTTCGGCTGGCAAGATGCACTTCATTCCCCGTCCCTAACCCGCCCTCTGCCTGTCGTATTGCGTCCGGAGGATGCCAATGTCGAGAGCTACCGCGCTAAAAACATTTTTGATGGTCGGAGTGTGCGCGTTCGCGTGTTCGGGAGTCTTTGGCGCCAGCAAGTCGCACGGAGGCGGCTCGCATGGTGGGGGCTCGCACGGAGGCGGGTCCCACGGCGCCGGTGGCGGACACTCACACGGTAGCAGTTCCCATGCAGGCGGCGGGTCGCACCACTCCAGCGGTGGCGGAGGGCACTTCAGCGCAGGACGGTCGAGTGGAGGAGGCGGAGGGCATTTCAGCGGCAGCCGGAGCAACGGCGGATTCAGCGGCGGGCGGTCGTCGGGATATCCGTCGATGGCGCGTTCGGGTGGCGGTGCGTACGGAGGCGCGCCGTCACGGCAATCAGGCGGGTATTCCGCGGGTGGTTACGGCGGCGGAAGTTACGGGCGTTCGGGGGGTGGATACAACGGCGGGGGTAATGGTGCGGGCCGATCGAGTTATAGCGGCGGCGGATACGGCAACAACAGCGCCAGCGGCGGTCGATCGGGTTATGGCGGAAACAGCGGATCTAATGGCGGCTCGCGACAAGGCGGGTCGTACGGCAATGCATACGGCAACAACTCCTACGGGAATTCGGGCACCGGTCGTGGCGGCTACGGGACGACGGCAAATCGCGGCAATTCTGGAATGACGGCGTCGCGCGGTTCGAACGCCGGGAACTACGGTGCGGGTTCGACGGGTTCGACACGCACGGCCGGTAACAGCCGAACTGGCGCACATGGCGGATACGATGGGAATCGACCGCCGAGCGTTCAGCGAGGTCTTGGCGGCAGAATGACAGCGGGAAACTCTGGATCCGGGTCGAATCGGCCGACATCGTCTGGCGCCAATCTGGGTCGTGCGGGCGTGAGTGATGCGAATCGTCCAAACGGTGGTCGGACGATGGCAGCGAGCTACGCTCCGGCGATGCGCGGCGGTTCTTCCGCTGGGCGCGGGGTGGAGCGAACAGGTGCTGAAGGATTTCAGTCGGATCGTCCGCCGAGTGCGCGCACAATGCCGGAACGATCGGGAGCGAACGGAGGCTCAGGCGTCGGGAATCGAGGGGTAACGAGCGCAACGTTTGCCGGAGGAAATCGGGCGAACGTAAACGGCGGCGCGTCCCATTTTGGTAATGCTGGCATTTCGGCGCGTAGCAACTTTGGCGGACGCGGATTTGGCGCCGGTTTCGCCCGGAGCAATTCATTCTCAGGTAGCTCATTCTCGAGCACCAGGTCGCGCTTCGGCAGCAGCGGCGGCTTTGGCCGAGCAGGCTTCGAAAGTGCAGGTCTCGGGCGCGGTTGGAATGGCGGCTCCGGTCATCACGGCTATGGTGGCTATGGGCACTACGGCTACGGTCGCACCTGGGGTTATGGTCACGGTTGGGGTTATGGCTGGGGACCGGGTTGGGGCTGGGGTTGGGGTGGCGGCTGGGGATTTCTCGATGATTTGTTCGGACTAGCCCTCAATGCAACTACGTTCGCGCTCAATCCGTGGAGTCCGTTTGCCACGCTAGGAGCCGATCTGATCGGCGACGGTGTGCAGGCGCTCGGAAATTTAGACAACAAAAACAACAGCTACGGTGGAAATTACGGCGACCAAGGTTCTTACGGTGGGTATTCGAACGATCCCGGCTACGACAACAGCAACTACACCTATCCACCGTACCGGCAACCGTATCAGCCTCTGTGTGGTACCGAGGAATCGGCGGACAATCCGGGCTGCGTGCAGTAGCGCGGTATCGCTTCACCCGAGCCGGAAAAGATGCGCGGGCAAGAGTGCCTGTGCCACGTTATCCCCAGGCTTCTTCTAACTTATCGAGCGATCGGCGGGCGGCGTCGAGTTGTTGCTGCGGCGTCGGCGCCTCGGGACCAATCTTCTCTTTCAGTTCCAGCATGAGCGGCAGATTTGCGCCGACCTCGGGCACGGTCTTCAGCAGGTCGACGGCGGCCGCCCAGTCAATCGAGCCTTCGTAGGGCGGAAGATGCTCGTCCTTTTCGCCATGATTGTCGTGGATGTGCGCGCCGGCAATGAGTTCGCGCAACGGTTCGAAGCTCTCGGCAAGGCGATTTTCTTCCGGGCCATCGGCAAGATGCGCATGGCCGGTGTCGAAGTTAATGCGCAGGCCAGTGAGGCGCGTTTCGTCGATGAACGAGCGCAGATAAGCCGGCGAGCCCATTTCGCTGGTCGTGTTCTCGACGCAGATCGTCACGCCCACGTGCTTCGCGTGCAAAATCAGATGCTCGAGCGAGCTGAACGCGGCGTCGCGCTTACGCGGATCGGCGGTTTCGCGGCTGCCGCCCATGTGAAAAATCATGCGAGAGAAGGGAAGCTCCTCGGCGACGTCGATCGCGCGCTTGAGTTCGTCCATCGCTTCGATGCGGCGCACGCGTTCGACTTCGCAGATCGAGAGCGGCTGGCCGCCTTCGCGCGTGGCGCAGAGATCGCGGCTCGTCGGAGCGTGCAGCGATACGAGTTTGAGCTTTGCGTCCGCCAGCGCACCTGCGATGTTCTGAATCTCGGCTCGATTTGTGTAATCGAAGTGGCTGCGCGAGCAGAAGATTTCCACGCCGCTAAATCCAGCGCCGCCAATTTGTGAAATGAGATCGCGTGTCAGCTTGCGTGAGACAAAAAGGTACGTCGAGAGCAGTCGTTCCATAGTTCGCCTCGAACATTATCTACGAGATTGGTTTGCACGCCGATGGATTCGTGGTCTAGCGGTTGCGCTAAAAAGAACGAGACAAAATTTGCCGAGCAGCGCCGGCGAGCATCGAGTCAGTAGCCGACGGCGGAGCCGTTGTCGCGCGGGTCGGCGGCGCCTTGACGCTCGCCGGTTTTGGGATCGATGCCGATCGCGTTGACGAGACCGATGTGGCCGCGGCGTTTCGTGGCGAACCCTCGCCCTTGCAGAGCTTTCTCCATCGCTTCGGGGAAGTTTTGCTCCATCAAAATCGTGTCGGGCATCCACTGGTGGTGAAAGCGCGGCGCGTTGATCGCGGATTGGGCTTCCATGCCGAGGCGCATCCAGTTGAGGACGCTGAGCAGAGTGGAGGAAATGATCGTGGGGCCGCCGGGAGAGCCGGTGACGAAGCTGAGTTTGCCGTCGCGCAGCAAAATTGTTGGCGTCATCGAACTTAGAGGACGATGCCCGGGCGCGATGGCGTTGGCTTCGGATTGAATGAGGCCAAAGAGGGCGTTCGGAACTCCGGGCTGCGTGGTGAAATCGTCCATTTCGTCGTTCAGCAAAAAGCCGGCGGGACTTGTAACGTGCGAGCCATAGCTGTCATTAAGTGTATAGGTGCTGGCGACAGCGTTTCCAGCTGCATCAACGACGGAAAAATGCGTCGTGTGAGGGCCGTCGTTCAGGCTAACGGTCGTCGGAGCTGAACCTGCGCGGGCTGAAGCTGCGCAAGCGTGCGGCGTTCCGGCCTTTACATCTTTGCTTGGCGTCGCGCGCTGGGGATCGATCGTGGCGGCGCGCTCTTTCGCGTAGCACGGTGACGTCAGTCCATCGACGGGGACGTTTGAGTAGTCGGGATCAGCGAGATAGGCCGCGCGATCGGCGAAAACGCGCTGCATCGTCTCCGCAACCATGTGCACGCTCTCGACGTCGTCCCAGCCTTTCAGCGCCGTGCTTTGCAGCATGTTCATCGCTTCAATGATCGCCACACCGCCGGAGCTTGGCGGCGGCGACGTGAGCACGTCCCACGAGTGCGCACTACCGTCACGATCATTCGCGGTGTATTTCGCGCGCAGAACTTCGCGTACCTTTGGTTTGTAGTTCGCGAGATCGTCGAGTGTGATCAAGCCACCGGATTTTGCGATGTCGGCAACCACAACGTGCGCAGTATCGCCGGTATAAAACTCGGCGGCGCCATTTTTCGCGATGCGCTTCAACGTTGCGGCGAGTTCGGGCTGGCGAAGCGTATCGCCTGGGCGAAACATTTTGCCGTCGTTCAGGAAGATGTGGCGGCTGAACTGGAATTTGTCGAGGTCTTTCTTTTCTTCGGCAAATTCGTGCGCGAGCCGTTCGCTCACGGGAAAGCCCGTTTCGGCCAGGCGAATCGCAGGCTCCATCACGTCGGCAAGTTTCATGGTGCCGTACGTTTTCAGCGCCAGTTCGAGTCCGGCAACCGTTCCCGGCACGGCGACCGAGCGATATCCGATGACCGAACTGGTGACATCGTCGTTGGGAATCAGCTTTCCGTCCGGACCGATGTACATGTTGCGCGTGGCTTTACCCGGCGCGATTTCGCGATAGTCAAAAAAGCTCGTGTGGCCATCTGCGAGGCGCACCAGCATGAATCCACCACCGCCGATATTTCCCGCAGCGGGTTCGACGACGGCAAGCGCGAACGCAACTGCCACCGCCGCATCGACCGCGTTTCCGCCGCGCTTCAAAATCTCAACGCCGGCCTGCGAGCCGAGTTGTTCGTCGGTGGCGACCATTCCGTGCGGTGCGCGTACCGCCTGCTTCGGCCATTCCTTCGGATCGATTGGATGCGGGCGAAATTCAGCGGCCGCTTGAGAGCGTGCAACGCCGCAGCAGACGAGCGAAAGCGCGAGCACGAAAGCGAAATGCTTCGCGCGCACGCGGAAGGCGCGGGAAATTTTCATAAGACCGCAAACACTAAGGGATTCACGCAGCGAGGTCAAGAAGCTGGCTGCGTCGCGATGGGGTAGCGGTTTATTCGTGCGGGGAAAGCGCTCAAGCCAATGCCGCCGAGCTCTTTGGCGTCGCTGGAGCGGCTGCGCCAGCGGCTGGGCCTCCGGCCTGCGCGGATTGTTGCGTGCCGTGCAGAGCGGAATTTTGTCCGTTCGATCCGGGCTGCGAGGAGGATGCCGAGCTTTGCGACGTGGCCGGAGTAACAGCCGTCGAATTTGACGAAACTCCCGTCGCTGATGCGCCTACCACCGCCGATTGTGTGTTTTGCGCCGACGCGCTTGGCGACGTTGTGTTCTGCGCCTGCGCCTCCAGCTGATACGCCAGGCTCGTAAACGCAGTCGGACTGAAATCGTTGGTCACGCTCGCCAACTGATCGATTTGTTGAATATCCGCAGCGCTGAGTCCGAGGGCGGCGAGCGCGTTGTTGAGCGTATCGAGCTCCGTTTGTTGCGTGACGCTGCTCGAAGTGGAGGCCGCCGAGTCTGAAGTTGCCGCCGAGTCCGACGTTGCCCCCGAGCTATTTGTCCCTGACGACGTGGACGCGGCCTGCGATGTCGAGGCGTTCTGCGCACTCGCGCCCGATCCGCTTGCGCCCGACCCGCTCGACCCGGAGTTCGTGTTGCTACCAGTATGGGAGCTGCTCGATGAGTTCGAAGGCGCGGCGATCTCCGCGGTGTTGTTTGTCGTACTTTGAGTGCTGGCGGAAGTCGAGGTCGAGGGTAGCGACGTCTTTGCTGCGCTGAATAGGCCGGCAGCTTGCGCTGACGAGGCCGACGACACTGTCTGGGACGATGGCGTGAAACTGTCCTGTGGGAGCGCCGAAGTCGAAGTCGCCACGAGCAGGGAAGCGCCGGCGGCGCCACCCGATGACGGAGTCTGCGTTTGCTGCGTGGACTGCTGGCTCAGCGAACCAACATTCAAATTGACGATGCCTGTGAGCGCCATGATTCCACCTCCACGTTGCCGCGAAGCCAGAGCGCCATGCTCCCGGCGCGCAACTCGCGAGCTTCAACGTGCGAATGGTGAAAGGGGAAGAGCGAAGCCACTCGACACCGAAGCTTCTACAGACGGCATCGACCCGGGGAGGAAAAACTTTAGAAAGAAATCCAGCCAGCGTGAGTGAATCGCGCCGAAAAATTAGCTTTCGCTAAGGAATTCCACTGTCGGAGGACCAGGCAACAACCCCGCCGCCGTGCCTTGTTCGATGAGTTCCTTCACGGCATGCTTGCCGCGCTCGCCGTAACCCATCGTCCATTTGTTCACATACATGCCGATGAATTTGTCGGCGAGTTCGGGCTCCATGTCGCGCGCAAATTCCATCGCATAGGCAAGAGCCTGTTCTCGATGATCGAGCCCATACGCAACACTGTCGCGAATCGTCTGCGCGATCTGTCGGCCGAGCTCCGGCCCGAGCGACTTTTTCACAGCGTTACCGCCGAGCGGCAACGGCAGCTTCGTCCGTTCCATCCACCACGCGCCGAGATCGATCACCTTGTGCAATCCGAGTTGCGGAAACAAAAGCTGCCCTTCGTGAATCAGCAGCCCTGCCTCGACCGATTCGTTCTGCACCGCATCGAGAATCTTGTCGAACGGCATTACCACCGCTTCAAAATTCGGCTCGAATAATTTCAGCGTCAGATACGCCGTGGTCGTCAGCCCCGGCACGCCGATGCGCTTGCCGGCCAAATCCTGTTGCCGCATCGAACGCTGCGCGACCACGATCGGCCCGTAGCCTTCGCCGAAGCTCGCCCCGCAGTCCAGCAGCACGTACTTATCGCGCAGCGCTGGATATGCCGCGAAACTGATTGCCGTCACATCGTAGGTTTCTTTGTGCGCGGCATCGTTCAGTGTCTGAATATCCGAAAGGACGTGTGTGTACTTGTACCCGGGCGTCACGATTTTGTGCGTCGCCAATGCGTAAAACATGAAAGCGTCGTCGGAGTCGGGGGAATGAGCCAGTTTGATTTCCATCGTCTGTTGCGCGGTCCTTGGGGTTGCCGTTGTGCCGGACATAGTTTGCCCCTCTCTTCTCAAGCTGGGTCGCCGGCAGCCGTTCGGGTCCGACTCCGAGCAGCGGGACTTAGCCCAGGCAATGTCCTTCCCGAAACGAGTCCTCCGGTTTGGGAGGCGTCAGGAGACCGAAGGTAGGTCGCGAACGGCGCGAGTACGAACGTCGCGGCTGGGCTGAATTTCCGCGCCAAGAGACTAGCATATTGGCGAGCGCGGCAAAAGAGCTGCGGCGGAAGCGATTTGATATCAGTAGGTTGGAGAAGGTGACCGGGAAGGCGGCACGCGCCAGTTACAGCGCCGACACCATGTGCGCGATGGCGTCGTCGAAGCTCACTTTTCCATCGAGATAGGGTAGCCAGAATTGGTCGAGCAGCTTGAGATACCCGTCCCAACCGCGCTTATAAAGCTGCTCGCGAACCGCGTACGGGGTGTACTCTCCGCCCGCATTACCACCGAGGCCCTTCATCACCGGCTTGATGACCTCGCCCGTGGTGTAAAAAACAAGCGCGTGCCACAGATCGCGCGGGATCGCCTTGTCGCGCTGCCGGCATTCGCGATTGATCGCCAGCTGCACGGGCTCGGCGATGCCGTTCGAAGCTTCGTGAAACAAAACCTCGAGCGCCGCCGGCCCCTGATTCCGTGGGTCGGTGCTCGAAATAATGATGCGCAGCGGGTCGATCGTCGTGTACGCGCCGGCGTAATTCGCGTAAGCCGCGACATCCACGCGAATGCGCTGCTTCGGCCAGCGCGTTTGATAGATCTGCGCAAGCCGCTCCGACAACTCGACGCCTTTATCGCGCACCAGCGGCGAAACCGCCGCGATCCATCTTCGATTCGCGCGATCGTGTTCCGGCCACTCATGCACGCGATACACTGCCGCCGCCGCGTTCAAAACCTGTGTCAGCTTCGGCGGCAACCCTGCGTCGCACGTTTTCTTTCTCGAGCCTGAGAGCTCATCGCACTGTTCGAAATCGCCGAGCTGATTTTTGAGCAGGATCAGCTCCGTGTTGAAGAGCAGATCCTTGTCTACGTAATTCTCGGTGTAGTACGCGACCGCGTTGTCCCAGGCGATTTCCTCGTTCGGCGTGCGCTTGGTTGCCCCGCTCGCGCTTGAAGGCGTACCGCGTCCATCGCGCGAAGCGCGCGCTTGTCCGTACAGCGTGTGATGGAGATTGAGCCAGAATCCGCTGTGCAATTCGAAAATCGGCAGGTTCGCGTATTGCTCCTGCTCGCTCTGTGGCGTGCCGGCGAGCGCCGTCGCGGCCTTAGCCGGCAGCGACATCGCGAAAATCAACAGAAGTGCAGTGCACCAAACCCGGAAACGAAGACCCATACGCAGTGCTTCGATGTTATCTCCAATTTCGCTAAGAGCAAACTGCGTATCCACAACCGGTCATCGTTTCGATGCGCTTTCGAAATCAACCGTTCGCATTCTTTGCCGCCTTTGCCAGCCAGCGATCAAGAATCGCGAGCGTCTTATCGGGCAGACTCAAGCCCCAGTTCACGCCCATCCCCAACCCAGGGCACATATAGACAACGCGCCCCGGCGCTTCGAAAATTTCATCCCCGCTGCGCAGCAAAATCTTCACTTGCGTACCGTTCGGCAGCGGCTGCAACGTATCGACGTAACATCCGCTACGGCTCACGTCGGACGATCGCGCGTTCATTACATTCGATGTCGCCGTTTCCGTGACCACTGCTACCAGCGTCAGCGCATAGCGCGGCGAATCGCGCCGGTCGGACATTACGTCGCTCATGACAGGGCTCCTCGAACTTATCGGCCTGCCCTGAGAGTGAGTGAGCGCGTCGAATCGCCTCAGCGACGAGCGCCGCGAGTGGAGAGATGCCCCTTCCAGTATTTTCAGAGTGAAGCGCGGAAAGGAAAAGTCAAAACCGGCGCGACCCTCGCGAATCCGTCAACTCCGAAAATACGGTTCGCCCAAACTTGCCCGGCGGCTCACTGGGCTTTCAGCGATTCCACCTTCGGGTCCGATGCGGTTCCGACTCCACCTTGGCGATCCGCCCCATGGATCACGCCGTCGCCCTCGGTCAAAAACGACCGCTTGCCCGTTCGCCCATAGACCTGCGGCGTCGCCGCCAGCGCGTATTTCGCCGGCGCGCCGAGCGTGCTGTTGCTCGCCAGCACATAGCGGAAGTTATAGCCGCTGCGCGAGCCTGCCGCGAGATCGGGATCAAGCAACCCCGCTGCTTCCACGGTGGGCGCGCCTTTCGCCGGCGCTGCCAGGTTCGCCAGCGACTCCGGCAGCCGCGTGTACGTCCGACGATACTTCTCGACCGCTTCCGCGATCGTCTTCAGCGATTCGGTCGCTATCTTTTCCGTCGACTCAATCTCCGCGGCATCCCATTCCATCGCCAGCGACGGCAAATCCAGCAGCACGAGCCCCACGGAAATCAATTTCCATTCCCCATGTTCGCGCACCAGTCCCATCTTCACGCGCAACACGTTTTCGCCCACTGTGTCGGTCGCGTCGCGAATCTCCACCGGCAGCAGCGCGAGATTGTCGTCGACGTCCGCGCCGCCGATCTGCAATTCCGCCGCGCCCACGGGAGTTTCGCAGCGCACCGTCGGCCGGCCCGCCGCGCCTGCAACGAGCGACGGCTTGCCCGGCTCGTTCAGCAACACGAAGCGCTTCATCAGCGCGACACGCGCGCCCTCGGTCAGCGTCGCAAACGTCTGCGCGTTGCGCGTGGTCAGATATTTCGTGAATTCCGTTTGGTCCTGCCGGCAGGCCGCCGACAGTGCCTGACGCAACGCCAGGCTGGGTCCCGTCAGCGCGGCAGCGCTACCGCCCGTAGCGGGCGCCACCCCAACACTGTTCGGCTGAGACGCTGAATCTTGCGCCGAAGCCGTCACAACTCCGGCCGCTGTAGTCAACGCGATCAACGACGCCGCCAAAACTATCTTTCGCAATAACAAATTCCTCACCCCTTCGCGCTGCTCAAAATCTGTGCAAGATTCTGCGTGAATTTCGACCGCGGCATCACTTCGTCGCATCCAGCCACGCGTGCCTGTTCCGCAAGATCGACCTGCACATGCGACAAAAATCCCACCATGCGCACGCCATTCTTTTCCGCTCGCACCCGCTCGATCGCCGGAATCGCTCCGCTCCGCGCATTCAGGTCGACGATCACCAGCTTGGGCGAAGTCGCGATCAACTCCATCAGCGAATCCGCCGTGTTCGCCACCTTGAACTGCAACCCAAGCTGCTTCGCCGTCTCCAAGACTTTCATCTGAAAAAACAGGTCGTCCATCAACCCGACAATTTCCGCCATCGATCCTCCCGGCCAACGACTCGTCGCGCCTCGCGTCCGAGTCTTCAAACACCCAACTGCTAAATCGCGACTACAATCTTCTCTGCCAGGAGGCCGCCGATGCAACCCAGCCCGTCCACCACTCTTCGTCCCGCAATCGCGCTAATGGAAAAGACGCCGCAACTGCTCGAAACGATGCTTGATGGAGTCGCGCCCGATGTCCTGCGCTGGAAACCCGCTCCCACTCGATGGTCCATCTCCGAAGTTCTGGCGCACTTTGCCGACAGCGAAGACATTCTCGCCGAGCGAGTTCGCCGGTTCGTCCTCGAAGACACGCCGAACCTGAAGGAGTACCAACCATCGACCGAAGGATTCGCCGCCGGCACGCCACAGGAACACTTGTCGCGCTTCGCGTTCACGCGACGCGAACTGATCCAGTTTCTAAGAACGCTGCCGCCCGACGTCGGCGCCCGCACCGCGCAACATTCCAAGCTTGGCCTCGTCACGTTCGAACAAATGCTCAACGAGTGGGCGTCCCACGACCTCGGCCACGTCCGCCAAATCGCCGAACTCTACCGAGCCCGCGCCTTCCACCCCCACGCGGGCCCCTTCGCCGCCTACCAAACCCTGAATCCTTAGTCGTTGGAAGATTCAAATCCAAAAAGAAAAGGGCGCGTTGACCGCGCCCCGAAATCTCCGAATCGTTACTTCATTACTTCATTGCGTCTTTGCTGCGCTCTTCTAGTGCCCGCTCCCCGGACTATGCGCCCCCACCGTCTCATCCGGCACCGCGCCCTTACGCCCCTTCACGCGGTCATACACCGAAACCTGGCTGACCGATCCCAACGCCTCGTTATAAAACGTCGGTACTCCCAGCGCCGTCCGCAACTCTTCATTGAACTTCCGCAAATTCTCCAAATGCGTCGCCAGCGCCGGCAATTTAATGCCTTCATCCGTCAGCAAAAATTTCTGGTATCCCGCATCCCAAAGCCGCGAGAACTGGCCTTTCACCATGATCGTCGGCAAAATCGTCAGCTGATAGTGATCGTCCGAGCCTTTGCGAAACTCCGCCCCGCATCCATATTTCTCCACGCGCACAACCCCGCGCGTGCTTCCGACGCTAAACCCCAGCGCCGCCAACCCTTCAATTGCCTTCGGTGCAAACCGTTCGTCAACATTCCACATAGGGCCTTAAGCCTAAATGAACCGCCGTGTGTAGTAAAGAGACCCGGCGATCCGATACAAAACCGCGTCTTCCACGAGTACACTCACTGTCACGAAATCCCGATGCTAACGCAACGGCCTTTCCGGAAGTCTAACCGTGCAAAGTTCGGGGATCAGTTCTCACCGGTGCCATAAATCTGCAGATTAGGAGAATCAAATGCGAAACCATCTTGCCACGCTCATCGCCTTTGCGCTCGCTCTGCTTACTGTCATCCCGGGCGCAGTGGCACAGGCCGCTAAAGACGCCTATCCGGCGATGGCCCCCTTGGATCAATACCTGATCGCTGACGAAAAATCCGAAATCGCACTCGCCCGCAGCGCCGCACCCGCTTCCATTTCCGACGCCGCCGAAGTGATGGTCCTGCAACACGATGGATACAAAACCGCAGTGAAGGGCACGAACGGCTTCATGTGCCTCGTCGAGCGGTCTTGGGGACAAGGCACCGATGAAGCCGAGTTCTGGAACCCCAAGATGCGCGCGCCACATTGCTTCAACGCGCAAGCCACCAAAAGCTTTGCGCAAATCTATCTGATGAAGACCAAGCTCGTGTTGGCAGGAAAGTCCAAGCCCGAAATCGCGAAGGCTATCGCGACGGAACTCGATAACAAGGAACTCCCCGCGCTCGAACCGGGCGCGATGGCTTACATGATGTCCAAGCAGCAATACCTAAACGACCAGGGCAAAAACTGGCGCTCGCACACCATGTTCTTTTCCCCCGGCGACATGACCAAAAGCTGGGCCGCCGATGATCCCAACTCACCGATCATGATGGTGAGTGACTCACAGGAGCGCGCCACGATCCTGCTCGTCCTCGCCGACAAATGGTCCGACGGCACAGCATCGCCGATGCACTGATTCCCAGCCCACACTATCGACAACAGGTAGGGCTCCGCACCGCCGTGCCCGTCTGGCTTTACGGGTGTCTGGTTCTCCGCCAAACCTGACGAACAATCGAATCGAACCGTCGGCCGCAATGGCACCCAGGTTCCGACTCTCCGATAATCGTGCCCGGACCGATTTCTGAAGGCGACTTGCCTCAATTCTTAACGAATTGTAACAATCGCTTCATCTCTCTCTAAATAAGCGCTTTTTCCTTACTTTTTTCACAGGGCTCGTCTCGATTTCGTCGCCTGCATTGTGATATACCTCTCCGCAATTCGGTGCACTTTTTGACGGGGATAAAGGGCTGGTACAGAAAAAATGCATAAGTGCGTTCGTTCGCTCGTGGTGTTCCTCAGCAGTCTGCTTCTGATTTCGCTTCCCGCCCGCGCCCAGCAAACTCTCGGCGCGATCAACGGCACGGTTTCCGATAGCACCGGCGCCGTACTGAGCAAAGTCGATGTAAAGATTCGGAACCTCGACACCAACCTCGAGGTCACCGTCTCGACCAAGGATGACGGCTCTTATTCCGTCACCGCCTTGCCGATCGGTCCCTATTCCGTCTCTTTCGGACGCGATGGATTCAAGACCGAAGTGCACAACAAGATTACGGTCACCGGCGGCGTCACCGCCACGGTGAACGCCTCGCTTCAGCCCGGCGAAGTCAGCACCAGCATCACGGTTTCCGGCACGCCCCTTCTCAATCAAACCGACACGACCAACGGCTACACCCTCGGCACCGAATTGATCGAGAACACTCCGCTCGGCACCGGCAGCTTCACCCAGCTCGCTCTCTTGAGCCCCGGCGTCAACGCCGACTTCCTCACCGGCTCGGGTACCAACGCCGGCCTCGGCAACCAGAATATCTTCGCCAACGGTCAGCGCGACACCAGCAACAGCTTCGTCGTCAACGGCGTCCAGACCAACAATCTCTTCAATGGAAAATCTTCGAGCGGCGTGGCAGACAACCGCTCCGTGCTGAACACCGGCCAGAACACGAACACCACCGCCGGCGGCGAAATCCAAACCAGCACGTCCGTCTACAGCGCCATCGGTCAAGCCATGCCCGCGCCGCCCCAGGAAACGCTCGAAGAGGTACGCGTCAACACTTCGATGTACGACGCGTCCGAAGGCTCCTATAGTGGCGCGCACATCACGCTCCAGACGCGCACTGGCACCAACCAATATCACGGTCAAGCCTACGAGTATCACCAGACCGATGCCTGGAACGCCGCGCCTTTCTTCTTCAATCAGGACCCGACGTTGCGCAGCCTCGGCAAGACCGTGCCTGAATTGAAGCGCAACAGCTTCGGTGTCACCTTCGGTGGCCCGATCAAGAAAGACAAACTCTTCTTCTTCGCCGCATATCAGGGCCAGCGCGTTTCCGACGAAGACAGCTCAATCTCCGAAGCCAACGTGCTGCCCGGCCTCAGCGACACCAATCGCGACGCGACGAGCTTGGCTGCTCTCGCCAACGCCGCCTTCGGCACCACGCTGACCGCCGCCGATATCAGCCCGACCGCGCTGAAAATCATGAATCTCAAGCTACCCAACGGGCAGCTATTCATCCCTTCCGAAAATAATCTCGATAGCGACCTCGGCTACAACGCGCTGGTTTTTGGTCCCAAGACCACCTTCAAAGCCGACCAAGTCAGCGGCAACATCGACTACAATGTCAACGGCCGCGATCGCCTGACCGGAAAATATTATTTCCAGAACGATCCGACCTTCGCTCCCTTCGCCATCAGCCAGGTTGGCAACTTCCCCCAGCAACTCTCGGCCGGTTCGCACCTGGTCTCGATTCAAAACACCACCACGGTTACTCCAAACTCTGTCTGGACCCAGGGCTTCGGTTTCATCCGCGAAAAAGCTTTTGCTCACACGATCGACGGCTATACCAATAGCGACTACGGCCTCAACATCTTCGGTCTCTCCAACGTCCCCGGCATCACCATCGGTCAAGCCGATCCGAACACAGGTAATGGCCTCGGCATCGGCCCTTCCAACAACTTCGCCAACGCCGGAATGTTCCAGAACACTTTCGAAGGCTCGACCAAATATTCCTGGACGGTCGGCCGCCATACCATCACCGGCGGCGTGCAGATCGATCACACCCAGCTCAACATCCTCAACAAGAACAACAGTCAGGGCTTGCTCGATTTCGATAACTTTGCCACTTTCCTCGAGGGCGATCTCTGCAATCCCACGACTCCTTGCGGTGAGAACGGTTCCTCCGTTTTCGTCAATGGCGAAACCAATCGTTACTATCGTTCGAATCAAGTCGGAGCATTCGGCCAGGACACCTTCCGCCTCAAATCGAACCTCACCGTCATCGCTGGTCTCCGTTGGGATTGGAACGGTCCGCTCGTCGAAAAGAACGGCCTACTCACCAATTTCTATCCCAAGGATTACAGCTATGACGCCGGCACCGACACGATCACCAACATTGGCATCGTCGTCGCCGGCAACAACAAGCAGTTTCCAACGAAGGGTGTTAGCGACTCTACTCTGACGGGCCGCCAGTGGGGCTTCGCGCCGCGCATCGGCGTCGCCTGGACTCCGGGCTTCCTGCACAACGTAGTCGTGCGCGCGGGATTCGGTATGTACTACGACCGCGGCGAATACTTCGCCGAACTTTCACAGAGCGCCGGCGGCGGCATCGGCGGTCCGTTCGGCGTCACCGTTCAGCAGCCCTTCTCGGTTCCGTTCTACAGCCCCCCAACCGCGACCTTTGCCACGCCTTTCGGCACAACTCCGCCTCCCGCTCCGGTGAAAAATCTATCCGGTATTGCTTCACTTATTCCCAACATCGCGGACCTCATCAACAACACCACGCCCTACTGCACCGCCAACGGTGTCACCTTCTGCAGCCCGCTTATTTTTGCCGGCTACGACCCGACCAACAAGCTGCCCTACTCGGAAAATTACACGCTCAACCTGCAATGGCAGCCACGCAATGACCTTGTGCTCTCGTTAGCGTTTGTCGGGAATCACGGCGTACACGAAGTCATTCCGGTCCCGTTCAATCAGTCCAACATCGCCACGCCTTCGAGCCCCATCAACGGTCAGATCTACTCCTACGGTTATAACGTCCCAGGTGTCGCTGCCGAAAACGTCTCCACACTCGTCGAGGGTTTTCCTAGCGGCAACACTGCCATCCGCGTCCCGTTCATCGGCTTCGATCCCAACTCGCAATACGCTAAAGCCGCCGGCGAATCCAACTATGACGCGCTGCAATTCAACGTCACCAAGCGCTACAGCCACGGCCTTACGCTCTCCGGCTCTTACACCTGGTCGCACAGCATGGATGAGGAAAGCGGCGAGCAGCTCTTCTACAACGGCGACAACCCCGACAATCTCCGCTCCGGTTACGGCAACTCCGACTTCGACCGCCGCCACGTTTTCATGATCACGTACACCTACGAATTTCCGAAGCTGTCCATGATTCACGGTTGGGCCGATAAAATCGTCAACGGATGGGGCACCACTGGCTTGATCTCCGCGGAAAGCGGCCAGCCTTACAGCGTTATCGACTTCAGCGGCGGTATCGCCAGCCAGTTTTACGGCGGTGGCAACGACTTCATCACCAACCCGCTCGTTCCCATCGGCGGCACTGGCAGTACGACTGGCGCGAAAGCCGTTCTGCAAGGCACGCTCGGTGTCAATCCCGGCAATCCGGTCCTGAACAGCGCCGCGTTCGGTATCCCGCTGTTGCAGCCCGGACAGAATGGCGTCCCGCCGTGCGACCCCGTCAGCAAGGTTTGCGATGTCTACGAGACCAACTTTGGCCCCGCCAGCCGCAACATTTTCGTCAGCCCGTTCCAGTCGCGCGTTGACATGGGAGTATTCAAAAATTTCAAGATCAACGAACGCTTCAACCTCAAGTTCGACGTGCAGGCGTTCAATATCTTCAACCACCCGAGCTTCGACACGCCCAACAACAACGTCGAGTTCAACCCGTTCTTCGAAAATCCGCCGCAGTACAGTGCGCCGTTCCCTGTCGACGGCCAAACCAACTGCGCCGCTCCCGACGCCTACGTCTGCCCCCCATCCGGCAAACTCGGCCTCATCCAGCACACCATCGGAAGCCCCCGCTTCCTCCAAATGGCCCTCCACCTGACCTTTTAATCAAGCAGGTGCAGCTCAATCTGAAAAGGAAAGGGGAAGGCCAAAGTCGGCCTTCCCCTTTTTCCTTGGATTCGATTCCGATTTAGTCGCGCTTTACCCAGTATTCTGGACGTCGGCTTCCGTGTGCCACCGCCCAGACCAAAACCCTGGATTCCTCTTCCTCATAGATCACTACATAAGGGAATCGCCACAATGGAAAGCGTCTTGTGTTGTCTTTTTGAAGCGCCCACCGCGAGGGCGCTTCTTGGATTGTCGCCGTCGCTCGATTCAATTCCTCGATAAACTCCGAAGCTGCTCTAGGGCTCCGTTCCCGGTACCACGCGATCGCAGTTCGAACGTCTTCAGCCGCTCCAGAGTCAAACTCGACCCTCTTACCGCTCATTCACCATTGCCAATAGCGTCCGGTGTAAATCCTCCCATGGCACGGTCACCGTTTTTCCAGCCTTCAAATCTGCCTTTCGTCGTGCGACTTCCGCATCCCATGCATCCCTGACGGATTCGTCCGTCCCGGCAATACTCTCAAGCAGAGAATTGGCCAATGCCGCCCGTTCGTCCACGGAGAGCGCAAGCGCCCTCTTCAGCAACTCGGATACATCTGGACTCATGACCTCACCTCAAATTGAGTGTGCCACAACTAGCAGGTCTCGCGACGTTTCCTGAGCCACGCGCAAGACCCCAAAACAAAAACGGCGAGGCTAAGAGCCTCGCCGCAAGATCTCAATCCACTTAACTTCAAAACTTTAAATCTGCCCTGCCTGCTCCGCGAAGCTCATCTGCAGCCGGCCATCGATCTGCGCTCCGACGTACCGCGCGCAAATCGCCATTTCCCGTTCCGCCCACGCTGCGCAAGCCGCCTGCGTCCGGCCAATCGCACCTACCAACTGCACCGCGCGATAGTAAGCCTTCACCAGCGTAACCCCGCCGGCTCCGCCCGGCGTCAGGCTATGCACGTCCGCCAGCGCCGCAAAGTCGCGTCCGGTAATTTCCTCGCCCGAAAGGTGC
>Ga0210393_10000608_pt1 | contig 32067 bp, 30 predicted proteins | sample IncBWC27OmetaG_FD_160068 | JGI IMG/M metagenome (GOLD analysis project Ga0210393, IMG submission 160068) | Forest soil microbial communities from Barre Woods Harvard Forest LTER site, Petersham, Massachusetts, United States - Inc-BW-C-27-O ...
CGGGGCTCTCGATGCGACCCAAAGTTCGCAGCACCAGCTCCCGCGATCCCTGGTCAACCAATCCGCCAGGCACTTCCATGTTTTGTTTGATGAGGGCTTGCCGCACGTCGTCGATCGACAGGCCGTAAGAAGCCAGGTGATCGGTGTTGACGATCACATTGATCGCGCGGGCGCGACCTCCGGACATGAAGACCGCTCCCACACCCGGAACGGTCTGCAAAATCTCTTGGATCTGATAGCGGGCGATTTCGGTCACCTCGCGGACGTCCCGGCGGCCCGAAATGCCAATCGCCATGATCGGGCTGGCATCGAGATCGAATGCGTCGACGATGGGCGCGTCCATCCCGCGCGGCAACGTGTTGGTGATGGCCGCGATTTTTTCCTGAATCTCTTGGGCGGCCACCGTGCTGTCCTTTTCCAGCACGAACATGGCGATGATCGTCGTCGACCCTTCCCGCACTTGCGACCGCAGCTCGTCGATCCCCGAGACGCGGTTCACGGCCTCTTCGAGCGGCCGCGTCACCGTCGTCTCGAGCTCTTCGGCACTCGCCCCGGGCAGAACGGCCGTCACAGCGACGACCGGCACGTCGACCTTTGGGAACAGCTCGACCCCCAGCAAGAAATACGAAACGACTCCCAGCACGACGGGAATCGAAACGAGCACCCACGTGAAAACCGGGCGTCGGATGCAGACTTCGGAGATGGTCATGAGTGCGAGGAATGGAGCGCCAGGCTTAGTGAGTCGGGAACTGCAAGTCCGAGGCGAGCGGCGGGTGTTAGCCCGCCGGTTGTGCGTTTTATCTTTTTTTCTATTTTTCTATTGAGCGTGAATTGATCGCGCCTCACTCTGCCGCGGGCTCTCGCCGAACTTCGCTCGCAGTCCGCGTCGTCTTCTCTGTCGCGCGGCGGAGAAAAATCGGCTGCCCCTCGGACAACAACGTTTGCCCGCTCGTCACGACCTGCGCCCCGGCTGGCAATTTGGGGCTGACAATTTCGATCCACTGCGGCGTGGTCGTGCCGGAGGTCACTTGCACTTCTCGGGCATGGTCGCCATCGGACAAAAAGATCTTGGTGATGCCAGCGAAGCGGACGACGGCGTCGAGCGGCACGGTTTGAGTCTCCGCATCCATTCGGGTGACGATTGCCGCCTTGGCGAAACTTCCCGATTTCAAAATTCCCTCCGGGTTGGGCACCTGAATCTCAACCTCGAATGTCCGCGTCGTCAGGTCGACCGACGGATTGATTCGCGTCACCGTTCCCTCAAAGGCCTTGTCGTAGGCGGCCGTCTTCACCGTGACCTTTTGGCCCTCCTTGACCTCTGCAACATAACGGTCGGGCACGGGCGCTTTGAGCTTAAGTACGCGGTCGATGACCAACTTGAAGACTTCGGTGCCGATTCGGACGAACGAGCCTTCCGCCGCGCTGCGACTGATGATTGCGTAAGTCATGTCTCCGACGACCCGGGGATCGCTCGTCGACGGTCGTGGCGCGACGATCCGCGAATCGCGCAATTGCTGCGTCACGATCGCCAGGGCCTCCTGTTTCATCTGCACCGTCGCCAGGCCGCTCTTGGCCATCAAAATTTGGTTCTGATGTTCGGCCTCCAGTGAGCGGAAGTCGCTGGTGGCGTTTCCAAGTTCTTCTTTCGTCAGGGCGTTGCGCTCGACCAAGGCGCGAACGCGGTCGAGTCGCTCTTTGGCCCGAGACGCCTTGACACCCGCTTCGACGACGATGGGCAGTTGCGAGACATCGAACTCGCCGGTGGGGGCTTCCGAAAGACCGAGCTTGGCCTGCTCGACCTCGAGCGCGCGTTGAGCCTGTCGGACCGACAATTCAAAGTCGGTCGGGTCGACCTCGAGCAGCAAGTCGCCCGGCTTGATGCGGTCGCCCACGTCGTGCAGGATTCTTCGCACGCGGCCTTCGACTTTCGCGCACTCGATGACCTGCTCGAATGGATGCAGCGTGCCGACCGTCTCGATCGTGCGTTGGACAGGACGCAGCGCCACGCTATCGAGCGTCACGGCCACAGCGCCAGCCGGAGCTTCGACGGCGGCAGACTCTTTGGGCATCGCTTCGCGAGGCGGTCCGCCCAAGCCGGCGTAGCCGAATGTCCAGGCCATGCCCAGGATCGCCACGCCGACGATTAACGCCCCAATCAGCCGATTCCTAGTCATGTTTCCCAGCAGCAAGCGTCACAATGGGTTGCATTTTACCTACCGGTAGGTAATAAACTAAACGACGTCGCGAATCCGGTCAAGCGGAAGGCCTTTCAGGACAAAAAGCTGGCAGAGCGAGTCCGCGAAACGAACCCGAAGTGGACCCTCGTAGTACGCACCCGTGGAAACCCAGGTTTCAACACCGATCGCCGAAGGGATCCTGCAAGCGGCCGTCGGGCTGTTTGCCCGCAAAGGCTTTGAGGCCACGTCGACTCGCGAGATCGTGGAAGCCGCCGGTGTCACCAAGCCCATGCTCTACTACTACTTCAAGAGCAAAGAGGGGCTCTGCGAAGCGGTCCTAGCCCGCTTTCTCTCACCGTTTTATACGCGACTGCGATCAGTGATCGACGAGCCCCGTTCGCCGCGCGACGCGCTGATCGAGGTCGTCTGGGTCCATTTGGAGTACTGCCGAGCGAACCGCGACTTCGCGAAGTTCTTCTACTCGGTCTTCTTCGGGCCCGACGAGAACCCGCTGCACACCGTGATTCTCGACTCGACTCGGCACGGCGGCGCGTTGATCCACGAAACGGCCACCAAATCGGCCGCGGCCGGTTTGATCCACGCGTCCAAGGTCGAAGCCTTGGAAACGGCCCTCAACGCGATGATCAACTTCTGGGTGATCCTGACCATCAAGCAGGAAGCCGAAGTCTCGCGCGAAGTCGCCGTGCAAATTGTCGACGTGCTTTTGGATGGGTTGCGCGCTAGCGGAACCTGAAGCGGGCGACCTCAAGTGTCGAGCGCCGGGTTCGCCAGAAGTTGAATCGAAAATCTACTGCTGAGTTGAAAGAGTGCTCCTGATGTACGCCGGACTCAGATTCTTCCTCTGCGCGCCGCTCGCCTGCTTGTTGATTAAGCTCTCGAGCGCGGAGGACGCGCCGCACTCTCAAATCACACCCGAACGCCTTCAATCCGCCCTGCACAAAGTGGAGGAGCTGGCGAACGAAACGCTGCGCACGGGCATTCCGGGAATCGCCATCGCCGTTGTCCATCACGATCAGGTCGTCTACAAGCGGGGTTTCGGTGTGCGCGAGGCCGGTCACCCAGAGCGGATTGACGCAGACACGGTCTTTCAACTGGCGTCGGTCTCCAAGCCGATCACGTCGACCGTGTTGGCTGCGCTCGTGGGGGAGGGGCGAATCGGTTGGGATGACCGAGTTATCGACCATGACCGCGGCTTCCGCATGTACGATCCGTTTGTCACGCGCGAGTTGCGGCTGCGCGATCTGCTCTGTCACCGCAGTGGACTTCCCGACCATTGGGGAGATCTGATCGAGGACCTCGGCTACGGCCGCGACGAGGTCGTGCGCCGCGCGCGATTTCAGCCGCTGGCCAGCAGCTTTCGCACTCAGTACGCGTATACCAACTTCGGCTACAGCGAGGCCGGTTACGCCGCGGCGAAGGCCAGCGGGAAGTCATGGGAAGAGTTGGCCGCGGAAAAACTGTTCGCGCCGTTGGGCATGACGTCGACGAGTTTTCGTTTTGCCGATTACGCGAACGCGAAAAACCGTGCGCTGCTGCACGTGCTCGTCGACGGAAAATGGATCGCCAAGAACACGCGTCAGCCCGACGCTCAAGCCCCGGCGGGAGGCGCCAGCAGCACGCTGAACGATCTGGTTCGCTGGATGCGATTACAGTTGAACGAGGGCAAGTTCGAGGGCCGGCAATTGATCGCTGCCTCGGCGCTTGCCGAAACACACACGCCGCAGGTGCTGCTGAGCTTTTCGCCCGAACAGGGGCGACTCGGTTCTTATGGCCTGGGCTGGAATGTCAGCATCGAGCGGAATGGCAGAGCGTTCTGGAAACACTCCGGCTCGTTTTCATTAGGGATGCGAAGCGAGGTCGCCCTGTTGCCCTCAGAGAAGCTGGGCATCATCGTCCTGTCAAACGCGGGGCCGACTGGCGTGCCCGAAGGGCTGGTCGAGAGCTTCTACGATCTGGTGCTCTACGACAAATTGCAGCGTGACTGGATGGAATTCGCCAACCGTATGTTTCGGGAGGAAATCAAAAGAGAACTGGGGCAAGAGCGCGACTACAGCCATCCGCCGACCCAACCGTTGCCTTCCCTCACGCTCAGTGCGTACACGGGCAAATACACCAACAAACTCTTCGGCCCGATCGAGGTGGTCGAGGAGCAAGGCAAGCTCGTTCTGCGAATGGGTCCCAAACCGATGGCGTTTGCATTACGCCACTACGATCGGGACGTGTTCCTTTACCAGCCCGTCGGCGAGTCAGCCGGCGGTCCGTCCGGCGTCTGCTTCTCGATCGACCCAACTCGGCAAGCCGACCGTGTGCTGATCGAGAATCTCAACATCCACGGTCAGGGGACGTTCGCGCGAGTAAAGCCGGCGCCCGAGCATGATCGTCATTGAAAGTCTCCCACCACGGATGCTGGAAGTTTAAGGCGTGATTCCGATTGGAAAGCGCTCGCCGGTTCGCGATAGTGGGCTCATGAAAGAATCGGCCGGAACGTTGCTCTATCGGCGCGACGCAAGCGGATCGATCGAAGTCCTGCTCATTCATCCCTCGGGCAACTACAACCGCAAAGCCCCGTGGGGGATTCCGAAGGGCCTCGTCGATCCCGGCGAGAATCCCGAACAAACGGCTCGTCGAGAGACGCTCGAAGAGACGGGTGTTGTCGCCGGCGAACTCGTCGATCTCTCTTCCATCGTCTATCAGAAGAGCCGGAAACGCGTGCATGCTTTCGTCGGCGAAGCACCGGCCGACGCCGAGCCGCGCGTGGCCAGTTGGGAGGTCGATCAAGCGACGTTTCTGCCGCTCGAGGAAGCGCGGCAGCGAATCCATCCCGACCAGGCCCCGTTCCTCGACCGTTTGCTGGCGCTACTGCGAAGCTAATTCGTACAGATGAACGGAGCCGGCATTTAAGGAGCCGCGCACGAAGTAAGCGGTTCTTCCTTGTCGCGTCCTAATAAAGGCAACCGCTCACTTCGTTCGCGGCCCTTTCTGATCACTCAGGGCATTCGTCTCGCGACAGTTGGCGAATCGTGCCGTGTTCCAAGAGCAGGACAACATCGGCCAACCGTTTTGCTTCGGCTCGGTTGTGCGTGATGTGCAGCGTGGTGACGCCCGTCTTTGCACGCACCGCTTCCAGGAGCAGATACATCTCGTCCCGCGTCGCTTCGTCCAGGGCGCTGAGTGGTTCGTCCATGCACAGAATGTTCGGGTGTGCTGCCAGCGCGCGGCCCAAGGCCACGCGTTGACGTTCGCCTCCGCTCAATCCGTCCGGTCCGCGATCCAGTAGTTTTTCGATCCCTAGCAGGTCCGCCAGTTCGGCCACTCGCGTCTGGATTTCAAGACGCTTCACCTTGCGGATCGCGAGCGCGAAACCGAGATGTTCGCGGACCGACATTGTCTCGAAGAGGGCACCGTCCTGCGGAACAAAGCCGACACCTCGTTCGGACGGTTTGAGATGGGTCACATCGCGATCGGCTAAGAGAATCCGCCCGGCCGTCACTTGTCGCAACCCGCAAAGCGACTCCAGCAAAGTCGTTTTGCCCACGCCTGTGCGGCCCATCAGGACGGCGTAACAGCCCGTCGGAACCTCGAAGGAAATTGAGTCGAGCGCGAATTGCCCGGCGCGCAAACTAAGATTCTCGACTCGAATCAAGGCCGCTTCGCCTTTGCGATTACGCCGCGTTCACTCGGTTCTACGATCGTGTCGCGACTTCTCTACGATAATGGTCGGCCCGGGGGGCCTGCAAATCCCTCTGCGGATCTCGGGGCGGAGCAACCAACCGGCGTCAAGAATTCGTCAGTCTTCCCAGTCTTCCACCCCACGCCAATCGTTCTTCACGACAAGTCGAGCACGGCCGCGCACTGCGTTTGCCAGGGGGTCGCCTGGGCGCGGGCTACGCTTCAGTATTCCGTTCAATCGCTCCGATAGGGACAAGCAGCAAAATCCGCACGTCCCGCGAATCCCGGACGGCGGCAAAGGAATGCCGACTATGATGGACATGGAGGAAGTCAAACGCCTCGAGCAGGAGCTGGAACGGCTTCGCTCGGAGAATCGCGAGCTGCGCAGTCAGCTCATGCACGCGCAGAAGCTCAGCGCGGTTGGCTCGCTGGCCTCCTCGATCACCCACGAGTTCAACAACATCCTCACGACCATCATCAATTACGCCAAGATGGGTCTGCGGCACAAAGACGTCGCCACCCGCGAGAAGGCATTCGACAAAATCCTGGCCGCCGGCCATCGGGCCTCGAAGATCACCACCGGCATGCTGTCGTACGCCCGCGCTCAAGGCGAACGCCGCGAAGCCACCGACCTGGTGGCGCTCGTCGAGGACGTGCTGATGCTGGTCGAGAAGGACCTGCAGATGCATCGCGTGCGGTTGGCGACCAATTTCATGGGCCGCCCCTTCGCGACCGTCAACGCGAATCAGTTGCAGCAGGTGGTCCTTAACCTGATCGTGAACGCCCGTCAGGCGATGGACAACGGGGGCAATTTGTATCTGACTGTGCGGGCCAACGAGGAAACGGCAACGGCCGAGATCTCGGTCCGCGACACGGGCTCCGGCATCCCGGCCGACAAACTCCGCGAAATCTTCGAGCCCTTCTACACAACCAAGCAGGCCGACCAGCACGGGCAAGGCGGAACGGGACTCGGCCTCTCCCTGTGCCGCGAGATTATCGAAGCCCACAAGGGCCGCATTCGGGTCGAGAGCACGCCGGGCAAAGGCACGACCTTCACACTGAAGCTCGCACTGGTCACCGCACCGGCTTTGATCTCTGCGAACGGAGCTGCGATCGCCGGGAAGCTCGGCGACTGATTCGCCAGTATTCTTTCTTGGGTGCTACGGCTGAGCTCGCTCAGCCGTGTCTCCAGCCCGATTTCAAGGCTCGCCGAAGAGTCGATTCAGACGCGTTTGATGGTATTGCAGCCGCTCTTGCGGCGTCATCTTTGCGAAATCGACCGCTGGCGCAGCGTTCTGCGCGGCTTGCTTCGCGCGGCCGTTCGAGTTGGCCGACCGAGGCGTCGTGCTGATTGTGCGACTCGAGCCACCGTAGCTGGCGCTCGTCGCCGATGGCTCCGAGTCCCGCTCCAACGATCGGTGCGGTTTGAGCTTGAGCTTCTCGAGCACGGCGTGATAGGCCCGCACAGCTTCGATCGGGCTGATGGCTCCGTCGACGACAAGTCTCAAGAACTCGATGAACGCCAACTGACATTCGGCCTGATTGATTTTTCGGCCGAAGAGGGCCGCACGGCCGCCGTATTTGCGGACGTCGTGAATCAATTGGAAAGCGTCGAGCGTGGTGCCCGCGGCGCCACCCAAGACGCCGACGACCAAGTGCGGATCGTAGGCGACCAGTTCCTCGAGCGCCCGGGGTCCGTGATAGACCATTTTGAGAAACAGGGGCCGCCCCTTCGTTGTAACGCCGGCCAAAGTGCGGGCGACCACGTCGTTGATGAAACCGGGCACCTGGTCCGGCTTGAGGCCCTGCGGCGCGTTCGGATCGAAGACTTCGAGGAAGTGACGAAAATCGTGACGCTCGGCTTCCTCACGAAATTGCTTGTACTGTTCGAGTGTCTCGAGATCGAGTTCGCAATGATTGTTGAACGTCACTGAATAGAGGCCCAGATCGACGCCGCGGCCACGTTCAGCCGGCTCGCAATTGAGATGGCCGCATTGCGCGTGATCGAGGTTCACGGTGCGGAAGGGCCGAGCCGGTTCGAGATGCGACGATCCGCCGCGGGGAATGTGCACGTCGGTGGCGTCGTTGGCTCGCACGGCTGGCGTGACGGTTGAGTTGTCGAACAAGCGCTCTTCGAGGCAGAGGGCTTCGCTCGTGCTAGCGGACATCAGCACGATGTCGACGAGCTGCTGCCGGATGACGTCGCGAATCTGTTGGCGATATTGGGCCAGCGACTTGAATCGATCTCTGCCGTCGCACCGCTCGGGCGAGCGGCCGGGAGCTCCGACGCCGAACGCCATGTCGGCATCCTTCGCGTCGGCCAGGATGAATTCCTTCGCGCCGTGCGGGTTGGCGTGAATCGCACACAACTTGCGATCGAGGGATTTTTCCATGGCTGGCAAACCGTGGTTCGACATGTCATCCCGGCGAGCCGCCAGCGTGAGCTGGCGGGCGCTTCTATTCGTCTTCTTTTGTCTTGCGATGGAGACGCAATCTGCGGACAAGCACCCGCAAGCTGACGCTTGCGGCTCGCCAACGCAACTCGCCTATCGCAGCACCTTGTCGACCGTCTCTCTAAGAACCTTCGCTGAGTTTTGCAGCGCCATCCGCTCCTTCGGCCACAATTCGATCTCCAGGTGACCCTGGATGCCGTTCGCGCCGACGACAGTTGGCACTGAGAGACAGACGTCGCGGATTTGATAAGCACCTGTTTGTAGTGTCGAGACAGGCAGAATTCTCTTTTGGTCGAGGACCACGCTTTGAATCACGTCGGCAATGGCGACGCCGACGGCGAAGCCAGCTCCGGTCTTCTTCTTGATGACTTCCGCACCGCTGCCCCGCGTTCGCTTTTCGACTTCTTGAATCACCGACGGCGTGACACCCGGCCACTTGTCCAACGGCAGGCCGGCGATTTGTGCGGCCGACCAGATGGCGACCATGCTGTCGCCGTGCTCGCCGAGCATCATGGCGGAGACCTGCGTCGGCGGCACCTTCAACTGGCTGGCGAGGATGCCGCGCAAGCGAGTCGTGTCGAGCATCGTCCCCAGGCCGAACACCCGTTGCGGCCCTTGCGGCAGCTCTTTCACGGCGAGATACGTCAACACGTCGACCGGATTCGAGACGACGAACACGAATGCGTCTTTGCGCAAATCGTTCGCTTTGAGGTCGGCGAGAATCTTGCGGAAGAGCTCGACGTTGCGATTGATCAGATCCAGACGGCTTTCATCCGGCTTGCGGCGCAGACCGGCTGTAATCACCACCATGTCTGATCCAGCGATCTGTTCCATTCCGCCGCCGGTGATCGTCTGATCGGCCACGAGCGACGAGCCGTGCGTCAAGTCGAGGGCCTGCCCCTCGGCCAGCTCGCGATTCACATCGATCAGGGCGATCTCACGCACGACGCGGCCGGCCTGCAGGGCGAACCCCGCGCACGAACCGACCAATCCGCCTCCGCCGATGATTGCAACTTTCATAGGTATCGATTCGTCTGCTGATGTTGTCGGGGGGATTCAATCCGGGTGGCTGCGGTCGGGCGCAGCAAGGCCCCCAGATGTTCGAAGGAATGGGGGCGAACCGAAGCGGTTCGACCCCAGGCACCCAAATGGGCTAGTTCTTCCCCAAAGCTTTCAGGACCTGATCCGTAATCGCCTTCACTAAGCCGTCGACGTCGGGCGCGTTGTTCCCGCTTGGCGCTCCGCTTGTCGCCGGCGACTTCGACGCGAGGTATCCCGGATAGTCGGGTGCCTGCTCGAAAGCGTTCGACTTCGGCAGCGACTCGCGGTAACCGTCGCGGAAGGCGCTATTGCCGCACAGGTCGCAGTTCTCGACGTGGAAACGCGGGTCATCGAAGCCGAGCTTCTTTTTGAGATCGAGCAGCTCGTTCGTCTGTTGCTGGGTGAAATAGTCGACGCGGCCCAACTGCCGGGAGAGCAGCAGAATTCGGCAATAGGCGTCGAGGATTTCGGTCTTCCAATAGGCCTCTTCGAGGTTTTTGCCGAAACTCACGGTGCCGTGATTTTTGAGGATCACGCAGCTCGTGCCTTTGAGGAAGGGCAGCACGGTGTCGGCGAACTTTTGCCCGCCCGGCGTCTCGTAGGGAGCGATCGGAATCTCGCCCATGAAGACTTCGACCTCGGGCAAGATGCACTGCGGGATCGGCTCACCCGCAACGGCAAACGCGGTCGCGTGCGGCGGATGGCAGTGGACGACGGCCTCGACGTCCGGCCGCGCCTTCATAATCGTCAGATGCAGCAGAATTTCGCTCGTCCGCTTCCGCGTGCCGGCGATCTGATTGCCGTCCAGGTCGACCGCGCAGATGTCCTCAGGCTTCATGAAGCCTTTGCAGATCATCGTGGGCGAGCAGAGGACTTCGTTCTCGCCGACGCGGATCGAGATGTTGCCGTCGTTTGCCGCGGCGAAGCCCTTGTCATAAACCCGCCGGCCGATCTCGCAGATCAGCTCTTTGAGTTTGCGGTCGTGCAGACGGCTCTGACCGTTCTTTCCGGCCCATTTGGAATCGGCCGCGGCTGCTTTCCCGTTATTTGCAATCACTGGTTTTGACCTTCTTATCTGATTCGGTTTCAAGAACCGCCGGCGGATACCGGCAGCTCGCCAGTTACTGTTGGGTTTGTCGGACGTCGATCGTGTCGAGAATGGCCGCGTTGTAGGCGTCTATCGGCTTGACGTCCGGGTGGAATGGAGCGGAAGCCTCGGCGCCTTCGCTGACGGCGATGAGCGATCCGACGCCCGCTCCCAATTCGTCGTAGGTCACGAACGCTTCTTCGCGACCAGGCCGCAAGGTTTGCAAAGCTTCCCGATCCAGCGGTGCGCAGAGCCGCCACGCGGCCCCCGTCAGCGACGGATGCCATTGCGAAAGCGTGACTGTTCCCAGCACCAATGCGATTCTCATGGTTGGATCATTCGCTCCAATCGGCGGGCACGGCCGGCTTGCCCCCGGCGACCATTTCCCGCAACAGATTCTGCAACGCGAACACCGATTGCTCGCCCGGATCGACGGCGAACAGGTTAGCGCCTAACGTGCGCTTGATCCGTTTTATTCCGTCGCCCGTTTGCACCGCTGCGGCCCGCACTTGAGCGCTGCGATTGGCGTGACACGCGAGCGCTTCCGGCTTGCTGGTGAACGTGATCACTCCGTCAGATTCGCCGCGACACAAAGCGCCCACCGCGCGGCGGGCCGCCTCGCGATGACAACCGACCAGCTCGCGCTGCCACTGCACGCCCGGCTGCCGCGCGACCGCTCCGAGTGCCGATTCGAGTGCGGGTGTCGAACGGGACACGAAGACCGACCAGGTGGCGATTGTCGTTTGCGCTGCGGGCGCTTTGTTGGCTCGCGTCCATTTGATCTTGCGACTCGAGAGGAAGTCGATGGCCGACGGCGTGAGAATCGCCTTAGGGGCGAAGACCACCGGTCCCGCGACGACGCCTCGTGTTTCGAGCAGGGCCGCCGTGATCACTGAATCATCCATTACGAGCGATCCGTTCGCGGCAGCGGTCGATCGAGACGCAGGCGCAGCAGCGACGGCTGGAGCCTGCAATTGCTCCAGCACGCCCGCCACGATGCGATCGATCATGTCCGCCGCATTCGTCATGGTTGCTGGGCTCCGCCGTTGCTTTCATTTTTCGACGGGCCGTCCGCCAATCCGATCACCATCCAACGCACGGGACTGTTTTCGGCGCCGACCAGTTCGCGAGTCGCTTTACCGTCACTGCTGATGATCACCCGGTCCCCGCGCGATCCCCCCAGTGAGTCGATCACCAGAATCGGCACGCCCTCCGGCTGCGAACGGGCATCGAGCGGCTGCACGATTGCCATCCGCCACCCGCGCAGCGTCGGATGCTTGACCGTCGAGGTCGCGTGTCCGATCACTTCGCCGATTTGCATCGCGTGTCCTATTTATCTGTCCGGGAAGATCTTCAAATGATCCGCAGGTCGTCGACCATCGCGCAGCGCCGTTGCCGCGTGAATGTCAGCGGGTTGGTGACCCCTTCGCCGGTCGGAGTCGCGATGCTGTACGAGAGATATCCCTCGCCACCCAAGCCGAGGCCCGCCATGCAGGGCCCGTTCTTGACGAAGAGCGTGGTATCCATCGCGCGGCCCATGGTGGTCATCGTGCGCACATTGCGCGAGTGAATCAGGCTCGTGTGTTTGAAGTTGTGCTCGAACTCGCGGGCCAAGTCGATAGCGTGCATCGCGTCGCGCGCTCGCACGAAGGGCACGAAGGGCATCATCTGCTCCTCGGGCACGAACGGGTTGTTGACGTCGGTCTCGCCGTACAGGATTTGCGTTCCGGCCGGCACGCGCACGTTAATCAGCGACGCCAACACGGCCGCGTCTTTGCCGATCAGATCGCGATTAAGCACCGGGTGCCCGCCGGCTTTTTCAGGCGGAGCGAACGCCAGCTTGGTGAGCGAGTCGATCTGCGAAGCGTTGAGTCGAAAGCCACCGTGACGGCCGACGGCCTCCAGCAGCGCGTCGAAGATTTTCTCGACCGCAAAGACTTCTTTCTCGGCGATGCACAACAGGTTGTTGTCGTAAGCCGCACCCGTGACGATCGAGCGGGCCGCGTTCTCGAGGTCGGCCGTTTCATCCACGACGACCGGGGGATTCCCGGGCCCGGCCACGATCGCCCGTTTCTTACTCGCCAGGGCCGCCCGCGCGACGCCCGGACCGCCGGTCGCGACGAGCAGACGCACGCCGCGGTGATCGAAGAGCTGTCCCGCTGTTTCGAGCGTCGGTTCGCCGACGATCGTGATCAGATTCTCGACCCCGATCGCCTGATGAATCGCCTTGTTGAACCGACGCACGCCTTCGCACGCCACCCGCGCGCCGGACGGATGCGGATTGAAGACGACCGTGTTGCCGGCCGCCAGCATGTTCACCACGTTGCCCGCCAGCGTCGGCAACGAATGCGTGACGGGCGTGACCGCCCCGATCACTCCGAACGGGGCGTACTCGGTGACCGTCAGCCCGTGGTCGCCGCTCAACGCGTCGCACTTCAGGAATTCGATGCCGGGAACCAGTTTCACGATCTGCAGCTTCTCGATTTTGTGATCGAGTCGGCCGATCTTGGTCTCTTCGAGCTCCATCCGGCCCAACTCTTCAGCCTGCTCGTCGCACGTGCGATAGACACAGGCGACGGCCTTGGCGCGATTCTCCATCGAGACATCGCGGAACTTCTCGAATCCGCTCGTGGCCGCGGCAACCGCGTCATCGACGGTTCGAAAGACGCCCCAGTCGCCGTTGGCGTGGCCGTTCTCGCCACGTAGTGCCGCGCCGTTGCCGCGTTTTCCCAGTTGCGCGAGGACTTCTTGCACAACCTGCCGAATCGCTTGTTCGTTGGCTTGGATCATGACGAGCCTTATTCAAATCGCAGTGTTTGGAATCTCGGTGTTTCGAATTGCAGCATTTCGCGTCTGCGTGTTTCAAAAATCACATTGTGCTGGACACATCCGATCGGCCCTCGAACGAACGAAGCTCTCGTTGCTCGCGCACCCAATCGTCAAAGCGGCCCCGCGTCGGAAAGAAGACCGCCATCACGGCCAGCAGTGCGAGCGCCGTGCCGAGCGTCCACCAGACATGAGTCGCCATGTAGGCAACGCAACAGAAGAACGCCGCTCCCTCGAGGAGTGCCGAGCGGATGATGACCTGGGTTTGAAAGGCGGCAAAGAGCGCGGTCGTCGTCACTTCGCTGCCCTGGACTCCCAAAGTCCGCAATTTTTGGTTGGTCGCAATTTTCGGGATCACCAAACTCATAATGAGAGCGAGGGCCGAAAAGCCGACGGCGATGTATCCCAGCGTCTCGTCCCCAGGCGCCTGGCCCAAATTCGAGACGAATGCGATGCCCGCGAACACCAGTGGACCGACAATCAGCGCAGCGGCGATGATTTGCACCGTCTGAAACGGCACCGTCTCGCTAGGCAATCGTCCGTCTGATTCCGCCATGATTTTTCTTGCTGAAGTTGCGAGGGCGTGACCGACTAAGTTTTGGTAGTGGCCCGCGCGGTAAAGACTGTGTTCGAACCAACCTGAACCTGATCGACGATGCCGATTACCGCCGCGTCGATTGGCAGCTGTTTCGTCTCGGACGTGAAGCGAGCGCTGGAGCCCTGCACGCAGAGCACGACTTCCCCCTCGCCGGCCCCGACCGTATCGACGGCGACAAAGGTGCGGCCGGTCGGTGCCAGGTCGCTTTGATCTTTTTCATTCACGCGCAGCGGCTCGACGACCAGCAGCTTCTGGCCCACCATCGAAGCGACTTTCTGCGTCGCCACCAGGCTGCCTGTGATTCGTCCCAAGAACATCGGATGTCTCCCGTGCGCGGCCGCTTCACTTACCGGTTCGCTCGGCCACTAATGCGGCAGCCTGACGGGCCACCACCAACTCTTCGTTCGTCGGCACGACCCAGATCTCGACCCGGCTGTCGTCGCTCGAAATGCGAGCTTCGCCCTTTGCCGTCTCATTGCGTTTTGCATCGAGGTTGATGCCGGCCCACTCCATGTCACGGCAGACGCCGCGACGTACGTGCCGGCTGTTTTCGCCAATGCCCCCCGTGAACACGATCGCGTCGGCACCGGCCAGAACCGTGAGATACGCACCGATGTAATGCCGAATCGACGCGACAAAAGTGTCGAGCGCGAGCTGGGCTCGCGCGTGCCCCTGGGCGGCCGCTTCTTCCAAATCGCGAACGTCGCCGCTGAGCCCGCTCACTCCCAACAAGCCGCTGCGTTCGGCCAGTTCATCCAGCAGCGACTCGAGAGTTTTGCCGGTTGCGCGCATCAGGACGGGCAGTATGAACGGATCGAAGTCACCCACGCGGTTGTTGTGCGGCAACCCCGTTTGCGGACTCATTCCCATACTGGTGGCGAGTGACTTCCCGCCGCGGATCGCACACAGCGAGTTGCTGCCTCCCAAATGACACGAGATGACGCGCAAATCGTCCCGCTTCAGAATCTCGCCGATCCGGCCGCCGATGTAGCGGTGACTGGCTCCGTGAAATCCCCAGCGCTGTACCTCGTATTCCGTTTTCCATTCATACGGGACCGCGTAGCTCCGCTCCGCCTCGGGAATCGTCTCGTGGAAACCCGTTTCGAGTGCCGCGACGAGCGGGATTTCCGGGAAGGCCCGCTGCAACTCGCGCATCGCTCGCGCGTAAGGCGGATTGTGTGCAGGAGCCACCGTCGACAGCGTTTCCATTGCCGAGAGCAGTTCGTCATCGACGAGGCGAACGCCGCTGAGCCGACCGGCAAACACCGCCTTGAACCCGATCGCGGCCACTTCGTGCACCGACTTGAGGCAACCCCATTCCGGATGCGTCAGCTGTTCGAGACAAAGTCGCACGGCCTCGGCGTGATCCGCGCAGTGCTGCGTTGTCTCTTCGCGCTTGTCGCCGATCTGCGCGAAGCAGGTCCCCGCCCCTTGTCCGATGCGATCGATTCCGCCTCGCGCGAGCTGAGTCTCGCTTGAGCCGGGCAGATCGAACAGCCGGTACTTGAAGCTGGTCGAGCCCAAGTTGGCGACAAGGATTTTCATGCGGGAATCCGACGCCGAAAAACGGTGGGGCAGGGTGCCTGCCGACGGGGCCTAGATGAACTTGTCCATCAAGCCGGGCTCGGGTCGCGAAATCAGGTGGGCGCTCACCAGCTCCCCGACGGCGGTGGCCGCCGCCGCGCCCGCGTCGACCGCGGCCCGCACGGAGCCGACGTCGCCCCGAATGACCGTCGTCACGTAGGCGCCGCCGATCTGAATTTGCTTCACCAGTTTGACGTTGGCCGCCTTGAGCATCGTGTCGGCCGCTTCGATCTGCGCGACCAGGCCCTTCGTCTCGATCAATCCAATGGCTTCGTTCATGGTTTCTCCAAAAGGCAACAAGCGTTGCCGAGTTAAATCAAAAAACTAGACTGTCGCCGCCGCGCTGGACTTCGACTTCGGCAGCACGCTGGCCAACTCTTCGTGAGGACGCGGAATCACCTGCACACTGACGACTTCGCCGATCTTGCCCGCCGCGCTAGCGCCGGCATCGACAGCCGCTTTGACCGCCGCCACGTCACCAACGACGAAGGCCGTCACCAGGCCGCTGCCGACCTTTTCCCAACCGACCATCTGCACGTTAGCCGCCTTCAACATCGAGTCGGCCGCCTCGATCAACGCCACGAGCCCCTTGCATTCGATCATTCCCAGGGCTTCCATCGTCTTCGCCATGAGCAGTCTCCCCAAAAAGTGTGTATGTGATGTGAACTCAATGATTGAACTAGTGCTGGCACTGGCATCCGTGCGGCTTCACCAACTCCACTTCGGTGGCAGCGTCCAAGTTGACGGCGTTCCCTTCGTCCGTATCCAGATGCACTTCGAGCTTGATCTTGTCGCCGGCGCGAATGACGAGATCTTCGAGCACCGACGTGCAGCCGGCCGAAACGATCCGCAGATTCATCGAGTCGCCGTTCTTGACGCCGTAGTGCGCCAAGTCGGCGGGCCCCATGTGCACGTGCCGCATCGCGCGGATCACGCCTTGCCTCAGCTCGACAACTCCCGCCGGCCCGACGAGCACACAGCCTGGCGTGTCGTGCAGGTCGCCGCTGATTCGCACGGGCAAGTCGATCCCCAGCGAAATCCCGTCGGTGAAAGCCAGCTCGACCTGCGAATCGCCACGGCACGGCCCGAGCACGCGCACATTCGGAATCATCCGCATCCGCGGTCCGACGACGGCCACAGCTTCCTTCGCGGCATAGAACCCGTCCTGATAGAGCGCCTTGACCGGCTCGAGTTCAGCCTTGCCGAACAAAATGCGAACGTGTTCGTCGGTCAGATGCACGTGTCGGGCGGAAATGTTGACGACCAGCGGATTCGGTTTTGGTTGTCCCTCGCGCAGGCCGAGTTGCTGCGAAACGACATCGCGAACGATGCGTTCGATCTCGGTCCGATTGATCGTCGAGGTGCCCGACTGAGTGTTGGCCAGCATCGTTGCCACGCGCTAGCTCCTCGCCACGATGAGTTCGATTCCGGCCCTATCCACGATCTGCCGCCACTCGTCACTGATCCCCTCGTCGACGACGAGTCGGTCGACGACGTCGAGCGCACAAAGATGCGCGAGGGCCGAATGTCCGAGTTTGGAACTATCCGCCACCACGATCAGTTCCTCAGCCGACTCGATCATCTGCCGCTCGGTCTCGACCAACAGGGCGTTGCTATTGAACAGCCCAGCCTCAGTGACGCCGCCGGCACTCACGAACAGCCGGCGTGCATGAATGCTCCTGAGAGCAGCCACGGCGATCGGCCCCAGGTTGACTCCCGTTTTCGGGTACAAAAAACCGCCAATCACGATCAGCTCGGTCTGGAGAGAACTCATCAGGACGTTGACGATCGGCAGCGAGTTGGTGACCACCTGCAAGGGCTTGCCGACGAGGTGCTTGGCCACCTCGAGCGTGGTCGTTCCGCCGTCGAGCAAAACGGTTTCACCCGGCTGGACGAGGGCCGCCGCGACGGCGGCGATGTGCTGCTTTTGCTCCTTCGCCCGAGTTCCCCGGACTTCAAAAGGGGTGATGGAGTCGCCGACGTAGGCCGCGCCGCCTCTAGTGCGGCGAATCTGTCCAATTCCGTCAAGATAATCCAAATCCCGCCGCAGAGTCGATTCACTCGCTCCGACCCGTTCCACCAGTTCGGACAGCGCGACAAAGCCGCTTTTTTCCGTTATTTCCAGGATTTTTTGGCGCCTTTGATCTACGAGCATCCTTCGCCGCCTTGCGACTGAATAACCGAGCCAATGCTAGGATACTACGCAAATCATTCATAATCAATCATATCCGATCCAGTTGTTCCACAACTGGCCAAACGCAGTCAGAGCGCGCTGGGCGCGGCAAAAGAGGGGTTTGCCGGAGGGCGTCGACTTAGTCGACGATTCGCACGCGGCTCTCGCTCACGACCAAACGCGCGTCGGCAAAGAGCCGAATGGCCTCAGGATAGGCCTCGCATTCGGCCTGGAAAACGCGGGAAGCCAGCGTTTGGGGCGTGTCGTTTTCGAGCACGGGGACCGTCTTTTGGACGATGATCGGGCCGTGGTCGTAGAGGTTGTCGGCGAAGTGAACGGTGCAGCCGCTCAGTTTTGAGCCGTGAGCCAGTACGGCCTCGTGCACCTTCATTCCGTACTGCCCCTTCCCGCAAAAGGAGGGAATGAGCGCGGGGTGAATGTTCATAACCCGATTCGTGAAGTCCTCCGGCACTCGCAGCAGGCAGAGGAAGCCGGCCAAGACGACGAGGTCAACTTCGGCCTTGCGCAGCATCGAGAAGATTCGCTCGCTGTACTCCTCGATATCCTTAAAGCCTTTCCGCAGAACAGTTTCTGCTGGGATGCCGGCTTTTTCAGCGATCTGCAACCCGCCGCAATCAGAACGACTCGCGATGACCAAGGGGAACTCGGCGTCGAGGACTCCCGCCTCCCGGCACTTCAGGAGATTTGCCAGATTTGAGCCGCCGCCCGAGACGAGCACACCCAACCGAATCGGCCGTCCCAGCAGCTTGGGCAGGGGGCGAACCTCCGCGTTTTCGATCAATGGCCCGTCCTCTTGCATGATTTCCCTCGTCGCCATCGGGCTAATTCACCCGATTTTGCGACTCAATCGAAGGTAATGGTACGCCCTGGGGAGAGGCAAGCCGGGAAGCGGCGAAAGGCAATGCTTCGCAGCCGAATCTTTCGAAGTACAAAACCTTTACGACGATTGCCAACGGCGGGCAAAAGTTGACACACTAGCCGATTCCCCTATAATCCCCCGGCAAGCAAAACCACTCGAATTCAAGCGGTTGTTCGAAGTTGCGAGGCCCGTTCGGCTAACACAGGGCCGAGCGGTCACCGGCTCGATGTTGAGCAGCGCTCGAACTCCCGCAGCTGGCAAATAGGAGTCTCCCATGGGACAAGGACTCAAAGAATTTACCGACGCGAATTTCAAGGCCGAGGTTCTCGATTCCGCGGAACCGGTGCTCGTCGATTTTTGGGCGCCCTGGTGCGGGCCGTGCCTGCGTTTGGCGCCGACCATCGAAGAGTTGGCGGGTGAGTTCGAAGGCAAGGTGCGCATCGGCAAGATGAACACCGACGAAAACAACGTCACCCCCACTCAGTACAACATTCAGGGCATTCCCACGGTCATCTTGTTCAAAGGCGGCAAAGCCGTCGATCGGCAGGTGGGACTGGTCCCCAAAGACAAGCTGGTCTCGCTGCTCAACAGCCACGCCACCGCAAGCAAGACAGCCTGACCAAACGAAACAACCTAACCGAGCCGATTGGATCGGCTCGGTTTAAGCCTAGAATTTGGGCTCCTAGCAAGTTTGCCCGTTTGATTTGGGCTCGCCTCGGGAAAGGATTCCCAAATGAGCGATCCAGTCCGCAGTCATCGCGACCGGACTTCGCCTCCCTTGCCGGCGGGCCCCACCACGTCGTTCTTGCGGCGTCTCGCCGGTCAGCTGCTCGACCCGAAGAGTCCGCCGCAGCCAGCGGCAAGCGACGCGGAAGTGGAAATCACCCAGCGGCGAATCGATCGCGCGCATTCTCCGGCTGCTTCACGCGGCGTTTCGGATTCCGGTTCGGCGGACCGTCTGGCAGCCACGCCGACTCCCACGAAGGATTCGCTCGGTAGCGCCGCGGCCGCTGCGCCAGCTCCGTCGTTCTCGCGGCGTGAGGAAGAAGTTCTGCGTCAGACCGGGCAGATCGCCGCCCATCTGCGCACGGAACGTGAAGAACTCGAGCGGCGGGAATCTTCGCTGCACGAGCAACACGCGCTCTTGGACCAGGAGTGGCGCAACGCGCGGTTGTGGGTGCAGGAATTCGAAGAAGACATGCTCAAGCGCCAAGCGGAGTGCAAGGCGCGCGAAGCGGCCCTCAACGAAAAGATCAATGCCTGCGAATCGCTGGTCAGCGACCTGGAAGAGCAGGAGCGGCTCGTACTCGGCTTACGGGACCAGGTGTCGTCGGAGCGAGCAGGCCTGCGATCGGTCGTCGATCGCGACCTCGAGGTCGAACGGATCGCCATTCAACAGACACAGCAGGCCTTGCAGGAAGAACGCCGCGCTCTGGCGGAAGAAATCGAAAAGCGGCGCCGCGAACGCGAAGAGATGGTGCGGTCGCTGCAGGCCCAGCTTCAACACGAGCGCGCCGGCCTGCGGAGCCAGATTGACGCCCAGTTAGCCGGCGAACGCGCGACACTCGAAGCCGAGCGGGCGGCTTGGAATCGTCAGCGAACGCTCGACGAAGAAGAACTCTCGAAGCGACGCGACGTCGCGCTAACGGCGTCCGAGCGTGCTCAGGAAGAGATGCAGGCGGCGCGACGTCGTGAGTTCGACGAACTCCGTCGCGAGCGCGAGGCCTTCGAGGCAGAAGACCTGGCCGCACGTCAATCGCTGACCGCCGATCGCGAAAAGCTCGAGGCCGATCGCCGCCGCTTCTCCGAAGAGTTGACCGAACTCAAACGCATACAAATCGAAGAAATCGAACGCGAACGCGCGTGCGTGCGGGAAGAGATTGAGACTTCCCGCCGCGAGCTGGACGCAGTCCGTTCCCGCATCGAAGAGGATCTCCAGCAACGGGTGGAAGCCCGCGAGCAGAGCCTCCGGGACGAACAGAAAAAACTCGAAGAGCAACATCGCGAGCAGCTTGGCCGCCTGGAACAAGAGCGGAACCTGCTCGAAAGCCGCGTGCGCTTCCAACAGGAACATCTGCAAAAGGCACGACAGGAAGTCGAAGCGGCGCAGAACGAACTCCGCCGCCAGCATCAGGCCGACCGAACCGATTTGGAGGAGCGGGAAGCCGCTTGGCGGTTGCGTTGCGAACAATTGGCCCACGTGCGGGCGCTCGTCGAAGAACGCGAGCAGTCGCTGGCTCGGGAGCAATCGCTCGAGTCCGACCTGCGACACACGCGCGAAGCCGAACTGCAAAGCCGCGAGCAGGAGTTGCTGGGAGAGCGCGACTCCTGGACGCAAATGCGACAGGAACGAGAATCGGAACTCGAGCGGCGCGAAACTCTCGTGGCCGCGGAGAGCGACCGACTGGACAAACGCCGCGAACGACTTGAAGGATTGCGGGCAGAGCTCGAAGAGACGCATCGGGCCACGCTCGAAATGCGGATGGCCATCGAAGAGGTCTGGGCCCAGCTGTCGGAAGCCGCGGGACTCGAGACGGCAAAACGCCGGCTGTCCGAAACCCAACGCCGCCTGCAGGACGACACGCAGGAGTCTCGCGAAAGAATCGAGCGAGAGCGCAAGGAACTCGCCCTCTTGCAATCGTCGGTCCAGTCGCTGCGGCACGAGTTGGCGAAGGAAACCCAAGAAGCAGCCGTCGCCGCGAAAGAGCGCCGCGAGGAGTTTGAACTCCGCAGCCGAGCGCTCTCCGAAAACGCGACCGCGCTGCGAACCCGCGAAGAACAACTCCACGCACTTCGCGAGCAGTGGGTCAGTGAGAAGATCGAAGTCGAACGGATCATTCGCGGCTTGCTGATCCAAGTCGGTCAGCAAGGTCCGTTAGAAACGCCGCCCCAATCCGATGTCAGCCGCGCGGCTTGATGGCGACGTAAGAGATTCCCGGTCGGGTGGCACTGGCGGCTTGTCCGCCAGTGGTCTTCGCGCGGCAATCAAGGCACACTGGCGAACGAGCCGCCAGTGCCACCCAGCAAACCGGTGTCAGCAGCCCACTAGAAACGGATGCCGCCACGGAGGATGACTCCGCTGGTCACGTCGAATCCTTGCGGCGAGTCTTTGAAATCGACGTCGCGTTTGAAGATCCAACCGCCTTCGAAGAAGTAGTCGAAGTCGCCCCGGTCTTTGTTGATTCCCAACAGCGCCCGCCAGTCGGTGAATTGAGCCTGGTCACGCTGGGCCAAGACCGGGTTGTAGATTTCGTACGCCTCCGAGTGGTATTCGACACGACCGTAGAGCGTCGTCCGGAAGCCCCACTCATCCCACAGGAACGTCGAGATGCGGAACTGCGGGAACGTTAAGTCAAACTGCCAATACGGATTCGGACGATAGATGGCTCCGACCCAGGGAAAAAAGCGAACGGCGAGCCGGTCCCATTCGAAGAAGCCACACACAAAGGTTAGATCGGGCTGCGGCGTGTAGAGCACGGCGGCACGAGAGTCCCAGTTGTAGGCATTCTTCGAAAGACTCTGCTGAAAATCGCTGTCGATTGACGGGTTGAATCCGATGACCGCGTTCCATTGGCCGGGCAGAGACGTCTTCAACTCAAAATCCCAACCGATGCGTTGGAGCGATCCAGGCAGGTTAGTCGGCTGCACGCCGGGAGGGCTCGAGGGACCTTGTAGCAGTCGCAAATCGTATTGTTGCGTGAACGAGAAAATCAGCGGCGCCGGATAGAGCGGCGTCACATACTTCCACGCCAAGTCGAACGTTTCCTCCGCGAAATTGCCCCACCCATTGCTGGTGTGCGATGAGGGCATTCCGCCGAGTTCGTATTGCTGCACCCACCCGGCCCGGTTGGGCAGTGGACCGTTTACAGTGGTAGGCACCATCGTCACGTCGGGCGTCAGCGATGGATAGGAAAGGGGGCACGAATTGGGTCCGACAACCCCGCCCGGCGGAGCTCCGCCGTAAGGCGCGCCCATAATCGGAGCAGGATAACCCGGAGCGGCATAAGTCGGTGCTTGTCCGCAAGTGGCGCAACCGGGTGAACCAGGGCCCGGTTGTGCCATCACCGGGGGAGCCATTGCGTCAGGCCCCCCTTGCACCATCGCAGAAACAGGGACCACGCCATCCACCGATTGCTCGAGCGGCGAACCGATGTACGGAGCAGGGCCGGCCATGGAATACTCGTCGGCGAGCAGGGCGCCGCCCGAGAATACGAATACGCAGACGATGAGTAGTGATTTCACGTCGTGACCTGTTTTGCGGGAACGGGATAGACGAGCGTGCGATGGGTGCGAACGCTTCAATTCACGAAATTCCGAGTCGGCGGCCCGCCTACGGATTGAGTGAAATTGAATTGAGCCGGAAAGGGGCTACTTCGAGTCGAGAAATGAGGGGCGAAATCTCGCCGATGATCGCTGAAGCGTCAACCTCAACTCACCCCAAATGGGCCTTCGAAAGCGCAAAATCCGCCGAATTTTTGTCGCCCCCTGTTTTTTCTGGGGCGAAAACCGCGGCCGCCGGACAATTTCTTTCAAGAATCGGCGCAGAGCCTGCTAGTTCGCGGCAGCCGAAACGGTTCCGATAAGGCGCGCAGACTGGAAGGGCTTGGTGGCCGGCAAAAGCGAGCGGTGCGGGGCGACGGGGTGAGCCGATACATTCGGCGCAATGTCGGCAACAACCCGCACGGGAACGCCGCCGGGTCGAGCGAAATTGTCGACTGATGCGATGCGGCACGAGGCGGAGTATCCCGGTCAAATCGCGCGACACACGCGTGATGAGTGCAGCGCGACCGATGTCGCGGACCTACTTGTGGTAGCCCAGGCCGGCAATCACGTCGTACAGCTCCTCAAACGTGATGAACCGGCGGCGGTGCCGCAGCTTGTACTGGTCGATGGCCATCGCCAGTTCGTTGACTTCCTCGCGGGAGGAGTCGTAGGCGTTGGAGAACTGGCGGCGTTCCGCCCCGGTGCTCCATGGCGTCGCGGGAATTGAGCGACGATCGACGAACGGTGCCGGCTTTTGTTCGAGTCCCTGTTCCATTTACCATACCCTCAGCGCGGCCGTGCGATCCGCTTTCGGTCCGCCCACAAGCGGGTCGGTCGAGCAAGCACCTGTAGCATGTGTCGGCACGCGGTCGACAAAATTTAGCTCCGAATCCCTGGACGGGCAAACTCTTTCCATCCGTCAAAGACCGCACCGAATTTGCAACGTCCGTCCTGAATCAACACGCCGGTTGTGCCGAATCGGCCGCTTGTGAGAGTCGCTCCCGCGGCGCCACGCTGGGCAGATTGGTCGGCACCAGAAATCGGATCAAATCGATGGATCGGCGAATCGCCATTCTCGGCAGCGGAGCGATGGCAACGGCCTCCGCAGTTCTGCTCTCCGAACGATCGAAGTGCGACGTTCGCATTTGGACGCGCACCGCCGAGCGAGCGGCCGAACTCCTTCGCGATAAAGAAAACCGCAGACTGCTCCCGGGCGTCCCTCTTCCCCCCGGCGTCCGCGTTACCCACACCATCGCAGATGTCGTCGACCGAGCCGAGCTGATTGTCGCCGCCGTCCCGACCCGCTTCCTCCGCGAGACGCTGGTCCCCCTGGCGGGCCAGATTCCAGCGGGTTTGCCGGTGGTCAGCGTGGCGAAGGGGCTCGAAATCGGCACGCTGATGCGACCGAGCGAAATTATCCTCGACGTGTTGGGATGTCGCGAGGTCGCGGCTCTCGGCGGCCCTAGCCATGCCGAAGAAATTGCTCGCCGCATGCCGGCCGGCGTGGTCGCAGCGTCGGCGGACACGCGGCTGGCAGCACAGGTTCAACAGCTCTTCAACACCGATCGCTTCCGCGTTTACACCAACGACGACATCGTCGGCGTCGAGTTAGCCGGCGCGATCAAAAACGTGATCGCGATCGCCGCCGGCATCTGCGACGGTCTGGGGTTCGGCGACAACGCCAAGAGCGGCCTGGTCACTCGGGGCCTCGTCGAAATGATCCGCTTCGGCACTGCCCTCGGAGCCAAAGCCGAAACTTTCAACGGCCTCGCCGGATTGGGCGATCTGGTCACTACCTGCTTTTCACGGCATAGCCGAAATCGTCACGTCGGCGAATGTCTGGGCAAAGGACAGCGTTTGGATCAAATCGTTGCCGAAATGAACGGCGTGGCCGAAGGTATCACTACTACGCGGAGCATGTCGGAACTCGCTAGTCAGCGAGGCATTGAAATGCCCATCGCGGCCGAAGTCTACGCTGTCCTCTTCGACAACAAATCCCCCGCCGAAGCCACCGCCTCCCTCATGATGCGACCCCCGCGCGACGAACGGCAGGGGCATGCCCCTGCACCCGGTGCGGATTCGGGCGAGAACTGAATCCGGTGCTGCCTGCCGCTTTCACGCGAGGGCGGCGAAGGAGAGTCAGGTCGGGTGGCCTTCGTGTCATTGTGGTAAGAGAATTGAAGGGCCGAAGTTGCACTCATCGAGTCTTCCGAGTTGGTGCCGTTTTCTGGTCGCGGATTTTCCGAGCGCCAACCGCATTTTGTTGACCGGTCGTCATCCCGTCCTCGTCGACACCGGCTACGGGAGCGACTTCGAGCTGCTCGTCCAGGAACTCGCCTCGGCAGGATTGCGACCTGAGGCCCTTAGCGTCGTGGTCAACACGCATTGGCACAGCGATCACGTCGGCGGCAACTACCGGCTCCAGCACCGCCACGGTGTGCCGATTGCCGCTGCTCGCGAGGATGCGGTCGCAGTCAACGCGCGCGATCCACAGGCGTGCCTTGCCGTCTGGCTAGATCAACCGATCGAGCCATATCACGTCGACCGCCCCATCAATTCCGGCGACCGGATCTCGGCGGGCGAAGCCGAGTGGCAAGTGATCGCGACGCCCGGCCACACACCAAGCCATCTCAGCTTCTTCCAACCCGATGAGAGACTGCTGATCGTCGGCGATGCGCTGCATGCAGATGATATCGGCTGGATCAACCTGCCTCTCGAAGGCTCGTCGGCTATCGACCAAGCGCTGCGCTCGGTCGAAGCCCTTGCGGCGCTCCCCGCTCGTCTGGCGCTCTCGGGCCACGGTCCACTGATCACAGATCCGCCAGCCACTCTCGCGCGGGCACACGAACGCTACACGAAGCTGCGAAACGACCCTGTTCCCGCGGGTTGGCACGCGCTCAAGCGCATCTTCGCTTACGCGCTGATGCTCTACGACGGCATTCCGGTCGCGGAGGTCGATTCCTACCTGGCCCGACGCGCGTGGCTCGCAGACTATGCCGCGAACGTTTTTCGTATGGACGCGTCACAGCTCTCACGCGATCTTCTCACGGAAATGCGTCGGAGCGGCGCAGTCGTCGAACGGGACGGCAGGCTCTATTCGACGACCCCACACCATCGGCCGGCTGCGGGCTGGCGGCACGCGCCCGGCTTTCCCGCACAGTGGCCTGCTTGAAGAAGTGAGCCGCCTAGCGCGGCAACCAGAGTGGGGGCCCGTCGAGTTGCCGCAGGAAGGGCTCTTCGAACTTCGAGAATCGCTGATTGACCACTTGCTGGGCGGTCATCGTCGCGGCTCCGAACCGGATCGCTGAGTTGACCGGGTCGCCGCCCTCGGCTCCGAGTGGCTTAAGCAGACTCAAGGCCGATTTGACCTGCGGATCCGTCGCGAGGCCCGCTTCCATGGCTGGACGGGCCTGGGTTCCATCTTCGGTATCGCGGTCGGACCAAATGATCTCCCATTTTCCGTTGGCGAGTTGAACCACGAAGTCCGAGTTTACGGTCGCCTGGCGACGCTCGAGGCTGAAATCGAGACGCGTCGCGCGGAAGGCTCGTGCTTTGTCTCGCGCGGCCTCTTTGATCGCCGGATCGAGCCAGGCGTTGGGTGGTTTGGACGGTTCGGCCGCGGGATGGCCCTCGGTGAGCAGATCCTTGAGCAGCGCGTCGACTTGACCGCCAAAAACTTTGGCGACCAGCGGTGCCATGTCGCCGGCGTTACTCACGTGATCCGCGCGCACCAACAAGCCGCCGGTCCCCTGAAACTCAAGCGGCTTGCCGAGTGCATCGGTGACCAATGCCATCCGCGCGGACCATTCGCGATCATCCTGCAGCCGCAGAGGAAGACGATCGGCCAGATCGGGAACGGTCTGGGTCGGGTCGATCCGTTTATCTCGCAGCTCCCGCTCCAAATCCACGACGTCGCGCGTTTCTATGTTGGCGAGTTTTTCGTACCAGCTCCAACCTGCAACTCGCTTGAGATCGGCGCTTGCGGGCGCGATCTTCGCGATTTTTTTCTTCGTCAGCTCGATCCAAACAAACTGTGGCGGCTCGGCCGGCGCGCCTTCTGTGAGTAGCTTCTCGACCCGCTTCGCTTGCGTTCGCAGGAGGATCGCCGCACCCGAGTCTTCGGGCACTCTCGCCAGTTCTGGTTTGATTCGATCGCTGAGCTGCTTGAGAGCTGCCCCTCGCGTGCGTGCCTCTTCCGTCTCGACGATCGCGAGCAGTTTGGGATCGGCCTTTCGCAACCATTCGCGAGAAACGGCCATTGTGAGCGAGCCGTCGGGATCCGCATAGGCAATGGCTCCGCGCAGTGTTTTGCCGGTCTTCAGCTTGACCACGTCGACCGCGAGCCGCGAACCGGTCGCAGGAGCACGAGTTCGGCTGGAGTTAGAACGTCGAGCCGGGCCGGCTGTCGTCGACTGAGCCGGTATGAGCGAGCCCTCGGTCAGAAGGAATAGCACGAGGGCGGCTGCGACCCGGAGCTGTGCCGCTCGGCTCGCGGGACCTTGGCATGTGCCCGTATTAGCCCGCTCCCTCACGGTCGCGGCTCCAAGAATTTGATTTCGCGTGCGGATCAAACGATGGGCCGACCCGCGCACCCTTCCCCGTACGGCGCTTCCATTATAAACGTGGTCTCGCAAATTGGATCCACTCTTGTGACCGGCTTACGCGCGGACATGTTGCAAAATGCCTTCAACGGCAAGTTGCGTGGCCATGCCGGCGATCAAAAGGAAGTCGACGTGTCGCCGCGGAGATTGGCGCGAGACCAAAAGGCTATAGACGAAAACTGCGGTCCCGAGCGTCTGATGGCGGCGGCAACGCCACGGGAAAATGCGCTTTGCGTGGGCGGAAATGCCGGCCTGCTCTGCGCGGCTCCAACCGTTGCCGAACCACGAAGCAACCCAGATTAGGAATCGGTATACTGACGCGAAGGTGCGCCGGGCGCTGGCAGTACCAAGGCGTGGTTGGCTGTTTGATCCTGGGTTGGCACGGGAGGAATTCGGATGCAGCAGATCCTTGGGCCGGAGCGTGAGCGCGATTTGTTGGCACGGGGCTTTTCGCGTCGTAGTTTTTTCAAAGTCGCCTCCTTGATGGGGGCCGCCTCGAGCGTCCCGTTCTTTAGCGAGGCGGCATTCGCGCAGCTCTCGTCGTTCGGCAACGAGGTCCCGCCAGACGCGGTACTCATCAACGCCAATGAAAACCCGCTCGGCCCGTGCCCGCAGGCGATCGAAGCGGCGACCGGTTTCCTCAAACAAGGCGGCCGCTATCACTTCGAGTTGACCAGCCAACTTCGGGACCTGCTCGCCCAGCAAGAAGGTCTGTCGCCCGAGCAAGTGCAGATCTTTGCCGGCTCCAGCCCGCCGCTGACGCAAGCGGTCATCTCGCATACGTCACCGACGAGAAGTTTCGTCACGGGCGATCCCGGTTACGAAGCGGGCGAGGCCGCCGCGCGATTCATCGGTGCGAAAGTGCATCGCGTCCCGCTGACGAAGTCCTATTCCCACGACGTGCGAGCGATGGCCGCCGCCGATCCGAACGCCGGCCTGTTTTACATCTGCAATCCCAACAATCCGACCGGCACGCTGACGCCCGATAAAGATCTCGATTGGCTGGTCGACAACATGCCCAAAGGGGCCGTGCTGTTGTTGGACGAAGCGTACACACACTTTGCCGGTTGCAAGACGCGAGCAGATCTCGTGGCGTCCGGCAAACCGGTGATCGTGCTGCGAACTTTCTCCAAACTCTACGGCCTGGCCGGACTGCGAGCGGGCGCCGCCTTCGCGCAGCCGGAAACGTTGAACCGTCTCTCGCGCTACAGCCAGGGAATCATGCCGACGACGGGCATTTCGGCAGCGATTGCCAGCCTGCAAGCTTCAGACTTGGTGCCGACGCGGCGCAAGATCGTCGCCGATACACGGGCCGAGACTTTCAAGTTCCTCGACAAGCACGGCTTCTCGTATGTGCCGTCGGTGTCGAACAAGTTCCTGCTCGATGTGAAGCAACCGGGCGAACGCATCGCAGCGGCGATGCGCAAAGACAAGGTCTTCATCGGCCGCACCTGGCCGAGCTGGCCGACCTACGTCCGCGTAACGATCGGCACGCCGCAAGAAATGGAGAAGTTCCAGGCGGCGTTTTTGAAGGTGATGGCGTAGCGGATCACTTCGCCGCACCAGGCGCGGCAAAAGCGGGATCCGCTGCGTTGGGGTCGGGCTCTCTCTTGAAGCGGCCCTTGGTTGGCGAGATCAGTGTGCCTTTCTCGAAAGTCAGGTCGCTGAACTGCGTGATGAACCGCTCAGCGTCTGAGCGATGACGCAGCGCGAAAGGCCGATCGATGAAGATCGGTTGTTTGGGCTCAACTTTCTCTTCCTCAGGAATGTCGCAGATGATCTTGCGCCCTTTGATTGAGTACACCAGCCCGCCGATGCTGATGGGGACCCATTGACTGACGTCGTCCATTTCCCAGGTCCCGTCGGCGGCGAATGTGAGCCTCAGACCCGGATTATTTTCGCTGACGTAAGTGCCGGCGATTTCCTCCGGCGTCAGCGAACGGCCAAACATCGTTCCCGGTCGGGCGATCACGATCACCACGAACGCGACCAGTGCCAGCAGCACCGCGCCGGCGAGATACAACCAAATCGCGTCGCGGGAGAGCGCGGCCGATTTGCTTCTCCTCTTCCTCGGCTGTGTCTTCAAGACTTGTTCGGGATTGCGCTTCTTGACTGGAGAACTTGAGGCCCGGCGGATCGGCAACGCGGAAGGCTGACCGTACTCGTCGTCTTCCGCAAGCGTGCGTGCGTTGACGATTTCATCGCCGAAGTCGATGTCCTCTCGTATTGGTGGAATTGCAGCGACCGCCGATTCTGCGATCTGGTCGGCAAGGAACGGGTCAGCGACCTCATCTTGCCCGCGGTAATCGAACTCCTGCCCACAGCGCGGACAGGTCACGCGGGGCTTGGTACGGCGGCCAAATTTGAGTTTGGCATTGCACTCAGGACAGAAGAAGAACTCGCTCGTCGGCATGAGGGATTATTGTATCGTCGCGTGCGATTGGCGGCGGCTTTGTGCCGCCAGCGCTCTTCAATGTCATGCTCCCGTGGTGCCACCGGGGGCCAGAGCCCCCGTCAGTGGCACCATCATAGATTCGAAGCACTCGGGCCCGCGCCGGTGCCACTGCGATCTGTTGCACTGGCGGTCCTCCCTCGATCGCGGACTGAAAGCGAAGCACCTCGTGTGGAATTGGCTGTTAGGGCTGGTCCGATCGGCTTTCTATTCAGGATGTTTCACGAAGCGCCGAGAATGTTCCCACCGGTCATCCCGAGCTTCCAAGCGCAAAGCTGGATACGCCTCAGCGGGGATTTGGTTGGAGCGATTTGCTGTAATCTATTACTAAGCTTGGAAACGACCGAACACATGATGCTGTATTTTCCCCAAATCTCAGGCACCTGTGGATCGAGTCGGAGGGCCTCGGTGACGTCGTCGATGGCCTTCTCGTATTCACCCTTCTGGGCATAGCGCCAACTTCGATTGTAGTACGCAACCGCATCGGTCGGGTCGATCTGGATGGCCTCGGTGCAGTCGGCGATGGCCCTGTCGCGTACGCCCGCCGCCACGGGGTCGAGCCGGCCTTTCAGTTCGAGCCAGCTGGCATCGTTGAAGTCGGCGACGGCCTTGTCGTGTTCGCCCGTCTGAGCGTAGCACCAACCCCGCCCGGAGTGGCTTTCCTCATCCTGCGGATCGAGCCGGATGGCCTCGGTGAAGTCGTCGATGGCCTTGATGGGTTCGCCCGTCGCGCCATAGCAATTGCCTCGGTTGCGGTAATTGCGCGCAACTTTGGGATCGAGCCAGATGGCCTCCGTTAAGTCGTCGATGGCCTGATCGAATTGGCCGATCTGAGCGTAGCATTCGCCCCGCCCAGAGTAGTTTTCCTCATCCTTCGGATCGAGCCGGATGGCCTCGGTGTAGTCGTCGATGGCCTTGTCCGTCACTTTCGGTTCGAGCCGGATGACCTCCGCGAGGTCGGCGATGTCCTGATCGAATTCGCCGGTCTCTGCGTAGCACAGGTCCCGCCCAGCGTAGTTGTCCTCCACTTTCGGATCGAGCCGGACGGCTTCCGTGAGGTCGGCGATGGCCTTGTCGGGTTCGCCCTTTTCGTCGTAGCACTTGGCCCGAAAATAGTAGTGATCCGCCTCTGTCGGACCGAGCCAGATGGCCTCGGTGTAGTCGGCGACGGCCTTGTCGGGTTCGCCCTGCTCGCGGTAGGACCCACCCCGCCTGAAGTAGTGATCCGCATCGTTCGGAGCGAGCCGGATGGCCTCGGTGTAGTCGGCGATGGCCTTATCGTGTTCGCCCTTCTCGGCGTAGCACGCACCTCGACTGTTGTACGCAACCGCCTCTGTCGAATCGAGCCGGATGGACTCGGTATAGTCAGCGATGGCTTTGTCGTGTTCGCCCGTCTGAGCATAGCACCAAGCCCGCCCGGAGTAGTTTTCCGCACCTTGCGGATCGAGCCGGATAGCCTCGGTGCAGTCGGCGATGAGCTGGTCCGCCACTGCCGGATCGAGCCGGATGGCCTCGGTATAGTCGGCGAGGGCCTTGGCGTCTTCGCCCATCCGGACATAGCACTCACCCCGCCCGGAGTAGGTCTCCGCCACTGTCGGATCGAGCCGGATGGCCTCCGTGAAGTCGGCGACGGCCTTGGCGTCTTCGTCCGTCCGGACGTAGCACCGACCGCGCCCGGAGTAGGTCTCCGCCACTGTCGGGTCGAGCCGGATGGCCTCCGTGAAGTCGGTGAGGGCCTTGTCGTCGTCGCCCGTCAAGGCGTAGAACCAACCTCGCCCGGAGTAGGTATCTGCATCTGTCGGGTCGAGCCGGATGGCCTCGGTGAAGTCGGCGAGGGCCTTGTCGTCGTCGCCCGTCCGGACGTAGCACCAACCCCGCCCGGAGTAGTAATCCGCCACTTTCGGATCGAGCCAGATGGCCTCGCTGTAGTCGGCGATGGCCCTGTCGTGTTCGTCGTTCTCGGCGTAGCACGCACCTCGATTGTAGTACGCAAGCGCCTCTTTTGGATCGAGCCGGATGGCCTCGGTGAAGTCGGCGAGGGCGTTATCGTGTTCGCCTTTCTCGATGTAGCACCCACCCCGCCAAGAGTAAGTATCCGCCACTTTCGGATCGAGCCGGATAGCCTCGGTGAAGTCGGCGAGGGCGTTATCGTGTTCGCCTTTTTCCAGACAGCATTTCCCTCGAAGGATGTACAAAACCGCCTCTGTCGGATCGAGCCGGATGGCCTCGGTGAAGTCGGCGA
>Ga0210393_10000609_pt1 | contig 32058 bp, 21 predicted proteins | sample IncBWC27OmetaG_FD_160068 | JGI IMG/M metagenome (GOLD analysis project Ga0210393, IMG submission 160068) | Forest soil microbial communities from Barre Woods Harvard Forest LTER site, Petersham, Massachusetts, United States - Inc-BW-C-27-O ...
GCCCGCACCTCAGTCCCCGCCGCGACGCGCACGCCGGGCCCCGCGCTGCTGCCAGAGCAGAGCGCCGCGGTCGCCGCCGTCGGCGCCTCATTCGGCTCGTTCGCCGCCTTCGTGCTGCACGGGATCACCGGCAGCGGCAAGACCGAGGTGTACCTGCGGCTGGTGGAGCGCGTGCTCGCGGCAGGCAAGAGCGCGCTGGTGCTGGTGCCCGAGATCGGCCTCACACCGCAGCTGCTCGGCCAGTTCCGCGAGCGCTTCGCGGCCCCGCTCGCGGTGCTGCACTCGGCGCTCACCGATGCCGAGCGCCTCGCCGCGTGGCGCGACGCCTGCAGTGGACAGGCGCGCATCGTGCTCGGTACGCGCTCGGCGGTGTTCGCACAGGTGCCCGAGCTCGGGGTCATCGTCGTCGACGAGGAGCACGATCCGTCCTTCAAGCAGCACGAGGGAGGGTTTCGCTACTCGGCGCGGGATCTGGCGGTGGTACGCGCACGCCACGCCGCGGTGCCGGTGGTGCTCGGCTCGGCGACGCCCTCACTCGAGACGCTGCACAACGTCGCCGCGCAGCGCTACCGGCTGCTGCGGCTCGGACGGCGGGCCGGGGAGGCACAGCCGCCGGTGCTGAGGCTCGTGGACCTGCGCGTCAACGCGCAACGCGCCGGTATCTCCACGCCAGCGGTGCTCGCGATCGAGCGCCACCTGGGCGACGGCGACCAGGTGCTGGTGTTCCTCAACCGCCGCGGCTATGCGCCGACGCTGCTGTGCACCGCCTGCGGCTGGATCGCGCCGTGCCGCGAGTGCGACGCGCGGCTCACCGTGCACCTTGCCGCGCAGCGCCTGCGCTGCCATCACTGCGGCGCCGATGCGCCGCTGCCGCCGCGCTGTCCGCAGTGCGGCTTCGCCGTCAAGCCCGTCGGCCAGGGCACCGAGCGCATCGCCGAGACGCTCGCGACGCTGTTCCCCGCCGTGGCGATTGCGCGGCTCGATCGCGACGTGGTGCGCCGGCGCGGCGACCTCGAGGAGGTCATGCGGCGCATGGCCTGCGGAGACACGCGCATTCTCGTTGGCACGCAGATGGTGACCAAGGGCCACGACTTCCCCAACGTCACGCTGGTGGTGGTGCTGAACGCCGACCAGGGCCTGTTCAGCAGCGACTTTCGCGCCCCCGAGCGCCTCGCGCAGACCATCGTGCAGGTCGCCGGCCGCGCCGGGCGCGGCACGAAGCCCGGCGAGGTGCTGATCCAGACCGAGTTTCCCGAGCATCCGCTGCTCACCAACCTGCTCGCCGGCGGCTACGACGCGTTCGCCGGCGTCGCGCTCGGCGAGCGCGAGTCCGCCGCGTGGCCGCCGTTCAGCCGCCTCGCCGCGCTGCGCACTTCCGCGCGCAGCGCCGCCGCGGCACTGGCTTTCTTGAGCGAGGCGCGCGCGCTCAGCCCGCGGCCGCCCGCCGGCGTGCGGTTGCTGGGACCGGTGCCCGCGGCCATCCACAAGCGCGCCGGCCGCTATCACGCGCAGCTGCTCGTCGAGAGCCGCGAGCGCGGCCGGCTGCACCGCTTCCTCGACGGCTGGCTGCCGCAGGTCGAGCAGCTGCCGGGCGCTCGCACGCTGCGCTGGTCGCTCGACGTCGATCCGCTCGAGCTGTTCTGAAGTAGACTCTTCAAGCCCGCCCCGCCAGCGAGATTGCCAGCGCGTGAAGCAAGAGATCGAGCAGTTGCTGCTGACCGCGCTCGCTCGGCTCGCCGGCGGCGCGCTGCCGCAGATGCCGCCGGCAGCGAGCGTGACGGTCGAGCGCACCCGCGATGCGCAGCACGGCGATTTCGCCAGCAACGTCGCGCTGCGCCTGGCGAAGTCCGCCGGGCGCAATCCGCGCGAGCTCGCCGCTGACATCGTCGCGGCGCTGCCGTCGAGCGGGCTCATCGCCCGCACCGAGATCGCGGGCGCCGGATTCATCAACTTCCACCTGACACCGCTCGCCTATGCACACGAGCTGGCGGCGATCCACGCGCAGGGCGCGGCCTACGGCGAGAGCCGCCTCGGCGGTGGCGAGCGGGTGCTGCTCGAGTTCGTATCCGCCAATCCCACCGGCCCGCTGCACGTCGGTCACGGCCGCCAGGCCGCCTACGGCGCGACGCTCGCCAACATCCTGGCCGCCATCGGCTTCAGCGTCGAGCGCGAGTACTACGTCAACGACGCCGGGCGGCAGATGGACATCCTCGCCGTCAGCACCTGGGTGCGCTACCTCGAGGTGTGCGGCGAGCCGCTGCCGTTTCCCGCGAACGGCTACCGCGGCGAGTACCTGCTCCCGCTGGCGCAGCAGCTGCACGCCACGGCCGGGGACACGCTGCGCCGCCCGGCGGGAGAGGTGCTCGCCGGCCTGCCGGCGGATGCCCCGGCGGGCGACAAGGAGGCTTACGTCGATGCGCTCATCGCCCGCGCCCACGCGCTGCTCGGCGCGGCCGCTTTTCGCCGGGTGCTCGAGCTGTCGCTCGGCGCGATGCTGGCGGACATCCGCGCGGATCTCGACGAGTTCGGCGTGCGCTTCGATCACTGGACCTCCGAGCGCGCGTTCGCCGAGAGCGGCGCGATCGATCACGCGCTCGCCCTGCTCGAGGCGCAGGGACGCCTGCAGCGCCGCGACGGCGCGCTGTGGTTCCGCGCCACCGAGTTCGGCGACGAGAAGGACCGCGTGGTGGTGCGCGAGAACGGACAGAAGACCTATTTCGCCTCCGACATCGCCTATCACCTCGCCAAGCGCGAGCGCGGCTTCGCGCGCCTCATCGACGTGCTCGGCGCCGATCATCACGGCTACGTGGCGCGGGTGCGCGCCGGGCTCATCGCCCTCGGCCAGCCGGGGGAGTGTCTTGAGGCGCCGCTCATCCAGTTCGTGAGCCTGTTCCGCGGGGCGGAGAAGATCCCGATGGGCAAGCGCGAGGGGCAGTTCGTCACGCTGCGACAATTGCGCGCCGAGGTCGGCAACGACGCCTGCCGCTTCTTCTACCTGATGCGCAGCCACGACCAGCCGCTCGATTTCGATCTCGAGCTCGCCAAGTCGCGCAGCAACGACAACCCGGTGTACTACATCCAGTACGCGCACGCGCGCGTGGCGAGCGTCATGAAACAGCTGGCCGCGCGCGGCCTCAGCTTCGACGCGAGCCAGGGGCTCGCCGCCGCCGCCCGCCTGGTCGAGGCGCAGGAGCAGGGCGTGCTGCAGACGCTGACGCGCTATCCGGAGACTCTCGAGCAGGCGGCCGTGAACCGCGCGCCGCACACGCTGGTGCACTACCTGCGCGAGCTCGCCAACGTGTTCCACACCTATTACAACGCCCAGACCTTCATCGTCGAGGACGCCGCGCTGCGCAACGCGCGCCTGGCGCTGGTACTCGGCGTACAGCAGGTGGTGCGCAACGGGCTCACGCTGCTCGGCGTATCCGCGCCGGAAAGCATGTGAGCGTGCCGCGCACCTCCAGACGTCCCCCCACCCGCCCCACGAGACCTTCGCACACCATGGCAACGACCCGCACCGCCAAACTGAGCGCGCGCGACTACAAGTCCGCGCAGCACCGTCCGCTCGAGCTCCGCCGCTGGCGCGAGTTCGGCTATGGAGCCCTCGCCGGCGCGACGCTGGCGAGCGTCGCGTTCGCGTACTTCGGCGCGCGCGTGCACCGCGGCGCGGAGCTCGCCGATGCGCCGCGCCCCGAGCATCGCGCCGCCCCCGCGAGCGACGCCGCCGGCTCGGGCAAGACGGCCGACAAGTACGACTTCTACGAGATGCTGCCGAACTTCGAGGTGGTGGTGCCGGAGCGCGACAAGGACGTCAGGCGCGACCTGCCGGCGGCGGCGAAGATCGAGCGCCCCGGGGTCTACGTGCTGCAGGCCGGCTCCTACCGCAACGTGGCCGACGCCGATCGCGTGCGCCGGCAGCTGGCGCTGCAGGGCGTGCAGGCGCAGGTGCAGCGCGTCGCGGTCGATGCGGACGTCTGGCAGCGGGTGCGCGTCGGGCCGATCAGCAATCTCGATGAATTGAACAAAGTGCGCAAGCAACTGCAGGCGGCCGACCTGGACGCGCTGGTGATCCGCGTGGCAGATTAACCGCGGCCGCCTTCAGTCCTCGCTGATGTTCCTGAAGTCGACGCCGAGCGAGCGCAGCTTGCGGTACAGGTGCGTGCGCTCCATGCCGACGCGCTTGGCGAGCTGCCCCACCTTGCCGTTGCACAGCAGCAGCTGCTGCTGCAGGTAGGCGCGCTCGAACTGCTCGCGCGCCTCGCGCAGCGGCAGCGCCAGCAGGTCCTGCTTCACCAGCAGCTCGTCGGGCGGGGTCTGCACGGTGAGCTCGCGCTCGATCTCCTCGAGGCGGATCTCCTCGGCGCCGCCGTGGATCAGCAGGCGGTGCACCAGGTGGCGCAGCTCGCGCACGTTGTCCGGCCAGGGGTAGTTGCGCAGGCGATTCTGCGCTGCGACGCTGAAGCGGCGGAACGGCAGCGCCTCGGTATCCACCAGGCGATCGACCTGGTGGCGCAGCAGCTCGGGCACGTCCTCGGCGTAGTCGCGCAGCGGCGGCACCCGCACGATGAGCACGTTCAGGTAGGCGAACAGGTCGCGCCGCAACCCCTCGCTGCCGGTGCGCTGCTCGATGCCCGGTTGCGCCGAGGACAGGATGCGGGCGCGCAGCGTCACCGGCGTGGTGCCGGCGAGGCGCGTGAAGTGGCCGGATTCCATTACCCCGACCAGCAGGCGCTGCACGCCCGCGGGCAGGTCCTCGAGCTCGTTGATGAAGAGCGTCCCGCCGTCCGCCTCCTCGAGCGCTCCCGGCACGATGCGACCGTCCGGCTCCTCGCGTCCGAACAGCCGCGCCTCGGCGTCCGCATCACGCAGGCCGCTCGCAATGAGCGCCACGAACGGCGCGGCGGCGCGCGGGCCGCGCTCGTGCAGGTAGCGTGCGAACGCCTCGCGCCCCGAGCCCGGCTCGCCGATCAGCAGCACCGGCGAGGGGTTGGCGGCGATCTGCTGCAGCTCGGCGCGCAGCTGCTGCATGCCCCTGCTCTGGCCGAGCGGCACGGCGAGCGGCGTGCCGAGGAGCTTGCCCGCCTGGCGATGGCGCCGGCCGGCATCGAGTGCGCGCTCCACCGTGCGCAGCAGCTTCGCCAGCGACAGCGGCTTCTCCACGAAATCGAAGGCGCCGAGACGTGTCGCCTCCACCGCGGTCTCCACCGTGCCGTGTCCGGACATCATCACCACCGGGCAGCCGTCGGCGGCGGCGGCCGACCATTCGCGCAGCAGCGTGATGCCGTCGACGTCGGGCATCCAGATGTCGAGCAGCACCAGGTCCGGTATCTGCCGCGCGCGCGAGGCACGCGCCTGCGCCGCGTTGGCGGCGACATCCACCTCGTAGCCTTCCTCGGAGAGGATTTCCTTCAGCAGGCCGCGGATGTCGGCCTCGTCGTCGACCACCAGGATGTATGGACTGCTCACGCTCTTTCCCTCCGCAACTGATCACGCCGCTCGCGGGTCCCCGCTGCGGCGGTGCGCGTGCTGTCCTTCACCGGCAGCACCACGCGCACCCGCGCCCCACCTTCGGGCCTGTTGTCCGCATCGATGTGGCCGCCGTGCTCCTCGATGATCTTCTTGACGATCGCCAGCCCCAGGCCCGTTCCCCTGGGCTTGCTCGTGACGTAGGGGTCGAACACCCGGCCGAGCAGCTCGCGCTGGAAACCCGGACCATTGTCACACACGGTCACGACGGCGTAGGCGTTTTCGGCAGTGCTCTCCAGGCGCGTGCTGATCTCCAGCAGCGGGCCTTCAACGCCGTCAAGCGCTTCCAGGGCGTTAGTCACCAGGTTGTTGAGGATCTGGCGCACCCGCCCACGATCGGCTTCGATGCTCTCGAGGTGCTCGTCGAGATCCAGCCGGATGCGCTTGTTCGGATCCTGTGCGCGGTAGAGGTCCGCGACCTCGGTCACCAGCTGGTTGAGGCTGAAGCGCGTGATCTGCATCTCCGGCGCGCGCGCGTACTCGCTGAAGGCGTTCACCATCTGCTGCATGGTCTCGACCTGCTGCACGATGGTGCGCGTGCCGCGCTCGAGGATCTCGGCGTCGCGCTCGTTCATGCCCGCCAGCAGTCGTCGCCGCAGGCGCTCCGCCGACAGCTGTATCGGGGTGAGCGGGTTCTTGATCTCGTGCGCCAGGCGCCGCGCCACTTCGCCCCACGCGGCATCGCGCTGCGCCTGCAGCAGCGTGGTGATGTCATCGAACACAATCACGAACCCCAGCACCGAGTCCTCCCCGGGCAGCGGCGTGCAGGCACACATGAGGGTACGCCGTCCGCTCGTGCCGTCGAGATCGAGCTGCTCGCGCCACTCCTGGCGCCCGGCGGCAAAGCGCACCGCGAGCGCCGCCACGAACTGCCCGAGCCGCTCGTTGCCACCGGCGAGCTCCGGCAGCGTCTGCCCGGTGGCTGCCGACAGGTCGCGACCGAGGATGGCGCCGGCGGCCGCGTTGGCGGTGCGCACCGTCAGGTTGCGGTCGACGGCGAGCACCCCGGTGGACAGGCGCGCCAGGATGATCGCCAGGCGCTCGCGCTCGCGCTCGACCGCCTGCTGGCTCAGCGTCGCCTCGGCGCGCGCGCGCCGCAGCCGTTTGGTCATGTCGTTGAAGGAGTGCACCAGGAAGCCCATCTCGTCGCGCGAGGGCAGCGGCAGGCGCGTCGCGAAGTCGCCCTTGCCAACCGCGCGCGTGCCCTCGATGAGATCCTGCACCGGGCGCACCAGGCGCTGTGCGGAGTAGATCGCGCCGTAGATCGCCGCCAGCATCGCGAGCAGCAGCACCAGCGTGAGGGTCAGCCGGAAGCTGTACTTGAGTGGTTCGCGCAGCGCGGCGAGATCGCCGTACTGCGAGTACGAGCTCTGCACCGCCTCCGACAGCGCCGCGAGCTGGGCCGGCACCGGGTAGACCGCGACCACGAAGCGCGCCGGGGCGCGCCCGGCGCGGTCGTCGAGCGCTGCGGCCGTGCGAATCAGGTAGCGCCCACCGGCCTGCGGCTCGAGACTCACGTACGGCACGTGCTGACCCACCTGGCTGACCAGGTCCGGGGGCGGCTGCGACGGCAGGTTCTCGAGCGGATTCTCCAGACTCGCGGCGAGGATGCGTTCGTGCTCGCCGAACAGCACCACCTCGAGCGCCTGCGTGGCGCGCCGCTCCGCATCGAGCCGCGCCTGCACGTCGGTCGCGGGGGCCCCGCCCAGGGAGTCCGCCAGCGCCTGGGTACGCGTCGAGTACTCGCGCATGCGCAGATCGAGCGCCGCGCGCGATAAGCCGAGCGCATCGGACAGGCCCTGCTTCACCTCCACCTTGAACCAGCTGTCGATGCCAACGTTGATGAACTCGAGCGACGACAGGTACACGATCAGGAGCGGCGCGATCACCAGCGCGCCGAAGATGCCGACGGTGCGCGCGGTGAGCCGCGAGCCGGGCACGTGCGCGCGATAGTCGCGCACCAGCCGCCACAGCTGGCGCGTGATCAGCACCGTGAGTGCGATCACGCCGCCAACGTCGACGATCAGGATCCACAGCTGCAGCCGCCCGAAGAGCGAGGAGTTCTGCACGCTCTTGGCGAGCAGCAGGAAGGCGCCGAGCGCGATCGTCGCCCACAGCAGCGCCTGGCCGACTGCGACCCAGCGCAGCCGACGCGGTCGGCCCTTCACACCGGGAGTGACCATGTGTACCACTCGCTGACGCGCACCCAGTCGTCCGTCCAGAAGAGGATAGCGCGCAGCGAGGCGGACAAGTGCCCGCGACGCACGCCGGCGCGCACGCTGATGGTGTAGTTGCTGCCGGTGTCGAGCTGCGGCTCCACCAGGATCGGCCAGGCGTCCACCTTGCCGAGGAATTCGAGCGCCTCGTCGACGGTGGCGAAGGTGGTCTGGTCGCCGCTGCGCACGTCGCGCACGACGTAGCGATTGCTGACCGCGTGGTAGCTCAGCTCGCGCCGCAGCGTCAGATCGACGAGGTTGGAGTTGAACCAGAAGCGCCGGGCACGATCGACCCGCGCATCGAGGTCGAAGCTGAGCGTAGTGCCGTCCTGCAGCGCCTCGCGGATGGACGGGCCCACCGGGTATTCCACGCGCGCATGCAGCAGGAACACCCCCTTGTCGATGTTCACGTACGCGGAACGCACCTCGAGGATGCCGTCGAGGGCGTCGGCATAGCTGACACCGAGCACCGGCAGCGTCAGGGCGCACGCCGCGAGCCGCCCGCGCCAGCTCGAACCTCTCCTTGTTGAAACGCCGCGTAGCATGGATGCAACGACTATGCTCGGATTGAACGCGGCCTGTGCGGACCGCCCGCCGCGTGCTCAGGTTCGGGCCGTTGTCTTTTCGAGACAAGCATAATAGAAGCCATCGGTCCCCGCCTCTGCTCCCGGCAGAAGCTGCACGCCGACCGCGCAGCCGAGCGCCCCGGGCGCCAGCGGGACGGCCGGCGCGATCGCGACGAGCGACGGTTCCGCTTCGAGGAGCGCCGCGACCACGCGCTCGTTCTCCTCGGGCAGCACCGAGCAGGTCGAATAGACGAGCCGCCCGCCGGGCGCGAGCTTAGCCGCCACGCAGCGCAGAATGGCGAGCTGCTGCCGCGCGAACGTCGCAAGGTCCGCGGGCCGGCGCAGCAGCTTGATGTCCGGGTGACGACGAATGACGCCGCTCGCCGAGCATGGTGCATCCACCAGGATGCGCTCGAACGCTCGCTCGCCGCGCAACGTCGCAGGATCGCCGGCATCGCCCGCGACCAGCTGCGCGTGGCGTCGCAGGCGTTGCAGGTTCTCGGCGATGAGCGACAGGCGTCCCGCATCGACGTCGAGTGCCGTCAGATCCGCCCCCTCGCCAAGGAGCTCGAGCAGGTGGCCGCTCTTGCCGCCGGGAGCCGCGCACGCGTCCAGGACCCGCATGCCGCGGCGGACGTTCAGCAGCGGCGCGGCGAGCTGCGCGCCGGCATCCTGCACGGAGACCTCGCCTGTGAGGAACCCCGGCAGCTTCATTACAGCCAACGGGCGCTCCAGAATGACGGCGGAGGGCATCCATTGTAGCGGCCGTGCGTCAATACCCGCCCCTGCGAGACTCGCCACGTAGTCTGCCGCACTCGTGCGCGACAGGTCGACCCGCAGGGCCATGGGCGCCCGGGCGTTGTTAGCGGCGAGGATCGCCTCGGTGCGCTCGCCCCAGGCGGCCTCGATCCGCTCGACCAGCCAGCGCGGATGAGCCGTGCGGCCGGCAGGCGTCGCATCGACGCGCTCGAGGAGCGCGGCACGCTCGACGAGGAAGCGACGCAGCACCGCATTCACGAGCCCCGTGGACTTCACCTGGCGCAGAAGCCGCGCCGCGTCGACCGCCGTGTGCACGACCGACTCGGGCACGTTGCGCGAGTACTCCACCTGGTGAGCCGCGACGACGAGGAGCGCGCGGACCGGCCCCGGCACTGCGGCGGGCCGCTCGAGCAGCGTCTCGAGCGCGGGGGCGAGACGCAGGTACCAGCGCAGTGTGCCCAGGGCCACGGCGCGCACCGCGCGCTCGTCGCCTTGGGCATCAAGAGCCGCGTCGGCGGACTTGCCCCGCTCGATCACCGCCTCCACCACACTGGCAGCCGAGGCGAGGGCCGGCGCCCCCGGGGCCCAGGGGGTCCTAGCCAAGGCGGCGGCCTGCGAGCGGCATGCCGCGGGCGAGGTCGCCGGCGCTCATGGGCCTGCCGCCAGAGCGCTGGACCCTCGTGACCGCGAGCCTCCCCGAACCACACTGAATGATCATTGATTGCTCATTTATCTCGACGATAGCCCCAGGATCGAATCTTTTCGACACATTTTCGTGGCCATCTTCCGCACGTGCGTCGAGGATCCGCAGCTGTGCGGCGTCGAGGCTCGTCTCGGCGACGGGCCAGGGGTTGAAGGCACGGACCTGGCGCTCGATGGCGGGCGCCGGCTGGGTCCAGTCGATCCGCGCTTCCGCTTTCCCGACCTTCGCGGCGTAGGTAATGCCCGCGGCCGGCTGTGGCACGGGCGGCGCCTGGGTGCCGGCCTCGAGCGCGGCGAGCACCTCGATGAGCGCGGCGGCGCCGAGCCGCGCGAGCGCCTCCTGCAGCGATCCCGCGGTCGCCCCGGGTGGAATGGCGAGCCGCCGCTGCAGCAGCAGCGGACCGGTGTCGAGACCTGAGTCCATCTGCATGATGCTGACGCCGGTCTCGGTGTCTGCGGCGAGCAGCGCCCGCTGGATCGGCGCGGCGCCCCGCCAGCGCGGCAGCAGCGAGGCATGGATGTTGAGACAGCCGAAGCGCGGCAGTGCGAGCAGCTCGCCCGGCAGCAACAGCCCGTAGGCGACCACTACCAGCACGTCCGGCGCCCACTGCGCGAGCTGCGTGCGCGCCGCGTCACTCGCGAGCGTCAGCGGCTGGGCGAGCGGTAGTCCCGCGGCGAGTGCCGCGCGCTTCACGGGGCTCGCAGTGAGATGCCGGCCGCGTCCGCTCGGGCGATCCGGCTGCGTCAGAACACCGACGACGTGGTGCCGGGCGCGCAGCGCGTCCAGCGCGGCAAGCGCAAATTCCGGCGTGCCCGCAAAGGCGGCGCGCAAATCAGTACGCGCGGCGCGTCGCGCTGGCTGCCGGCTGCGGCGCACTTCGCTCGCGGCGTTCCTTGACGAGTCGCTTGCGGATGCGCTCGCGCTTGAGATCGGAGAGGTAATCGACGAACAGCCGGCCCTCGAGATGATCGATCTCGTGTTGGATACACACCGCGAGGATGTCTTCGAAATCCTTCTCGAACGTTGCGCCATCGCGATGCTGCGCGCGCACCCGCACTCTCAGCGCGCGCTTCACGTCGTCGAAGATCCCGGGCACCGACAGGCAGCCTTCCTCCGTGCTCGCCTCGCCCTCGCGCGCGAGGATCTCAGGATTGACGAGCACCAGCGGCTCGTTGTGCTCCTTGGAGATATCGATCACGATGACTCGCTTGTGGACGTCGACCTGGGTCGCGGCCAGGCCGATGCCCGGCGCGGCGTACATGGTCTCGAGCATGTCGTCGATCAGCGTGCCGAGGGCGGCATCGAAGCGGGTCACCGGCTGCGCACGGGTGCGCAGCCGCGGATCGGGAAATTCAAGGATGGTTCTTAGGGCCATGGCGAGGTCTATATAGGGACGACGCGGCCCGTGATCCAGCGCACAAACTTGACATTAATTCGTGTACCGGCCGGGCGCCGTGCCAGTATAACGCCTAGAATCTTCCGCGCAGGCCTGGTCCGCCTCGCGCAATTGAGGAGTGGAGGATGGTCTCAAATCAAGTACTTGGAGCTCGCTTCGCTGCGGGCTGCCTGATCCTTGGCGTCGTGCTGGGCGGCTGTGCCCACACCAGGCAGTCTGACGAAGGTTCGTCCGCCCCTGCCCCCGCTCCCGCTGCCTCCGGCAACGCGACGGCCGCGCCCGCCCCGGAGCCGATGACCGCCACCGAGGCGGCCCTCGCTGCCGGTAGTAACGGCGCCCCCCAGGCCGCTGCAGCTGCGCCCGCCACGGACACGCGCGACATGGTGAGGGCCGGCGCGCCTAAGGAATACGTCGTGAAGCGCGGTGACACCCTGTGGGGTATCGCCTCGATGTACCTCAAGGACCCGTGGCTGTGGCCCGAGGTCTGGATCATCAACCCGCAGGTGCCGAACCCGCATCTCATTTATCCCGGCGACAAGCTCGCCCTCGCCTACGGCGCCAACGGCATGCCGCAGGTGCGACTGCTGGAGTCGGGCGCCGTGCGCCTCGACCCGCGCCTGCGCAGCGAGGCGCTCGAGAGCGCCATCCCGACCATCCCCTACTCCGCCATCGCGGCGTTCCTGACGCGGCCAACGGTCATGACCTCGGAGGAGATCCGCCACGCGCCCTACGTTCTGGCGTTCCGCGCCATGCACCAGGTCGGCGGCCAGGGCGACGAGGTGTACGTCAGCAACCTCGCCAGCACCGGCGCCAGCTCGCGCTACGCGGTCGTCCACGTCGATCAACCGCTGGTCGATCCCGATGACGGCAAGGTCGTCGGCTACGAAGGCCTCTACACGGCCACGGCGCTGGTGCAGCGCCACACTGACCCGGCCAAAGCAACGCTCATCGATCCGGCGCGCGAGACCGTCTCGGGAGACAAGCTGCTGGCGGCCGATAGCACCGAGGTTCCCCTCACCTTCACCCCCCGCCCGCCGGCGCACGAAGTGCGCGGCCAGATCATCGACGTGGTCGGCGGCACCAACTTCGCCGGCCAGTTCGAAGTCGTGGTGCTCAACCGCGGCACACGCCAGGGAATCGAGCCCGGCAACGTGCTCGCGATCGACCAGGCGGGCGATGTGGTGCGAGATCTGTACCGCAACGGTCGCCAGCTCGGCGACTCGAGCACCGCCACCTCGTTCGCGAAGAAGGTGCAGCTGCCCGAAGAGCGCATCGGCACGCTGCTGATCTTCAAGGTCTACGAGCGAGTGAGCTACGCGCTGATCCTCGGAGCGACCGACAGCGTCTTCAAGGGCGACTACGTCCATAACCCTTGACGGGTTAGCCTTCCCACCTGCTGGCTGAAGCGCTGCGGCACTGCCGTACGCGCTGGCGCGCGCTTGCGTGCCTTTTGCGGGACACGAGGCCGCGCCGGCATCCGCTATGCTCGCGCGCATGCAGGCACTCCGCGCACGCGCCGTGCTGGCGCGCACCCCCGCGTTGAGCTGCGCGGATCTCACCACACTGCTGGCGGCCGCCGGCGGGGAGCCGGAGCGCGCGCTCGCCGCAAGCATGGTGCGCGCGGCGCGGCTGCCGCCCGCGGCCCGCGCGTTCATGACAGCGCCGGCGGAGAGCGCGATCGCCGACGACCTGTCGTGGCTTGGGCGCAGCGGCGCACGCATCCTGCTGTGCACCGACCCGGAGTACCCGCCGCTCTTGCTTCAGATCGCCGCGCCGCCCGCCGCGCTCTACGTGCTCGGCTCCATCGCTGCGCTGAGCTCGCCACAGCTCGCGATGGTCGGCTCGCGCAGTCCGACGTCCCCCGGCCGCGCCACGGCGCACGAGTTCGCGGCGTGGTTTGCGCGCGCCGGCCTCACCGTGACCAGCGGGCTCGCGGTGGGGATCGACGCCGCGAGCCATGAAGGGGCGCTCGCCGGCGGCGGACACACGGTCGCGGTGTGCGGCACCGGCCTCGAGCAGGTCTACCCCGCGGAGCACCAGGGGCTCGCGCAGCGCATCGCGGCACACGGCGCGCTGGTGTCGGAATTCCCGCCCGGCACGCCGCTGGCGCGCGCGAACTTCCCGCGGCGCAACCGCATCATCAGCGGGCTGTGCATCGGCACCCTGGTGGTGGAGGCGGCACGCCACAGCGGCTCGCTGATCACCGCGCGGCTGGCGGTGGAAAGCGGCCGGGAGGTGTTTGCCATCCCCGGCTCGATCCACAGCCCGCTGTCACGCGGCTGCCACCAACTCATCAGGCAGGGGGCGAAGCTCGTCGAGGAGGCGGCGGACGTGCTGTCGGAGCTGCAGATTTCAGTGCCGAAAGAGCCACTTACGGCGCAGTTGGCAGCGCCGCCAAAGCCACGGGTATTGGACAAGGAGTATGAAATGCTGTTAGATGCGCTCGGCTTTGAACCCGCGACCATTGACACCCTCGTCGCACGCACTCACCTGCCCGGCGAATCAGTTGCCTCCATGCTGCTGATACTCGAGCTCGAGGGACGTGTGGCGCCACTCCCGGGCGGCCGCTACGGCCGCATACCTTGAGACATGACGACTGGCAGCATTCTCGACATCCTGATCTACGTCTTTGACCGTTACATGCTCGATGAGGCGCCGGCAGTGCCGGAACGCGAGCACCTGGCGCGCGACCTCGAGCACGCCGGCTTCCCGGCGGCGAAGGTGGAGCAGGCACTCGACTGGCTCACCGATCTCGCCTGCGGCCACCAGCGGGCGCTCGTCGCGCACGACGCCGCGCCGCCGGGCGGCCTGCGCGTGTACAGCGACAGCGAGCTCGCGCGACTTTCCACCGAGTGCCGCGGACTGCTGCTGACGCTCGAGCGCGCGCAGGTGCTCACGGCGCAGCAGCGCGAGATCGTGATCGAACGCCTGCTGGCGCTCGATGGCGAGGAGCCCGACACCGAGCAGCTCAAGTGGGTAGTCCTCATGGTGCTCTCCAGCCAGCCCGGCCAGCAGCTCGCGGTCGAGCGCCTCGGCGGACTGGTCACGGAAGTGCGCATCAATGCGCCCCACTGAGCGCCGCGGGCGCGGGTTGAGTCTGGTCCGCGGCTCGTCCGCGGTTTTTCGTTTTAGGCGCGCGCGTTTCTAACGGGCATGGCAGCCAACCTCGTCATCGTCGAATCCCCGGCCAAGGCCAAGACCATCAAGAAGTACCTCGGCCGGGACTTCGAGGTGCTCGCCTCCTACGGCCACGTGCGCGATCTGGTGCCCAAGGAAGGCGCCGTCGATCCCGACAACGGCTACGCCATGAAGTACCAGGTGCTCGAGAAGAACGAGCGTCACGTGGCGGCCATCGCGCGCGCGCTGACGCGCGCTAGCGCGCTGTACCTGGCCACCGACCCGGATCGCGAGGGTGAGGCCATCGCCTGGCACCTGCGCGAGATCCTGCGCTCGCGCGGCGAGCTCGACGGCAAGGACGTGCACCGCGTGGTGTTCTACGAGATCACGCGCAACGCCATCCGCGCGGCGGTGGACAAGCCGCGTGAGCTGTCGCTCGACCTGGTGAACGCGCAGCAGGCGCGTCGCGCACTCGACTACCTGGTGGGCTTCAATCTCTCACCGCTGCTGTGGAAGAAAGTGCGCCGCGGGCTGTCGGCGGGACGCGTGCAGAGTCCGGCGCTGCGCATGATCTGCGAGCGCGAGGAGGAGATCGCCGCCTTCGTGGCGCGCGAGTACTGGACCATCGAGGGCGAAGGCACGCACAGCAGCCAGGCCTTCCCGCTGAAGCTGCTCGAGTACCGCGGCGAGAAGGTCGAGCAGTTCAGCTTCACGACCGAGGCGCAGGCGCGCGAGGTCGAGCGCACGCTGCTCCTCGCCGCGGGCGCGGGCGCGGGCGCGGAGCAGCCCGGCAGGCTCAGCGTCGTCGCCATCGACCGCAAGCAGCGCCGCCGCAATCCTGCGCCGCCCTTCACCACCTCGACGCTGCAGCAGGAGGCCGCTCGCAAGCTCGGCTTCAACGCGCGCCGCACCATGCGCCTCGCGCAGCAGCTCTACGAGGGGGTCGACATCGGCGAGGGCAGCGTCGGGCTCATCACCTACATGCGCACCGACTCGGTGTCGCTCGCGGCGGAAGCGGTGAGCGAGATCCGCGAGGTCGCCGCCAGGCTCTACGGTGCACACGAGGTCGCCGAGGAGCCGCGCATCTACAAGACCAAGTCGAAGAACGCCCAGGAGGCGCACGAGGCCATCCGTCCGACCTCGGCGGCGATCACGCCGGCGGACGTCGAGAGCAAGATCGAGGACGACCTGTATCGTCTGTACGCGCTGATCTGGAAGCGCGCGGTCGCCTCGCAGATGAGCCACGCGCTGTTCGACACCGTCGCCGTCGACCTGCTCGCCGGGGCCGACGGGCGCGAGCGGCACCTGCTGCGCGCCAACGGCTCGACGCTGGTGAAGGCGGGCTTCATGGCGGTGTACCAGGAGGGCAGCGACGACGCCGCGGCGGACGAATCCGATCACGTGCTGCCGGCGATGCAGGAAGGCGACACCGTGAGCCTCACCGCGCTCGCCGCCGCGCAGCACTTCACCGAGCCGCCGCCGCGCTACAGCGAGGCTTCGCTGGTCAAGGCGCTCGAGGAGCACGGCATCGGCCGGCCCTCGACCTACGCCACCATCATCTCCACGCTCCAGGACCGCGAATACGTCGAGATGGACGCGCGGCGCTTCGTGCCGACCGACATCGGCAAGATCGTCAACCGCTTCCTCACGCATCACTTCCACCGCTACGTGGAGTACGGCTTCACCGCGGCTATGGAGGACGAGCTCGACGCGGTGTCGCGCGGCGAGGAAGAGTGGACCACGCCGCTCGAGAAGTTCTGGAAGCCCTTCATCCACCAGGTCGAGAAGATCGAGCGCACCGTCACGCGCGAGCAGGTGGCGCAGGCGCGCGAGCTCGGCAAGGACGCGGCGAGCGGCAAACCGATCACCGTGCGCATGGGCCGCTTTGGTCCGTTCGTGCAGATCGGCACCAAGGACGATGCGGAGAAACCGCGCTTCGCCGGCCTGCGTCCGGGGCAGAAGATGGATGCGATCACGCTCGCCGACGCCATGGAACTGTTCAAGGTGCCGCGCACGCTCGGCGAGACGGCCGAAGGTGAGACGATCGTCGCCAACGTCGGGCGCTTCGGCCCGTACGTGAAATACGGCAGCAAGTACGCCTCGCTGAAGGAGGACGATCCGTACACCGTGACGCTCGAGCGGGCGCGCGAGGTGATCCGCCTGAAGAAGGAGGCCGACGCCAACCGCATCATCCAGGACTTTGCCGACGCCGGCATCCAGGTGCTCAACGGCCGCTACGGGCCTTACATCACCGACAGGAAGAAGAATGCCAAGATCCCGAAGGATCGCGATCCGAAGGCGCTGACGCTCGAGGAGTGCCGCGTGCTGCTCGCCGCCGCGCCCGAGCGTGGCGGTCGCTTCGGCCGCTGGGGGCGTCGCAAGCCCGCGGCAGCTCCCGCACCCGGCGCCGACGGTGCAGGCGGCGACGGGGCACAGGGCGCCGCGCAAGCTGGCGCACAAGCGACCGCGCGGGCAGCGGGCGCACGCGGCAAGCGCGCGGCGAAGAAGAAAGCGGCTGTCGGCCGGGGCGACGCCGGGCCGCGCGTTGCGCCCGTTGCGGCGCCCAGTGCGGCGCCCAGTGCGCCGCCCGTTGCGCCCTCGGTTGCGCCGCCTGCGGCGGGGCACGCCGGCAAGGCACGCGGCCCGCACGCGAGGGCAAAGACCCCGGCGCGCGCGGGGCGCAAGACGCGGCGGGGTGTGAAGGCGGCCGCCGCCAAGAGCGCCACGGGCAAGACCGCGAAAGCGGGAGGCTCGGCAGCTGGTCGTACGCGGGGACTGAAGTAACCCCGACTGAGGCCTAGCACCCTATCGTTGCTAGCGCACGCTGACCGCCGCGTGCGGAACATCCCTTTCGGAACATCCCTTTCCGCAACAGCTGACCCCCGCGTGCGGAACATCCCTTTCCGCAACAGTTGCGCTCAGACGCAACTATTACCCGTGCACACTCCGCTCACTTTGTAAGGCCCCGCTGCTGCCGCGCGCGATACATCGCCTTCCGAAACAGTTGCGTCCAGGCGCAACTGTTGCGAAAAAATACCCCTGCACACCCGCTCACCGGCTAGCGCCCCGGCGCCGCCGCTTCACCGCCGTTGCCGTTGCCGTCGCCCTCGCTGGCGCTGGCGCCGGCAAGAAACGCGTCGATCGCCGCCACGCACTGCGGCTCATCGAGCAGCGGCGGGTGGCCGCGGTTGGCCACCGTGAGCACCCGCAGGTCCGGCTTCTCGCGCTGCATGCGCGCCAGCGTCGCCGCGCCCAGGACGTCCGAGTGCGCGCCGCGGATCGCGAGCATCGGGACCTTGGCCAGCGCGCCCCACAGCGGCCACAGGTTCGGCGCGGCGCCATCGCTGTTGCGCAGTGGCTCGCCGATCAGCGGGTCGGCATCCGCCTGCGGCACGCCCTGCGCGTCGGCGCGATAGCTCAGGCGCGCAATTCTCTCCCAGCGCTCATCACTCAGGTCCGGCCATGCGGAGCCGTACACGCCACGCACCAGCGCGACCGCCTCGGGCCAGCTGCGCACCGGCGCTGCCTTGCCGGCATAGCCGCGGATGCGCTCAAGGCCGGCGGGTTCGATTTCGGGGCCAACGTCGTTGAGGACGATGCCGGCGACGAGCCCCGGCTGCATGACCGCGAGCACCATCGCCATGAGACCGCCCATGGAGGTGCCGATCACGGTCACGCGTTGTGCACCCAGGCCGGCGAGCAACAACAGCAGGTCCCGCAGATAGATCGGTATCTGGTAGTTGTTGAAGCTCGGATCACGCGCCGAGAGCCCGCGACCGCGCACATCGGGCACGATGACGCGGCAGCGCGCAGCGAGGTGCACGGCAAGCTCCTCGAAATCACGGCCGTTGCGCATCAGGCCGTGCAGGCACACCACTGCCGGGGCGCCGGCCGCCGGGCCGGGGTACACGCGGCTGAAGAGTCGCAGGCCGTCGTGGCTATCGAACCAGTATTCCGCGGCGCTCATGCGTTCTACGATCCACAATGACGATTGCTGTGATCTTACGACCCCCAGGGCCTTCAGCATGAAGTACCGCCATGGCTGCCACGCGGGCAACTTCGCCGACGTGCACAAGCACGTAGCGTTGCTGGCGCTGCTGCGGGCGTTGCAGGGCAAGGACAAGGGATTCCTGTATCTCGACACGCACGCAGGCCGTGGCAGCTACGACCTGTCGAGCCCGACCGAAGAAGCTGCCGCGGGCATCGAGCGCTTCCTCGCATCAAGCTGCGAGGCGCCGGAGCTGCACGAGTATGCGGCGCTGCTCGGCGGGTTTCGCAGCCCCGCGGCGGATCGCCACCGCTATCCGGGCTCGCCGCTCATCGCTGCGCTCGAACTGCGCCCGCAGGACCGCGCGGTGTTCATCGAGCTGCAGGGAGCCGAGGCCCACGCCCTGGAGGAATCACTCACCGCGTTCGGTGCGGCGGGCGCCAGGATGCGCATCGAGCGCGGCGACGGCTTCGAGCGCCTGAAGGCCTTCCTGCCGCCGCCTGAACGGCGCGGCCTCACGCTGCTCGATCCCCCCTATGAGGAGACGCGGACGGACTTTGCGCGTCTGGCGGCGGCGCTCGCGGAGGTCTTGCGACGCTTCCCGAGTGGAGTGGTCGCGGCCTGGTATCCGATCAAGGACCAGCGCACCACGAACGCCTGGCTGAGCGGCAGCCTGCCGCCCCTGGCGGCCCCGCTGCTGCAAAGCGAGCTGTGGTTGTATCCACGCGACGCGCGTGTCGGATTGAACGGCTCGGGACTGTTGATCGCCAACCCGCCGTGGCGCTTCCTCGAGCGCATGCAGGTATGGCTGCCGCAGCTGCAGGCGTGCCTGACCGCCGCTCCCGGTGGCGCCGGGTCCCGCGGAGGCAGCAGCGCGCGGATGCTGTCACAATCGGCGCAATGAGTCCGACTGCCGACCGGTACGGCGTCTTCGGCCACCCTGTGGGCCACAGTCTCTCCCCGTTCATTCACGCGATGTTCGCGCGCGAGACCGGGCAGGACATGAGCTACCGCCCGTTCGACGTGCCGCCGGAGGATCTCGACGCGCGCGTGCGCGCTTTCTTCGCCGAGGGCGGCAGCGGGCTGAACATCACGCTGCCGCACAAGCTGGCGGCGGTGGAGCTCGCCGCCGAGCTGACCGAGCGCGCGGCCCACGCGGCCGCTGTCAACACCCTCGCGCTGCGCGACGGACAGGTGCTCGGCGACAACACCGACGGCATCGGCCTGGTGCGTGACCTGTGCGACAACCTCGGGGTCGTGATCACCAACCGGCGCGTCCTCGTCCTCGGTGCCGGCGGGGCGACGCGCGGGGTGCTCGCGCCGCTGCTCGGCCTGCAGCCGGCGGAGCTCATCATCGCCAACCGCACTGCGGACCGCGCCGAGGCGCTCGCCGCCGCCTTCGCCGATCTCGGCGACGCGCACGGCGTGGGCTTTGCGGACGTGGGCGATGACGCCTTCGACCTCGTCATCAACGCCACCTCCGCCAGTCTCTCGGGCGAGATGCCGCCGTTGCCGCCGCCGGCGGTCGGACCGCAGACGGTGTGCTACGACCTCGCCTACGGCAAGGACGCGACAGTGTTCGTGAAGTGGGCGCAGGGCGCCGGCTGTGCGCAGGCGCTGCAGGGACTCGGGATGCTGGTGGAGCAGGCGGCCGAGTCCTTCCACGTGTGGCGCGGGGTGCGGCCGGACACGGCGACCGTGCGCGCCGCGCTGCGCGAGCGCGCCGCGCTGCTAGGTGGCCGGGGCTGAATGACCGGCGGCGGGCGCCGCCCCGCCTTCCGCCTGGCGCGCCTGCGCGTGGTGGTCCGCAGCGAGCAGCATGTAGAAGGCCGGGACCACGAACAGCGTGAACAGCGTGCCGATCGACAGGCCGGTCGAGATCACCAGGCCCATGGCGAAGCGCCCCGCGGCGCCGGCGCCGGTGGCGATCACCAGCGGAATCACCCCGAGCACCATGGCGGCGGTCGTCATGAGGATCGGGCGCAGCCGCACCGCCGCGCCGTGCTCGATCGCCTCGCGCTTGCTCATGCCAGCGCGCTGCGACTCGTTGGCGAACTGCACGATGAGGATGCCGTGCTTGGAGACCAGCCCCATGAGCGTCACCAGGCCCACCTGGGTGAAAATGTTCAGGCTCGAGATCAGGTTGACGAAGATCAGCGCGCCGAACAGCGCCATCGGCACCGACACCAGGATCACCAGCGGGTCGCGCAGGCTGTTGAACTGTGCCGCGAGCGCCAGGAACACGATGATGACGGCGAACAGCAGCGTGGTGGCAAAGCCGCCGGATTCCTGCACGAACTGGCGTGACTGGCCCGAATAATCCAGCTGATAGCCGCTCGGGGCGACCTCGATGAGCGCATCGTGCAGGAACTTGAGCGCCTCGCCCTGCGACATGCCGCTCGCGCCGGAGATGGTCGCGGAGTTGAGCTGCTGGAAGCGGTTGATCGACTCCGGCACCACCGCGTGCTTGAGGCTGGCGAGGGTGGCGGCCGGAATGACCGTGCCGTTGGGCGCACGCACGTAGTAGTCCAGCACCTGATTGGGATTCAAGCGATCGGTCTGCAGCACCTGCGGTATGACCTTGTAGGAGCGGCCCGCGATCGAGAAGTAGTTGACGTAGCCGCCGCCGAGGGCGGCACTCAACGCGCTGCCGACGTCCTGCTGTGTGAGCCCGAGCGTCGACACCAGGTCGCGGTCGACCACCACTGTCGACTGCGGCTTGTCGATCTTCAGATCCGTGTCAACGAAGTAGAATTTGCCGCTGTCGCGCGCCTTCCTTAGCACCGCCTGGGCCACCTCGTTGAGGTTCTGAAACGGCTCGGTGGTGTTGATGACCACCTGGATGGGCGCACCCTGGGCGCCCGGCAGCGAGGGCAGCGCGAACACGAAAATCTGCCCGCCGGCGACCTTGCCCCACATCTGCTGCAGCACCTGCTGCAGCTCGTGCGCGGAGCGTTTGCGCTCCTCCCAGGGCTTGAACACCATGCCGCCGAGTCCCTGCCCCGGGGTGGTGATCTGGAACATCATCTCGTACTCGGGCAACTTTCGGCCGAGCGCGAACATCTGCTGCGCGTAGCCGAGCATCTGCTGCGAGGTCGCATCCGGGGAGGCCTTGAGCTGGTAGAAGAGAAAGCCCTGATCCTCCTCCGGGGTGAGCTCGGACTGCGAAGTCATGCCGAGCAGGATGGTGGCGCCGAACAGCATCAGGCCCATCACCACCATCACGCTCCAGGTGCTGAGCGTCGCGCGCAGCAGGCGCTGGTAAGCGTTGCGCACCGCGGTGAACTGGCGGTCGATGAACTGCACGAAGCGCCCGCTCTCCTGCTCGCTGCTGAAGAAGCGCGAGCACATCATCGGTGAGAGCGTCAGCGCGATCACCGCCGACACGGTCACAGCTCCTGCGAGCGTGAACGCGAACTCGGTGAACAGCGCGCCGGTGAGCCCCTTCTGGAAGCCGATCGGCACGTACACCGCCACCAGCACCACGGTCATCGCCAGGATCGGTCCGCCGAGCTCGCGAGCCGCGAGCAGCGCCGCCTCGAGCGGGCTCTTGCCCTCCTCCTTCATGTGGCGGTCGACGTTCTCGACCACGATGATGGCATCGTCGACCACCAACCCGATGGCCAGCACCAGCGCGAGCAGCGTCAGCAGGTTGATCGAGTAGCCGAGCGCCAGCATGACGAAGAAGGTGCCGACCAGCGACAGCGGCATGGCGATCACCGGGATGATCACCGCACGCACGCTGCCGAGGAACAGGAAGATCACCAGCGTGACGATCAGCAGCGCTTCGATCAGCGTCTTCACCACCTCGCGGATCGAGGAGGTGATGAATTTGGTGCTGTCGTAGACGATCGTGCCCACCAAGCCGCTCGGCAGCTGCGACTGGATCTCGGGCATGTGGTCGCGCACGCGCTGCGCCACTTCGAGCACGTTCGCCTCGGGCGCCGCCTTGATGCCAATGAACACGGCCAGCGTGCCGCTGAAGGCCACGTTGCTGTCGTAGTCCTCGGCGCCGAGCACGACGGTGGCGACGTCCTGCAGCCGCACGATCGCCCCGTCCTTCTGCTTGATGGCGAGCTTCTTGAATTCGTCCACCGAGTGCAGGTCGGTGGCGGCGGTGAGATCGACGCTCACCATCTGTCCCTTGGTGGTACCGACCGCTGCCAGGTAGTTGTTGGAGCTGAGCGCCTGGAAGACGTCCGTGGCGGTGACGCCGTGCGCCGCCAGCTGCGCGGGATTGAGCCAGGCGCGCAGCGCGAACTGCCGGCCGCCCAGGATCTCCGCGGTCTGCACGCCCTGCAGCGCATCGAGCTTCGGCTTCACCACGCGCGCCAGATAGTCGGTGATGCTGTTGGAGGGCAGCACGTCACTGCGGAAGCCGAGGTACATGGCGTCGAGGGATTGGCCGATCGCCACGGTCAGCACCGGCTGCTGCGCCTGCGGCGGCAGCTGGTTGCGCACCGAGGTGACCTGCGTCTGGATCTCGGTGAGCGCGCGGTTCGCGTCGTAATTGAGGCGCAGCGTCGCGGTGATGGTCGAAAGCCCCGTGACGCTGGTGGAGGACAGGTAGTCGATGCCCTGGGCCTGCGCGATCGCCTGCTCGAGCGGCTGGGTGATGAAGCCGCCGACGGTGTCGGCATCCGCGCCGAAGTAGGCAGTCGTGATCGTGACCACGGCGTTCTCGGTCTTCGGGTACTGGCGCACCTGCAGGTCGGAGAGCGCGCGCAGCCCGAGCACGAGAATCAGCGCGCTGACGACGATCGCCAGAACCGGTTTCCTGATGAATACGTCGGTGAAGCTCATGGGCGCTGCCTCAGCGCTCCTGCGGCGTGGGACTCGGGCTGTCAGCGGGTCGCACGCTGTTGTCGACGCGCAGCGGCGAGCCGGCCTTGAGCTTGATCTGGCCGCTGGTCACCACTTCGACGCCCTCGCGTACTCCGGTCAGGATCGCCACCTGGTCGCCCCGCGTCAGACCGCTCGTCACGAACTGCAGCTGCGCCACCGGGGCATCCGCGGGCAGCTGCGGTCCCTTGGCCGGCGCGGGCTTGGCGGGGCGCGAGTCCGGCCCGCTGTTGTTCTCGACGGCCGCGGTCGCCTGCTGCTTGTCGAAATCGGCCTTGGTCGTCACCACGTAGACGGTCTCGCCGTAGGGGTTGTAGACCACCGCGGTCTGCGGCAGCGTCAGGTAGCGCTGCTCCGTGCCGACATCGACGCTGACGTTGACGAACATGCCCGGGGTCAAGACGCGATCGGGGTTGGGCACCTCGGCCTCGACCTGCACGTTGCGCGTGTCGGTGTCGACCTTCGGGCTGATGGCGTTCAGCGTGCCGGGGAAGACTTTGCCGGCGAAGGCATCGAGCGTGAGGGCGACCTTCTGCCCGTTGTGCAGATCCGCCAGCACCTTCTGCGGGACGTAGAAGTCGACGTACACCGGGTCGAGCTGCTGCAGCGTCAGCACCATGTTGCCGGAGTCGAGGTACGCGCCCGGGTTGACGGTCACGATGCCGACGCGCCCGCTGAACGGCGCGCGCAGCTGCTTCTTCGATACGATCACCTGCTGCTGCGCGACCGCGGCCTCCTTCACCTTGAGGTCCGCCGCGGCCGTATCGTAATCGGCCTGGGCGATCACCTTGACGGCGAGCTGGTCCTGCGCGCGCTTGAACGTGACGCGCGCGAGATTCAGCTGCGCCTGCAGCTGCACCAGTTCCGCGACGTCCTCGCTGTCGCGCAGCTGCAGCAATACCTGGCCGGCCTTGACCTCATCGCCCGACTTCACGTTGACGGCGGTCACGAGGCCCGCCACATCCAGCGCCAGGTCCGCGCCGCGTGCCGCGCGCAGCGTGCCGACCGCGCGCAGCTGCGGCTGCCACTGCTGGTAGCTGGCCTTCGCGGTGCTCACCACCACCGGCGGCGGCGGCTTCATGCCGGCGATCATCTTCATGATCATCAGCACCTTGATGCCGGCGATGAGGCCGATCAGCCCGAGCACCGCCACGATCATGATGACCATGCGGCGGGTCGTGCTCGGTCTGTCTGCACGCGTCTGCATGCGCGGCCTCCCTCGATCCATTCATGTTGGCGGCCGTGCCCACGTTGCCGTGGACGGCTTGTTTGCGCGCTGCGGCACGCCCGTCGCAAGCGGGAGCGACGGGGCGCTATTCTGCCAAAACCCGCGCCGTGGTGACGATTACTTTGCGGAACGCCCCGCCGCGCTGGCGGGTGCGCCTGCCGCGCGGTTCTATCCCGTTTGGGTCAGCCCGGACTGCCTCTTTCGCGCCTCCATCGGCTAACGCATGGTGACGAGCTCCTCGGCGCTCGTCGGGTGGATCGCCACGGTGTCGTCGAAGTCCCGCTTGGTGGCGCCCATGCGCACCGCCACGGCAAAGCCCTGCAGCATCTCGTCGGCCCCCTGTCCCACCACGTGCAGCCCGACGATGCGCTGCTCCGCGCCCGCGGTCACCAGCTTCACTTCCGAGCGCGGTTTGCTGGTGGTGAGGGCGTTGTAGAGCGCGACGAAACTGGAGCGGAACACCTTGACGTTGTGCGCACCGTAACGCTCGCGCGCCGCACTCTCCGACAGCCCCACCGTGCCGAGCGGCGGACGGCCGAAGATCACCGTCGGGATGTTCTCGTAGTCGAGGTGCCGGTCGCTCTGCCCGCCGAACAGGCGGTCCGACAGTCGCCGTCCGGCGGCGATCGCCACCGGGGTGAGCTGCGCGCGTCCGGTGACGTCACCAATGGCGTAGACGCCCGGCGCACTGGTCGCCTGGTACAGGTCGGTGGCGATGAAGCCCTGCCCGTCGAGGCGCACCCCGGCGCGCTCGAGGGCGAGATCCTCCACCTGCGCGACGCGACCGATCGCCCACAGCACGCAGTCGAACGGCCCGAAGCGCCGGCCGTCGCGCGCCTCGAGCGTGAGTGCGCCGTCGCGGCGCGTGAGCGCGGCGAGTGCGGCGTTGGTCATGATCTGCACGCCCTCCTCGCCCAGGATCCGCAGGATCCCCTCCCCGAGCATCGGGTCGAAGGCGCGCAGCGCCGTCGCGCCGCGCAGCACCAACGTGGTGTGCGCGCCGAGGCCCGCGAGGATACCGGCCAGCTCGACGCCGATGTAGCTGCTGCCGACGACCGCGACGCGCCCGGGCCGCGCATCGAGCGTGAAGAATCCGTCGGAGGTGATCCCGAGCTCGGCGCCGGGAATCGGCGGCACGAGCGGCCGCCCGCCGCTCGCTACCACGATGTGCGCGGCGGCGAGCGTGCGCCCGCCGGCGCTCACGTTGTGCGCATCGAGGAAGGCGGCGCGCGCGCGGATCAGCTCGACGTTGCGCTTGGCGAGATTGGCCGCGTAGATGCCGTTGAGCCGCTCGATGTACGCGTCGCGCCGGGCGCGCAGCAGCGGCCAGTCGAGCCCGCGCTCCTCGACGCCGAAGCCGTAGTCGCGGGCATCGTGCAGCGCGCTGCCGAGCTCGGCGGCGTTCCACATGATCTTCTTCGGCACGCAGCCGCGGTTGACGCAGGTGCCCCCGAGCGCGTCGGGCTCCACCAGCACCACGCGCGCGCCGTATTCGGCGGCGCGCTGCGCCGCGGCCAGCCCGCCGCTGCCGCCGCCGATCACCACCAGATCGAAGCCTTCAGCCATGACACCCCCGCAAGCACCTGCCAGCGCATGTTAGCGAAAGAAGGCGCGCCAGGGGCCGCGCGGCGGGGCGCGGGGCCGCGCGGCGCGGGGCCGCCGGCTACAATGCCCGCATGGACAACCCGTTACTCGCTGAGCAGGACCTGCCGGCCTTCAGGCAGATCCTTCCCGAGCACGTCGAGCCGGCGGTGCGCGAACTGCTGGCCGCGAACCGCGCGCGCATCGGCGAGCTCGCGCAGCTGCCGCAACCGACCTTCGCCACGCTGGTCGAGCCGCTCGAAGAGCTGCACCACCGCACCTCGCGCACCTGGTCGCCGGTGAGCCATCTGAACGCGGTGCTGAACTCGGCGACGCTGCGCGAGAGCTACAACGCCTGCCTGCCGCTGCTGTCGGCCTACCAGACCGACCTGGCGCAGAGCGAGCCACTCTACCGCGCCTACCGCGCCATCGCCGCGCAGCAGGGGGCGGCGCTCGCCCCGGTGCAGCGCCAGCTCCTCGAGCACACGGTACGCGACTTTCGCCTAGCCGGCGTCGGGCTGCCCGACGAGCGCAAGGAGCGCTTCAAGTCGGCGATGCTCGAGCTCGCCAAACTGCAGGCGAAGTTCGAGGAGAACGTGCTCGACGCCACCAATCACTGGACGCGGCACGTGCAGGACGCCGACGAGCTGCGCGGCCTCAACGAGACGCTCATCGAGCAGGCGCGCCGCCGTGCGCAGGAACGCGACGCCGCGGGCTGGATCCTGAGTCTCGATCAGCCGACCTACGTCGCGGTGGTGACCGATGCCGAGTCGCCGGACCTGCGGCGCGCGTTCTACGAGGCCTGGAGCACGCGCGCCTCCGACCAGGGTCCGTGCGCCGGGCGCTGGGACAACTCCCCGGTGATGGAGCAGATCCTGGCGCGGCGGCATGAGGCGGCGCGGCTGCTCGATTTCGACAGCTACGCGCACTTCGCCCTGGCGCGGCGCATGGCGCACTCGGTCGAGGAGGTGCTCGACTTTCTCAGCGAGCTCGCCGCGAGCGCGCGCGGCGCGGCGCAGGCGGAGTTTGCCGAGCTCGAGGAGTTCGCCGGCCGGCGCCTCGCGGCCTGGGACGTGAGCTTCTACGCGGAAGCGCTGCAGCGCGAGCGTTTCAGCGTCTCGCAGGAAGAGCTGCGGCCGTACTTTCCGCTCCCCAAGGTGCTCGCCGGACTGTTCGAGGTCGCCGAGCAGCTGTTCGACATCCGCATCACCGAGCGCAGCGACGTGCCGCTGTGGCATGCGGACGTGCGTTTCTTCGATATCGCCGCGGCGGGCGGCGAGGCGCTCGGCAGCTTTTATCTCGATGCCTACGCGCGCCCCAACAAGCGCAGCGGCGCCTGGATGGACGAGTGCGTCGGCAGGAAGCGCCTGTCCTCGGGAGCGGCGCTGCCGGTCGCCTACCTGGTGTGCAACTTCCTGCCGCCGGGTGCGCAGCGCCCGGCGCTGCTGACGCACGACGACGTGGTGACGCTGTTCCACGAGTTCGGCCACGGGTTGCACCACCTGCTGACGCGCGTCGATTACCCGAGCATCGCCGGCATCAACGGCGTCGCCTGGGACGCGGTCGAGCTGCCGAGCCAGTTCTTCGAGAACTACGCCTGGGACGGCGCGGTGCTGCAGCGTATCTCCGGGCACTTCGAGAGCGGCGCGCCGCTACCCACCGACCAGCAGGCGCGGCTGCGCGCCACCCGCAGCTTCCAGGCGGGGCTTTCCATGGTGCGGCAGCTCGAGTTCGCGCTGTTCGATTTCCGCCTGCACAGCGAGTATTCACCCGAGCGTGGCGCGCGCGTCGCCGAGATCCTCGGCGAGGTGCGCAGCAGCGTGGCGGTGGTGCCGGTGCCGCAGTGGAATCGCTTCGCACACAGCTTCGGGCACATTTTCGCCGGCGGTTACGCCGCCGGTTACTACAGCTACAAGTGGGCCGAGGTGCTGGCGGCGGACGCGTTCGCCGCCTTCGAGGAAAGCGGCGTGTTCGACCGCGCTACGGCGCAGCGCTTTCTCGACACCATCCTGAGCCGCGGCGGCAGCCGCGACGCGCTGGAAGCGTTCATCGAGTTCCGCGGGCGCCGCCCGGACGTGCGTGCGCTGCTGCGCCAGCACGGCATCGACCACGCGGGCGAGCTGGCCTCGTGAGCCGCCGCGGCCGGACGCCGTCGCTCGCCCGGGCGCTGTCCCTCGCCGCGCTGCTGGCGCTCGCCACGGCGCACGCCGAGACGCTCTACGTGGTCGAGCAGCTCGTGGTCAACGTCAACAGCGCCCCGGATGCGAGCGGCGAGCGTATCGCCACGGTGAAGAGCGGCGAGGGCGTGGAGCTCCTCGAGCGCCAGGGCGAGCAGGTGCACGTGCGACTGGCGGGCGGGCGCGAGGGCTGGATCCGCGCCGGCTACCTGTCGGCGGCCGCGCCGTTGCGGGTCCAGCTGGCGCAGCGCGACGCGGAAGTGGCGCGCCTGCAGGAGGAGTTGAAGCGGCTCGCGGCGCAACCCGCCGTGGCCCGCAGCCCCGCCGCCGGCGCCGCCGCTCCCACAGCCGCCGCCTCCCCGGCCGCCGACTCCCCCGCTGCGCCACCTCCGGCCGCGGCCGAGGATCCGGGAAACTCCTCCGGGATGTTGTTCGGCGGCAGCACCGCCGAACACCCGGTGCGCCCGTGGCCGTGGGCGCTCGGTGGCGCGCTGCTCGGGCTCGCCATCGGTTTCGCGCTGGGCGTCGTGCTGCTCGACCGCCACATCCGCCGCAAATACGGGGGACTGCGCATTTACTGAACCACTTGAGAGTCGGCGCGGCCCCACGTACAAAGTCAAACCGCGAAGCGGGGGTCGGTGGTCCGGATCGAAAGTGTGCGCCGTGTCGCGGCGCAGCATGCTGCCAGGTGCCTACACTGATGTTTAAGCCAGAGATTTCGGCCCACGGGCGGGGAACAGGGCCGCAAGAGCGAAGCCTTAAGCGTCAACAAATGAGCAGCATCAGGCGCAGTGATTTCGACGTTACCAACAGCGTGCAGGTGAGCTCGCCGCAGGCGGTGTTCGCCGCCGTGGAAGGGCTGTGCCGTCCGACCTGGCCCGAGCTTTCCCTGGAGCCGCTCGCGCGCGCCTTCACCCACTTCGAGCGGCTGTTCGCCGGCGAGGTGCCCGGCTGGCACGGCGTCGACACTGTCTATCACGATCGCCAGCACACATTGGACATAACGCTGGCGGTCGCGCGCCTGCTGGTCGGCTACGAGCGGCAGCAGCCGCAGGACACGCGCCTCGGCGGCACGCGTGCCCTGGTCGGCCTCGTCACCGGGCTGTTTCACGACGTCGGCTACCTGCGCCGCGCCGACGACCACGACTCGCGCAACGGTGCGGAATTCACCCGCACCCACGTCGCGCGCGGCGCGCGCTTTCTCGGGGAGTACCTGCCCGAGCTCGGGCTCGCCGCGTGGGCGCCGGTCGCCAGCGAGATCGTGCACTTCACCGGCTACGAAGTGCCGTTTGCGCACATCGAGTCGCAGGTACGCGAGCCGCGCGACATCGTCATCGGCCACCTGGTCGGCACGGCCGACATGATCGCGCAGATGGCCGACCGCTGTTATCTGGAGAAGTGCCGCGACCGGCTGTACGCGGAGTTCGTGCTCGGCGGAGTGGCGCTGCCCTTCAGCGAGGGTTACCCGCAGGTCAAATACGCCTCGGGCCTCGACCTGCTGCGCCAGACGCCGGAGTTCGTGAGCGACGTGCGCGAGAAGCGCCTCGACGGCGACTTCCACGCCGCCTACCGCTGGCTGGAGATTCTCTACGGCGGACATAACCCATACCTCGACGCCATCGACCGCAACGTCGAGTACCTGCGCCAGGTGCTGCGCAGCGAGAGCTGGCAGCTGCTGCGGCGCCGGCCGCCGATTTTCGCCGCCACCGAGGACGCCATGACCACCATGCGCGGCCTGATGCTGGGGCATATAAAGAGAGTCTGGGCCGGCTATACCTAGCCTTGGCCGGCGTACGGCGGTTAATATCGATCCCCAAATGTAATAGGGGATCGACGCCAAGCGGTGAGTAGCGCGCTCACCGTCGGCGTGCGCACACGTGACCGCAGGCAGCTTCAGGATCCGATACGCGGGGGCCACGTTCCTGGTGGTGCTGCTCGCGGCCGTCGCGGTCGCAGCATTGCTGCTCGTACGTCACGCCGCCGACACCCGTGCCCTCGGTGCGCTCGCGGAGAGCGTCGCGCGCGAGCGCGTCGATCCGGAGCTGGCGGCGCGCGCCCGCAGCGTCGCCGCGCACGCCGCCGACTCGGTCGCAGGCGCGGTGCGCGCGCAGGACGGGGCCGGCGTGGTGCGCCGCCTGCAGCCCTTCATCGACGACCCCACGGTCACCGCGCTCACCCTCACTACGCGCTCCGGGCAGACGCTGTTCCGCTGGCAGCGCACCACGGAGGCGGCACCCGGTGCGCTGCGCTCGCAGGCCGAGGCGCCGGTGCGCACGCTGGTCGAGAACATTCCCGGCGCGGTGACGCCCGAGACGCTCGCCACGCTGAGCGTGGTGCTCGAGCAGGCCGCGTCGGTGCCGAGCGTCGGGCTGGCGCGGCGCCTGGATGCGGCCGGCGCCGCGAGTGACCGCCGCAGCGGCTGGCTCGCGCTGCTGCTCGGCGCGGCCGGCGCGCTCGGCGCCGCGGCGCTGGTGTGGCGCGCGCTCAATAACCTGCAGCGACCGGTCGATGCGCTCATCAGGAGCGCCGATCGCATCGGCCAGGGCGACTACACGCGGCCCTTCGAGGTGCAGCGGCGCGATGCGCTGGCCGAGCTGCAGCAGGCGCTCGAGCGCATGCGCGGACATCTGCGCCAGTCCACCGTCAACAAGAACTACCTGCACAACGTGCTGAACAGCATGACCGACGCGGTGTTCGTCACCTCGCCCGACGGGGTCATCAAGATGGCCAACTCCGCCGCCTGCAAGTTGCTCGGCTTCGGCGAGGAGGAGCTGCTCGGGCGCAGCATCCTCGCCATCCTCGAGGAGCGCGAGCGCGCCGACTTCGACCTGCTGGAGGCGGCGCAGGAGACGCGCGAGACGCTGGTACGCACGCGCGCCGGCCAGACCATCCCGGTGTCGCTCACCGGTTCGCGCATCGACAGCGACGATCCGCAGTTCCAGGGCAGCATCTTCGTCGCGCGCAACATCACCGAGCGCAAGCGCGCCGAGCGGCGCATCCGCTACCTGGCGCGCTACGACGCGCTCACCAAGATCCCCAACCGCATGCAGTTCCATCACGTACTGCAGCAGACCATCGCGCGCAGCCTGCGCAGCGGGCAGGTGGTGGCGGTGCTGTACCTGGACATGGACCGCTTCAAGGAAGTCAACGACACCTTCGGCCACGGCGCCGGCGACCGCGTGCTGGAGGTGCTCGCCGAGCGTCTGACACGCGCGCTGCCGAAGGACACCGTGGTCGGACGGCTCGCCGGGGACGAGTTCGCGCTGTTCGTCGACGGGCTGCCCTCGGACGCCGACAACCGCGGGCCGATCGCGCAGCTCGCGCGTGGGCTGCTCACCGACGTGAGCCGGCCGTTCCAGCTGAACCAGCACGAGGTGTTCCTCACCGCGAGCGTGGGCATCGCCTTCTGCCCGCGCGATGCGGAGAACGTCATCGACCTGATCCGCAACGCGGATGCGGCGATGTACTACTCCAAGCAGAACGGCGGCAACACCTTCGCCTTCTATTCCCCGGAAATGAACGCCGCGGCGGTCGAGCGGCTGATGCTCAAGAGCAAGCTGCGCCGCGCGCTCGAGCGCGACGAGCTGGAGATCAAGTACCAGCCCAAGGTCGACCTGCGCAACGGGCGCATCATCGGCGCGGAGGCGCTGCTGCGCTGGCGCCTGCCCGGGCACGGTGACATCCCGCCCTCGCATTTCATCCCGCTGGCGGAAGAGACCAACCTCATCCTCGACATCGGCGAGTGGGTGCTGAACCGCGTGTGCCTCGACTACCGCCAGATGCACAGTCAGGGGGGCGACCCGGGGCGCATCTCGCTCAACCTGTCGCTGAAACAGCTGCGCCAGGCGAGCTTCATCCTGCGCTGTCGCTCGGTGTTCCGTCGCCACCACGTGTCGCCTACCGCTTTCGAGCTGGAGATCACCGAGACGACGCTCATGGCCGATCCGCAGCGTACCGTC
>Ga0210393_10000610_pt1 | contig 32027 bp, 34 predicted proteins | sample IncBWC27OmetaG_FD_160068 | JGI IMG/M metagenome (GOLD analysis project Ga0210393, IMG submission 160068) | Forest soil microbial communities from Barre Woods Harvard Forest LTER site, Petersham, Massachusetts, United States - Inc-BW-C-27-O ...
CTCGACCGGATCGACGGAAATTCCTTCCGAGGTGAGAAGGGAGTCTGCCACTCGCGCGAGCGCTTCGCTGTAGGGCAGTGCGTTGAGGAGCGCTTCCTGCGCGCGGCGGAGTCGCGCGGCTGAAACCAGCTTGAGCGCGCGTGTGATCTGCTGGGTCGATTTGGCCGACGCGATCCGGCGCCGGATTGCCTTAAGTGATGCCATGGTGGAGCGCTATCGCGACTACGCCGCAGTGGCGGGCGCGGCCGCTTTGTTTTCGGACTGGAACGACTGCAGGTAGGTGTCGAGTCCGGCCTTGATCTTTTTCGCCAGATCGTCGGAAACCGTTTTGGTGTCCCTGATTTCTGCAAGCAAGTCCGCGTGGCGCGAGTCGAAGTTGGTGTAGAGTCCCAGCTCGAACGGGCGAACCTGCTCGATCGGGAGCTTTTCGAAGTAGCCCTCTTTCGCGGCGAACATGATCAGCACTTCTTTTTCGACCGGCAGCGGACTGTACTGATTCTGCTTGAGCATCTCGGTCAGGCGCGCGCCACGGGCGAGCAGGCGCTGCGACGACGCGTCGAGGTCCGAGCCGAATTGCGCGAAGGCCGCCATCTCGCGGTACTGCGCGAGGTCGAGCTTGAGCGAGCCCGCGACCTGCTTGATCGCCTTGATTGCGGCCGAGAAGCCAACGCGCGAAACCGACAGGCCGACGTTCACCGCGGGGCGCACGTTCGAGTTGAACAGATCCTTGTCGAGAATTATCTGGCCGTCGGTGATCGAGATGACGTTGGTCGGGATGTAGGCCGAGACGTCGCCTTCCTGCGTCTCGATTACAGGCAGCGCGGTCAACGAGCCGGCGCCCATCTCGTCGGACATCTTGGCGGCGCGCTCGAGCAGGCGTGAGTGCAGATAGAAGACGTCGCCGGGATAAGCCTCGCGGCCCGGCGGGCGGCGCAGCAGCAGCGACAGCTGGCGATAGGCCTGCGCGTGCTTGCTCAAATCGTCGTACACCAGCAGCGCATGCTTGCCGTTGTCGCGAAAATATTCGCCCATCGTGCATCCGCTGTAAGGCGCGATGTATTGCAGCGGGGCGGCTTCGGAAGCGGTCGCGGCGACGACGGTGGTAAACTCCATCGCGCCCGAGCTGGTGAGCTTCTCGACCACCTGCGCGACGGTCGAGCGCTTCTGCCCGATCGCCACGTAGAAGCAATGCATGCCCTGGCCTTTCTGATTGATGATCGTGTCGATGGCGATCGCGGTCTTGCCGGTCTGGCGATCGCCGATGATCAGCTCGCGCTGTCCGCGTCCGATGACGAGCATCGTGTCGATGGCCTTGATGCCGGTCTGCAGCGGTTCCTTAACGGGCTGGCGCCGGATGATGCCGGGCGCCTTGATCTCGATGCGGCGCGTCTCGGTCGATTTGATCGGCCCCTTGTCGTCGATGGGCTGACCGAGCGCGTTGACGACGCGGCCGAGCAGGCCTTCGCCAACGGGCACTTCGGCAATTCTGCCGGTGCGCTTGACCTCGTCGCCTTCCTGGATTGCCTGCGGGTCGCCGAAGAGCACGGCGCCGACGTTGTCTTCCTCGAGGTTCAGCACCATCCCGTACATCTGATGCGGAAATTCGAGCAGCTCGGCGAGCGCGGCGTTCTGCAGACCGTAGATGCGGGCGATACCGTCGCCGCATGAGAGGACGCGGCCGGTTTCGCGGACCGAGATGCTGCCTTCGAAACCCTTGATTTCGTTTTTGAGGATTTCGCTGATTTCGGATGGTCGAATTTCTGCCATAGGTCTGTTTGTTACTCGATCTGCATGTTACCGGCTAGCCTGCGAGCCGGCGTTTGGCCTCTGCGAGGCGAGTTGCAAGGCTGCCGTCGTAGATTTTTCCGCCCAGCTCCGCAGTCACACCGCCGAGCAGCGCGGCGTCGACTTTCACGGTTGGGATAATTTTCAATTTTGCGAGGGTCTCGAGTCCGCCGACCACGCGCGCTATCTCGGCGTCGGACGGCTGAATCGCAAAGGTCAGGGTCGCGCGCTCACGGCCCATCTTCTGATCAAGCAGCTCGCGATACGACTCGGCGATCGCGCCTGTCTCGCGGATGCGTCCGTGGCGCGCGATCACGACCGCGAACGAACGCACCGGGAAGCTGAGCTCGAGGCGTTCAGCAATCTTCGCCATCGCCTCCTGCCGCGATTGATCGGACAACTCGGGCGATGCGAGGCGATCGATAAGCTCCGGCGCCTCGACCATCGCGGCCAGCCGTTCGAGCTCGGCGCCCCACTTCTCCTCGTTGCCCTTGTCGGCCAAGTCGAGCAGGGCACGCGCGTAGCGTTTGGCGACTCGCGACCCTTTCATCGCTGGTCACCCGTGCCGAGCCTGTCCATGAAGCCGTCGAGCAGCCGGCCCTGGTCGCTCGACTGAAAATTGCGGCTGATCATTTCGCGCGCGAGCGTCGCGGCCGATTCGGCAAGCTGTGCGCGTACGCGTCGCTTGGCCGCGTCGGACAGCGCGGAACTGCTCATCTCGGTGTCGCGATGAATTCTTTCGGCCGTCGACTTCGCCATCTCGGCGACCTTGGCGACCTGGAAGGCAGTCTCCTGCTCCAGCTCGTCGCCGAGCTTCTTTAATTCTGCCCCGAGCGCGGCCATCCGCGCCGCCGCCTTATTGGCCAGATCTTCGGCCTCGGCCAGCGCGCTCGCCGCGCGCGACAGCGCGGTGCGAATCGTTGCGGCGCGATCGGCAAAGAACTTACGCGCAACAGGGCCGGCGAAACGAACCAGCACCCACACGAACAGCGCGAAGTTGATGATGAAGAACATCAGCAGCGTCCACGAGCCGTGCTCGGCGCCGGCGCCCTCGGCCGCGTCGGCGGCTTGCGGAAAAAAAGCGGCAGCGAAAATCGCCGCCGATGTAATCCACTTCTTCATCTGATGTCGAGTCGGTCGTGCCTAGTTGTTTTTGCCCGTCTCTGTCGTCGCGCTGCCGCTCAGCGGCCGGCCCAGCACGCGCTCGGCCAGCTCGCTCGCAAGGCTATGTCCCATCTGCTCGAGCTCGCGCTCCGCCGCCTTCAGCTCGTCTTCTATTTTCGCGCGCACTTGCTCGAGTGCCTCGCGTGCTTCCGCTTTCGCCGCTTCCATCATTTGCGCGGCCTCGGCTTCGGCCTTACGGCGTTCGCTCTCGCGCCGCGCGAATGCGCCCTTTCTGACTTCGGCGAGCCGCTCTTCGCGCTCCGCTTCGGCCTCGCGCGCCTGCTTGATCAGCAGCTCGGTCCGATCGTTCAAGTCCTTGAATCGGCGCTCGCGCTCTGACAGCAGGTTCAGGAACGGGCGAAAAAATAATCGGCTGAATATAAACCAGAAAACGAGGAAGGAAACAATCAGCGCGAAGAACGTCCCCCAATTCGGCGGGATATGCATATTACGGCGTCTCCCCCGCGGGGATTTTCGAAATTCTCTCCATCATCGGAAAACAGGAACGCGGACTATTCAAGCCCGAGCTGAACGGCCGTCAATCAGGCCTGCTTCTGCCCTCCGGCGGCCTGCACCACGCGCTCGGCCTGTGCCGCGCGCTCCTCCTTGGGGAATACGGTAACTTTGCGGTCTTCGCGGACGCCCTCGGGTTGCATCGAGCAATGTCCCTCGAACAGGGCGCCTTCCTGCACCGACAGAACAGGCGCCGTGATATTTCCGCTGACCTTCGCCGACGGACGAATGTCGATTCGCTGGCTCGCGACGATATCGCCGCTGACTTTGCCGGCTACCGATACTGACGCGGCGCGGATGTGAGCGGTTACCACGGCGGATTCGCCGATCGTGATGCTGTCCTTGGCGACGATTTCGCCGTCGACTTCGCCGTCGATGCGCGCGGGACCCTCGAATGAAATCTTGCCGGAGATTTTCGATCCTCGATCAAGGTAGGCACGCGCCTCGGCGGGAGCCGGTCCATTGGCTCGTGGCGCCGTCGCAGCCGGCGAGGAGGAAGTCGATGGTGCAGGCGCAGACGATATAGGAGAAGGTGACGGGGTAGTCGCGGATTGAATCTTCGGATTTTTTTCGGGCTCTTTATTAAACAAGGCCATCGCAAAACACTCCTGGGCGCAATCGGTAAATCCCCCGCGCCACTGTACAAGGACTGAGCTTAGGCTTGGCTATTAACGTATGCAAACATGGGTGTCAAATTTATCCGGCGTCCAGCGCCGGGGCGGCGCACAGCCGATTTCACTTCGACGGTTGCCTCAAGCGGCCGATCGTCTAATTCTGGGTGAATATTTGTCATTCAAAGGAGCACCACCAATGGCCTCGAGCACCATTCCTGAGAAGTTTCTCGACCTCCTGACCACCAAGAAACCGCTGGCGAATATCGCGACCGTCATGCCCGACGGCTCGCCGCAAGTGACCCCGGTCTGGTTCGACTACACCAACGGAAAGATTCGCATCAACACGGCGCGCGGGCGGGTCAAGGCTAAGAATATCAAGGTCGGTTCGAAGGTCGCGCTGGCGATAGTGGATCCCGACAACGCCTATCGCTACATCGGAATTCGCGGTCCGGTCATTAGCGAGGATGAGAAGGACGCCGACGCGCACATCGACAGCCTCGCGAAGAAGTACCTGAATCAGGACAAGTATCCGTTCCGCACTGCCAATGAGAAGCGCGTGACGTACGTGATCGAGCCGGCATCCGTACACGTCATGGGCTGAGGCAGTCTCCGGTCGAATAAGTCGCGGATCGAGCTGCGGTCCCGCTTGACTAGTTATATCGTACGATATACTGTTCATCATGTTAGACGGTGTTGCGTCAGGTCCACCGGACGCGCTGTCGGAATTCAGGAATTACCTACGGAGGGTCAATAAATGATGGTTTGCGGAACTCGACGCTTTCAAAGACGCGGTCACTGGGGCGAATTCGGCATGATGGGGATGCGCGCCCGATTCTTCGGCCCGGGCGAAGTGAGGCTCGCGCTGCTGTCGCTAATCGCCGACAGCCCCAAGCATGGCTACGAGCTGATGCGTCAGCTCGAAGAGCGCTCGGGCGGAATATACAGCGCCAGCGCCGGCACGGTTTATCCGACCTTGCAGCAACTCGAAGACGAGGGGCTGATTTCGTCGGACTCGAAAGAAGGTAAGCGCGTCTACGCGATCACCGACGCCGGTGCCGCCGAACTCAAGCGCGAGGACGAGACGGTGCGGCGCATCTGGTGGCGGGCGCGTCGCTGGGCCGGATGGCGTCACGCGAACGATCCGGACGCGGCGGAGATTCGTGGGCCTGCCGAGCGCCTGGTCAAGGCCGCATTTAGAGCGGTCGCGGGAGAGACGGCCTCGCAGGAGCGAATCGACAAGGTGCGTGAAATCCTCGAGCGCGCGATGCGCGACCTCGACGGCATGCGCGATAAGCCGTAGAGCAATTCATCGAAATGTGGAACCCGCCGTGGGTTCCACACCTCCTTGGGCAGGGGTGACCCCTGCACCCAGTGTAAAGATCGTTCCGTTAGAATTTGCCGACCAGAGGCGGCGGAGTCTCGATTGTCTCGCCGCAGGTCGAGCCGCAATCGGGGCATACGTAAAGATATTTGTCGCCTTGCGGCAGCACGAGCAGCAGGCGCTTGCGGACCTTGACGGCGCGCTTGCATTTCGGACACGCCAGCAAAGTGGCTTCCATCCGTTCGAACGATGGCCTTCGCTGCTGTGGCATCGGCCTGACTAACGAGTTTCTCCGGAAGAGAACTCGGAAATTACCTCAATCGTCCCCACTATGTTCTCGTTGAATTCCTCGAGGTCGCCCGCCGGAATCCAATACTCGAGGTGCTGCGCGCTACCAGCGGTCTGTACCTGATAGCGATCCAGAAAAGATCGCAAAACTGCAAAGCGTGTCACATAGCCAGCGCCCGAGGCCTTCACGTTCCAGTCGCGCGCGATCTTGGTTGCGTAGGCCTCGCTGATCACCGGATAAAATATTGGTTGCTGAGGCAAACGCGGCGGGAAGCGACGAAAACCGCTTTCTCGAATCAGTGCGAGTTCCTCGGGACCAGCCGGACGGTAAAGGATCGCTGTGTCATCTCGAGTCATAGGACAAACTGCCCTCAGGGAATTTAAGTCTCGGGATGATTTCCGACAAGGCTCGGGGTCAAGCTGCGTTGTATCGACGGCGCGCCGTGGCCTAAGATTCTTCCTCGTCTTATGAATGATCGTGCGCCAAATTCGCCGCATCCGCGGGTCTATCTCGAGACCTACGGCTGTCAGATGAATGTCGCCGATTCGCAAACGGTGAGCGCAGTCCTGCGTGGCGCCGGTTACGTCACGGCCGACGGCGTCGACGATGCGGATGTCGTGCTGCTCAATACTTGCGCGATTCGCGAGCACGCCGAAGAGAAGGTGCTGCACCGGTTGCGAGAGCTCGCTCGCCTGAAGAATTCGCGGCCGGAGGTCAAGCTCGGGCTGCTCGGATGCATGGCGCAGCATAATCGCGTGGCGATTATGGAGAAGGCGGCGTTCCTCGACGTCGTCGCGGGGCCGGACAGTTACCGCCGGCTGCCGGAGATGATCGGCAGCGCGGGCTTCGACGCTGCCATCGATGTTCGGCTCGATCGCGCGGAGACGTATGCCGATATCACCCCCGACTACGGCGGCGGCGTGCGCGCCTACGTGACTGCGATGCGCGGATGCGACAAGTTTTGTGCGTTCTGCGTCGTGCCGTACGTGCGCGGGCGCGAGCGCTCGATTCCGCCGCCCGACCTGATGCGCGAGATTGGCGAGCTGGCCGCGCGCGGCGTCAAAGAGATCGTGCTGCTCGGACAAACCGTCAACGCATATCGATTCGGAGAGACCGACTTCGGCGCGCTGCTCAGGATGATTACGTCGATCGACGGGATCGAGCGGATTCGCTTCACCTCGCCGCATCCGAGCGACATGAGCGAGTCGATTATCGAGGCGATGGCGACAGAGCCAAAGGTCCAGCCGCATATGCATCTGCCGCTCCAGTCGGGCTCCGACAGAATCCTGAGCGCGATGGAACGCGGCTACACGGTTGCGGAATATCTCGAGCTGGTGGGCCGAGTGCGCGCGGCGATTCCCCAAGTCGCGATTTCGACCGACATCATCGTGGGCTTTCACGGCGAAGAGGAGTCCGACTTCGCGGCCACGACCGCCATCATGCGCGAGGTCGGGTACGATGCCGCGTTCATGTTCAAATATTCGGTGCGTGAGCATACGCGCGCGTTCAGGCTCGGCGATTCGGTAAGCGAGGAAGACAAGGGGCACAGGCTGATCGAACTGATCGCAATCCAGGAAGAGTCGTCGCTGGCGCGCAATCGCGCGATAGTCGGCCTCGAATTCCCGGTGCTGGTCGAAGGCCCGGCGCGCCGCGGCGGCGGGATGCTCGCGGGCAAGACGCCGCAATTCAAGACGGCAATCTTCGCCGGGGTGGAAGGAATTGGCGCCGGCGACACCGTCAAGGTGCGCGTCGATTCCGCCACCGGCCATTCGCTGATGTGCTCGCTAGCATGAAGCACTCGACGCAGGTTCAGATCATTCACCAGATCTTCGAGGCGATCGATCGTGGCACGCCGCCGATGGCCGCGCACTACACGCGCAACGACACGGCCGCGTACACGTCGTCGGAGCGGGCGGCGCGGGAGCGCGAGGTGCTTTTTCGGAATCATCCGATCGTCGCGGGATTCAGCTCGCAGATTCCCAATCCCGGCGATTACCTGATCGAAGATCTTGCGCCCGTGCCTCTTCTCGTCGCGCGCAACGCCGCTGGCGAGCTGCGGGCCTTCGTCAATATCTGCCGGCATCGCGGCGCGAAGCTGGCGGCGGGATGCGGCACCGATGCGAAGCGATTTTCGTGCCCCTATCACGCCTGGAGCTACGACCTTGACGGGCGCCTGGTCGCGATTCCCGACGATTACGGATTCGAAGGACTCGATCGCGCTGCGAGTGGCCTGGTCGCGCTGCCGGTCGCTGAGAAGTACGGCCTCATCTTCGTGACGCCGACGCCGCGCGATGCGCCGGACGATACGATAGACGTCGACGCGATGCTCGCTGGCCTCGGCGAAGACATCGAGTCGTACGGCATCGGCGCGTTTGCGCATCAGGAGACTCGCGTCGTGCGGCGCCGCATGAACTGGAAGTTGGTCAGCGACACGTTCTGGGAGGCGTACCACATCAAGGTGCTGCACGCGCAAAACGTGGCGCCGCTGTTCGTGAAGAACCTGGCGATGTTCGACGCGTTCGGCCGCAACACGCGCTATATCGGCGTGCGCAAATCGATCGAAAAGCTGCGCGACCTGCCGCAAGAAAAGTGGGACCTGATTCCGCACACGACCATCCTGATGAACCTGTTTCCCAACACGATCCTCGTCATGCAATCCGACCACGCCGAGATCTACCGAATCTTTCCGGCCGGTGCGCATGTGGGCGAGAGCGTCACGACCATCAGCATCCTGGCGCCCGCGCCCTCGCCGAAATGGTCGCGCACGATGGATCTGCTGCTCGGCGTGGTCGACCAGGATTTCACGCTGGGCGAGGGAATCCAGCATGGCTTCGAATCCGGCGCGATCAGAAAAGTGATGTACGGGCGATATGAAAACGCGCTCGAGCATTTCCATCGCTCGATTCGCGAAGCGATCGGCGAAGCGTGAGCACGACGAAGGACCCATCCGTCGTCGATGCCCTCCACATCAACCCGACTTGGGACGGATCCAGGTGCTGCGAGTAGTCGCCAAAACGGCGATTGCTGTGATTTCTATCCTGGCGCTCTTTTCTTGCATCCTATTGTTTCATCCAAAACCTCCTGAAGGATTCTCGTATGAATTCTTCTGGATGCCGGCGGAGCAACGAGATGCCGAATTCCTCAAGCAAGATTTTGATACTCAATACAAGCTCTATATCTATGGAAGCCAGCAGATAGAGCCGCCAGTGATCGACCTCGCGTACACGATGGCCAAGCAAGGAGCCAAGATCGTGGAACCCTTGCGAGCGAAGTTGGAGGCTACCCACGACGACTTGACGATCACGGACATACTGTACGTATTCACGGCTATGAGCGCGCTGGAAAGCTACGACGTCGCTGGCAACAAACCGCTTATGCAGGAACTGCTCGAGAAGAGCGAGGCGATAAAGGATCCCGCCTCGGCGATCGTCGCTCAAGACGACATTCACGACATCACCTTTAAGTGCAAATGCGAGCTTCGGAAGTAGTCGATTCAATTGCCAATTCTGAAGACGGGCACTTCGAATTCCGCGCTATATTCCGCCGCTCTCGCGCTTAGCCGCCACACGATTCTGCTCTGCGGATTTGAGTCGTCGGTGGGGCGGGAGTCGGGAGGTATCATGAAGGCGACTGGAATCGAGCCGGCCGAATCGCTCATCGAGGTTTGATCGGAGCGCCACAAAGTCCGGTCCCAGACCGTTAGATTGTGCCAAGTGCCGCGCGCTGTGCGGTTGATGCACTCGAGTTCGAGCGCGACCTGCTGTCCGGCGGGGAGTGGATGGTCGATGTGAATCGAGCCTATGAGCGAGCCGCCGATCTGGCCCGGCATGGAACCAAGCGTAAAGCGGGATTCGCCGTACTCGCGGAGGCGGCGTCGCAGGCGCATCGCCCACGCCAGCATTGCGATGCCGATGAGCGGAAAGATCAAAGACGGCAGGGCGGAGTAGTCGGCGTCGCGGAGTGCACGGTGCGGCGCGATGAACACGATAGGAAGCGTGACGACGCACCATGCGATCGCGAGGATCGTCAGCCGATCTGCGTCGGCGCGGACGGAAGTGCGGACTTCGCCGGCGGCCCAGTCCTCGCGCCACATCCAGGGCGCGTCGGGATTGGCCGCGCGCAATCGCTCGGAAGGACCGACGGCGCGTGCGTGCGATCGAACCCATCGGGCCGCGCCGACGCCGGCGCCGCCGCATGCCAGTGCGATCGACGCTGCCAGGGCGGCTTGATCCCAGTGGCCTTCGCGCGCGCGCGTGATTGCGACCATCGCGGCCAGCAGCGTGGCGATATATAGCGGAGTGCCGAGAAATTTTACGATGCTGAGGACGAACCGCGCGGGATTCGTTTTCACTGTTTCAGAGTTTAATGCACGGCGCGGACGTTATGCTCCGGCTCTGAGCGCGGCGACACGATCGAAGAAATCGGGGAAAGTTTTCGCGACGCATCCGGGATCTTTGATCTTTACGCCGGCGAGTTTAAGCCCGGTCACCGCGAAGCTCATCGCGATTCGATGATCGTCGTAGGTCTCGATGGTCGCGGGACGCATCGCGGACGGCGCAATCTCAAGGCCATCTTCGTTCTCGACCACGGTCGCGTCGAGCCGCCGCAGTTCAGTCGCGAGCGCGCGGATGCGATCGCTCTCGTGATGGCGGATGAACGCGACGTTGCGGATTTTGGTCGGCGACGACGCGAACGGCGCAATAGCGGCGAGGGTCGCCACCATATCGGGCATCGAATTCATCGCGACCTCAACGCCGGTGAGGCGCCCGGTGCCTGTGACCTCGACGTGGTCGGGATGCCAGGTGACGCGCGCGCCCATTTGCTGAAGCACGCCGAGAAACGCGATGTCGCCTTGCACCGAATTCGAGGTGAGGCCTTCTATTCGCACGGTGCCGCCGATGAGTGCGGCGGCCGCCGCGAAATAACCGGCGCTCGACGCGTCCGGCTCAACGACGAAGCGCTGCCCGCGATACCATTGTCCGCCGCGCACCACGATCGTGTCGCCTTCGACGGAGCTGTGCGCGCCCCACGCCTCCATCAGACGCAGCGTCATGTCGATGAAGGGGCGGGCGGTGTCGCCGATCACGCGGAGCTTGAGGCCGACCTTCCAGATGGGCGCGGGCATCAGCATCGCGGAGACGAATTGCGACGAGACGCGCGCGTCGATCGAGGTTTCGCCGCCTTCGAAGCGCGCGCGCGACGCGTCGACGATCACCGGCGGGCAGTTGTTGTTGCGCTCGCTGTACACACTCGCGCCGAGGCGCTGCATCGCGTCGAGCTGCGGACCGATCGGACGCTGGCGCATCCGCTGATTACCGTCGACGCGGAAGCGCCCCTCGCCGAGAGTGACCATCGCGCACAGAAATCGCATGACGGTGCCGGCGCCACCGACGAAGATCTCGCCGCCATGCGCCGGGATCATTCCACCGCGGCCGCTGATAGTGATGCGGCGGGCGGGCGCGTCGGTCTCGACGGTGAAGCCCATGGCACGCAACGCGTCGCTCATGTAGCGCGTGTCGTCGCTGAGCAGGACCGCTTCGAGGACCGAGCGACCCTGCGCGAGCGCAGCCAGCACCATCGCGCGGTTGGTGATGCTCTTGGAGCCGGGGAGCACGACGCGCGCGTCGAGGGGGGCGGTCAGGGGAGTTATTTCGATTTCATCCACGGGTTTTCAGGTACATTTCGGACTTTAGCATGTTGGCGTTATATGGTGCAGGCGCGTGCCACACTTCAGAGGCAGAATCTGGAATCGCGCATGGCTGCAATTGGACCCTCACCTTCATCCTCGGCCTAACGGGGCGAGGAGACAGAAACAGGAGAGGAGAAAGATGGGGTTGTTGCCTCGTACTTGACGCTACGATTAGAGTATCTGACGTTACTGGCAGTAGGGCTCAGGGGAGGTCGCACTTTATGAGACTCGTCAAGCTGATTGGACCGGCTATGCTGACTGCGGCAGTCGCGATGTTCGCGACGCATGCGAATGCGCAGACGATGGGCGAGTACGCGACGACGACGGCGGCAACCTCAAGTGGCGCCAGCTCGATGGGCACCAGCATCGGATCCGCGGTCGGCAACGTCTCCGACGACGCCGGAGGATCCGGCACCTGGGGCGCGAGTTCGGTGGGTGAGAGCTTCGAAGAGAGAGCCGGGGGCGCGTCGGGCCTGAGCGCGGGTGGGAGTTTCGACTCGCGAGCTGGCTCGATGTCTGGCGGATCGGACGGTGCTTCGCGCTGGCCTTGTCCCGCGATGAGCCAGAGCAGCTCGACTGATAGATTCGGCGATTCGTCTGGTGGTTCAGGTGGTTCAGGCGGTTCAGATAGTTCCGACTCCCGATTCGGGACCACAGATCGATTCACCGAACGGACCGACCTGGGGGGCTCGCAGGACCGGTTTCCGGGAACCGGGTTCAGCGACAACAGCGGGGGCATGGATACCAACTACGATCGCGCAGGGTTGGACAGCAGCGGCAGCACCTCGGGACTCGAAAGCACCGCCAGCGCGATCAGCGGCAACAACTGATCGGCATTGCGAATCGGCTAGACTCGCGTGGCAAGGTTGAGGCGCGCGCGCTCCTTGCTCGCGGCGGGCCAGACGTCGTCGATTTTGTAGGCTGCCTCGAACGCGAGCGCATCTTCAGGCAATTTCACCCACGGCAGCTTGCTCCGTGTGAACAGATGAACGTCGGGCTTGACGGCGGCAGGATTGTCGAGCGTCCCGGCGCGGACGAACAGCGCATCGCCGCCGGGTGCGACTGCGTAGCGGCTCCATACGTAGGTGCCGCAGTTGGCGCAGAAGAACGCCTCGTGATCCTTGCCGGTGCCGCCCTTCAACGTGATTGATTTGGGCGTCGCGCCGGTCGCTTTCACGAATTTTTTCTCGATCCAGATGTTGATCACGAAGGCGCTGCCGGTGACGCGCTGGCAATCGCGGCAATGGCAGGCATGAACGATTAGCGGAGTGTCAGTCAGCTCGTAGCGGATAGCACCGCATGAACATCCACCTTCGAGACTCATAAAAGGCTCCTGGTCGCGCCGGGGACTGCCTTGGCCTCGCCAGCATCAAGGCAGTCCCCGGGTTGGCTATTGTTCCTTGTGGCAGACGGCCTCGATGTTGTTGCCGTCGGGATCCTTTACGAATCCGCCGTAGTAGTTCGCCGAATACTGGGGCCGCAGGCCGGGCTTGCCGTTGTCCTTGCCGCCGGCGGGAAGCGCCGCAGTATAGAAATCCTTTACCGCGTCGCGGGTCTTGGCGACGAATGCGACATGCACCGGTCCGTTGGGCGCGCCTTCAGCCAGCCACAAGGCCGGTGCGCCTTTGGGGCCGAAGCCCACCATTCCGTCGCCCTCGTACTCGACCTGGAATCCGAGAGGAGCCAGGGCGGCCGTGTAGAAGCGCTTGCTGGCCTTGAGGTCCTTCACCTTGAGCATGATGTGATCGAACATAACTCTCTCCTTCTGGTTGATTTTCGTTCACCGTTCATCGAACTTTTGTTGCTTGAATCCTTACTGCCGATCGCGCCCCGCGGGAATATCCGCGAGCATCGCGCGCGCCATCGCATCGGCGGCCGCGGGCGTGACGCCCTGGGACTCGACATAGAAGCGCGCGCTATTGTTCCTTGTGGCAGACGGCCTCGACGTTGTTGCCGTCGGGATCCTTTACGAATCCGCCGTAGTAGTTCGCGTGATACTCGGGCCGCAGGCCGGGCTTGCCGTTGTCCTTGCCGCCAGCGGGCAGCGCGGCCGTATAGAAGTCCTTCACCGCGTCGCGAGTCTTGGCGACGAACGCGACATGCACCGGTCCATTGGGCGCGCCCTCGGCCAGCGCCAAGGCCGGTGCGCCTTTGGGGCCGAAGGCGACGATTCCTTTGCCCTCGTACTCGACCTGGAATCCGAGAGGAGCCAGCGCGGCCGTGTAGAAGCGCTTGCTGGCCTTGAGGTCCTTCACCTTGAGCATGATGTGATCAAACACAACTCTCTCCTTCTGGTTGATTTTCGTTCCTCGAACTTTTCTTGGTTGAATTCTTACTGCCGATCGCGCCACGCGGGCATATCCGCGAGCATCGCGCGCGCCATCGCATCCGCCGCCGCGGGCGTGACGCCCTGGGACTCGACATAGAAGCGCGCGTTGGTCGCCAGCACCTGGTCAAAGGGCAACAGCTCGCCGCGCGCATCGGTGCAATGGCGGCAGTACGGGCGCGTCACGTCGCCCAGCGCGAAGTCTTCGGGCCGCTCCATCGGCATTCCGCACGAACCACAAGCGGGACATTTTTCAGCCATCGTCTTAACTCCTTTCAGGGTTTTACTAACGTCATAAAGTGATTGATCAGGGCCTCCCGCTGCTCGGCGATCACCGAAGCCCCGGTGGCGAACACGTCGCGATTGACGAGGTAGTGATGAACGAGGCCGATCCAGGTGTTGAACAGCAGCGGCCGCTCGATCTTGCGCGCGCGGCCGGCCTTCCGTTCGCGCTCGAGCGCGCTGAACAACTCGTAGGACACGGCGGCATGCAGCAGCATCAGGGTGCTGCGGACTTTCGCGGGCAGCAAGGGAGCTTCGGTCACGAGCCGCGCGTAGAAGGGCTCGAACTCTTCGAGCACGCGCAGATGCGCCTGCAGCACGGCGCGCAAGCCAAGGTCACGCTCGAAGGCGCGGCGGAACTCGGCCGACAGCCGGCGGCCGAACTCGTCGATCACGGCGATCACGAGGTCGTCGCGGCGGGGAAAATGCAGGAAGACGGTGCCGTGCGACATGCGAATGGATTTGGCGACGTCGGCAGTGGTCGTATTGACGATGCCCTTGCGCGCGAAGAGCACCATGGCCGCATTGACCAACCGGTCCCGCGTGACCACCTTCTGTTCGCGACGTGTCGTTGTCGCCGTCTGTATGACCTGCTTCATCTGAACTGAGCATCTACTCACTGAGTATATACTCAGTACACGGGATCGGTGTCAAGCGGAGCAGCTAAGACCGCGAACTATCGAGACTGATTCGATTCGGAAGGGAGCGCCGGGCGTGTCAGCGTTTGGGACGGCGGCGAGACGAAGCGAGGAACAAACGCATCGGTAAGACCTCGCGCGTCACCGGGTTTACCATCAGGCCGAGGCTCTCGAGGGTGAGAGGAGCAAGCAGAGGCGTTACCTTCGGCGGACCGAAGGCCACCTTCGAAGTGCCACGCCGGTCGGCGAGTTCGAAGAATGCTTCCCCGATGTCGTAGGCGCGGTGCGTTCCGTCGGCGAGGGTGAACTCTTCGCGACCGAGTTTCGTCAGCGCGAGTTTGCGCGCTATCGATCCCGGGACAACGCTGTATATTGCTCCCGTGTCGATCAGAAACTCGAGCTCGAGCGCGGGGCGTCGAAGCGGCTTGCGCGGATTGGAAATCTTCACCTTGTTAGCGTGATTCCCACGGGTCTATGGTGGCCCGTTAGGGACTCGAACTCCAGACCTTCGGATCGAACCACGACAGGCAATCGCGCATGACTCAGCTATATCCGGCGATCGAACCGTACGAGCACGGGATGCTCGAGGTTGGCGACGGTAATCACGTGTACTGGGAGACGTGCGGAAATCCGCAGGGGAAGGCTGCTGTCGTGCTGCATGGAGGGCCGGGGTCGGGATGCACGCCGTGGCATCGCAGGCTGTTCGATCCTTCAGCTTATCGCATCGTGTTGTTCGATCAGCGCAATTGCGGGCGGAGCATCCCGCATGCGAGCGCGCGGGATACGGATCTGGCGAGCAACAACACTGCGAATCTCATGGCTGATATCGAGCGGATTCGCGAGCACCTGGGTATCGAGCGATGGCTGGTGTTGGGCGGGTCGTGGGGGAGCACGCTGGCGCTTGCTTATGCGGAAGCGCATCCGAGCCGCGTCACCGAGATCATTTTGTTCGGCGTCACGACTGGGCGCCGCAAAGAATTCGACTGGATGTTTCGCGGCGGCATATCGATTCTGTTCCCGGAACAATGGGAGCGGCTGTGCGCTTCGGTGCCGGCGCCGCTGCGCGATGGCGATATCGTCGAGGCGTACTATCGGCTGCTGCGCGATCCCGACCCGGCGATATGCAATCAAGCGGCGTTGGCGTGGTGCACGTGGGAGTCCGCGTCGCCGGCGTGGCCGCCGCAGACCGGGCTGTCGCCGCGATTCAGGAATCCTGAGTATGCGCTGGCGTTCGCGCGGATCGTGACGCATTACGTGCGCAACTACGCATGGCTCGAGGACGGAAGCCTCCTTCGCGGGGCAGGCGCGATTGCGGAAATCCCCGGTATCATGATCAATGGGCGCTTCGATCTACAGGCGCCGATCGGCTGGGCGTACGACCTCAAGCGCGTGTGGCCGCGTTCGAAGCTGGTGATTGTTGACGATGCGGGGCACGACGCGTCGAGCGCAGGAATCACCGGAGAGCTGGTCCGCGCCACCGATCAATTTGCCTCGAAACGCGAATAACCGAGCGTTTGAGAGATGCTGCTATAAACGCCTCAAGCCACGTCAAGAAATTTCTTGACTGCGGCTGCTATGGGAGCTAATGCTGTTGATCCTGCTCCGAAGCGGGGCTTCGGCGCGCTTTGTGGGAAGGCGCCGGGCGGGAGAGCGCGTCGACGGGGACTCGCGCGCGATGGAGACGGTCGTTGGTGGGAACGAAGTTGTCGGTTGACCGAATAGCGAAGGTATTCGCGGTGTTCGCACTGGCGATGGCCTTTTCTTTTGGCGCGGCGCGCGACGCGTCGTCGGAAACCAAGTTGCCCTTCCCCCGTCCTGCTGCGATAGAGCCTAACGTAAATTTCTGGGTCGATATTTTCACCAAGTATTCGGAGAACGACTTCGTCGTCGTCGATCGCGACAACATTTCGCGCATCTACCACGTGTTTCATCTTCCAGGTGACGGTCAGCCGACTCGCACCGATATCGATTGGGCGAACGACTACCTCAAGACCAAGTATTCCGACATTCTAAATCGCCTCGCGACGCGGCCGCCGGCTGACGACGAGGAGCGTGAAATCGCCGCCATGTTCAAAGGCGAGCCGCCGAGCGCCTATCTCGCCGCCGCGCAGAACCTGCGCGTGCAGGAAGGACTGCGCGAGAAATTTCACGAGGGTCTGCTGCGCAGCAAGTACTATACGCCCTCGATGGAGCGGATTTTCCGCACCGCCGGTCTGCCGCCCGAGCTGGTGACGCTTGCGCACGTGGAATCGGGGTTCTACGGTGGTTCGCGATCGAGCGCGGGCGCCGTCGGCATCTGGCAGTTCACGCGTGACACCGGCAAGCACTATATGAAAATCACGCGCTATCACGACGATCGCCTGAATCCGGAGCGCGAGACGATGGCCGCGGCCAAGCTGCTGCGCTCGAACTACGACACGCTGGGCGATTGGCCGCTGGCGATCACCGCATACAACTACGGCACCGGCGGAGTGGCGCGCGCAGCTGGAATTTACGGCGGCGACTACTCGGAGATGGTCGAGCACTACCAGGGACCGCATTTCGGCTTCGCAGTGAAGAACTACTACGCGGAGTTCCTGGCGGCCTTGCAGGTGCATCGCGACGAAGACAAGTATTTTCCGGGCATCGAGGACGAGCCGGCGATTCACCCGGCGCCAATCAAGACCGACTTCGCTCCGCCACGTGCCCGCAAGTCGCACGCGTCACATCATCGTACTTCGTCGAATACTTCCTCGAAGAAAATTAGCTCGAAGACTCATCACTCGAAGAAGACTGTCGCGCAGAAAACCTGAACTCATTTCGGGACTCCTTCGTCGGTCCGATAGCCCGCTTCGATATTGTTCCCGTCGAGATCGATCAGAAACGCCGCGTAAGAGCCGCCGCGTCTCACCCCCGGACTGCCGTTGTTGATGGCGCCGCATTCAAGGCCCACCGAATGAAACCGGTCGACAGCATCGCGCGACGGCGCCTGAAAGGCGATATGGACCGGGCTCGTAGCGGGCGCGCTCGACGCGCTCCAGAACGAGGGCCGGCCGGCAGCGACCACAAAGAAATTACTGGAGCCTTCGCTGCCGAACACCAGCCATCCGGTGCCGTCCGGTTGCGTGTGATCTTCAAATATTCGGATGCCGATCGGCTCGAGCACTTTCCGATAGAACTCGCCGCTGGATTTGAGATCGCGGAAAACGATTCCCACGTGAGTAAACATCGTTCGCGCCTCGCACTCGCGATTGCCCGAATTTAACATCGACGGTGCGAATCGGGCCATCGCGATCCTGGCAAGCGCGCGCATGTTATCGTTTAGGTGATGCCACGCAAGGCCGCGCAATCGCCGCAGCTCGCCGTCCTCGCCGCCAGGCTCAAGCAGCGCCTCGGCAACGAGCGCCTCGCGCAGGGTGCGCTGGCGGCGGTCAAGGAGCGCGCGCCTGACGAGCAGTTGGCGCTCGCGTTTCTAACCAAGCTCGCCGAGAACTCCGCCGCCGCGCTCAAGAGCGTGCTCCGCGATCGCGCCGCGGGCGCCGACTTGATCTTTTGTCTCGGCTCATCCGAGCTGGTGGCGACGGAACTGTCTTTGGCGGGACCTGGATGGGCGGAGATTTTTCTCGTCGCGCGCTCCCAGACAATAGACGGTCTGGTCGATGCGATGCGCGCGAAACGCGATCCTATCGACGCGCCGGACCGGCAGGCGGCAGCCGCGGAGCTAGGGCGATTTATGCGCCGCATGATGGTGCAGGTCGCGATTGCCGACCTGCTCGACCGGCTCAGCGTCGGCGAGACGGCGCAGGCGATGTCGGAGCTGGCTGACGAATGCATCCGCACGGCGCTCGATCTCGCGACTCGATTTTTGGGTGAACGTGCGCGCGCGGTCGGCCGCTTCTGCATTTTGGCGATGGGCAAACTGGGCGGGCGCGAGCTGAATCTCAGTTCCGACGTCGATTTAATTTATCTACACGAGTCCTCGGGCTCGCCGGACAGTTCACAGGCGGCGGCGCGGCTGGGCGAATGGTTTACTGAAATTCTGTCGGCGCGATGTTTTCGAATCGATTTGCGCCTGCGGCCCGGCGGCCGTTCCGCGCCGCTGGTCACGCCGATTGAAGGCGCGACCGACTACTACGAAAACCTCGGCGAGCCTTGGGAGCGGGCGGCGCTGCTGCGGGCGCGGCCGGTTGCGGGCGACCGCGAAATCGGGTTTCGACTGCGCATCGAGCTGAATCACTTCGTGTTTCGCAGCTACCTCGATTTCGACACGCTACGCCAGTTGCGCGCGATGAAGCATCAAATCGAGGCCGAACTGAAAACGCCCGCGATGATCGAGCGCAACATCAAGCTCGGCCGCGGCGGAATCCGCGAGCTCGAATTCATCGTGCAGGCGCTGACGCTGATTTACGGCGGACGCGATCCGCGGCTGCGGATCGAGCAGACGGTGGCGGCGCTCGAGAAGCTCGATTCGCTCGGCTACCTGCCGTCGAAGCGCGCCCGCGAGCTTGCCGACGCGTATCTGTTTCTGCGCGACGTCGAGCACAAGTTGCAAGTCGTCGCCGGGCTACAGACCCACGTGATGCCGTCCGATGAAGACGGGATGCGCGCGCTCGCGGCGCGGATGGGCTTCGGCAAGCTGCAGGGTGCGCTGGCGAAATTCAGTGCGCAGCTGAAATCTCATCGCGCGCTGGTCGAGCTGCAATTCCGCGAGACTCTGGCCGGCGGCAATGAAGAGTCGACGCGCTGGGTGTCTGCATCGGCGGAACTCGCGTGGAACGCGGCGCTCGACCCCGATTACTCGACCCGGTATTTGCGCGAGCTCGACTTCGCGCGCGCAGAAGAAAGCGCGCGTCATCTCGAGCTGCTCGCGCGCGGACCGTCGCACGCGCCGACCAGCCCGCGGCGCCGCGAGCTGCTCGAACGGCTGGGCCCGATGCTGATGGACGAAATCAGCCGGTTGCCCGATCCCGACCTCGCGCTGATGAACCTGGCCGAGTTCATCGCGGCGGTCGGCGCGCGGACTTCGTTCCTAGCGTTGCTCGAGCAGCATCCCGCGACGCGGCGCATCCTGCTGCGCCTGTTCGCGTCGAGCGCGTACCTGTCGACCATTTTCATTCGCCATCCCGACATGCTCGACACGCTGGTGCGATCCGATCTGGCGGCGACGCGGCGCAGTCCGTCGGAATTGCGCGACGAGCTGGCGGGATTGATCGCGGCCAGTCCCGATTTCGAAAGCAAGCTCGACGCGCTCCGCGCCTTTCAGCATCAGGAATTCCTGCGCATCGCGATCGCCGACCTGGCCGGCGATCTGGAACTGTTCGACGTCGAGCGCGAGCTCACCACGCTGGCCGAAACGGTGTTGGACGAGGCGATGATCCTCGCGCGAATTCAGACCCAGGCGCGCTTCGCGATTCCCGCCACGATGCGCCTGTGCGCGATCGCGTTGGGCCGGCTCGGCGCCGGCGAGATGTCGTACAACTCCGACCTCGATCTGATCTTCGTCTATGACGATCGCGCCGAAGTCGCGGGCGGCAGCCGCGAAATCGCGTCGCGAATCACGCAGAAGCTGATAGCAATTCTCGAATCGCGCACGCGCGAGGGCTACGCCTACAAGCTGGACCTGCGCCTGCGCCCGTCGGGCAACGCGGGGCCGCTGGTCACGTCGCTGGCGGGGTTTCGCGAATATCATCGACAGAGTTCGGCGGTGTGGGAGCGCCAGGCGCTGGTGCGCGCGCGCGTGATCACGGGCGACCGCGAACTGGGGCGCGAGGTCGAAGCGGCGCGCCAGGAGTTCGTTTACGGGCGCGGATTGACGGCGGCCGAGGTCGGCGAAATAGCGGCGATGCGCCACCGGATGGAAATGGAAATCGGCGCCGAAGACAAGACGCGGCTCAATATCAAGCAGGGTCACGGCGGTTTGGTGGACGTCGAGTTTCTGGCGCAGATGATGGCGCTGTCGCACGGCCAGCTTCATCCGGAGCTGCGCGTGCGCAATACGATGGGATTGCTCGAGGCGCTCGACGGCCTGCGGCTGATGTCGGCCGCCGACGCGTCGGTGCTCGAAGACGACTATCGGTTTCTGTCGCGCCTGGAAAATCGGCTCCGCATCGAGAGTGACCAGCCGTCCTGGGCCATCCCGACTTCCGCGGCCGGCCTGCGCCCGCTCGCGCGCCGCATGGGATTCGAAGACGCTGACGGCGCAGCGCGCATGCTCGCCGAGCTGGCCGAGCGCCGCAACCGAATCCGCAAAATCTTCGGGCGATATTTCGCCGCCGCGTCAAGGGGAACTTGAGGTGCGGGTTTCTTTGTTTCGATGAGAATGAAACAAGGAGGGGATGAAATTCCGCCGCCGCAAATCTCCCGTGCGCACCGCCAAGCGTCTGGCCGCGGCCGCCTTTCCAATCCTCGAATACGATCCTTCGCCGACCGCAATCATCGAGCCGCGCCGCGTATACAAATCGATCGATATTCCGAAGCATTGCGTGCTCTGCTTCTTTCAGGACGTGATCGACGATCTGGTCCTCAACGGAGGCGCTCGCGAGATCGATCACGCCATTAGCGAAGCCGGGCGCCATCCGGTCTATGAGCTCGAGATCGACGGCAAGCGGCTGGCAGTCGTGCATCCGCGCATCGGTGCCTCGATGGCCGCCGCGATGCTCGATCGAATAATCGCGCGCGGCGCCCGCAAGTTCATCGCATGTGGCGGCGCCGGCGTGCTCGATTCGAAAATAGCGGTCGGCCATATTGTGGTGCCGAGCTCCGCGATTCGCGACGAAGGAACCTCGTACCATTACCTGCCGCCCGCGCGCGAAGTCGCGCCCAGCCCTCGCGCCCTGGCCGCGATCGAAAATACTCTGCGCAGGAACGGGATGGACTACATCGTCGCGAAGACCTGGACTACCGACGGGCTGTTCCGCGAAACTCGCGCGCGAATGCTGGCCCGCAAGCGCGAAGGATGCCTCACGGTCGAGATGGAAGCGGCGGCGTTCTTCGCGGTCGCGCAGTTCCGCCGCGTTCAATTCGGGCAGATTCTGTATGGCGGCGACGATCTAAGCGCGCGCTGGGACCATCGCAACTGGACGCGCCATCAGATTCGCGAGCGCCTCTTCACACTCGCGGCCGAGGCGTGCTTGAGCATGTAATATTACTGCGCCAGCGTGATCCCGAACGGACCGCTGTTGGCGTTTTTCGGACTTTCCGTCGAGACCAACGTACCCGCGCATATCTGGCTGCCGCAGGTGCCATTAATAGTTGCACTTCCGACGGTGCCGTCTCCGCTGTCGGCCGTGTAAACGAAGACGTTCTGCGGATCGACCACGATGCCTTTGGCGCCGTTGTAACCCGACGCCAGGGTCGGCGGCGTGTTCGCGGTCGTCTCGCTGGTGACGACGAAAGACGATATCGTGCTGGCGCCGAAGTTCGCCGTGAACAGGAACTCGATCGAGGTATTTACCGCGAGTGCGACTCCCACCGGCGCATCGCCAGTGGTGCTGTTCGCGAAGGTAAACTCGGGGGTAATCGCCCCCGTGTCGATCGCAAACGACGAAACCTCGCCGAGCACCTGGTCCGCGATAAAGAGCGCATCGCCACCGGCATCGACCGCTATCGCCGCCGGCGTGTTCGCATTCGGGTCCGAACTATGCTCCGGGGTGAAATTCTGTGTGAGCGCGCCGGTGGTCGTGTTGTAGGTCATCGGCCAGATAAGCCCGGTGACCGTATCCGAGACATATAGAACGTTGAGCGAAGGATGCAGCGTGATGCCGAAGGGAGTGTTGAATCCTCCAATCGTGCCGACCGACGTGAGCTGTCCAGTGCCCGTATTGATCGTGTAGCTCCCGACGGTGCCGTTGTGCGCGTTCGTGACCCACAACAAGGTGCCGGTAGAATTGATCGCGAGTTCATCGGGTCCCGTGCCGCTGCCGTTGCCGACCGACGCCGGCGTCAGCGCGGTCAGTGTGCCGTTGGTCGCATTGATCGAGAACTCGTAGATATTGTTGTCGGCGATGTTCGCGACATAGAGAAACTGTCCGTTAGGTGTCGCGACTACGCCGCGCGGCCCGGATTTCTTGCCGGCCACAATCTGCCCCGTATGTTTCAGTACGCCGGTCGTCGTGTTCCGCGTGAACGACGACACTTTCGCGTCATTGAAGTTGGTCACAAACGCGAGCTGGCCGCTGCCCGAGGTGGGGGTGGCCGTCGGAGAACCGTTACCGCTGATAGGATCGAGCAGTCCGGGGCTGCCGCACGAATACGTGACGAGCATAGCCACCATGATCACAAGCGCGGGAACCAGCCGAAGGGCGTTCCGAAGCGCCGTCCCCCTGGAGAGAGAAAATCCGATGCGCTGTTCAGTAGCCATTCCAGCCCTTTCCCGGCGATCCGGTCGAAAAACACAACAGTAATCTGAGTATCACAAACAGTACGACGAGCGCAGCAAAAGGTTTCCACCGAATCCTTGACAGCGCACGGCTTTCGGGCGGAGACCCAGATTGATGACTTCGCACGACACCATCTCGGCGCGCGTCAATTTCCGGCGCGCGACTGCTGCCGACGCGGCCGAAGTTGCGACGGTGTATATCGCCTCGCGGCGCGGTGCTGCGGCCTGGTTGCCGACCGTCGGCACTGACGATGAGATTCGCGGGTTCGTCGTCGACCAGATGGTGCCGGAACAGGAAACCTGGGTCGCCGAGGATGGCGGGAGAATCGTCGCGGTGATGGTGCTCGGGGTCGACATGGTCGATCAACTTTACGTCGCGCCCGGCGAGCAGCGGCGCGGCATCGGCGATGCGATGCTGGCGCATGCGAAGCATCAGCGCCCCGCGGGTCTTCGCCTGTGGGCGTTTCAGCGCAATGCGCCCGCGCGGCGTTTTTACGAGGCGCGCGGCTTCATCGCGATACAATTTACCGACGGCGCCACTAACATGGAGCGCGAAGCCGACGTGCTCTACCGATGGACGCCGTGAACAAATACCCGCCAAGGAGCTGATGCGATGCCGAAAGTCGATCTCAACAACGTTCCCAAATTTGCCCAACTGCCAATCAAGCCCGACAAACCCAAAGAATCGTCGTGGGGCGTTTTTGGCGACGACGACGAGCTCGGATGCCTGAATTTCCTGACGCCGCAGGGGGTGGTCGACGCGGCGCATCTCGTGCGCAAGGGCTCCGTCTTCCGTCTTGATACGAAAATCAATTACGCCAAGCCGCCGCTGTTCGCGCGGCGTCCCGCCAAGCACAACATCATGAGCTTCGAGAGCTTCGGCCTGCTCGGCTTCGACGACTCGCTCGACAGTTACAACACGCAGGAGGGCAGCCAGTGGGACGGCCTCGCGCACGTTGGCAGCCCGCGCTACCAGGCGTTCTACAACGGCGTGAAGGCCGGCGAGATCAAGGACGGGCCGACTGGGCGGCTGAGCATCGACAAATGGGCGAACAAGTTTGTCGGGCGCGCCGTGCTGCTCGACGCGTTTCGCTACCGCATCTCGCACAAGCGCACGATCGATCCGCTCAAGTCGGAAAAATACAGCCTCGATGATTTGAAAGAGACCGCTGTTGCGCAGAACGTCGAAATCAAGCCGGGCACGATCCTGCTGATTCGCACGGGCTGGATGCAGGCGTACCTGGCCGCGCCGCCCGAGGCCAAGACTGCAATGGCGCCGCTCGAGGGGCTCAAGGCCTGCGGCATCGAAGACAGCAGCGCGATGGTCGAATGGTTTTGGGACAATCGCGTGGCTGCCGTCGGCACGGATTGTCCCGCGGTCGAGCCGTGGCCGTGGGATTTCAAGAACGAAGGCGCGCTGCATTACCGCACGCTGTGCCTGCTCGGGCTGCCGATTGGCGAGCAGTTCAACCTCGAGGAGCTCGCGGCGGACTGCGCTGCCGACAAGCGCTACGAATGCATGCTGGTATCAGTGCCGATGAACCTGGAAGGCGGCATCGCGTCGCCGCCCAACGCGGTGGCAATCAAGTAGGCGAGGAATTCCAACGGTTGACGGCGTTGCCGGAGTCGGCCTTTAATGCCGGCATGGCTGGAATTGTTTCTTACGGTTCGTACGTTCCCTACCGACGACTCAAGCGCGCGGCGATCGCGGCCGTGCTCGGCACGCCTCCCGGCAAGGGTGAGCGCGCGATTGCGAGTTTCGACGAGGACAGCGTTTCGATGGCGGTCGAGGCTGCGCGCGACGCGCTGAAAGCCTCGCCGGGCGAGGTGCAGGCGCTCATCTTCGCAACCACGACGCCGCCGTATGCGGAAAAACTCAGCGCCGCGGTGATCGGTGCGGCCACACAGTTGCCGCTGGAAATTCGCGCAACTGACCTGACGGGCTCTGTGCGCGCCGGCATGTCGGCGATGCTGCAAGGCGCCGATGCGGTCAGCGGCGGTGCGAAGCGCACGCTGGTGGCGATTGGCGATAGCCGCCTGGCAGCGCCCGAGGGCAAGGCCGAGCAGACGACGGGCGACGGCGCGGTGGCGTTCGTGCTCGGATCGGAAAACGTGATTGCCGAGATCGAGGCGACCGCCTCCCTCACGCGCGAGTTCCTCGACAGTTGGCGCGCGCAGGGCGAGCAATTTTCGCATTCGTGGGAAGAGCGCTTCACGCTCACGCAGGCGCATTCTCCGCTGCTCGGCACCGTCATCAAGAACGTGCTGGAAAAGGCGAAAGTCGCGCCGGGCGATTTGTCGAAGGTAATCCTCGACGCACCCAACGCCCGCGCCGCGGACGAAATTGCGCGCGCACTCAAGATCGATCCGACGAAATTCTCCGACTCATTTGCCTTGACAATTGGGCAGACCGGTGCCGCCCACGCAGGCCTGATGCTCACGGCGGCGCTGCCGTCGGCGAAGCCAGGCGACAGGATCCTCGTCGCGACGGTGGCCGATGGCGCCGACGCGATTTTGTTTCGCGTCACCGCCGCCAACGCCGGCTTCAAGCCGGTGCATTCCGTAGGCCGCATGATCGAATCGAAGGGCGACGTGACCTACGCCAACTATCTCAAGTGGCGCGAGATTCTGCCGACCGAGCCGCCGCGCCGGCCCGACCCCGAGCGGCCTGCGGGACCGCCGATGATGCGATCGGAGAAGTGGAAGTTCGGCTTCATCGGATCGAAATGCACCAATTGCGGGACGCCGCAGCTTCCGCCGCAACTGGTCTGCGTGAAGTGCCACAAGCGCGGCTTCATGGAGCCGTACCAGTTCGCGGACCGCACCGCGAAAATCGCCACCTACGCAATCGATCGCCTCGCCTATTCTCTCAATCCGCCGACTGTTAACGTCGTGATAGACTTCGACGGCGGCGGCCGCTTCCTGTGCGAGATGACCGACTGCGAGCCCGAGAAGGTCGCCATTGGCGACGAAGTTGAAATGACATTTCGCCGGCTCTTTACCGCCGACGGGGTTAAGAACTATTTCTGGAAAGCGCGCCCACGGCGTTAGCCGAGGAGAAAATCGATGGCAAGCAAAGGAATCAAGGACCGCGTCGCAATCATCGGAATGGGATGCACCAAGTTCGGCGAGCATTGGGACAAGGGGGCGGAAGACCTGCTGGTCGATGCAGCGTACCAGGCCTACGAATCGGCCGGGATGCAGCCTGAGGACGTCGACGCTTACTGGCTCGGCACGATGGGCTCGGGAGTCTCGGGGCTGACGCTCAGCGAGCCGCTCAAGATTCAGTACAAGCCCGTCACCCGCGTCGAGAACATGTGCGCTACGGGTTCCGAGGCATTGCGGCAGGCCTGCTATGCGGTCGCGTCGGGCGCGTTCGACGTCGCGATGGCGATAGGCGTCGAGAAGCTCAAGGACTCGGGCTACTCCGGCCTCGTCATGGGCGGTATACCGAACGACGGCACCGAGGGCAGCATGACGGCGCCCGCGTCGTTCTCGCTGCTGGCGCCCGCCTATTTCAAGAAGTACGGACTCGATCCTGACAAGGGCAAGGACGTGCTCACGCGTATCGCGTGGAAGAATCACAAGAACGGCGCGAAGAATCCCAAGGCGCAATTCCAGAAGGAAATGTCGCTCGAGGCAATCAAGAACTCGCCCAAGATTGCCGACCCGCTCGGAATCATGGATTGCTCGGGCGTGTCGGACGGCTCAGCGGCGGCGATCGTCGTTCGCGCCGAGGACGCGCACAAGTACTGCAAGAATCCCATCTACATCAAGGCGCTCTCGTTCATCGCGGGTCCGGCCGAGGGGCCGCTGTCGCAGGACTACGATTTCACGACCTTCCGCGAAGTCGTCGCCACGGCGAAGGACGCGTACGCGCAGGCGGGCATTACGAATCCTCGCGAGCAGATCAGCATGGCCGAAGTTCACGATTGCTTCACGCCGACCGAGCTCGTGCTGTACGAGGATCTCGGCTTCAGTCCGCGCGGGACCGCATGGCAGGACGTGATGGACGGGTTCTTCGACCTCGAAGGCAAGCTGCCGGTCAATCCCGACGGCGGTCTCAAGTCGTTCGGGCATCCGATTGGCGCATCGGGGCTGCGGATGATGTACGAAATGTGGCTGCAGATGCGTGGCGAAGCGGGCCAGCGTCAGATCAAGAATCCGAAAGTCGGACTGACGCACAACCTTGGCGGAGCGCCCGGCCGATGCGTCAGCTTCGTGTCAGTAGTCGGCAGCCAGGTCGGATAGCGGTTTTATCATCTCGACTGAATAGAACGGCCGGCATTGTAACGAATGCCGGCCGTTTTCATTTCGCGCGAGCAAGATGCAGAACGTCGACGTATTACTCAGACGAATAGTCACTGGCGTCGCACTGTTACTATGCGTCCTATACATCGGCGACTACATTTCGGTGACGTACGCGAGCCACGAGCCGCTGGATAAGGTGCAGATCACCAAGTTCTACGCGGTGCCGCAAAAAGACGGTAAGACCTCGTACGAACCGGCCGAGCCGGAATCGCAGACCTGCGTCAACTCGATCTTCCCGCACTTCGGCTACAATCCATGCTGGTACGTGAAGCGTCACAAAACCCAGCAGATAAATATGTGACGCCTCTCCGGCGTTTCTTTAGGCGGCTCGCTCGCGAGGACGAACTTCCCGCTCAATCCTCTCCGCCAGTTTGTCCTTGGTGCTCTCCAGGTCGTAACGGCCCTGCAGATTGATCCAGAACTGCGCCGAGGTTCCGAAGTATCGCCCGAGTCTGAGAGCGGTGTCGGCTGTGATCCCGCGTTGTCCCGCGACGATCGCATTGACTCGATTGCCGGGCACGCGCAAGGCCAACGCGAGCTGATTCATACTGAGGCCGAGGGGCTTCAGAAATTCTTCACTCAGAATCTCCCCGGGGTGAACGGGCGGAATCTCTCTCTTCTTTCGTGCCATGGTGGTGCGCTCTTTAGTGATAATCAACGATCTCAACTTGGTTGGCGCTACTCTCGGCCCATACGAAACAGATGCGCCATTGCTGGTTGATCCGAATGCTGTATTGGCGCGCTCTGTTCCCGCGAAGCAGCTCCAAACGATTTCCCGGGACTGCTTGCAGCTCTGCTAGCGCTGTCGCGGCATCGATCAGTTTCAAGTTTTCGTATCGCTGCCCTCTCGAAGCTCTGAAAGCGCGGGACTCGCTTGCCATCGAACAACGCCTTCGTGTCCTTTGATCGAAAGGACCCGATCACTATGAGAGATATACTACGTCTAGCATACTACGTCCAGCATCAGAACTCAATTCCGCTCGCTCTCAGATCCATTGGTCTAAAGGCCAATGGACGCAGGACTATCGTTCAACTACACCGCTTAAAGTGAGCAGCGTTCGATTTTGAGATCGAGCCGATCAAGGAGACTTTGAATGAATTCCAGCACCGCCCTGTCACGCCGCATACAGAAAACGGCTGCGATGCTTGTGGTTGCATGCACTCTAACTGTGTTGGGTGTCGCGTCCAGCTTCGCGCAGAATAATTCGACTTCCAGCGCAGTTGCGCCGGACGAAGCTGCGAAGATCGCGACCGACGCCTACATCTACGGCTATCCGCTCGTAACGATGGAGTACACGCGTCGCGTTCTGACCAATGTTGCAGAAGCCGGGGCGGGAGGTTTGAACGCGCCGATGGGGCAATTGGCCCGATCGCGAAGCTACCCAACTGCCGCTTTTCGCGGCGTTACCGCACCCAATGCGGATACCCTCTACACGAATGCGTGGCTCGACGTTAGCAAGGAGCCATACGTGCTCAGCCTTCCCGACGCGCACGACCGCTACTACCTGTTCCCTATGCTCGACGCGTGGACGACGGTGTTCCAGGTTCCCGGCAAACGCACGACCGGCACCGGCCCGCAGAAATATGCGATCACCGGACCCACCTGGACGGGTACCCTTCCCGCCGGCGTGACCGAGTACAAGTCTCCGACCTCGATGGTGTGGATCCTTGGCCGAATCTACTGCACCGGCACACCGAAGGACTACAAGGCCGTGCATGAGATGCAGGACAAAATTACGTTGGTCCCGCTCAGCGCGTACGGCAAGCCATACACGCCTCCGGCCGGCACGGTCGATCCAAGTATCGATACGAAAACGGCCGTGCGCGACCAGGTGAATGCTCTCGACGCAGGAGCGTACTTCAACCTGATGGCGCAGTTGATGAAAGACAACCCGCCTGCCGCCGAGGACGCGCCGATAGTGGCGCAGATGGCGAAAATCGGAATCGCACCGGGGCAATCTTTCGACCCGACCAAGCTTTCGCCCGACGCGCAGCAGGCGGTCAAAGCAGTGCCAAAGGCAGCATTCGGCAAGATCATGGGTTACTTCAAGGATGGCGGAAAAGTAGAAAACGGTTGGACGTTCTTCACCAAGACTGGAATCTACGGCACTGACTATCTCGACCGCGCTTTTATCACCGCGATCGGTTTGGGAGCGAATCGGCCGCAGGACGCAGTCTATCCGACCTCGGAAGTCGACGCAGAAGGAAAGCCGTACTCGGGCGCCAGCAAGTACGTCATGCATTTCGACAAGGGACAGTTACCTCCGGCCGACGGATTCTGGTCGCTTACGATGTACAATGCCGAGTATTTCTTCGTGGACAATCCGCTCAACCGCTATACGCTCAGCGCGCGCAACAAGCTCAAACATAATGCCGACGGATCAGTCGACCTCTACGTGCAGAACGAGAATCCCGGCAAGGACAAGGAATCCAATTGGCTACCGGCTCCCGCCGACAAGTTCGTGCTTATGCTGCGGCTCTACTGGCCCAAGGAGACTCCTCCCTCGCTGTTGGACGGAACGTGGACGATTCCTGGGGTGAATCCGGCTCAATAATCGCTAACGCGAACGGCGTTAAGGTCGAGGTAGACCCACGAGAGCGCGGCGCAAAGTTCAGGCGGGTTCGTACTCCCGCAACGGAATTGCGCTCCGCCGAGTGGCGTTCCGCCATCGGCGGAGTTCCGTGATCGATAGCGTCGAAAATCTCGTGAACCAGCTCGATCTAATCCGAATGCTTCATCGCAATCTGTGGAACTGCAACCCGATCCCGCTCAGCGCTGCTCGTTCTGAAGTGAGAGCGGGACCGTGTCCGTCGCGACCTGGATCTCACCGCGATTCCCTTCGGGAAAATAGCCGAAGTAGCCCAGCGTCGCCTTCGTGATGTCCTCGCAAAGGGTCGCCCCAATTACGTAACCGGCGAGAATCGGACTGTTGGGTGCGGCATGCGCCCGCGTCACAGCCTGGTAATTGCCGATCACCACGTCGGTGTCGTTGTGGAACTTCACGTATACGCTGGCGCCGTCCCACGTGGTATCGGATTCGTTGAGAATCGAGATTCTCACCTTGCAGCCGGCCGGAACCGTGTCGACCTTCTCGATTTCAATAGAGGCGGGCGGCCGCCCGGACGATAGGCTACATCCGGAAAGCGCGCCGAGCAGCAAGACCGGCAGGCTGACGCGTAGCGCGAATCCGCCTTTTACGCGGAGCTTCATTGGTGCCACACCATAACAGTCCCCGCGTGCACGAAGATACGGAATAGAGCCACAGAGAGCCGCCCGAGCGGATCGAAGTCGCAGACGATATGACGACTCCCACTCCTCAGCCGAACCGCGAGCACGGATTTTTCGATTAGCGCTCCGACGCATCCATTGTAGGCGACACGTATTCCAACTCGCGTGGGACGGTCAAAGTTAGGACAAAGCCGCTGAATATCCACTGATTCACCGACACGATTTAAGACGCAGCGGATGGCAAGTTCAGCGCGATCAACGATCAACGCCAGGCCTCGTGAGTAATATTCCGAGATTTTGGTGGGCCGTCGGTGACTCGAACTCCAAACCCCGGATTAGGAGTTTGCTTTCGGACCGTATCCTCAGCGACGAGGACATTTAATCCGACTTCGATTCAGCGAATGGCAATCAATTCGTAGCGAGAAGAAATTCTAGATTGGACATCGTGTGGCGGGGCAAAGGACCGGTGCGGAATCTTCCGTCGCCCGCAAGCGCCCGGGTATATTCGAGCGGCGCCATGCGATAGAGAAACTTAAGAAGAGCTGTCCCCCAAATGAAGAGCTCCGAAGACAGATTCCGGGTGATGGTCGACACGATCCCTGCGCTTGTCTGGTGCACTCTGCCGGATGGTTCAAACGAATTCCATAACCAACGATGGCACGACTATACGGGCCTGCCCGAGGGAGCAGAGACCGGTTGGGGATGGAAAGTTGCATATCATCCCGAAGACCTGGAGCGGCTCCTTAACGAGTTTCAGTCAATCGTCGCTTCCGGGGCGCCGGGTGAGATGGAAGCGCGTCTGCGGCGTTTCGATGGGGAATATCGATGGTTTGTCATCCGCGCCGCTCCCTTATGCGACGAAACAGGCAACATCCTTTACTGGTATGGCAGCAGCACCGACATCGAAGACCGCAAACGTGCGGAAGAGAAATTGCGGCAGGATGAGCGCGAGCTTCGCCGGATAACCGATGCTATCCCGCAAATGATTTTCGTCCACGATTCGAAGGGTACCCCTCTCCATGCAAACCGGGCAGTGCTCGACTACACCGGCCTCACCGTCGAAGATGTGACCACTTCGAACTTTCCCGAGCGAATCTTTCATCCAGAAGACATTGAGAAGGTGCGCGAAGAACACATGGCGGCGATCTCGCGGGGCGTTCCGTTTGAGGTCGAGAAACGCGCGCGCCGAAAGGACGGTCAATATCGCTGGTTCCTCATCCGTTTCAACCCGTTCCACGATGATACTGGACACCCGGCGCGGTGGTACGGGACAGGAACCGACGTCGAAGATCGCAAACGGGCAGAAGAGCGGACCAGAAACGAAAACGTCGCGTTGCGAGAAGAGATTGACCGCTCTTCGATGTTCGAAGAAATCGTTGGCACCTCTTCGGCACTACGCCAGGTGCTCGCGCAGGTCGCGAAAGTCGCTCCAACTGATTCCACCGTGCTCATTTCGGGTGAAACTGGAACCGGAAAGGAACTGATTGCTCGTGCCGTTCACAAACGATCG
>Ga0210393_10000611_pt1 | contig 32005 bp, 44 predicted proteins | sample IncBWC27OmetaG_FD_160068 | JGI IMG/M metagenome (GOLD analysis project Ga0210393, IMG submission 160068) | Forest soil microbial communities from Barre Woods Harvard Forest LTER site, Petersham, Massachusetts, United States - Inc-BW-C-27-O ...
CAGTAACGACAAGTGAATCGGACTTGGGATTCTGCGTCCACCCAAGTGTCGACATCTTTACCATGCAAGGGATGTGGTGTTTGGCAATCGTGACAGCGCAAACACACCAGCAGCGTGCTCTTGAAAGTCAGCAGACTCTTGCCTACAGGAATGACAACCACTGTGTTCATTTGATTACTTTCTCAAATCGCAAAATATACGTTGTGTTATCCAACTGGTAGGAATCAAGTATGTGGTACTTCTTATTGAGGTATTTTGCAATTAACTCGTGTGGCTGCTTGGAAGGGTAAGGAAGGCATTTGACAATGACACGCTCCAAATGCTCAACGTGAATGGAGGGTAATTTCATGTCAGTAAAGTGGGAGCCGCGGAAGCAGACGGAACTGCGCCTGCCATTCCTGCATCTACTATTTCCACACCATCCACAGGGAAAGGGATGCAGACTTTGCGACCGGGATTACTCATCACCATTATGTGCGTTTCGCTTAATGCTTGGATCAGCTGCTCCAATTTTGTTTTCGTCGAAGCAACATCCCAAGCATTGTCAAACGCCAACTCAACAGTGGAAAAGACTCCGCCGTTCTTATGTTGGCTCTTTGCTGTGCAGATTTGCAACTTCACGTCAATCTATTATCGCTTCCCAAACAGCGCACCTACGCGCACCTTGTTAGTAAGCACTGCAAAGGCTCCACTTGCTGCATCCACTCCGTCTTTCAGCTTTGCCATGGGAAATAGTGAAAGCTGATCGCGCAGATAAGGCCACCATAACGCGCCCTGCAAGGCTCGTACGTTGCCTTCATTCACTTGTACGCTGAAAGGGTCCGCTCTGAGGATCTTGTCGCCTGTCACCTTGTCTTTGCCGATTGTGTAGCCTGCTAGGTTGCGCACGGTGCCTTGCGCACTCTCCTTACCGCCGCTACCTGGCTCCTGCTCAACACAAATAATGACATTCTTCCCATCCGCTTCCGCAGTTTGTCTGATAATGCGTTCGCGTTCTCCACTGTCCCACCTTCCATGGATAGCGTCAAGGATCCAGAACAAACGGACACTTACTTTACCGCCCGCCCACTCCATATATTCACCCATCTTAACGCCTGCTGTTTCTGCTCCCTGCCCCATCTCGGAGCCTGCTTTATCCCAATAACGACAAATGCGATGGAATTTTAGTACAGGAGGAGGCGCTCCTATTTGAATGCGATCCACTTTGAACATACCCCCTTCAGGCGGCACAGGCCACTGCTCAATTTGTCCGCTGTACCCAAAGGGCCCTAGCTTAATTCTCCATTCCTGCAATACGGAGTAATTGATGCGCACGGGATCTAGCAAGCTGTGTCCGTCTTTGTCTTTGGTATATTTGAGACGCAGGCGCTTAGGCTTGACACGGTCGCTCTCTTCCGCAGGCAAACAGATATGGCGCAGTTTGATTTGATCAGGATGCAGGCGCGACATTTCCATCATTGCGCCTGCCGGATCCTCCTCGTGCAAACGCTGCATGATAAGGATGATGACAGACACCTTCTTATCGACCTTGCGCGAGAACAAACTCTCATTCATCCACCTATTTACTTTGCGCAGCGCAGCAGGGGAATGTACCTCATTGGGATTGATTGGATCATCCACAATAATAAAGTGTCCGTGGAATCCCCCAATGTCTCCCTCACTGCCCACACAATGCCTATCACCTCCTTGGATGGTTTCATAAAAAGTTTTGGTGTCTTGATCGTCTCGCAATATGACGCGTTGGTCTTTGTGACCTTTTCCTGGACCTGGAACACCTGCTCCAAATAATCTCTGGTATAGCTCGCTTTTAATTACTAGGCGGCTCTTGCGCCCAAGCGACAAGGCTAACTCGTGCGTGTAGCTACCGCTAATCGTGCGAATGCTTGACATGCGGCACCAGCACCACGCAGGAAACATGATTGAGGCTGTCGTGGACTTCGTGGAGCCGGGTGGGACGTTAATAAGGAGATCGTATTCTTTTTCCTCACCTTTGAACACGCGCTCAGCTACAATTTGAAGTTCTTCACACAGGGTCCTTATGTGCCAATTCCAAACTGGCTCTGTTTCAATCACCACATGCCAAAAGCGTTTCTCAAATTCGTAGAAGCTTCTGCGGCATATTTCCGCTTGGAGGCTGTCTGGCGTTATATTGGGACTATCTGTCACGCGGATTCAGTAGGAAAGATAGTATCGCTACAAAGACAAGCACAACCATCATCACAATGCGGTATATTTCAATATCACTCATCATTGGTGTTTGATTATTTTCGCAGCGTGAGAAAGTCGTATCAGACAATTATGATCCAGATAGCGCAAGAGTTCTTCCACACTTCCAGCGGATGCTAAATCTTGCGCAGTAATAGTAACAGCAGCCACGTCGTATCCCACAAGGGCCGCACCAACCGCAAATTCAATCACCTCCCCACTTGTCAGTGCCATCTTCATAAGGTTGTAACACATAGCCGAAGTCGTGCCCAGTGTTCAAATTCCATTAGGAATGAAGCCTGTTCAGGCAAAGGCAACTTAGTTCTAGTGGTTAGGAATTCCTTAACTAAATGAGAAATCCTGTCCTGCTGCTCGCCAACTGTTTCTGGTGTGGTTTTCATCGTGGTAAGTTCCTAAATTCGTATTTGTCCATGAACTTGGTAATTATTTCCTTTTGTCTATCAGTGAACTCCTTGCGCGTGGAATTGGATTCACAGAAAGACTCCTCCCACTCCGTCATGTCAAAGCCCTCAGTAAGCATTTGATCAATGACAGCGGCACAGACGTCGTTGGATGGAATGATCACAACGCTGCCCTTTCTGCTTCACACTTCTCAGCATCGATTTGCGCTCTTAACTGTGCTTCCTGATCCGCTTTACTGGGAGGTTCTACATCCACTCCCTCTCTGATCACTGTGTCTGTCACAACTTCCACCGCCTTGGCTTTTTGCTTCTCTTGGTAGGCCCGCCGATGCGCTGCCATCTTCTCCTTGTCGTACACATCCTCAAAGGGAAATCCATTTTGCTCTGCAAAGTCGAAAAAGAACTTCGATTGCGCACAGGCGAGAAGGAATTCTAAACGTTGGTGTCGATGTAGTAAAGCCACCTCTTCTCCATTGACCACAGCACATTTAATCCCAGCATTCGCTTCCAACTTCAAAGCTCCCCGCACCATCTGGTCTATTGTCTCATTGCTTTGCTGGCGATAGAACTTCTTTGCCGTTTCCAAGTACCGCTTCATTTGCATGTGCGGATGGTTGGGATTCCAGTTGGTTAATTTACGGCTCATGGTATGTTCAATAAAAACGCCTCACTACATTATCGCAGTGAGGCGCTAAGCGATGCATCAAAATAAGCTTAAACTTTGTCAGTCAAATTACTTGATCCCGTCTCCACATCCTTTGCCACTTCTGCTGCCGTAGTTTTGACTACGCTCACATCTTTGCTAACTGTGGCTTGCTCTACAGCGATATGGACAGCAACATCCTTCTCCAATTGGGTGAGTCCTTTACCAACTCCGTCAAACCATTGGAAGGTGTTATTTTTGTAGGTGGTGAATTCTGCTTTTAGTGACTTGTGATCCCGATGTGCTTGAATTGCCACGAGCGCCACAATGACGAGGAGCACGAGCAAGATGATTTCTACGATGTTCATATGTTTTGTTGTTGGTTGTGGTTACTTACTAAAAACGTGCCAGGGGACCTGAACACACTACCCTTTAGCTACTCTCATGTGTTGTAATCAGTCTCTTCCACTATATTCTATCCCCGTTTTCACTTGGTGAGTTTCTGAGACGACGTCTGAGTCCCTAACCCTGCCAAGTTACTGATACGGAGCCTAACAAGATATTATCGCTGCTTCCGTTCCTGACGGCATTTGTTGAAGTCCTTGATCGCGTTGGTTAGAGCATGGTGGACGCTAAGGCCTGTGTACTCTTTGTCTTCCCATCCTGTGTATTCATTGGAAACGATTACTTTGGATTCCACTCCACCCATGTGCGGATCGGGATTGTCACACACCAGCGTTACCATGTTGCCTTCATCCGCTCTCATTGCCTCCACCATCTGCCAGCACTCCATCATTACACATAGCGCAGCGCGAGCGGGAAGGATTTCAGTGACGTGGAAGTCTTCCGCATTCACCCACCATATTTGCGGCATGGGCTCCACTGTGGAAAACTTAACACTGGTGCCTTTGGGAGATACCTCGATTACAATCACCTCGCTTGTCCCCTCTTGGCAAACGTCGGTGGCTTTAATCAGTACACGTCCACCTACCATTTCCTTCCAATTGGTTTTATTCATTTGAGTTTCATTATTAACAAACCTATAAGCGCCAATAGTAGTAATCCACACACTACTAAAAGAACATCGCAGATGAGTATAAACAAACGAATCATGTATGTTCTAGCGTTGGCGGAGTTGTGACAGCAGGAACGTGAACACGGTCTGGATGTGATGCACGAGTAGGCAGGGAGGGATCAGGCAAACCTACTTTGGAAGCAATGGGCATCTTGCTGTTTAAGACATCAACTTCAGTTTGGTGCGCTGCTTTGAGCAACAAGAGTTCGTTTGCGTGTGTTGCCTTTAAAGCCTCGTGAGCTTTTTCAGCCGCTACTTTCGCGTCTAAGTGCTTCCCCGCCTCCTCTTGCGCCTGCTGCGCGGCATCTTGCGCTAGTTGTATGGGTCCTTTAGCGGGCAGAACGTCCACAATAGCAATACTGCCAAAGTGAGTCCAACGAGTCGAGGCAGGCCGTCCATCATGCGTTAGCTCTGTCCATTTGACTTGGCCGGTGTTTGAGACCTCCACAATAATAGCTTCTGTGGAAGCTGAGTTGGAAGCGGTGCCGCTGAGCAGAACTCGCTTGCCGATGTTGTCAATAAAGTCCTGTGGTGTGGAAGTTGGCATATTTTATTATCCGCCCATCATTTTGAGCAGTTGTTGGAGTTGTTGTTTGATTACGACGTGAGCTGCGCCTAAGTCTCCGCCAAATATAGTCGCTACTTTGCAGCCTGCAACGAGAATCTTTGAATCAGGTTGCACGGACTGCCATAGCTGCTGACTAAGAAAAGGGTCGTCACAGACCAGCGTCACGCTAAACACGTGGCCTTTCTTGGCAGAGTTCTTGAAGTAGTTTTCAATATACTCCCTGTCTCCGCTTGCCATGCGTTTGTTATGCTCCGCTTCTGGATTAAACGAAGCAGGAGGAGTAATGTCTATAACGTCGTCAGGCATGTTAATTGGCAGTAGGATTAAGAAGTTCGTGGCATTGCTGGATGAAGATTTCGCGTGTCATCCCTTCTTTCCCATTATCCCATGCACGCACAATGCTGTTTGACTGCACTAACCCTACCAAACAAAGGATAGGGAGTCTGTGTTTTTGGCAATGAACTTTCAAATCGAGCACCATCTTTGCAGCCTGCTCTTCTGCGGTGAAAGGTGAATCCATATTAGTCGGTGTGTTGAGCAGGGAATGAATCACGAGGATCCAGTTCCCTTGGTTTATTTATATTCGCGGGTCCTTCTTGTGGACGATCAAGCAACGTCAAAGCCGCTACCGCTTGTAACCGCGCATCGCTATCCAAGCGTGACATCATTCCAAGTTTGATGTTAGGACTGTTGGGATTGATGGCCGCTGCAAAGCGCACCACAAGCAAAGGGTGCTCCATTAGAACCCAAAGCTCCGCGGTGCTCGTAAGTGGATTGGATGCCTTGTTAAGGGCATTCCAGATTACTGTTTCGTTTGGTGTTAGGTTCATAAATTTGGTGCGGGCTGGCCTGCGGGTTGGATGGGGGTTGGGTCGCTCATTTGCGTGTCCTCGCGTATTTGTAAACCTTTGCGGCAATCTGGAAAAGTTCTCTCTGTTGATATTTTGGAAGCAGATGAATTGTGCCGTTAACTGTTTGGCAACGTAGGATGAAACGAACTAAGTGCTTAGGCGTGCTCACGCTCCACCCGCTTTCTGTGTGGCGGCGTGCGCTGCGATGGACTGCACAAGCGCGTGCGCTCCGTGCGGGTCTTTTATTTCTCCATCAGAATTCGACCATAACGGGTGTCGGTCGCTGTAGTAATGCGCAAAAAAGGCAGCCTCGTTCAGCAATCGAGCCAGCTCAGCGTTCGCGCTGCTCAGGGCAGCCTCTCTATCTACTCCGCGCTGAACCATATCAGCGGACACTCTAGCGCGCTGTTCGGAAGCTGCGGATAAATTGTCGAAAGCCGCCACCATCGCGGCGTTCTCGCGCTCGAGCTTGGATCGTAGGTGGTTGCTCGACCTCTCTAAATCTCGCATCCGATCTTTAACATACTTTAAACCACACTCTCGTAATTCATACGACTCGAATGCATCATCCGTAATGGGCGTTCTCGGCGTCGGCACGCTGGCGGGGGGGTTGTCGGTAGTCATTTCAGTTTGATGTTTACCTTGCGTTCGTTCCTTCGCTTAGAGCGGTAGTTTCTGTAACGATGCGAATGCTCCGCCGCATAATCACTTAACTGTTGGCGCTTGCTCCACGACAAAATAAGCACAAGCAGGAAATGGATAAAGTCGTGGATGGACTCTTTCATTTCTCTTCCTTGTCTTTCCTATTGGACATCATCCTGCAAAAATTACCCCACATATTATCAATGATACACAGCACCATAAAAACAATAACACAGGTGCAAATAGGGTGGGCTGTGCAAAAGTCTTTCATATTGGAATAGCCTGCTTCATTACATTATCGCTTGATCCATTAGTCAGCTGCTTCTGCGCTTCCTCCGCTTGTTGGAGCTCCTTCATTGCTGTCTCTATTTCGAGAAGGCACTCTACGGACAACTTCAATTTATGGAGCGGAAGCACGTTGTGATTTATGGTCCCTGTGTGCTCGATTGTCAGCTTGTCAGAATATCCACGTTTCGCGTTATAAGTTCGGTTGGCAAAGATTACCGCAAGTGGATGGCCTTCCTCCGCAAGCTTCAACAGTCCTTTCTCAAAGAAATTCCCTTTGTGCCACTCCATCTCTCTTATCAGCTGTTGGAACTTAGGATCCCGTTCTCCCCATCCCTGCAAGATGCCTAATGGTACATTGACAATGCGGCACGCCTCACTCGCATTGAAGTTTGTCGCTATCATGGCATGGAGCCATAGTTGCTGTCGTACTCGTGTAGGATATCTGCCTAATAGTGTCTGGGTAAGCTCATGTCCATTCTTTTGATCGGCATTCCATTCTATCTCGTCCCACAGCTTGCGCATATCCTCAGATAGATGGTTATACACATAATCTGCGTACTTCTCTGTTTTCTCAGTGTCTTTCCTTGCTAAGTCTATCGCATATCTGAGGGCCTCATGCTTTTGCACCCATCCGTTGAAGTTAGTAATATGGATATTTAGAGCACGCGCTAGCTCCATGTTACTGAGCCCTGTCTTGGCTAAGATGTATGCATCTACGGGCACTCTGTCGTTATATTTCGTGGGAGTTCCTTTAGCCATGGGATTTAGTGCTTTCCATCATTTTGCTCCACTCTTGCTCTGTGATATTCTCTGTGGGCGCTGAGCAGCAAACAAAAAGGCTGACCTCATTAAATCTACCATCGGGATGATAAGGACCGCACAAACTACCATATCCTTCTTCCTCTTCAGTGTGGCACGAAGAACAGCATTCAAAAGGCCTGATCTTTTTCAGATCATCACAGTACAGACAAATCATGGTAGTTCACTGCGCTTATACAACGACAGGATGTGGAAATACAATGCTAATCCTTGAGGATATTCTGTTTGATTGCTTTCATGCGCCTGCGTTGATGGTTTCGGGCTTGGGTGAGATGATAATCACAAAGGCTCGCATAAGTTCCGTCGGGATACCGCTTGCGAGCTTTGAGGCAGCGAGGACATTCAGGATGTCCGTCTAAGGTTACTCGCTGTTGAGGGACAGGAGGAGGCTCCACAAGGATCAATCCTCGCATTCTGAGTCGCGCACGCTCTAATGGTGTGAGAGCTTGGATCATTTGCGCAGAAAAGCTTTCTTATTGATTACAAACAAAGGTTTCTTTTTAGCCACAGCCTTTGCACACACCTCTTTGAGAATGTTCTCATATCCTATTTGCTGCGCTTCCTCTATCATCTTGATTTCGTCGTCCAAGTAGTAGCGAGCCTTCTTGAGATCCTTGAGCGAAGCGTCTTTGAGTCCTGCTCGCCACAAATACTTAATGACGTTGCCAATGTTGAAGCTATGATGGCGCACGACAGTGATGCACTCCACGCCACTTGGATGTTGGTTGTAGTGCGCGGCTTTTTGGATTTCGTCGAATTGTTTTTTCATGTTAAGAGTTCTTTATTTCCTCCTCCAGATTGTCTAATTGGATGGCAAGCTGATCTCGCTCAGCCATAACCATCGCCACATCACGAATAACCTTTTCAGTTGGAACGCCCACCTGGTTGATGATTTTAAGTGCCTCGGTTATTTGTGCAGCAGTGGGTTCCATTACGCTTTGTCAGCTCGCTCTTGCGCAGCTTTATCCGTGTAGGTTAGTGAAGCGTATCGTTTGGAGAGCTTGGCGATGTTTCCTTCTATTGTCACTTCGCGCTTAACGCCAAGCGAGGCGCGAAGTCCCTCCATGTAGAACTCCAAGTCTCCGAGCTCCTCAATGACATTCTCGATGTCGATGCCTTTTTGGTATATCGCTGCTTTCTTTATTGCGTCAAGCAACTCCCCTGCCTCCCCACAAATACCCAAAGCCATATGAAGCCGGTGTGCGTTCTCGGGGGTTAAACCCATAATGATTGACTGTCCTGATTTAGCAAGAGCTTTGACAAGCTCTGGGTGTGTTATTTGATTTGGTTCCATAAAGTAATTTGTAGTTGCGAGCGTAGTCACGCATGTAATTGGGATTTCGTTTGCGCCATTCGGCTCCGTATCGTTTCCAATAGGCTTTGATATCCTTTGTTTTGGATCCCCACGGCGCTTTCATAAATTATAGTGAGCAGTTTCACCACATGCTCAGGTGGTCCAGCTTCAACTAACAATTCCTGCGAATCGACGCGCAGGAAATTCAAGTTTGGTTTTCGTAGGTGAGTTTGAAGTTATTCTTAACGAGGAGCTCCAGCGAGGGAGCGTCTGCGGCGTACTCAGTGGGGTCAGGGATGCCTGCGAGGTAGAATGCCTCTCTGCGCTCGATGCAGGTACCACAGCGCCCACAATGCAGAGGACCCCCAACATAACAACTCCAAGACTCGCGCAAGTCAACACTAAGCTCCGCAGCTCGCTTGACAATATCGGCCTTGCTCATGTGAATGAACGGACGAATAAGTTCGATCTGGCGATAAGTGCCTTTGTGGATGGCGCCTGCCATGTTGATCATGAAATCCTCACGGCAATCAGGATAGATCGCGTGGTCGCCGGCGTGAGCTGCAATGACAACACCATCCGCCTCGAGGCTCTCGGCAAGGCCTGCTGCGATCGACAGCATGATGCCATTACGAAACGGCACCACCGCGTGCTTCATCACATCCGCCTCATAGTGGCCAGGAGGGATCGTGCCGCCTGACATGAGCAAGTGACTCTTGAAGTAGTGGCCGATGAAGCCCAGCGGGAGCGTGTAATGCGGCAGCTTGAGCTTGTCCGCGTGCAATGCTGCAAAAGGAAGCTCTTTCGGGTTGTGCTTGCTGTTGTAATCAAAGCTAGCAACACCCACCACCTGATAGTCGTTGTGAGCTGCGATATGGTGTAGTGCTGTGACTGAATCCATTCCGCCTGAGCAGAGGACGATGACTTTTTTCATTTGATGTATATTTGAGTTGGAGAGGTTGAGCAGCACTTTCTCCTTCGCTGTTAAAATCCACTCTTGGAAGTGTCCGCAGAGGCGCAAGCAACGATTGACACCCCACCTCGAGCTTTCTGTGTGATCTGCACATGGACACGGTGAGCGACGAGGGCTTTCTGAATGTCGTGTGCAATAATAGAGGCAAACTTCTCACAGAAGTGACCCTGGTTGCGGAAGTGCTGGAGATAGAGTTTGAGACTCTTGCTTTCCACGCACAGCTCGGAAGGCTGGTATTCGATTTCCACTTTGTACCAATCCGGTTGATTAGTGACGGGACAGTTCGCCGTGACTTCGTCGCTAATGCACGTGACACGATGCACGCCCTTGGGTGTTTTGAACGTGTCAAATTGAGTGAAGCGAGTCACCTTGCGGCCAAGTGCTGCGGTGGAAGGCAGAGGTTGTTTTTTCATTGTCATTATATTATCGCTGTGTTCATAAAAAGAGCGCCGCAGGATAATCCAATAACCTTTGGCGCTCTGATTGTACTTACCCGAAGGGCTAGGTACAAAAGTATTCGCGGTTGTCAATGCACGCTGTCACGCGACCTACTCGCAATTGATCGAAATCATTTTGAGTGGAAGGCCACGGAGCAGGAGGGCAGTGACGACTATTCCTGTCGTATGCTGGTCCACCTGGTCCTGCGGGAAAGAAGATTGCAGGCGCTTTTGTGCGCTGTGTGACTTTGTGTGAGATCAAAGTCAGATGCTTACCCCGAACCTCAAAGGTGGATTCAACACAATGATCCGATCCCGTGTGTGCTTTGTCAAAGCCAACAACCCTGGATTTGCCTTCAGCTGCAATTGTAGGCGCATTACGCATCGCTAGCGTGTGCGGCAGCGTTGCGACGTTGGTTTGTGCGGGCTTTGCAGCAGCAGGAGCTAGCTTTGCGGCTGCTTCGGCACGAGCTGCACGATTGCGGGCTTTGTTTTCTTGGCGTTTATTCATTGGATTTTATTGTTTGGTTGGAGTGACGTTCTTAACTGTCGGGAAGGTAACAAAGGGAGCCACGCGGCGGATTAGCTCGATTCCCTTTTTCTCTTGATGGAAGTTGCTGATAGAAACCGCTGTGGCGAGTTTGAGGAGTGTTTTGACATTGCGACCTGAAATGCAAGGAAACTCTTTGATTAGAGTTTCGATTTCTTTGTCAGTGAGATCCACGTCGTAGTTGTCAGACAGCACACGCCAGATTTGCTTGAGGCTGTTCGCATCAGGCAAATCATATTTGATGTGAGCAATAGCACGAGACATGATGGCGTCGTCAATAGCGTCAGGGCGGTTGCTTGTCATGAACAACACACCTTGGAAGCGTTCGAGCATACGCAGGAACACTCCGACAATGGCGTTCTGCTGGAGATCGTTTTCACGCGCTCTCACATAGACGTCAGCCTCGTCAATAAGAAGGATGGCGTTCCAGCGGGTGGCTCGTTTGAGCACGACACCTAACTGCTCCTCCAACTTTTCTTCTTCCGTACCAAGCTGGGCGCATTGGATAACGTACAGCGGGCGTTTGATTTGCTCGCTGTACACCTCTGCGGTGAGCGTTTTGCCAGTGCCAGGCAAGCCTGTAGCAATCACAATCACGCCACCTACTTTTCCTGTCACAATGTCTTCCATGTGATGCGCAGCTCCCTCGATCAGGACGGTGACAAGCTCCTTAACTGCGGCAGGAAGGATCAACTTGCTCTCTAGATTCGTCTTGTAGACATAGGGCTTGAGTGCTGTGACGTGCGCAGTGATGAATTCGTGAGAGTCAAGCGAGAAGATTTGGATATAAGGATGGATTGGTTTGATAAACGTGTATTTCTTTATCAAATCTGTTGCCTCCGAATCTTCAGGCTCGTCGTCTTTATCGTTCTTATTGTTCTTCCACCAAGCACAGTAACGCTGCGTGCGCTCGTGTTTGTCGTCGTCATCCCGTTCCTTCTCGTCATCAGGATCACCATCATTGTCAATAACGACACGAGTAGGAACACCATCACGAGTCAAGGAGATCGTTTTTTCGTTTGAGCTGCGCCACCAGTTGCTGCTTTCTCTTTCAGCAAATCCGTAACCAGAGGCAAGAAACTGAGTGCCTGTCATTGTAAGGAGCTCTTTATATCGAGATAGATGCTGCTCCCACAAAGCGAAGCTTTCAGGCGTCTCGCGGTACAGTTCTTCGTCTTCCATTACTTCCGAGACCTTGCGCCGTCCCAGCACCGTGTCTTCGCCAAACCTTACACTTTTTTCTTGTGCTTCACCGTCAAAAATAGCTTCCATCTTTAGATAGACAAATGCAGGATGGCGATACCCGTCTCTGTAATACGCTGCATGATACTCACAATGTACGAGCAAGTAAGGCACGAGCACACCATCGTCATTGTGCGTGAAGACAAAGCGATGCTCAGCCTTGCGGATATACTCAGTGATAGCGACTTCGAGTGCAGCTAGCGTCTTGACAGATTCTCCTTCGGGGTTGCGCTTAAGGATTAAATAACTTGACAGCTTCGCGTGCAACGCATGGTTCGCATTAGCCGCGTGTTGAAGTATTTTTGCCGTGTTCTCTTCGCTGAGATCCTCAGCGTTAAAGGCGACACGTTGTCCGCCTGTCTTCCATCTGAGATCCTCAAATAGTTTCTTAGCGGCTTCAAGTGAGCCAAACGCGGTTTCGAGGAATTGTGCTGATGCTGTTAATTTCATGACTTTGGATTTTTGTGGTTGTCGATTACTTTAGTTTCTGGATGAAGGCGATGGCCTCGTCAACACGCTCTTTCGGCATGAGGTCGCGACGGGCCACGCTCTGCGTGATATGCATGGAGTAATTGTAGCAGAGCAAGTCATCCCAGTCTTTCCCCATCTTATCGAGGATCAGAATGCGCGACTCACCGTAGGAGGTTGAGATGGCAAAGTGCCCGTCGGGGACAGAACACTCGGGAAAGATGCGCGAGGGCACAGCGGATTTGGCTTTGATATTGCGCAAGATAGCTGCATCCGTATGGCCATCTAGTGAAGCTTCCATAACAGCTTTCTTTTCCTTGGGCTTGGCGTCTGCAAAGAAATCATCGTCATCGTCTCCGAAGTCAATGAGTGGTTTGGTGGACTTGAGCATCTTGGAAACTGCTGCCGTGCGTCCAGGTTTTGGTTCTTGTTTCATTTGGATTTGATTGTTGGTGTTATTATCGTTAGCGGTTGACTTTGCGGATGTCACGCGCCAGCTTTTGCTCGCGTGCGTACTTGTCTTTGGCGGCTTTGCGCTCTGCCATCTTTTCTCTGTCTGCTTTGTTGAGACGGCATTTCATAGCGTAGGTGTAGACGTCAATGACAGTCATTTGCTCAGCGCGGTGACCGCGAGCACGAGCAGGACGAATGCTAATGATGTCTTGGATATCACTTCCATTGCCGGGAATGAGCGTAACAGCGAGGCGCTTGCCGCTGTCGGGTCCGTAGAACCGTGACAGCGGAGTAAGGGCGAGGCGATGGACTTGTTTCTTTAGTGGTGTCATTTTGTTTGGATTTTAACTGACCTGGAGTTGCTTAACAGCTGAAACTGATTTGATGACTGGGCGCTTTCCGAAGGCGAACGAGGGATCGTCTTTGGAGGGCTCAAGTGTAACAGCAAAGGTAATTTTATCGCCGATGCGCCGATCCTGAACATGCTCAGACGGTATCGTGCAATACACTTTCGCACCGGATTCAAGTTCGACAATCATCTTGAAAGTGTCGCCGTAGAACTCGCTGTGTTGGGTTTTGAATTTGACGATGGTCCCTGTTACGGTGACACGGCCGCTAGGAGCGATTGCAGCCGGGTTCGCAACGCGCTGCGCACGCTCTGCGGCCCACTTACGATCCCGTTCCATGCTCGTGAGTACGCAAGAGATTTGACGCTCGCTCAGCTCGCCGTAGGTTTCCAACTTGCTGAGCACGTCTTGCGCGAAACCGTTCTTGGCGTGCTCAGGCTTGGAAATGTCATTCACCGCTTGCTGGATGTCAGGATGCGCTTCGAGGAACGCAAGACGCTTCTTGAATAGCGCGACACGCTTTGCCTCTGTGCTCGCTTTGCTGCGGATGCACTTCATCCTGAATTCGCTCGCGTTGGGAATTGACAGACGATGGACGCAGATATCGCCGAAGCAGACGCGCTGGCCGGTAGGGATGTGATCCGCTGCGACAACGTAGCGAACGGTTCCATTTCCGCAATGCGTGCAACGATGCGCAGAGCAGTTTTTGGAAAGGAACAAGGCTTCCATTTCCCTGCGATGCGCTTCCCTCCACCGTTGCCAAACTTCCAAGTCCATTCCCAAGACATACTCGGGCGGCTTATTGTCAAAGTAGTCAACAATGACATACTGCGTCGGATCAAAGTTGACGGGATTGTGGATGGTGCTCATGACGTGAGCTTTCCTTTGATGTGTTTGCAGACGAGGGTTTCGATCGTGTACTGATTGGGAAGCAGGCCTGTCATTTCTTGGACATATTTATCGAGGCCTGCGCGAACTTGGAAACGAGCAGCTTGGTCGATGCTCGTCCATTGGATTTGTGGAACTTTGCGAGTGTGGACGACATCTATAACGAAAGTGACTTCTTTGAAGTAGAGGTCGCGCTCGGCGTCTTTGACAACGTAGAGTAGGAACTTTTTATCGGAGGGCATGTTATTTGGATTTTCTGTTGTGGTTGTTCGTTTACGAAACAAAAGGAGCGAGATGAGAAATTGGAAAACGCTCCCGATTAGGAATTCTACCTACGCCGTATTTTGATCCCCACATATGGTGGACGGAACGCGAAGTGATATGCACCGCATGGAGTTGCCCTCCTGCGGTCCAGCACACGCTTTTAACTCCTGATTTTCCTAATCCTAAAAGGACCGCGGTGCGCTCCCAAATGGAAGCTGTGACTAGTCCTGTTTCTTTGTTGTGCCAGTTGCCGTTGATTGAATAGTTGTCGATTTTCATTTTGGATTTTGTTTTTAACTTAACTGATTACAAAAGCATAAGTTTGTAATCCAAAACCGCAAGCAAAATCTTCCACCTTCTAACATTTTTAGTTGCCGTGACTGCCAACGACTTACAAAATCTCCAAGTCGCTTGTCAGGAAAAGTGCTCAGGATTTACCACCTCAAAGAAGTTTGCGAGCGTAGTCCCCCAGATGTCTAGCGGTACAACTCCTGCAATCATTCCCTTGCCTTTGAACCTCACCGCAACCTTCATCCGCATGAGAGGAGTGGTGGCATAAAGTTTGCTGCCTGACTCCTTGAGCAGTGAGAACAAGCCGCACGACATAAAAACAAAAGGCTGGCGCTTGTCGCGTTTCGTAATAAGCATCCATTCCGTATTCGCTTCGTGTGCGGCTTCGTGCGCTTGCTCAAGGAACGCTTCAAACATTTGCTGCACCGCACCCTGTGGCTTGTCGAGCAAATGAGTAACTGTGGAAGAATCGTTTTTGTATCCGCACTTCAATTCCAATGTAACTTTGTCAAGCAGTCCGCGTCCGCTGGGATGCACCGCAGCAATGTCTCCGTAGGATCCGTAAGTGCCCTTTCCTCGTGCGCTGTTGTTTGTGGCACGCCCTCCGCTTGCTGCGCTGCGCCAAAACACATTGCTTTCAGTACCACGCGACCACCACATGGACAGTTGACGGCAAATCTCCCTTTCAAAATCTTGTCCTTTGGTGCGTCCACTCATTTTATTTCCTTCCAATGCGTGCGAATGCTCTGTGGATTACGAAGCAAAATCTTTGAGCAAGCAACAGCATCACGTTTTAGTGCTACCATGCGCCTCAAAATATCGTCTTCTCTTTTGGTCCAGTTCCTCTGCTTGTCGAATCCATAAATTCCACTGAGGGTGTAGTCTGTGAACTCAACGTCTCCCGAAAGCACTCGCAGGATTTGATCTCTGATCCCTGCATGAGACCTATCGAGCATGTAGCCAATCTGGTCAATTAAAGCCCCGCGCAAAAACAACCACAATAAGGAGTCCGTGTCTTTGAGCGTCCACGAATCCTCTTTAAAGTCCAAATGTTGCTGTTTTTCTTTTGGCACGGTGAGAAATAGGATCTTTGTCGCGCAAGCTTTCGATGCCTAGCGTGTCACAAACTTCACGCCAGCCCTCTTGCGAGATGCTGTCTTGTTTGAATTCAAATGTGGGAGTCCCTTTGTAAGGGAGTTGGACTAAGGATTTATTGCGACGAGCTGTTTCGCGCCCTTCTTTTCCGCAGATGGCTTTGTAGGATTTGAAATGAGGGGGCAGCGTGTTGTTGATAAACTTTATCGCGGTTTCTTCTCCCACTCCTTTGATACCCGGCACTTCGTCGGTGTGACAACCTGCTAGAGCCCGCACACGCGCCCATTGCTCTGGTTTTACGCCCCGATCCTTGCAAAAGCCGGCGTAGGTCGTGATTTTGTGCTTCGTGGGATTGTAGAGGCTTACGTTGGAGTCAAGGAGCTGGTAGAGGTCTCCGTCTGCGCTGATGATGATGGCTTCGTCGTCTCGTGAGAGCGACTGTGTAATGCTCGCAATAATGTCGTCCGCCTCGTACCCCTCGCAGCCGCAGATATTATGATAGCCAATCTTTGGAAGGTACTGAGTGCGCAGGAGGTTGACTTGCTCGTGGAGGTGTTGGCGAATATCTTGTTTTTCTTTGTCGTCGGGAGCATGACGTTTTTCTTTGTAGGAAGGTAGGAGCGTGCGGCGCTTAGGTACGCCTTGGTCAAAGCAAAAAATAATGTTGTCGGTGCCAAACTGATCTTGGAATTGAGTGATGGAGCTGAGGAACCCAAAGACCACACCTGTCTTTATCGCACCGTGTGACAGCTCGCCCATCGTGTGATATAGCCTGTAGGCCAAAAAATTACAATCCAAAATCAAAAACGTCTTTGCCATTATTGGTAGCGGGATTTGCGATGGACTTCACACGCGGCTTCAATCTCTGCCCACACCTCACCGACAAGCGCACGGATGTCTTGCTCTTTGTTCTGCTTCTCAATTTGGCTGACTACTTGCTCGCGTGTGCCTTGTCCTCCTAACTCCTCAGCGTATATTTCTCCGTCTTTCACTTTCCAGTGCTTCTCCTGCACTAAGTAATCCACACACGCGCCAATGTCGTCAAATCCCACGCTGTGGTAGATAGGAATTGTCACGGAGCGGTCTTTTCCCGTGAAGCGATTCTTACGGATGCGGACTTCGGCGACGATACCAATGTCGCGTGCCGTGCCTTTCACTGTGCGCTTCATGTGCTCTTTCACACTGCTCCACATTTCAAGCATAGCGTAGAACTTGAGCGCCTTGCCGCCGCTCCTTGTTTTCTTCTCAAAGCCAAATCCCAAGTTGTCCCGCGTCTGGCTGATCACAATCAAAATGGAACCAGTGTCTTGTAGCAGCGCCACAACGCTCGGAAGGTTCTGTGAATGGATGCGAGCTTTTTCCACTCCATAGCTGCCTGCGGCATCTTTTCCTTTCTCAAATGCTTCCTTCTGCTCCTCAAACTTGTCGGTGGCGGCTTTGCTCCCTAAAGCATTTTCACTGTCGAGCACATAGACACAAGGCTTGTCCGCTTTGAGGCAGTCGGACAAATTGTAGTAGAATTCCTCCACGGTGCGGCTGCACACAGGGTTTCCTTCTTTGTCGTAGCGAGGTGCTTGGATGCGGGCGCTGATCTTCTCGCCAAAGAACTTTTCAAACATGAGTGCGCCTCCTTCCGCATTGTCAAAAATGAGTTCGTAATCGTCGAACTTGGTGTTGATGGCAGCTTCCGCGAAGCAGGTGCCCGCCAGGACCGTCTTGCCGCTCGTGCTGTCGCCTACCACTAAGTAGAAGCCGCCTCGAGCAAATGCACCGTTAGGGCGCCCGCTGCACGCGCAATTAAGAAGCGTACTCCCCGAACTCAGCATCCCACGATAAGGGTTTACCTTTTCAGGTTTGGCGCGCATTGCGGATTTGATGTCTTGAGCTGTTGCCATAAAATAAGGAGCCGCCTTGCACAGCTCTGGGAGTTCCTTGCCACTCCTAAGTAGTCACAGTTCGTTGTCGATCAATCCCAATCGTCATCCGCTGCGGCTTTTTTCTTTGCCGGCTTTTCCTCAGGCTCTTCTTCCTCTTCCACTTTCTTTTTCTTAGCGGGAGGAGCCTCTTCCTCTTCTTCGTCCGCGGCAGGCTTCTTTTTGGACTTAGGCGCTTCCTCTTCGTCCCAATCCGCATCAGCTTTCTTGCGGTCAGGCTTTTCCTCTTCCTCTTCATCAGCCGCGGCTTTCTTTTTTGCGGGCTTCGCATCCCAGTCGTCATCGTCATCATCCGCTGCGGCTGCTTTCTTTTTCGCAGGAGGTGCTTCTTCCTCTTCTTCGTCCGCAGGAGCGGACTTGCGCTTGGGTGGCGTTGCATCCTCATCGTCATCCGCTGCGGCTTTGCGTGAGGGCTTTTCTTCGTCCGCATCAGGCGACTCAGCATCTTCGGCCTCGAGCAGGATCGCCCGGAGCTTGTCGTAAGACAGAACTTTGAGCACGTCATCCAAATTGAACGCTTCGTCGACGATCGAATCCTCGTGCTGGCGTCCGCGTTCCTTGAAGTCGATGGAGGTGGTTTCGTAGAATGTCGCTTTGCCGTATTTCTTTTCACGGAACGTCACGACAAGCGTCATGCCGTTAGAAGGTGAATGGAATCGCTTCCACTCTTTGGTTGCTTGCTCTGAATTGATCCGCTCGTCAAGCAGCTTGCCGAACAGATGGAATGAGACATCCCAGAGCTGGATGCTGGCTTCGGGGTTCTTGCGATCGAACACGTTGAAAAGCTGACGCTCTTTAGCGCCCATCTCTTTCACCACCTCCTCATCCGCTCCCTCTTGTTTGGCGAGCTTGGCACGGTATTCACAGATCGGGCAGCGTTCGCCAGCCGTCTTTTTCGGACAGACGTAAGTGCCGCCTTCGGCTCCGATACCTTTGTGGACAAAAAAGGTGCGTTCGTAATGCAAGTCACCTTTTTCCGCATAAGGATTACCATCAGGCAGGTCCTTGCCTTTCTTAACTTCGTAGGGGATGATGTCGAGGTACATCGTGCCCGCTTTGGGCTCAAATAGCTGAGCACCTTTGGGAAGGTTAATGCTGTTGCTCGTGAACCCTCCTGTGTGATTTTTAGCGCGGTCGCTCGCATCAGTAACTCCGCGGCGTTCTCTCTCTTGTCGTGACATATGATTTATGTGGTTGGTGGTTGCTTTTTCTTTTGTTGTTCTGCGAAAAGTTGATTGGCGGCTAGGTAGCCGTAGCGGGAAAACTTCACAATGAAGTAAGCCGCGGCGGGAGACAGTATAATAAGTAAAAGTAGTTTTAAGAATTCCATATTGCTCAATCCTCGTCGTCGGCGAGTAAATCCTTGACGGTGGTTTTGCCTGCGCTGCGTGCGGCTTTCTTGTGCTCCTCGGCCATAGACTCCCGCGCATCCGCAGACGCTGAGTTCTTGGGATCAGCAAAGTATCCGCAGCGATGCAAGTCTACGAGCATAGTCAACGCTCGCTTGCGGTGCTCAATAGCTACGACAGCACCTGTCAACACATCTACCTTGTGACGAGCATTGAAATATACTGCCTGTGCTTCTTTATAGCGAGGGCGGCTAGGTATGGCAGCTTTGATATTGGCCTCGGTAGGTTTGTCCTTGAGTCCGAACTTGGTGGGATTCTCTCGAATCTTTAATTCAAGTTCAGATTGAGTAAGATCCATTTCAACTTTAGCCGCGTCCGCTTCTTTGCGAGCATCTGCTAGCTGTTGAGAATACTCAAAATATAGAGTCGCCTGTCCCAGCCACTCTTTGTCTAAGCGGAGCGGATCAATCTTTAAGAAATTGGGATGCATGTAGTATATTATCGCTTCTGGCTTAATACATAACAGGCTTGAACTAATCCTGCTTTTTTGCTGTCCCAGAAGTTGAATTGGAACTCTTTTAGTATTTCGTATGCTCGCGGGGAGGCGGGACCTGTATTTAGCATCACTGAAGACATATATGTCAACACCATCCACCTTAACGCTTCAGGATCCTCGTCAATAGTTTTTAGCAAAGCCGCAACTTTTGTCCAGGGCTGTCGATTAAGCAAAGCACGAGCTAATCCAATTCCTTGCTGCTGGGAGGCATTTCTCTCTATCACGTCCAGCTGCTCCGCAGCATCTATGCCTACAATCTTGTTCAGCAACACAAGAGCAGAACGAGCGGAACCTCCTGCACACTCTACAATCTTATTCGCCACCTCTTCTTTGATTGTAATAGAGGCTTGGGCGCAAACACTTTCTAGGAGCTGCTTTTGATAAGCATCGGTCATCTCCTTAACTTTTATTTCCGTGCAACGGGAAGTCACTGTCTTGAGCATCTTTGCCGGATCAGTAGTAGCGAGAAAGAAGTAAACGTGCTGTGGAGTGTCTTCTAAGATTTTTAGAAGAGCACTTTGTCCCTCTTTAGAGATAGCATGCGCTTCATCTACAATAAAGACGCGGCACGTTCCATGCAAGGGATGCAGCATCGCCCGCGTTCGCATACTACGGATCATGTCGATACCATTAAAGTCCGCGGCATTGATTTCTTGAAAGTCTCCTTCATTGCATCCCAGCTTCTTTGACACTAAACGAGCCAGCGTCGTTTTACCTGTTCCGCTGGGTCCTGTGAATAACAAAGCGTGAGGCAGCCGCTTGTCTTGCAGCATTTGTTTAAGCACACTCACGGCCTGCGGCTGCCCTATAACTTCTTTGAATAAAACAGGGCGGTACTTCAAATGGAGTTCTTTAGGTTCATTGGTCATAGTATTTTTAAGCTTGACAAGAAATAGTGTCTACCTCTTATCTCTTTTTTTTCGAGAGTTTTTTTCTCGATTAGGCGGCGGTCAGGTCGCAGTTGCAAGGTGTCGAGGGACCGCTGTGGTATTATCTCAACTTGGTAATTCATTTAATTTCCATTTGTTGAGTATCTCTAAAGCAGTACCTATAAAGCCGTCTTTGTCTTTGTAGTTATTACTATCTGCGACGGGCTCGATGGGTCGTTTGTCCCACCAGGACTTACCAATCGGACTTAGTTCAAACTCAACTGTTAGCGGAACTATAATCCATTTCCAGTGAGCAGGAAGATCCATATTGATAATGCGCCGCACGATTGCATAGAAAGCATCAATCTCATCAATAGCAATGTCAGCAACCACGGAGTCATGCACTTGTCCCACCAACTTTGTTTTCATCTTCAAGCGGCGCAGCTCTTTTTGGAGCTGGATAATAAACCAAAGCAAACAGTGAAACGCAGATCCCTGGACCGGATAGTTGATAACTTCGTTCTTGCGGAAGACTCCGCTAACATCAAAGCCCGTAAGAGTTTTGAAGCAGCCTTTCTTGAGATAGTCTTCGTACCATTTCTTCTTCCACTCCGTGTAGACACTGAAACGATTGTTCCAAAAGTCGTCCTCTACTTGCTCCACATGGTGTTGGAACGTGCCTTTGAGTGGATGTCTATCTTCGCCGCCTGGCTCCCAATCTCCTAGGCTCGTGATGCCTTTTTGTTTCAAGTGCTCGCGCAACGACGCACCATCCACCACAAGCTTAGAACGATCGATTTCTTCCCATAAGGATTTAGCGCAGGACTGCCACCAGTCTCCATAGAACTCAGGAAACACAAATTTATTCTTTGCTGCATGACGGATCTGTTTGCTGACTTGCGCCTTCTTCAGCTTGTATATTTGCATCGCCATGTCACGGTGCATATCTTTCGTGACGTCTGTAATATACTCAATCATCACCGGGTCTTTGTGATAGCAAGCACCTACACATACCTCCGCCCCTTTGAAGTCAATTTCGCCTAGTACATGGCCTTCACTCGCTATAAATGAAGTCCGGATCAACTTTCCCATCTCTGCGTCACGTACCGGCTGGTTTTGAAAGTTAGGAGAGTCACACGAGCTTCTAAAAGTAACTACCAAATGGAGATTATAGACAGGATGACACCTATCTCCTACTACTTCGCGACGAATTCCTTTTAAGTAAGTGCCTTGCGCCTTCTGCAGTTTCTGATATTTGAGCCAGCCTCGCACACAGCCCAAGTCAATTACCTCGAGGTCCGCAATTTCAGTTGAAGGTCGCCCGCTCGCTGTTTTAGCTCGAGACTTGAAGCCCATGCCTCCTTTGTCTGTGGGACTAAATAAGATTTCACCAAGCTGCTCGCGGCTATCTAAATTCATCTTCACACCAAACCGCTTCTGCCACATCCGACCTATGTCGTGTGTACGCAGCTTGTCTCTCAATGCTTTTATCTTGATGTCAGACGACGCTATCGCTTTGTCAAGGTAGTCGACATCCACTCGAATCCCATCACTCTCCATTTGCGATAGCGCAAGGATCCCTTCGTGGAAGAGTTCATATCCTGCATGAGTGGAGGGAGTCAAAATCATTTGCGGAACATCTTGTCTTGTCTCTTTGCTACTTTGTATTCGAGCAGCGCATCCATGGCGCAGTAGTGCAGGAGCTGGCGCAAGTCGATTTCACTTTTAGCTAGGTTCGTCTTTTTGTCTTTCACACCTTGCAAGAATTGTTTGATGTGATCATCGTAGGAAGGAACACCAAGCAGCGCGAAAGCTTGGAACTTCAAACCCGTAATTCCTTCCCTGTTGTCAAGACAGTGAGCCGCCAGCATAGTGTCCCATGCCCAATGCCTCACTCCTTTTCCAAAGAGGAATTTAGTAAACCTATTTTCATACTTCATGTTGGAAGCGATGAAATGGCAGTTGTCATTCCAAAGCAGCTCCTTGGTTGCTGAAATAGCTTCACCATGCCAGGGGTATGCGATGGTCTGCTGACCTTGCAGACAAACCGATGCGCAGATAACCTCTGCGCCCTCATATTCTGGCTTTAGCGAGGTGGCTTCGTAGTCAAAGGCTAGTTGACCCCCTCGGCGTGCAAACACTCGTAGAATCTCCGCTGCTTTGTTCGTGTCTATTACCACTTCAACATCCTTTTCCCAATCAGGCACTGTTTCCCAAGGTCTCGCTTCGTGCGCAAAAGCTTTCTCGAGATGTGCTGCAAAGAATATGTCAAGAACCTCGTTGTGTTCACGCAACAAATAAGAAGGGTGGTAGGTGGGACAGATCCACGCATTCAGTTTCTGGCAGGGTATATTCCATCCGACCCAGCGTGACAGCTCGCCTACACTCTCTTTCCAGATTTCACCGATCACTGATTTAACTGCGGAGCCTCCTAGGAGAATAATCACTCGCGGCTTTAGTTCGCGGATGGCGCGCATCACATTCGGGCGGCAGTATTCAATGGCTTTAGGGTCACTTATTTTGTTGTCAGGCGGACGACAGATTAGTGCGTTGGTGACCCAGCAATCTTTGTCAAAGTCAACTCCGATGGCTTTCAGCGTTGTGCGCAGCAAGTCACCCGCTTTCCCAACAAACGGCCTTCCGCGTTCGTCCTCGTTAGCTCCGGGAGCCTCACCAATAACTAAAACTCCTTTTCGTCCTTCACCATAGACAGGCATCTTGGGACTTTTGCATGTTTTGGACAAACCACAAACACCACAACGAGGCAAAAGTGAAGGCGTGGCTGTGGGTTTTAAAACAGCCGAGGCAGGGAAAAAGCCGCGACTCATGTCTTATTCTTTGACAGGAGCGAGGCAGGCGATGAAAATCCACTTACCGCCGTTGACTCTTAATCGACCCTCGGTGATTTCAGCCTCATTAAAGTTCTTGGTGATTTCAATAAGCATGAGCGGAGCAATCATGAACGCGAGTGCGGGACCTGTATATTTTAGTTCTTTGCGTTCTTTGTACCAGCCGCTTGCTCCTGTGCCTGTGATGCGCAGCTTTCCCGGGCGCAGCTCGACTAACACTTGCGCCTTGTCGTCGTTCTCTTGCGCGAATACTGCCGCCTTGTCAGCAGCATCGCCTAAGCCTTTCGGCAAGTGGATAGGCTGTCCTTTCACTTTGAGTAGCGCGGAAAGGTCGTGGTAGTTCTCAATGAAACGACGACAGGAAAGCATCAGCCCTGCCGGGTTCTTGAAATGGATCCAAGTATCCGTTTCACAGAACTGAGTCATCCCAAGAAGCGCCACGTGCTTGATCGAATCACGCCGCACAAGGATGTCCTGTTTGATTTCCGTCGCTACTTTGACGCGAGTCATTTTAGAGTTGTCACACGCCTCCACATAGGTCGGAGTGATGTGGATGCACGTCAGCGCAAATTGGGATTCATCACTCGAGGCGCAATGCTGCACGAGATCAATCGCCTCCTTAAAGGATTCGTCCAGCGCAAGCCACTTGCCGGGCTTCTCGACTCCCGAGATCGGAAGCTGGATTTCGGCTTCACAAGTGACACCGCATTCGCGCTTGGTGCCGATAATCTTGATTTCACCCTCACCTGCTTGGATTTCAAGCTCCTCTTCAGGCAGCTTGCGCAGAATCGAAAGCAGCGCAGCAGAACGCACCGCGCCTTCAATGCCGATGTCACATTCTTGTGTGCAAGCAATTTCGTCGTTGAACGTGATCACTTTTCCGTCTTTGAAAACATAGCACGAGCTTTGCTCGATGATCTCTCGACTAGAGAGACCCGCTTGAACGGATTCAAGCTGAAGGAGAAACTTTTCGCGGTTTATGGTTTTGCTCATGTTTGTGGTAGGTTCTGAATCGTTGCCAGGCGGTGCTGCCTTTAGTATTGGTTTTAAGATCGTAGAAGGAAAGCATGATGAACGGATTGTGCTCTTGGATGAGACGCTCCGGGAATACGCCCGCCCCACTCACACCTGAAAAGAAAATGCGCGTGTGATCTCCTTCCTCCTTAGGCAAAGGAAGCTTCGGGAGCTTGGGAATAGATTCGTTCATCAGTGGACGAGGCCGAAGCCTTTGTCAGGATTAGTATATTGGAAAGGGCGAGGGTACGGAAGCGACTGCGCGAACAATTGAAAGTACACTACATTCGCACGAGCGCGGGCTTCATAACAACTCGTCACGCCCCACACGTCTTTTGTCCCTAAGGGCGTACCGATACGGTCCAGCCACTCCTCCACAATCCTGCGCGTGTCTTTGGTGAGATTGAGAACGTGTCCATTCTTATCATGGATCGTTGTGCTCTCTTGGCTGACTCCGATGATGTAAGGCGGCTCAGTGAAAACGTACTGACCTTTCCGCTTGTGCGGAATGAGAATACGTCCGTAGGCAGCAATCTTGATCCAAGAGGCTGAGTCAACCGACCACCAAGGATAGCGAAGCAATAGCTCCCAGCTTGTCATCGCAAATCCGTGCGTTCGCACAAGTGGCAGCTTGTGCGGAGCGGGACAGAGGAAATGAAATACTTTGTCAGCCCAGGGCAAAAAGGAACTTTTCGTGATGCCTTGTCCCAATCCGCCGATGCCTATAAATGTGTGGCCGCGTTCAATATACTTGGCAAACCATTTCAGCTCCGAGTGGCAATGGATAACAGGCAAGGGCTTCAATCCATACTCTTCTTCGAGCAGCATCGTAATCTCCCAAGTCTTTTCGGGATTGTAGATGGCGTCAAGGGTAACGTAGTAATCTACCGCGTGCTTGTAATGTTGGATGAAAGAGGCATAGGATTCAAGGAACTTGCGGAACTCGGATCCTTTTTTAAGGTCGAAGAACTTGTACTTATCTGTCAAGCTCAGCGCATCCTTGCGCTTATTGTCCGTGTCTGCTTCCTTGTTGTACAGCGAATGCGCACCGCTGTCAATGAACAGACTTCCGATGCGTGTAGGAATTCCCTCGCCTCGAAACTTCGGCTTGGGTCCTAGCTTCTCTTTCTTCTCCTTGATCATTTGAGCAGAGAAATGAATTCAGCTCGCGTCTCAGGCTCGTCTTTGAACGCCCCGCGCAGAGCCATCGTGGTCGTTTCAATGTTATACCGACAGATGCCTCGAGACTCCATGCAAAGGTGACGAGCGCGAACAAACACACCTACACCCAGCGGCTTCAAGTGTTCTTGGATAGCATCTGCTATTTCTTTAGTCAGGCGCTCTTGTACCTGCAGACGGTGCGCAAAGATGTCAACAAGACGCGAAAGCTTGCTCAGCCCGACAACCTTGCCGCTGGGTATATACGCGAGCGACACGGTGCCAAAGAACGGCGCTAAATGGTGTTCACAGTGTGAATGGAATGGAATGCCGTGTTGGCAAATCATTTGATCATACCCCTCGCCACCGTCCTCAAATACTTTGAACACAGAAGCGACGTCTTTGTGGTAGCCTTCTGTCCAATGCTTCCACGCACGGCAGACCCGTGCAGGTGTTTCGCGCAAGCCCTCGCGCTGCACATCAGGAGCCAGCATAGACAACATGCTAGCAACTCGTTCTTCAAATGGCTTGCTGCCTTCAGAAATGTCTTCCATATTAGTAACCTAGTTCAGGATTGCCGCCTAGAGGCGCGAGTGGTTGCGTTCTATTATCGAGAGCATCAGCACGAAAGAGTTTGTGGAGTTGATATCCCGCTCTCCAAGGATCTCCTGTAAATTTGACTTGGTGTGTTATGGCTTTTAGAATAGCAGGATCGTTTCGTTTCGACCACTCAGGATGTAGCCATATAGTTGCTCTTTTATCCATCCATGCTCCGTTTAACTCGAAAAACAACTTCTCATTCCAATAAGGAATATCAGCCGGTTCTTCAATAATCAATTTGAATTCATTTGCTGCACGAACTACAGACTCTAGGGCGGGCTTAGCCCATTTGTCTTTAGGGGATACTGTAATCCATTGAAAAGTTCCTTGAAGGGGATATGCTCCGCTTGTTTCAATGTGGAGGGGGATTCCTTTCAGCTCAGCACACACACTCAAAGTTTTAAGATTATGAATAGCGGGCTCCCCTCCTGTCAGAACTATAAACTTGGATTTTGAGGCTGCGGCTTCATTCACCAATTCAACTTCATTCATCCTCAAAATCTTATCGGGGATATAGTTGGGGTGCCATGTGCCTGCCGAATCACACCAAGGACAATGTTGTGGGCATCCAAATGTCCGAATAAAGAATGCTGAGCGTCCCATGTGAATTCCTTCCCCTTGGAAAGAATGGAATCGTTCTGAGATCGGAAGACTCATGCTTGGATGGAAAAGGTTGCGGAGTTGCGGCTATCTTCGTAAACAGTAACCTTGCAAACTTCCACGAACCGTTTCCCATGCCGGATATTATCTTTGAAGAAAAAAGTAAGATTGACTTGCTCCAACAGCCACTTCGCAAGCCCCTCAGCGCCGCAGTTCGGCACCACAACAATGGCAGCGAGCTTGGGTTCGCTCAACTGCGTTTTGAAAAAGGACAGCAAAGGATCCCCTTCATTGAGAACAAGTGTGTGGTCGAACAAGGCAGTAAGCCAATTCTTCAAATCCTTGAGCTTGCCGAAGTCGACCACGAAGCCATTGTCGTCAAGCTCGACGCAACGGAACGTGAATTTAAAATCCCAATTATGTCCATGGATCAAAGCACAGTGTCCATCGTGACTGTGCTGGCGATGAGCGAACGGAAATTCTTTGTATTTTTTTGAGCAAGTTATCATAGTAGGAAAATAAAAAAGGCTGCATTGTTAGTGCAGCCTATAATCGCAAGGACAAACGAAGAGCTTATTTCTTGAGAGCCCAACCGTCCGCCGTTTTGACAACGACCTTGTCAACGGAGCTGAGCTTCCAGAGACGCTCCTGCACCGTGGACTTGAGGCATTTGGACTTCTTGACGATCTCGTCAGTGGTCTGAGGCGTCTTGAGGAGCGCAGCGTTGATGGCGGCAGCGCCGCTACCGATGCGCGAACCGAACTTGTCCTTGCCTTCGCCCGTCGAGGGCTTTGCAGCGGGCTTGCTCGCTTTGGCAGCGGGCTTTGCAGCCGGAGCCGGCTTGCCTTTGGCGGGCTTGGCCGGAGCTTCCTCTTCTTCCTCAGCAGCGGGAGCGGCCTTGGAGGACTTGGTAGGCTTTGCGGCGGGCTTCTCTTCAGCCTCTTCCTCGTCGCCTTCGTCGATGGTGACGGAGCCACCTTCTTCGAGTTCGGCAGTGATGGATTTGAACAAGCCGCGGATTTTCTTGTCCTCGATGTCTTCGGGCTTGGTGATTTTCTTAGCCTTTTCAGGATCAGCGAGCATGGCGCCGAGCTTGGTGAACTTAACATTGAAACGCTCAGCGGACCATTTGTCGCAGTCCTCAAAATTGAGGGCGGCAAAGAGCGCGACGGCGTTGGCGAGTGTGATTTTCATGACTGTGTGTTTTTGTTTTGTGGTTGGTTGATACTTACTGTGACAGGGTATTATCGTATGGAGTTACCATCCGTCCGCAAGCTTTTTCCACACGGATTTCTAACATTTTTATCACGTGGAGCTAGTAAGGACTTATCAAAACAAAGAGCGAATGCACGGAGAAGCAAGCTCCATGCAGCCTGCCACATGGCAGCATTTATTCTCCGAATACTTAGCCCCGCGGCGAACAATCCAATTGAGTCTAAATCTATTTTCATCTTTCTCAGTAGCATTTTGATTGATGCCTACCATCCCCGTCACATGAGCTAGCTTTCGCTTGTCCTCGGAAAAGTTACTGCGCAACAAAAGCTCCTGGGTGTAACTGGCTGCGTCAGCTTGTGTGGCGGAAATCCCCAGCGCGTGCCAACGCTGGAGCAATCCTCGAAACTCACTCCATGTCGCATTGATGCGGTGTCGTTTTTCCTCTCCCGGGTTTGACTCTAAAAGAATGTCCATGTAATCCACAATAATGACATCAGGCGTCCAACTATCTCGCGCCCAAGATTCAAGCTGTTGATCCATAGCCGCAATGGACAAACTCGAGGAGGGATGAACAGACAGCCGCAAAAACTCTTCACTAGATCCCACACTCTCAAGCACCTCTTGGATCGCTTGTTGTGCTTGAGAGTGTGTCAGTCCTTTTTCAAACTCCATAGCCTCATGCTCCACGCTGATCTTCATCTTATTATCCGAATCTTTTTGCCATTCCATTGACAAAGGAAATCGAATTGGCGCCTCCGGAACTTCAATAGGATGCTGCGCGCCGCGCACCGCAAAGCGCAGCATCATTTCTTCTTGGCTCTCATCACCTACGGAAAAGAAAACAACGCGGCGACGTTGCAACATGCAGCGCCAAGCCAGCTCAACCATCCATGCTGTCTTGCCTCGCTTCTCAGGAGCAAGGAAAATAATAAATCCCTCCCGCGTCAACGACTGTCCGAAAAAGACACCCAATCCTCCTTTGAATTGAATAAGCGGCTCCTTGCGCTGTGCAAAGGCTTTCTTTAGAGCCTCCTTGTCTTTGAGAACATCCACATGCGATCCTGCTCCCATTTCCACAGAAGTAAATTTATCCGCATGGGCTTTTGCTTTGTCTACATCTCCGGCATCGAGCAAGCCTTGTAACTGCTCCGCAAGGCGCTCTAGTTTTACCCGCGTGAAGTGCCTCGCCGCTGTATCAATGAGGTATGAGCTATTTGATTCTTTTGCTAGAGATTCGTACTCCTCAGACAAGCCTGAAAGGAAACGCTCCACGAGCGCGACGGTGTCTTTGTCCTTTCCGTCTGACGCCCAGCTCTCGAACATCCCTTCAATGGATTTCTTAGGCGCTGCGTGATGGCGTTTGAAATACTTAACGCACATCTCCCCCACAATGTTTGCCCACTTGGATTTGAATAAGTTCGGCTCCCATTTGCTCGCAATACGTCCCAGCACATGAACATCTACCACCATGGCAGTGACAATGCGCCGCGCCTCTTTTCCGCTGATGCGTTCAATTTTCATTTACAGTTTACCGAGTTATAGAATTTCTGCCAAAGGGCGCCGCTTCCACTGTACTCTTGCGAGGCTTGGTAACCTAAAGCTTGAAAATCTGTGTGCTCTTCGCTCACAACGTATGACGCTAAATGGCCTGACCACTCAGGCCATTTGATTAGTTTTTGATTTATTTTATAAAACCATCCCCACACAAAATTCTCCGTGAATACAGCAGCCTCTAATTTTTCATAGAACGAATGGTAGTATCTATAATCACGGTGGGGCTTGTCTTTGGAAATAGTTTTCATTAGCTCCCAGCACTTGCGCCGCCAATCAGCATAATTGCGCTGGGATTCTGAAACGACTTTTGGTAATTGAACGGCAGAGCCTAATGGCCATGTACATTCTTGTTTTAGGCGAGCAACAATCTTTTCCATGAAAGGCGTCAATACAATCTTTTCCACTTTAGGTTTCTCTTTATCCATCGAAGCATCGAGTTCAATAAACCGCTTATGGAGGGTTTCAGCTGAGTAGATGGAAAGGCAGTATTTGGAGCCTAATGTGGAAATATGGTATTGTATGACTTCTTTGATTCGACTATTTGGAACTTGGTAGTCTCGTCGTATCTTGGCAATCCATTTGGACCAATTCTTTAAATTAGCATGGACATATAACTTCCGTTTCTTGGCAAGTGCTTCACTAAACTTCTTGGCTGCTATGTCATCAAAAGTAGAAGTTTCAATTTTTTCAAAGAACCCGTTCCGATCAGTATGTATTACTTCTTTATTACTTCTTGTATTCGCGCGCGTATGGTGACCATCTGTGACAGACGCAGGTGCACTTGTGACAGACGCAGGTGCCATCTGTGACAGACGCAGATGGTCATTCCACACTTTATCCAAACGATCCATATTTATTTGGAACTCCAAATGCCCAGATTCTCGATTGTAATACTCGACAAGAATACCCCGATTCGTAAGCCGGTCCCTGCCTACACGAACCTCCCAGTCAGTCAAAACAGTTGCCTTTTTAATTGCTTCTAAATTCTTTCGCACCCACTCACCTTTCTTCGGAGTCCAGTACAGTAATTGAACCAACAAAATAGACGCTTCTCTGCTTTTTAATGCAGCTGCAAGCTTGGGAAAGATAGCAACAGAATGACCTACATGAGGTATGACTTCAGCGGCTTTCATAGACCAAGTGTCTTTCGTATAGTCGCGACTTCGCTATCTGTTGCACAGCCAGGATCCTTCGAGTCTATTTGGATATTGAATGTCTCTCCCTCGAAAGCACTCAATAAATCTACTAGCTCTTGTGCTCTGCGCTGTGCTGCTGGCTCCGCGTCGAAGCACACACCTCTGACGGGGTAGCGGGAGAGCCTGAGCACTTGAGCCTGACTAAATCCCACTCCGCAGCTCGCTACAGCTCCGGGACCAATTCGCATTGCATCGAAAGGACCCTCTACGCAGCACACAGCGTGACTGACGAAGTCCTCTCCGTAGAGCAGCGTCTTGTGATTGATTTCCTCACACTCCGCAGGTGCGCTGATGTACCGCAAAGCAGCGTCGTCTGAAATCGCACGAGTGGTCCAGCTCACTACTTTTCCATTGAGCTTAATGGGAATGAATACACGCCACGCTAGCTTGATTCGCTGCTCAGGACTCACTCTCACACGCGCTAGGTCGAATAAACCCTGCAAATCCCAACGTCGCGCAATCTCAGCGGCATCAGCGAAGCGTTTACTGAGGTATCTTTGATGCGCTTTCCCGAGAGCCTGCAAAGGGTAGGGCAAGATAAGCTTTCCACGTTTGTTCACAGCCTCGGTAGTGCCGAGGCTGTCAGAATCAGTGAGCAGCTTTTTAACGTCGCGGTATTCACCGCCTGTTACCTCCATGAGCGTATCAATCACACTGTGCCCGCGGCACCGCCAGCATGAGCAATACTTTTTTCCAATCGAATACCCCATGTGGTATTTGCCGCTGCCTTTACCACAGAAAGGACAATCAAAATTTATGAAACCAGGTCGAGCGTGATGGTGTTGCCCTGCTTCGACGACCTCAACACCATTCGCCTCGAGTATTTCCCGGAAGGTCATTTCTTTAAAAGAGAATTGAACACTGCAAAATCAGCGCCCGTTGCAGACCCGTCCAGCACCTTGTCCAGGATCTCTTGCTTGTTCTGGATCATGGAAAACATTTTTTCTTCGATTGTACCTTTAGAGGCAAGATACCAAATGAAGCAAGGTTTCTTTTGTCCGATTCTGTGGATGCGATCTGCACTCTGCTTTAGAGCACCAGGGGTCCAAGGTAGGTCTGTGTAAGCTACATTAGAGGCGCTCGTGAGGGTGATGCCTACTCCCCCGGCAATAGGATTGCACAAGGCGAGGCGCACGCTCTTTACTTTTTGGAAGCGATCCACAGCGTGGTGGCGTTTGATTCCTGTTACACTTCCGTCTATGGTTACCGAGCTTCCGTTGAACTTTGAGCCAAGCCAGCTCAGCATTCGCGTGTGTGAAGAAAACACGACAAGCTTCTCATCGCTGTCTGATAAGA
>Ga0210393_10000613_pt1 | contig 31978 bp, 40 predicted proteins | sample IncBWC27OmetaG_FD_160068 | JGI IMG/M metagenome (GOLD analysis project Ga0210393, IMG submission 160068) | Forest soil microbial communities from Barre Woods Harvard Forest LTER site, Petersham, Massachusetts, United States - Inc-BW-C-27-O ...
TAACGTATGGCGCGCGTTGATCGGCGCGTTCGCGTACCTGGATATGATCGCCACCGACGCCGACCGGCCCGCACTCGCAGCCGCCGTGCGCGAGATCGTCGGTCCCGCCGCTGCGCGTCTCGCCTGGGAGTCCAAGTCGGGCGAGAGCGAACTTGCGCGCCAGTTGCGCGGCATGCTGATTGGCTCGCTCGGCACGCTCGGCGACGATCCCGAGGTGCAGAAGCGCGCGCGCGACCTCTATGCGCGCTTCGAGGATAATCCCGACTCCGCCGATCGCGACCTGGTGCCCGCGCTGGTCAACATCCTTGCGCATTCGGGCGACGCCGCGCGCTACGAGGAGTTCAGGAAGAAATTCAAAGCGCCGCGGACGCCGCAGGAAGAGCAGCGATTCCTGTTCGCGCTGGCAAATTTTCGCGACCGCGACCTTTTGAAAAAAACCATGGAGATGACGCTCGACGGCCAGGTGCGGACCCAGAACTCGCCGTACCTCATGCATTCGCTGCTGCTCAACTCCGCGTGCCGCTACCAAGCGTGGGACTTCGCCCGCGCGCATTGGGACGAGATGATTCAAAAATATCCCGACAACGCGCTGCCGCGGATGTGCGAGGCGGTCGTCGCGCTGCTCGATCGCGAAGACGAAGTGAAAAGGTTCTTCGGTGAGCATCGCGTGCGCCTCGGCGGCAAAATAATCGACCAGCACCTCGAGCGCCTCAGCGTCGCAGTCGGATTCCGCAAACGCGAAGGCAAAAACCTGCAAGCGACGCTCAAGGGATGAAGGGGGAAGAAGCTATGGAGACCGAGTCGAACGCGGCCGCCGCGACGATAATTCAGGACGATAAGCCGCTGCGCTTCGAACGCGCGATCGCTGATTCGAATGCGCTGTGGCTCGACGCGGCGGAGCTTAAAAGGCTCGCCGGATGGGAGTTCAAGCCCCAGGGAATCTGCCGCGGCGATTTGTGCGTGCCGATTCCGCCGGGCCGCGAAAGCGAATTCGTATCGAAGCGTGACGGCGCGTCGTGGCTGAACTTCACCGCGCTGGCCGACCAGATGGGCAAGCCGTGGGCCGGCGACTCCAAGCATCGCGTATGGTACTTCGGCGCCGAGGCCTCTGAGCGCGGGAGCGCGCTGCGTTCGTGCAGGCGCCCGATTTCGAATTGCCCGACCTCGACGGCAAACTGCATCGCCTGTCGGACTATCGCGGCAAAAAAGTCTTTCTCCTCGCCTGGGCCTCGTGGTGAGGATGCTCCCTTGACCTGCCCGGGTGGCAGGCTCTTTACGAAGAACTCAAGGACCTCAACTTCACGATCGTCACGGTCGCGTTCGATACCGGCGGCGCCGCGGCGGCGGGCGCGTTCATCAACGCCGCCAAACCCGCGCATCCTTCGCTGATCGACACGAGGCACGTCGTCGCCGAACTCTACAACATGGTCAACGTTCCCACCGCGGTTTGGATCGACGAATCGGGAACAATCGTGCGCCCCAACGAAGTCGCATATGCTGCCGACACGTTCCGCCCGATCACCGGCCTCGATTCGGCGCGATACCTCGAAGCGCTGCGCGACTGGGCGAAAAACGGCGCGAACAGCCGCTTCGTCATGAAGCCCGACGCGGTGAAGCACAAGCTCAAACTGCCCACGCGTGAGCATGCGCAGGCCGCCGCGTACTTCAGGCTCGCGGAATATCTCTGCGAGACCGGCCACGCGCCCGATGCCGTGCCGTATTTCAAGGAAGCGCGCCGCCTGCGTCCCGAGAGCTGGACGATCACGCGGCAAGCGTTCGCGATGGGCGATCCCGAGCGCGACTACGGCACCACGTTCGTGAACGAAGTCGGCCAGCTGCAAGGCAAGCTCTACTATGACGTGCTCGATCTCGACGGTTCCGGCAGCAATCCGGAGCAGGAGCAGGTCGCAAAGGAGGGCGCTGAGCGCCTGCGCAAATTGATGGAAGGCCGCAGCTGAAGCAGCATCGATCCTCGTTGGCGCGATGGCAAAGGCGAACATCCTGATCGGCACGTCGGGCTTTTCGTACAAGGAATGGCTCGGCGGGTTTTACCCGGAGAAACTTCCCGCCGCCAAGATGCTCGAGTATTACGCCGAGCGGATGCCGACGGTCGAAATCAACTACACCTTCCGCGCGATGCCGAAGTCCGCGATGCTCGAAGGGTGGGCCGCGCGCACTCCGGCGACATTCCGCTTCGCGCTGAAGGCTCCCCAGCGCATCACGCACTTTGCCAAGCTGCGCGATGTCAAAGAAACCACCGATACCTTCATCGAGCGCGCGGCGGTCATGGGCGAGCGCCTCGCGCCGGCACTTTTCCAGCTCCCGCCCGACTTGAAACTCGATCTCCCGCTGCTGAAGGACTTCCTGGCGATTTTGAAAGGCAGAATCCGCGCCGCTTTCGAATTCCGCAACAAGAGCTGGTTCGACGAATCCGTGCTGACCGCGCTGGCAGACAACGGCTCCGCACTATGTATCGCCGAAACCGAGAAGCTCGCGTCGCCGGTCGAACGAACGGCGCCCTACATCTACGTCCGCCTGCGCAAAGAAACTTACGACGACGCCGGCCTGGACCAGTGGGTGAAAAATCTGGATCGCCTCGCCCAGAACGCGACCGAGATCTTCGTCTATTTCAAACACGAGACATCCGCGCCTGATCTCGCGTCGCGGCTTCGCGCGAAGCTCGAAAGTTCCGCCTAGCGCTTCACGCGAGCAAACCCTTGCCGGGGACGTGATTGACCTCGAGGCGGATGCCGTCGGGATCTTCGAACAGGACCGAGTAATATCCCGGCGCCCACGGCCCGTCCTCAGGCGGATGCACGATCTTCGCGCCAATCGATTTGAGGAAAAGGTAAATCTCATCGACGTCGGCATGCTCGCGCGCCCGCAAACACACGTGATGCAGCCCGACGCGACGCTGCACGAACTTCTCCGCGCGATACGCGTCGTCGCCGCGCATGATTCCCACGGCCGTCCTGCCGCCCACGCAGTACAGAAGCTGCTCGCTGCGCATGACAGGCTTGAGCCCAAGGTACATGAGCAGCTTCTCGTAGAACGGAAAGCATGCCTCGAAATTGCTGACCGTGAGCATCACGTGCGCGACGCCGTTGATTTCCATTTCACATCTCCCAGTTAGAGGACCTTCAGCCACTCGTGACCCGGATGAGTTTTCTCGATCGCGTCGCGGAGCCACTGTCGCGCATCCGCGCTCAGAGCGGGAATCGCATGATCAAAATCCACTCGATCGCGCGCCTCGAGATGCTTCGCCTTGAAGAGCAGCACGATCTCCGGCGCGAGATACGGCAATCCCCACAGCGGATGGAATCCCATTTTCGAAATCGGCATCGAAACATCAGGATTGCGCCGAAAGATCCAGTCGCTGCCGCGCGACTCTGCCAGCATCACTTGGAACGCCAGCTCCGATTCGCCCGTGCGATAGGCATTAATCTGATGCACCGGCAGCTCGAGACGCTCGCCGGCTGGCCACTCGACGATCGCCCCCCGATTCGGCGGCTTTCCATCCGGATGCGGAATAATTTTCTTCAGCGAAAATTGCTTCAGAGCTTTGTGCAGCAACAAGTGATCGCGCCGCATGACGAGCGCATCGATATCGTGATGATCGCGCGTCACGCGTCCGAGATGCAGATCGATCGCCCAACCGCCGGCAAAGTAGAAGGGCGCGCGCAAATTTCCTAGCGCTTCTGCAACTTCAAGTAACGCTTTAACCTCTCGACCCACGCCCAAATCAGTGCGCGCCGACCATCCGCGACGGCTTGGGCTGCTCGTGCCCGAGAATCGGATGCGGCCGGTACGGCTTCTCAAGCGCCGCAACCTCGTCCGCGGTCAGCTTCACGTCGACCGCCGAGATCGCCTCCTTCAAATGCGCCAGCCTGGTCGCGCCGATGATCGGCGCCGTTACTCCGGGCGCCTGCAGAATCCACGCGCACGCGATCTGCGACGGCGTGACGGCGCGTTCTTTGGCAATCTGCTCGACGGTGCTCAGCACTTCGAAATCGTACTCGCGAAAGTACATGTTCTTGGCGAAGTCGTCGGTCTTGGCGCGCGCCGTCGGACCGCTGCCGCCTTTCTCGCGATTGCCCGCCAAAAATCCGCGCGCGAGCGGGCTCCACGGAATCAGCGCGACGCCGTTGTCGATGCACAGCGGATTCATCTCGCGCTCCTCCTCGCGATAGACGAGGTTGTAATGATTCTGCATCGAGATAAACCGGTGCCATCCATTTTCTTTCTGAAGCGCGAGCGCCTTGGCGAACTGCCACGCCGCCATCGAGCTCGCGCCGAGGTAGCGCACCTTGCCCGCGCGCACGAGAGAGTCGAGCGCCTCGAGCGTCTCTTCGAGCGGCGTCGTGTAGTCGAAGCGATGGATTTGATAGAGGTCGATGAAATCCATCTTGAGCCGCCGCAGTGACGCGTCGCACGCCTCGAGAATATTTTTGCGGCTGAGCCCGGCGCGATTCAGCCCCGACGCCATCGGCCCATGCACCTTGGTCGCGACTACTATCTCTTCGCGCTTCGCCATCTTGCCGAGCCATCGCCCGGTGACCTCCTCGCTCGCGCCTACGGAATATACATTCGCTGTGTCGTAAAAATTGATCCCCGACTCGACCGCGGCCGCGAAATGCTCGCGCGCCTCGTCCATCGTCAGCACCCAGTCGCGCCATTTCTTGTCGCCATAGCTCATGCATCCGAGGCAGATGCGCGAGACGGTGATTCCAGTCTTGCCTAGTTTCGAATACTGCATGATTTCTCCGTTTGCATTTGGCCTTGACCCAAATTCCGACGCGGGGCTGATGCGTGTCAAGCCGCGCGACGAAGGTGACGAATTCGTAAACACTGGGTGCAGGGGTCACCCTGCCCAAGGAAGTTTGAAACCCACGGCGGGTTTCAAATTAGATGAAGTGATTTATCTTGCCCGAGTCAGGGCGGTGGAGGCTTCGCGACCGCCAGATGTTGCGGGCGAACATCGTAACCGTGATCATGAATGTAGTTCGCCCGCACCTGCGCTAATCCGACGGCGTCGATCAGCACCGCGACAAAAATCACGATGATGAAGGTCCAGCCTCCGCGCTGAGGTGTCTTGCCCGTGGCCATACGCCAAATTGTAGCATGAGACCAGATGCGAGGCTTGCGGCCCCTATTTCAATGCGTTGACGGGCATATTAGGATGCTCGCAATCGCCACTGGCCGATTGGTCAGGCGGGGACTTGACGAGACCGAAGACTAGCGAATCGCGCGAAAGCGGCGTACACGCGCACCAGGCGGCGCCGGAGGAAAACTAATGCGGGTCTTATTCGTACATCCGAGTCCGCTAATGTACAGCGAGATTTATTTGCGCCTCGAACCGCTCGGAATGGAGCGGGTGGCGGCGGCGACGCGCGCGGCCGGCCACGACGTCAGGATCATAGACCTTCAGATTTTCAAGCATCGGGATCTGTTCGCCGAACTCGAGAGCTTCCGTCCCAACGCGGTCGGCTTCTCGCTCAATTACCTCGCCAATGTGCCCGAGGTGATCGATCTCGCCAAAGACGTCAAGCGCCTGAGGAAGGACTGCTTTGTCTTCACTGGAGGGCACAGCGGCTCGTTCGTGGCCGACGAAATCCTCGAGCATGCGGACGGTGCAATCGACGCGATTATCCGGGGCGAGGGCGAGACGGCGACGCCGATGCTGCTCGACGCGATCGGCACCGGCTCGATCGGCAAAGTTCCGGGCGTGCTGACGGCGCAAGGCTCGGGTCCGACGCCGGTGATGCTTGACGACCTCGACAAGTTCTTCCCGGCGCGCGACCTCGGCCGCCGCCGCGATAAATATTTTATCGGCGTGCTCGATCCGTGCGCGTCGATCGAGTTCACGCGCGGATGCCCGTGGGATTGCTCGTTCTGCTCGGCGTGGACGTTCTACGGCCGCAGCTACCGCAAATCCACGGCGGAAGCGGCGGCAGAGGACATGCTCTCGATCAAAGAGCCCAACGTCTTCATCGTCGACGACGTCGCGTTCATTCATCCCGAGCACGGCTTCGCGATCGGCAATGAAATCGAAAAGCGCAAAATCAAAAAGCAGTACTACCTCGAGACCCGCGCCGACGTGCTGTGCCGCAACCCGGAAGTCTTCCGCTACTGGCGCAAGCTCGGCATGGAATACATGTTCCTCGGCCTCGAGGCGATCGACGAAGAGGGCCTCAAGCTCCATCGCAAGCGCTCCTCGATGGGCGTCAACTTCAAGGCGCTCGAGGTCGCGCGCGAAATCGGTCTGACCGTCGCGATCAATCTCATCGCCGATCCTTCATGGGACGAGAAGCGCTTTGAGGTGATTCGCGAATGGGCGATCAGCATACCCGAGATTGTCCATCTCACCGTCGCGACCCCGTATCCCGGCACCGAGCTGTGGTTCACCGAATCGCGCAAGCTCACCACCCTCGACTACCGCCTATACGACATCCAGCACGCCGTGCTGCCGACCAAGCTGCCGCTGCTGCAGTTCTACCAGGAGCTGGTCAAGACGCAGGACGTGCTCAATCGCAAACATCTCGGCTTCGCGGCATTGAAGTCGGTCGCGTCGATCGCCGGCAAACTCGCGCTCAAGGGGCAGACCAACTTCATCAAGATGCTGTGGAAGTTCAACAGCGTGTACAATCCCGACCGCCAGTTCGCCGAGCACGCGCGCGAGGTGAAATACGCGATGCGGCCGCCGTCGATGCACACCGACACGCGTCCATCCGCTGACAAACTCTACATTCACATGCCCAAGCCCGCGCGTCCGGCCGCTCCCGTTCCAGCCGCCGGCGGTAGATGAGATTCTTCGGCGAATAGGCAGAGGCAGAATCTTGAATCGCGCGCTGCGCGCGCTGTAATCGGATCCTCACCTGTCTCCTCTCCCTAACAGGGAGAGGAGACAGAAGGCTCCGGCGCGTTACGCAGCACGTTGAACACGACCGGCGGCACTCGCAGCCGGTCGTCGCTCTCGTAGATCTCCCGCACCTCGCCGAACTTCTCATCGCCCGCGATCGTCAGCGCTGCGACGCGATCGATCAGCGTTCGCTTCTCGTCAGTCAGCGCCGCTTCGTCAATATCCATCATTCCCCACACGTCCCACGGCAGCATTTCCATGCGATTCAGCGATGCGAGGTCGCGGATCACGTTGCCCTCGACGAACCCGAGCCCACTGAGATTTATATGCGTGAGGCCGAAGGCGGCAGAGTCGGCACGCCCGGAGCGGCACATTTGCCATCCGTCGCCGGCGATAATAAAGCGGTCGCGCGGCACGTCGAGCGGACTGAAATCCAACTTGAACGCGTTCCGCTGCACAGCGTCCATCTGCGCATCGACCAATATCCAGCGCGACTCGGCGGCGTTCCAATACTCGCACACCCAATGGTCTTCGAACTTGCCGGCGTTGAAGTATGCGCCGAAGCCGCATCGCGCACGCGCCGGAATTCCCTGGTAGCGGAGCATCGAGGACAGCATCAACGAGAAATGGCGGCAGACGCTCGGCAGCCGACCGCCGTAGTCGCGAGCCACAGTGATCGGCCGCGAGTCGAGCTGATGAATCCGGGTCAGCATCTGCGCGACCGGCCGAATGTGCCCGTCGTCGCGCTGCGCTTCGGTCAGCTTGAGATCGTACAGGAAGGGCGCGATATCGCGATGGATCAGCAGGCCCTGCACGACTTCGCACAGCCCCGCTACATCCCGCGGCAGTCTGCTGAACTCCTCCGCGTGCGCGCCAGGAGCCGTCATCGGGCCGTCGTGGCGATAATATTCCTGCGGCGTTTCCATCGTGTCAGCTCCTTACGCAGCCGTATCATCGGACGAAGCCAGGTACCGCGCGAGATTCACCAGCGAACGCTCCCAGCCCGGGCCGGAATCCGAGTTGGCTATCTCTTCGATGGACATACGCGCGTCGCGCATCGCATCCAGCTCAGTCGCCGCCGCTCCAATCACGCCGTTGCGATTGGTATTGGCGACAAACCAGAACCAGCTCTGTTGAGAATGCCAAACCTCGAACCCCACGCCCAGGTGATGCTTGCTGATCCGCATAAAATCCGTCCTCAATAATAGTCGCCCGGCACCCCCAAAAATCGACAGGCCCGCCGCAATTTACCGTGGTTCATCCGCGTACTTGTCGTGGCGCCGCACCCAATCCGTCAGATTCTTGTTGGGACCGGTTTCGTTGCGTCCCTTGGGCGTAAGATCGAGGAACATGTACGCGCCAAGGCCGCGCTCGTCCCCTCGGCCGAACGACGAATAAGTGAGAAACACGGAGCCCGTTTCGTCTTTGAAAAACACGCTCAAGCCATGCAGATCTTCGGTCGAGATCTTGGTCATCTCATAGTTGTAGTAGGCTTCCCCGCGGGCCAGTTCGTCCTTGGTGAACGAAACGTGAAAGTCGTAGTTGAAGTCGCTGCCATCGGATGACACCCAGTTGAAGCGCCAGCCCATCCGCTTCTTATAGGCGTCGAGGGCGGCGAGCGGCGCTCGCGAAATCGCGACGAAACTCACGTCATGATGTTTGATATGCATCTCGGCGCCGTCGACATGGTCGCTGAAGAACGAACAGCCAACGCATCCTTCCTTCCACGAGGGTGAAAACATGAAGTGATAGACGATCAGCTGGCTGCGGCCGTCGAACAGATCGGCCAACGACTTCTTGCCGTCCGGCGTATCGAACACGTATTCCTTTTCGACCTTGACCCACGGCAGCATGCGCCGCTCGGCGTTCAACTGATCGATCTGATGCGTCAGTTCTTTTTCCTTGCCCAACAGTTGCTTGCGGGCTGCGATCCATTCGTCCGGCGATACGATTTTGTGTTGGTTCATCATTATTCGATCTCCTTTGGCGATCTCCTTTGAAGGGTTTGTCGAATCATGCCGATGCGAGACGCTCGGCCAGACGGTCGAAGGCGCTATTCCAGCCGTTCGAGTGATCGTCACGTATCGCGGCCGATTCGAAGACACCCTGGTGCAATGTCAGCCTGGTCTTGCCCGAGTACTCTTCCAGCGTGACCGTCAGAGTCGTTTCGCCGCTGATTGACGTACCGTCTGCGCGGTCTACAGCGCAGGTCCAGACGATCCGCTCCGGCTCAACGATTTCGCGAACTACGCCATGCCACCAAGCGATATCGCCCGTCGGCGACCTCATCTGAAAGCGGTAGGCTCCGCCTGGACGCAGGTCGATCTGGCATGTCGGCAAGCTGAAGCCGCTCGGCCCCCACCAATGCGCGAGATGCTCGGGTTGGGTCCATACCTTGAACACCAGCGCGCGCGGAGCGTCGAAGACGCGCGTAATGGTTAGAATGCGCTCGGCCGGCTCTACTGCGGTGTTATTCTCCATCGGTCTTCTCCTTCCCTGCGATCACACGGTCGCCAGGTACTCGGCGAGGCAATCCAGCGAACTACTCCATCCGCCATTGTGCAGGTCGCGCGCCGTAACCGACTCGAACACCGCGTTGTGCAGGGTCAGCTTGGTCTTGCCGCCGACATCTTCGAACATCAGCGTCAGCGTCGTCTCCGGGCGCGTCGGCTTCCCGTTCGCATCTGCCCAGCTCCCAACCATCACGAGCCGCGCGGGAGGGACGACCTCGCGATAAACGCCCTGCGTCCAATGATCGCCGTCAGGGCCGAGCATGTGGATTCGATACTGGCCGCCGGGGCGCAGATCATGCTTGAGGACTTTGCTGGTGAAGCCGGCCGGCCCGAACCATCGCGCCATATGCTCGGGCTGGGTCCATGCTTTGAAGACCAGTTCGCGCGGCGCGTCGAACACGCGCGTGACGACCAGTACGCGATCGGCGGGCTCGGTGACCAGATTCATTGCTGCGCCCATGTTTTTCTCCTTTGCTTATCGATTTGAAAGAGTCGCTACGTATTCGGCCAGATGCTCGAGAGTTTGCGTCCAACCCTCGCGCGCACCGCGTGTCGAATCCGTTTCCTTTGAGAACGTCTGATGCATAGTCAGGCGGGTCTTGCCGCCGTGCTCTTCGAACGTGATCGTCGTCACCGTTTCAGTGCCTTCGTTTTCCAGGGTGCCGGTCCAGACGATCCGCTCAGGCTTGACGATTTCGCGATAAACGCCGTGGACCCAATGGTCTTTGCCAAGGCCGCGCATACATAGCCGATAGGATCCGTCGACGTGGAAATCCATTTCACAGTCCGGCACCGTAAACCCGTCAGGCGCAAACCATCGCTTCAAATGTTCCGCCTTACTGAAAGCCTCGAACACGAGCGCGCGAGGCGCATCAAAGATCCGCGTGATGGTTAGCTCGCGATCGCCAGCCTCGATTTGAACGTTGAGACTCATCGCTCGCTCTCCTTGATGCGCGCCAAATGCTCGCCGAGACGACCGAGCGTCTGCTTCAGCCCCTCGACCGCGCCAAAAACGCGGGTGACGACAATTTCGCGATCCGAGGTGCCGGTCGATGCGATTGCCGAAGTCATTGCGCCGCCTCGCACGTGATCATCCACGGCGTGCCGAACTGATCGACCACCATGCCGAAGCGGACGGCAAAGAAAGTCTGCTGCATCGGCATACCCACCGCGCCCTTTTCAGACAGCGCCTTGAATATCCGCTCCGCATCGGCCGGACTGTCGACCGCGAAGGACACTCCGAATCCCTTCATCGGCGCATAGCGATCAGGCGGCGCGTCGGATCCCATCAGCACCTGGTCGCCGACCGTCATGCGCGCATGAATGATCTTCTCGCGCCAATTGGCGGGCACCTGCTCGGCAGCCGGCGTTCCCTCGTGAGTCATCATCGTGACAATTTTGCCGCCCAGACATTTTTCGTAAAATTTGAACGCGTCCGCGCAATTGCCATTGAAGAATAGATACGGATTCAGTTGCATAACTCTCTCCCTCTGAACGCGCGACCGGCGGTTTCGACGGCGGCATTATTTCTTGCGGCCATTCTTGTTCTCCTTTTTCTTGGGATCCTTTTTCTGCAGCTCGCGCAGATAATCCTCGAGGCGATCGAAACTCTCCTCCCAAAACCTTCGGTAGCGCTCGAGCCACTCCGACGCGTCCTTGAGCGGCGCCGGCGCAAGGCGGCATGGCCGCCACTGCGCTTCGCGGCCGCGCTCGATCAGACCGGCCCGCTGCAGAACTTTCAGATGCTTCGAAATGGCCGGCATGCTCATCGCGAACGGCTCGGCCAACTCCGACACGGAGGTCTCGCCCGAGGCCAGCCGGGCAAGAATCGCACGCCGGGTTGGATCGGCGAGGGCAGAGAAAGTCGCGTCGAGCCGTTCCGGTGACATGGGCTGTTGAACCATTCAGTTAAATAACCTATCAGTTAAATACAGCGCGCGCCGGCATCTGTCAAGTGCGGCGATTGAGGAGAAGGGCAGCGGTTATTTTTGAGCGATCGACTGGCACCAATCGGCGAGCGCGCGGCCGATCTCGTGCGGCGAGTCTTCCTGGATGAAGTGGATTCCCTTGACCGTGATCTCGCGCTGATTCGGCCAGCGCCTGCAATACTCGCGTTGCGCGCCGGTGAGGATCGCGCCGGGATCGGCGTTGATGAACAACTTCGGCGTCGCACTCTGCTCCAGCCACTTCGAATAGCCGTCGGCGATCGCGACGACATCCGCGGGTTCGCCCTCGAGCGGAATTTCGCGCGGCCACGTGAGCGTCGGGCGCCGCGATTCGCCCGGCTGCACGAAAGGCTTTCGATACGCGTCCATCTCCTCGGCGCTCAGCTTGCGGATGACGCTGCCGGGCAGGATGCGCTCGACAAAAATATTATTTTTCAAAATCATGTCGTCGCCGGCCGGACTGCGCAGCGCCTGGAAGATAGCGATCGCCTGCTGCGACCACTCTGACCATTGCAGCGGCCTGACGATCGCCTCCATGTACGCGATTCCCTTGACGGCGTCGGGATGTCGCGCGGCCCGATGAAAGCCCAGCGCGGAGCCCCAGTCGTGCACCACCAGCGTGACGTTGCGCTTGAGATTCAGCGCTTCGAAGAACGCGTCGAGATAGCGCGCGTGATCTTCGAAGCGATAGGTGCCGGTCGGCGAGGGCCCCGACGCGCCCATACCGACGAGGTCCGGCGCGATGCATCGCGCGTGCGGCGCCAGATATGGGATGACATTGCGCCACAGGTACGACGAGGTCGGATTGCCGTGCAGGAAAACCACGGGATCGCCGGCGCCGGTGTCCGCGTACGACATCCAGCTGTTGATGAGTTCGAGCCTTTTGCGCGGATGCGGGTCCACCGCGGAAATTTTCGTGTCGTCACCCATGATGCAGCCTCCACCGATGAACTGATTCGACTGATACGACTGTGGCGGACTGCGCGCAACCGTCGGCGCAGTTGCCCTCGCGGGCGAGGCGGGCGCAGAATCGCCGCAGGCTGCACTTCACACATCGCGAGGGCAATCCGATGGCAGAGAATCGCAAACGAAAGTTCTGGGGATGGGGCTACGAGGACCAGGGGCCGACTCCCGAACAGCAGAAGCACATGGCCGAGCGGATGGCCAAGCGATTCGGACTCGGGCCGCTCGAGCTTGCGCCACCGCCGAGAGAAAGCGACTTGAATCTGCGCGCGCCGCGCGTAAAGCCGCCGGCTGCTCTCGAAGCGATTTGCACAACTGCCGTGCATGAGCGCGCGGGACACACCTACGGCAAGGGTTCGCGCGATATCCGGCGTGCGTTCCGGCGCGACTATCCGAATCCGATAGACGTGGTCGCGTTTCCGCGCGATGAGAAGGAATTGATTCGCACACTCGAATGGTGCGACGGCGCGAATATTGCCGCCGTGCCATACGGCGGCGGCTCGAGCGTGGTCGGTGGAGTAGAGCCGCCCGATGGCGACCGTTACCGCGGCGCCGTGTCGATCGATCTGATGCATCTGGACAAAGTCGTCGAGGTCGACAAGGTCTCGCGCGCGGCGCGGATTCAGGCGGGCGTGTATGGTCCCGCGCTCGACGCGCAGTTGAAGCCGCACGGCCTGACGATTCGGCATTTTCCGCAGTCGTTCGAGTTCTCCACTCTAGGCGGATGGATCGCGACGCGGTCAGGCGGGCATTTCGCGACGCTGTACACGCATATCGACGACTTCGTCGAATCGCTGCGCGTCGTGACGCCCACCGGAATCGTCGAGTCGCGGCGCTTGCCCGGCTCCGGCGCGGGGCCGAGCCCGGATCGGATGTTCATCGGCTCCGAGGGAATTCTTGGCGTCATCACCGAGGCGTGGATGCGGTTGCAGGACCGGCCGACGTTTCGCGCCGGCGCGTCGATTCCATTTCCGAACATGTTCAAGGCTGCGGATGCGGTGCGGCAGATTTCGCAGGCGGGAATCTATCCCGCGAATTGCCGCGTGCTGGACGAGGGCGAGGCGTTCAATTCCGGCGCGGGCAACGGCGACGAGGCGGTGCTGGTGCTCGCCTTCGAGTCCGCGGACCATCCGCTGGAACCGTGGATGAAGCGCGCGCTGGAGTGCTGCGCCGATCATGGCGGGAAAATTCCGGCGGACGCGGCGAAGACTCGCACCGACGCCGAGGCGACGCATGAAGGCTCGGCCGGGGCGTGGCGCAACGCGTTCCTCAACGCGCCGTATCTGATGGACACGGTGGCCGCGATGGGGATGGTGAGCGACACCTTTGAGACGTCGATCACGTGGGAGCGATTCCCGGACTTCCATCGCCAGATGATGGAGTGCGCCCGCGATGCGATCGCGCGCGTGTGCGGCAAGGGCACGGTGACGTGCAGGTTCACGCATGTTTATCCGGATGGGCCGGCGCCGTACTATACGATTCTCGGGCCGGGCAAACGCGGCTCCGAGCTCGAGCAGTGGGACGAGATAAAGGCGGCAGTCTCGGACAAGCTGATCGCGCTGGGCGGAACGATCACGCATCATCACGCGGTGGGCAGGTACCATCGTCCGTGGTACGACCGCCAGCGACCGGACGGATTCGCGCTCGCGCTGAAGGCGGCGAAGAAGGCGCTCGACCCGCGCTCGATTCTTAATCCCGGTGTATTGATCGATCCGGATTGAACCGCGACCTGGAAGAACGGAGCAGAATCCTGAATCGCGCACGGCGCTGTCATAGGACCCTCACCTTCATCCTCTCCCCAACAGGGAGAGGAGACAGCGGGAGACCTAGTCGTCGATCTTTAGCTGCTTCTTGGCGGCGTCGGTCATCATGTGCGGGGTCCATGGTGGATCCCACACGATCTCGACGCTGGCGTCGTCGCAGCCGGGGATGCCGAGCAGCTTGTCCTGGATGTCCTGCGTGATCATCATGCCCATCTGACAGCCGGGCGCGGTCAGCGTCATCGTGACGTTGACGACGCGGTCGGCGATCTGCACGCCGTAGATGAGACCGAGGTCGACGAGGTTGACGGGAATCTCGGGGTCGTAGCACTCACGCAGAACTTCGTAAACGTCAGCTTCGGTCGGTGCGGGCGAATTCTCCATAGTGCAGAGTCTAGTATATAAGGGGGGTGCATGTGCGCGAAACGCGTGCGCATCCAGTGGAGGCCGACATGCCTGATAAGGAAGAACTGTACGACGAAGCGATCGACGCATACGCGGACGACAAGTTCGACGAAGCGATCGAGCTGTACAAGCAGGCGCTTGCGATCGATCCGAAGTACGTCGACGCGATTCACGGGATGACGATGTCCTACCAGGCGAAGGGCGATCTCGACGCCGCGATCGAGCTGACGAAAAAATATATCGCGCAGGAGCCGGAAGACATCCTCGCGTACACCAACCTCAGCATGTTCTATCAGAAAAAGGGGATGGTGCCGGAAGCGGAGGCGGCGGGCGCCGAGGCGCGGCGGCTCGATTGGAAACGGCAACTCAAGGAAGGAAAAAAGTAGGGCGGCGATGAAACTCAAGGACAAGGTTGTACTGATTACCGGCGGCGGCTCCGGACTCGGGCGCGAGATGGGTCTGACGTTCGCGCGCGAGGGTGCCACGATTGGCGTCAATGACATCAAGCCGGAATCGGCGCAAAACGTCGTGACGGAAATCGAGCGCGCCGGCGGCAAGGCGCGGCCGTTCGTCGCGGACGTGTCGAGCAGCGCGGCAGTGGCGAAAATGTTCGCGGAGTTCATCAGGGCGTTCGGGACGATCGACATTCTGATCAACAACGCGGGAATCGCGCGAAGTCGCGAGACGAGCGTGGCGACCCCGACTCACGAAAAGACCGACGAGGATTGGCACAAGATGCTCGCGACGCATCTCGACTCGACCTTCTACTGCACGCGCGAGGCGCTCAAGGTGATGATCCCGAAGCAGTCGGGACGCATCATCAATATGGGATCGATTGCGGGCACTACGGGGCTGGCGTTTGCGTCGGACTACTGCGCGGCGAAGGGCGGGATCATCTCGTTCACGAAGTCAGTTGCGCGCGAAGTGGTGCCGCTGGGGGTGCTGGTCAATTGCATCGCGCCGGGATTCATCGACACGCCGATGACCTCGATCATCGATGGGGAGATGCGCAAGCAGATAGAAGCGATCACGCCGATTGGGCGCTTTGGCGAGCCGAGCGATATCGCGGCGGCGGCGCTGTTCCTCGCGTGCGAGGATTCGAAATTCATGGTTGGCCAGGTGATCAGCCCCAACGGCGGCTACGTGATCTGAGCTCCGGACCTCTGCGGACTACGAGTTGCCACCATGCTGACACGGTCCGCGGGGATCCTGATTCCACTGTTCTCGATTCGCACGCGTGACGGTCTCGGACGCGGCGAGATACTCGATCTCGCGCCGATGATGGACTTCGCGTTGTCGATGGGGCATCGCGGGCTACAACTCTTGCCGTTGGACGAGACGGCTCCCGGCGATCTCAGCCCATACAGTGCGATGAGCGTCATGGCTATCGATCCGATGTACATTTCGATCAGCGGATTGCCTGGAGTCGGGCGCGTCGTGTCGGCGCGCGCGCGCGAGGCGGTCGGCAAGGCGCGCTTTGTACCGCGCGCGATCATTCGGCGGGAAAAATTCGCTTTGCTCGAGCGCGCGTATCGTGCGAGTCGTGCACGCGGCGGCCAGGACGAGAGCGCGGCACTCGACGAGTTCATAAAGGCGAACTCGTACTGGCTCGACGACTACGCTTTGTTCCGGGCGCTCAAGGAGCGCTTCAATTGGACGGATTGGGAAACGTGGCCGGCGGAAATCGTGAAGCGGGATGCGGCGGCGCTTGCGCGCGCGCGAAGCGAGCTGGCCGATTCGGTCGCGATGTACGTGTACTGGCAGTTCGCCGCGCATCGGCAATGGAGTGAGATGCGTGCATATGCGGCGTCGCACGGCGCGTTCCTCGGAGGAGACCTCGCGTTTTCGCCGCGCCGCGACAGCGCCGAGGTGTGGGCGAATCAGACCGAGTTCGATCTGACGCGCACTGTCGGTGCTCCGCCCGACGGTTTTAATCCCAAGGGACAGCGATGGGGTTTGCCGCTGCCCAACTGGAATCAGATGCGGGCCGAGGGATTCAAAGTGCTGCGCGCGCGGGCGCGTCATGCCGGCTCGCTTTACGATTTGCTCCGAATCGATCACGCGGTTGGGCTTTTTCGGACGTTCAATTTCGGTGAGGATCCGAATGCGCCGGGAAATTTCACGCCGGTAAACGAAGACGAACAGCGTCGCCAGGGCGAAGAAGTGATCGGCGTAATCAAACAGGAGGCGGGCGCGACGGAACTGATGGCGGAAGACCTGGGCACCGTGCCGCCGTGGGTGCGCGAATCGCTCACGCGGATGGGCGTGCCGGGTTACAAGGTGATGCAGTGGGAGCGCGACTGGGGGCACGGTGACGAGCCATTTGTAAATCCGAAGAACTATCCCGAACTCTCGCTCGCGACGACGGGGACGCATGACACAGAGCCGTTGACCGTATGGTGGCACGCGCAGCCGATTGGCGACCGCGAGAAGTTCGTGCGCTCGCTCGGCCTCGAAGGCAAGGTGAATCCGCGCCGGATGCTCGAGGAGTCGGCGCGCGACGCGATCCTGGAGCTGCTGTATGCGGCGCCGTCGAAGCTGGTGATCATTCCACTCCAGGATTTGTTTGGATGGAGCGCGCGAATCAATCGGCCCGGCACGACCAACGATTCGAATTGGACTTATCGGATTCCGCTGACGCTGGAGCGTATGCGTCGGAGCCGGGCGATACAGTCGCGCGTCGCAAAGATGCGGGCGATCGCAATCAACAGCGGACGATTTGTGATTCCTCCGCCGCCCCTGGCAGGCTGAGGCCGGAATAAGAAGTTGTGGCGTGCATCGGGGTTGAACTATAAGCATCACTGACTGCTGCTTCCGATCAGAAATACTCGGGGAGCAATATTTCCCGGAGGCGTCGATGGGACCACTGGAAGGAATTCGCGTACTCGATATGAGCATGGTTGTGTCGGGACCGTTCTGCACCATGATGCTCGGCGATCTCGGGGCGGACGTAATCAAGATCGAGCCGCCCGAAGGCGACGTGTCGCGCCTGTTGACCGGCAGGGAGCGCGGCGGCGTGACGGTCAGCATCCTCAATTGGAATCGCAACAAGCGCGCCATGATGCTCGACCTCAAGCAGCCCGGCGCCGCCGAAGTGTTTCTCAAGATGGCGGAGCACGCGGACGTCGTCGTGCAGAACGTGCGTCCGGGAGTCGTCGATCGACTGGGCGTTGGGTACGATGCGGTGGCGGCGCGCAATCCTAAAATCGTCTATTGCTCGATCGCCGGCTACGGATTCTCGGGGCCGTCGGTCAACAAGCCCGCTTACGATCCGATTATCCAGGGGATGGCTGGAGTGATGACTTCGCAGCGCACGCAGGGGCGGCCGCGCGCGGTAAAAAACATCCTCGGCGACAAGGTCACCGCGATGACTGCCGCAATCTCGATCCTCGCGGCGATCAACGAGGCGCAACGCAGCGGTAAAGGACAGCATCTGCAGATCGCGATGATCGACGCCGTCGCCTACTACCTGATGCCTGACACGGCGTCGCGCCACACGTATCTTCCGCACGACGCCGGAATCGCGCCGTCGATGAACACGCTCGAGCCGTTCCAGACGGCCGACGGATACATCACGATTGCGCCGCTGACGGACAAGCATTGGACTGCGATTCTCAAAGCGGTTGGCCATCCGGAATGGTTCGAAGGCGACGAGCCGCGGCCGGACCGGGTGCGGCGATCGATCAAGAGCCTGATTACGCTGTTCCCGACGCAGCCGTCGGCATACTGGCTCGAGCGGATCGAGGCGGCCGACGTTCCATGCGGTCCGGTCAACGACTACGACTCTATCTGGAACGATCCGCAGTTCGTCGCCAACGAGACGTTTTTCGAATACGAGCATCCCAAGGCTGGACGAGTGCGGGCCGTGCGATCGCCCGCGCGGTTCTCGCGCACAGAGCCCGAGTTATGGCGCCATCCGCCCGACCTGGGACAGCATACCGACGAAATTCTCGGCGAGTTTGGATTCGGCGCCGGTGAGATTTCCGAGCTGAGAGCGAATCGGATCGTCAATTGAGCCGACTCTCGATCAGCCGCGCGCTGACGTTCGCCGTATTTGCCGCCGCACTCGCAATCGTGCAGGGATGCTCGACGCAGCCTTCGTCGCCGTCGAAGCCGACCGTCGCAGCCGCCGTTCCAAGTGCGCAGCCGACGCCAACCGGAATGCCACTCGGCACGCATGCGCCGTACGCAATCGCCGCCGGTCTCGACGGCAACCTTTGGTTCACCGAATACCAAGGCGACGCGGTCGGACAGATGACCCCGTACGGCGCGACCAAGCGGTTTAAAGTCGATCCCGACGGATTCGCCGAACGAATAACCGCGGGGCCCGACGGCGCAGTCTGGTTCACCGATACGATCGGCAACCGCATCGGACGCGTCGCAGGCGACGGAAAAATCGCGTACGTCAAATTGCCTCATTCGGACAGCGGCCCTGCCGGTATCACCTCGGGTCCCGACGGCAATCTGTGGTTCACCGAGCATTCGGGCAATCGCATCGGGCGGCTCAGTACCACCGGTACTTTGACTGAGATCGAACTGCCGAAGGGCACGGGCCCCGCGGAAATCGTCGCCGGCAGCGACGGCAACTTGTGGTTTGCCGAGGACGAGGTGAATCGCATCGCGCGCGTCACCGACGGCGGCAAGGTCAAGGAATTCCAAATCCTGCTGCCCGAGAGCCGGCCCGCGATGATGACGCTCGGCGCCGATGGCGCCGTGTGGTTCACGCAACCGCATGCCGACAAAGTCGGTAAAATTACGCCCGGCGGCTATATCACGGAGGTCGCGCTGCCCGCGGGCGGAGTGCCGCTCGGAATCGCGGCGGGCTCCGACCGGAACCTCTGGGTGACGGTGGTTCGCGCGCCGGTTATTTATCGAGTGACGCCGAAGGGCGATATCACGCCGTTCCCGATGCCCGCGAAATCGATGGCGACCTTCATCACGGCCGGACCCGACGGCAACCTGTGGTTCACGGAGCCCAACGGCAAGGTGGGACGCATTACGACGTCGGGCGACGTCACAGAATTCGTTTTCTCGAATCCGTACGACGAGGATAAGTGAGCGTGCTCGCGCCGGCGTGACGGGCGTCGTTGCGCGCGCTGTTCCGCGCGCCGAGTTTTGCGCTATAAGCGCACTATACGAACCAAAACGCTGTGCGCGTTTGGATTCCGGCATTATGCCGCAAGGGAGATTTGACCGATGGGCAAGCTCGACGGAAAAGTAGCCGCCATCACCGGCGGCGGTCGCGGTATCGGCCGCGGCATCGCGAGGGCATTCGCCGCGCAGGGATGCGCAGTGGTCGTCAACGATCTTGGCGTCACGGTAGCGGGGCAGAAGGAAACGCAATCGCCCGCCGACGACGTAGTCAAGGAAATCAAGGGCGGCGGCGGCAACGCAGTTTCCAATCACATGGATATCGCGACGGTCGAAGGCGGCGAGGGCCTCGTCAACCAGGCGATCAAGGAATTCGGCAAGCTCGATATCCTGGTTAACGTCGCCGGCATCCTGCGCGACCGCATGATCTTCAACATGTCGGAACAGGAATGGGACGACGTGATCCGCGTGCACCTGAAGGGGCACTACTGCACGATCAAGCCGGCGTCGGCGCATATGCGCGAGCGCAAGTACGGCAGGATTATAAACTTCTCGTCGAACTCGGCGCTCGGCAGTCCCGGCCAGCCCAACTATGCAGCTGCCAAGGCGGGAATCCTCGGGCTGACCTACTCGAGCGCGAACTCATTGCACAAGTACGGAATCACGGTGAATGCGATCATGCCGGGCGCGTCGACGCGCATGACCGATACGATTCCCGCGGGCAGAATGCCGGGCGCAACGGGAATCCCGCAGTCGGACAAGGTCGAGGGCACGCCGCGCGATCCAGCCAACGTCGCGCCGATCGTCGTATTCCTCGCCAGCGACGACGCCGCCAACGTCACGGGGCAATGCTTCGGCGCTTCGGGCTTCCGTATCATGCGCTATCGGCACATCGTTGCCGACAAGGTGCTGTACAACAACGGCCCGTGGAACATCGATGAACTGTTCGAGCGCCTCAAGAACACGCTGATGGCCGATCTCAGCCAGCCCCGCATGTAATGAAGGCTTAGGTTGCCCGCCGTCAATGCCCTCGCGGCGTTGCGGCGGGCGGTTCAGTTCGAAAAGCTCGCGTTAAGAAATTTGATTACGTGCGAAGTGTATCCGGCAGGATCCTCGAACAGTGCGTCGCCGTGACCCGCGGACGGCACCGTCCACATCCGCGCGTTGAAGCCGGCCGAGGCGAGGATAGCCTGGCCGTCCGCCAGAGGAGTCACCTGATCGTCGCGATTCTGAATTATCAGCAGCGAGCAGGAGCCAAGGCTGGCTGCGTCTGTCTCCGGCGAGATCTGGTCGAGCTTGCGGCCGAACCAGAACTGCGCTTCCCACATCACCGTGCTCAGGAACGCCGGATTCAATCCGGACATCGACGGACTGCGCATGAACAGCCGCTCCAGGTTCGCGTAGGAACTGTCGGCGACGATCGCGGTGAAGACCGGCTGCTCGGCCTGCGCCATGATCGCGCCTGCCGCGCCCTCTGAGATTCCGAGCGCGGCGATCTTCGTGAAGCCGTCGTCCATCAGCGTGCGCGCGGTCGCGAGCGCGAATTTGCGCTTGAGCATCCCCCAGTTGATTCCATATTTGGGATCGTTGGCGCTGTACACCGCGACCACGGTGTAACCTGCCCCCAGCAGAAACTTGACGTAGGGAATCATCGCCGTTTCAGGCGCTCCCGCCGGCGGGACGATCACCACAACTTCGCGGCGCTTGCCGGGAAAATACCATCCCACCACGCTGACCTGGTGATGGGCGATACCGTCTTCTTCGACCACGCCGCAGTCCAATCGTTCCGGCTCGACGCCGACTGCGCGTCCGACGTCTGTTATCGAGCCGCGCTTGAACTGCGGAACGTGTTGTCCGAACGCGTTCTCGCCGCCGCGCCTGAGAAAGTCGGGGTACCTTAATGAGCGCGCGACAAAAAAGCCGGCTCCGACCCACAGCAGGATTGGGACGCCCAGCAGGATCGCGCCGATGCCGAAGATGCGCCGTGGTCGGCGCTTGGGCGCAGTCGGCGGTGATTCTATTGGGCCACTCATTCGTTATGCTTTTGCACGATTAAGCACGTCATCGCAAGCATTGTGCAGATTATCTATGCATGCCAGCTTTGTGCGACGCAACTACCCGTCTCAACGACCGCCGTCGCAATCGTACTTGTGAGCGGATCATTCGCCACTTATGCTGCGTCACAGGAAGGCGACGCAGATGTCTGATTGGGAGCCCGATCTTTACAACCGCTTTCGCCGCTACCGCGCGGAGCCGGTCGCGCATATTTTGTCGCGCCTGCAACTTGGCGACAGCGAAAAAATAATCGATCTGGGATGCGGCTCGGGCGAAAACACATTTGAACTCGCGCAGCGGAGTGCGCACGGATCTGCCCTCGGCGTCGACGGTTCACCCGCCATGATTGAGGCGGCGCGCAAACTGCTCGAGGCGGAGCCGGCCGAGCTCGAACGTCGCGTCTCATTCGAGTTGCTCAACCTTGCCGATTTTCGCGCCGACCGCGCATACACGCTGATCTTCTCGAACGCCGCCTTTCAATGGATTCCCGACCATCGCGCGCTGTTCGCTGCATGCTTCGAAGCGCTCCGCCCGGGTGGAACGATCGTCGTGCAGATGCCGGCCAACGAGACTGAAACGGCGAAGGTGGAAGTCGGCAAGCTCGCGCGCGAGGCGCCGTGGAACACGATGCTGGGCGGGCGCGAGCGAGCGTTCCACGAAGAGCCGCCGGAGTTTTACGCTGCGATGCTGGCGCGGCTCGGCTACGATCGCATCGACTGCTATCACCTGACGTTTCACCATCCGATGGATCGTCCCGCCGACGTCGTCCAATGGTACCGGTCGACCGGGCTGCGGCCTTTCCTCGACGCGCTGCCGAAAGATCGTCATGACGAGTTTCTGGCTCAGCTGACCACTCGTCTCGACGCCGCTTACGGCACAACCGGCGCGATGACGTTCGACTTCAAGCGGCTGTTTATCTGGGGCCGTCGGCCGGGACCGTAGATGGCTCGCGCGCGCAATCGTATCGCGCTCGTCGCGCATGGCGGCGCCGGTAACGCAGGCCCGGGTGCGGAGCGTCCGGAGCGCCGCCGCGCGATGATGGCGGCGATGCGCGTCGGCGCCGGCATTCTGCGCGCCAAGGGCAGCTCTCTCGAGGCGGTCGTCGCAACAGTCGCCGCGCTCGAGGATCATCCGCTGTTCAACGCCGGTTACGGCTCGCTGCTCAACTCCGAGGGCAACGTCGAGATGGACGCATCGGTGATGTTCGCCGAGCCCGTTCCTGCAGAAGCGATAGCTGGCGGCAAACGCTCCGCTCGAACTCACTCCCATGACGCCGATTACACCGTCTCGGCCGGTGCAGTTGCCGTGGTCAGCCGCGTGCGAAATCCGATCATGCTCGCGCGCGCCATTATGGAACATTCGCCGCATATCCTGATGGCGGGACCCGGCGCGGAAAATTTCGCGCGCAAGGTCGGCATCCGCCTCGTACGGCCCGAGGAAATGGTGACCGAGCGCGCGCGCGAACGATGGCGCGCGCGCAGGCAGCAGAGTGAGATGCTGGACGCTCAGGCCGCCGCGCGCGCCGCTCTTGGCGGCCACGGGACGGTCGGCGCGGTGGCCGTCGATCTCGATGGCGCAATCGCGGCCGCGACCTCGACCGGGGGCGTCCCTGGCAAACTCTTCGGACGCGTCGGCGACTCCGCACTGATCGGCGCGGGCACATTCGCGCATGCGTTCGGCGGCGCGTCCGCGACCGGGCAGGGCGAGGCGATCATCCTGACGGCGCTGTGCCGGGAAGCAGTGCTGGCGCTGGCCGACGGCTCGCCGCAAGCGGTCGCGCGCGAGGCAATCCTCGAAATGATCGATGCGACCGGCGCGGAAGCCGGGATTATCCTCGTCGACCGCCGCGGCAGAATCGGTTACGCGCACAACGCCGCGTCGATGCAGGTGGCGAAGTACGATCTCGTGGGCGGACTAAGTCATCTCTGGCTGGAGCCAATCGCCGCGGCCCGCCGTCCGTGACTCTGGAGCATCGCGATACTCCCGCGCCTGCGAGTGGCGCTGCTCTGCGACCCACGACACTTGCGATCGCCGCGTTGTTTGCCTTCATCGTTCTCGTTCAGGGAATCAGCGCGCCGTTTGAGAAGGACGCGGAACCTCAATCGGCCGAATGGATTCAAAGCATCGTGCGCGACGGTCACTGGCTGATTCCGCACGACGCGTACGGCTACACCGATCGCAAGCCACCGCTGTTCTACTGGCTCTCTGCACTCGTCGCCGACGCGACGGGGGGCATCGTCGACGAGGTTCGCGCGCGCGCTGTGTCGGTTGTGGCTGGCACCGCGCTCGCAGTCGCAGTGTTCGCATGGACCGTCGCCAACGTCGGCGCGTCCGAGGGATGGCTCGCCTTTCTCTTCATGCTCGGCACTTACGGCTTCGCGTCGCGCGCGACCGAAGCGCTGACCGACATGCTACTCACGTTTCTGCTATTTGCCGCGTATTGTGCGATTTATCCGCCGCTCGAAGCGCCGACATCGTCCGGTTTTACGCGCAGGATTTTCGTCGGCGCGATGCTCGGACTCGGGATATTGACCAAGGGCCCGGTCGCGATTGTGCTGTGCGCGCTCGCCGTGACGATCTTTCTCCTAATCGAGCGCCGCAATCCGGTCGCGATGCTTCGTGAGCGATGGCCGTGGCAGGTCGTCGCGATCGCGGTCGCAATCGGCGCGCTCTGGTACGTGCCGGCAACGATCGTCGGTGGGCACAAGATCGTGCGGATCATCTTCGCGGAAAACTTCGGCCATTTCATGCCGGCAAGGCTCGGCGGTACCGGCGAGAGCTACCGCCCTTTCTATTACATAGCCACCCGTTTAATCGGCAGTGCGCTCCCGATGACGCTGCTGATCCTGCCGGCTGTTCTAGCCTTTTACACGAGCGAGATTGCGCCCGAAAAGCGCCAGGCCGTGATCTACCAGATCAGTATGTCGGTCGCCGTACTGCTGTTTTTTTCCCTCGCGAGCGTCAAGCGTGACGACTACATCCTGCCCGCACTCCCCGGAATCGCAATCCTGTGCAGTTCCGTGTTCACCCTGAACGTTCGAGGCGCCGCGTCAAAGCTGCGCGACTTAGTCGTCGCGCTGTTCGTGCTGAGTCCGATCTTGTTGTTTGTTTTCCTTCTGTTCGTTCCCCTCCACGCACACGCAAATCTTCAATCAAGCGACGCGGCCTATAACTCAATCCTGCAGGCCGAGCTCCGTGAGCGCCGGGGCGGAGTTGTCGGTGTAGCGCTAATCTGGATTGTCGGGCTCGGGGTCGCGATTTTTGCTTTGATCCGGCGAAACGCAGTTGCATCCGCGGCCGCCTTTGGCGGCGTTGCTATTGGGTTCAGTCTGTTTTGGACCGCGACCCTGCGACCGGCAGTGGCTCAAGCGCGCAGCCTGAAAAGTTTCGTGCCTATCGTCGCGGACCACGTCAAAGCCGACCAGTTATGCATCCTGAGCGGCATCAACTACGAGCTCTCTTACTACTACGGCTCCGCCGTACCCGACCTCACAAACCAGAAATGCGCCTACCTGATCACGACACCACGCGAGCTTGACGCCATGACGCCCGAATATCGCGCCCGCCTCAAACCCGTCGCGAAATCCAACCTGATCGGCGGCGGCGGACCGCCCGCCCTATTTGAAATTTCCCGCGAAGCCGCTAAATAAGACTCAATGCCTGACCGCGCCGAACAAGCCGAACACGCGATGAGCGCGCTGATGCGCTTCGTCGTCTCCCTAATCATCCCAATCTGGGCTCTCTCAATGCTCGCGCTCGGCGTCGAATACCGCTCAGTTTGGTGGCTTGGAACGGGGCTGGCAGTCGGCGCAGTAGGACTCCTGCTGCTCGTAGGCAATCCGCTGGCGAGCTCCGTCCTCGACGTACGCGAACGCTGGCGCCGCTGAGGAGGCGCTTAATTGCGGGCGTGCTCCCGGCAGGATATTCTTTAGATCCGATGCCGATTTTTGAGTACGAATGCGCGCGATGCGGGCTCGTCAGCTCTCATGTCGTGATGGGCTCGAAGCGCCGGCGCGAGCGCCTGGGCTGCCCGCAGTGCAAATCGGCGCGGATGCGGCGCGTGATGTCGTCGTTTGCGGTGGTAGAGAGCGAGGCGTCGCGGCTGTCGAGTTTCGACGCGTCGAAACCGCGCGACGATTCCTTCTATCGCGACTCGCGCAACGTTGGAATGTGGGCGAAGAAGCGGGCCAAGGAGATGGGCGTCGATCTCGGATCGAAGTTCGAGGCGACGGTCGAGAAAGCTCGCAGCGGCAAGCTGATCAAGGAGATGACCTGAACTGCTATGGCGGCTGACAACAAGGATCGGTTGGGCGTTAAGCTGCACGACGTCGAGGCGGCGCGTGAAAATCAGTGGGCACGGAAGCGCGACGAAGAGTTGCTCGAGAAAATGCGCGAGCGCCTGCACCATCACGCGTGCCCCGAATGTAAGGATTTCCTGGTAGCAAAAACTGAGAAAGGCGTCGACATGCACGCGTGTCCGCACGGGCATGGCGCGTGGCTCAATGAGAGCGAATTGAAGACGGTTCTGAAGAATCACAAAGCAGGTTAGCATCGCGAGGATTTGAATTAAGCCTTGCTTAAGCGAAAACGTCCACCGGAGAAGCGATCCTTCTTGACAGCTTAGTCCAGTCCAACTAATGAGGACTCGGTAACATCACATGTATCTTAATTTTGGCGTGCCATTGGCCCTGACGATCATCGGCATCGGCTTCGTGGCGCTGATGTTCGGGCTGCAGAAGCTGCTCGCGCCGCAAAATCCGTACGATCGAAAGCTGATTCCGTACGAATGCGGCGAACCACCGACCGGGCGCGCCTGGATTAATTTCAACGTCCGCTTTTACCTGATCGCGTTGATTTTCGTGGTGTTCGAGGTCGAAGTCGCATTCGCTTATCCGATAGCGGCCGTTTACCTCGACTGGGTGCGCTCGGGCCGCCGCCTCTACGCGCTCAGCGAAATTTTAGTTTTCCTGCTGATCCTGTTCGTCGGCCTGGTTTACGTTTGGGTCAAGCACGACCTGGAATGGATTAAGAAGGTACCGGTCGAGGACTGAGGTTTATCTTATGCCCCTGTTGAATACGCTTCCCGATTACGTCTTGACCACCAAGACGGACGAGCTGCTGAACTGGATGCGCAAATCGAGCATCTGGTACATGCTGTTCGGCCTCGCTTGTTGCGCGATTGAGCTGATGCATACGGGCGGCCCGCGCGCCGATATCGATCGTTTCGGTGCGACACCGCGCGCGTCGGCCCGCCAGTCGGACCTGATGATCGTGGCCGGCACCTTGACCTTGAAAATGGCGCTGCGCACGCGGCTGCTTTACGATCAAATGCCCGATCCGAAGTACGTCATCTCGATGGGCTCGTGCGCCAGCTGCGGCGGCCTGTTCCAGCTTGCGTACTCGGTCTGCGACGGCGTCGACAAGATCCTGCCGGTCGATGTGTACGTTCCCGGATGTCCGCCGCGGCCCGAGGCCTTGACCGAGGGCCTGCTCAAACTGCAGGAAAAAATCATGACGGAGCGCTGGCTGGTGCGTGCGCCCAACGGCAACGGCAAGCAGATCGAAGCCGCCTGAGAGATGGAGTCGCTGCAAATACTCGAGCGGGTCAAGAGCAAGTTCGGCGATCGAGTGCTGGAACTCTCCGACAAGAAGCCGGATCCTTTCGTCGTCCTTGACCCGAAGGCGATTGTCGAGGTCGGGCGTTTCATGAAGGAAGACCCCGACTTGGCGATGGACTGCCTGTCCAATGAGAGCGGCGTCGATTACAAGGACCGCATCGAGGTCGTCTATCACCTGTTCTCGTATCCGCATCGGCATGGCGCGGTGCTGAAAGTTAAGCTGCCGCGCGAAAATCCAGCCGTCGAGACGCTCGAGGGTGTGTGGAAGTCCGCCAACTGGATGGAGCGCGAAATATTCGACCTGCTCGGCGTCAACTTCGAAGGACACAGCGACATGCGGCGAATCCTGATGCCGGAGGACTGGATCGGTCATCCGCTGCGCAAGGATTTCGTCGAGCCCGCCGAGTATCACGGAATCTCAACCGTTAGAGAGAGCCCGATCATCAGGCTCGACACCAAAAAGAAATGAGTACGCTGCACACCGAAGAAATGACGCTCAACATGGGCCCGCAGCATCCGTCGACGCACGGCGTGTTGCGCTTCGTGGTCCGCGCCGACGGCGAAGTGATGCGCGAGGCGATCCCGGACGTCGGCTATCTGCATCGCTCGATCGAAAAGATTGCGGAAAAGGTCGGCTACCACGGCTTCATGCCGTATACCGATCGCGTCGACTACGTGTGCGCGATGTTCACCAACCAGGGTTGGGGCATGGCATGCGAGAAGCTCGCGGGAATCGAAGTGCCGCATCGCGGCGAGTACTGCAGGGTGATCGCGGCCGAGTTCAACCGAATCGCATCGCATCTGCTGTCGGTCGGCGCGATGGCGATGGATATCGGCGCGGTGACGCCGTTCACGCATGCGATTCGCGAGCGCGAGATGATCAACGATCTGATCGAGGAGCTGTGCGGCGCGCGGCTCACCTTCAACTACATGCGAATCGGCGGCGTGGCGTGGGATTTGCCGCCCGGATGGCGCGAGAAGGCGCTCGCGTATCTCGATCATTTCGATCCCATCCTCGAGGAGTACAACGCGCTCATCTCGTGGAACAAAATTTACATCGAGCGGCTGGCCAACGTCGGAGTGATCACGCCCGAAGAGGCGATTAACTACAATCTGGTCGGACCGAATTTGCGCGCGTGCGGAATCAAGTGGGACATCCGTAAGGACATCCCCTATTCGGTGTATCCCGAGTTCGAGTTCGACGTGCCGATTGGCGACGGACATTGGGGCAAGCTCGGCGACTCGATGGATCGCTACGTGGTGCGGATTCGCGAGATGGCGGAGTCGTCGAAGATACTGCGCCAGGCGCTGCAGAAGATTCCGGCCGGGCCGGTGCTCGCGAAGGTCGCGCGCAATTTCAAGCCACCGGCCGGAGAATGCCAGATTCGGCTCGAGAGCGGACGCGGCGACATGGGATGGTACGTCGTCAGCGACGGCACCGGGTATCCGTGGCGGGTGCACGTCCGCACCGGATCGTTCGCGGCGATGGGCATCATCCAGAAGCTGAGCGCGGGACTGATGATCGCGGACCTCGTCACGCTAATCGCAAGCCTCGACGTGATCGCGCCGGAGATCGATCGCTAATCTTCGATGGAAACGCTGGTACAAAATCTGATCGCGTCGGGCGCGTTCGGCAAGAACGCCTCGCCGCACATGGTCGCCGCGCTGGTCGTGTTCATCATGAGCGCAGTGGTTTTTCTCGGCGTCGCGTTTCCGTTCGCCGGAATCGTGAGCTGGGCCGAGCGCCGCGTGTGGGCGCGAATCCAGTCGCGCGTAGGTCCGAACCGCGTCGGTCCGCAGGGATTTCTACAGTGGCTGGCTGACGGCGTGAAACACGTCTGCAAGGAAGACATTATTCCCGACGAATCAGACGCGCCGCTGTTCAAGATGGCGCCGTATCTCGTGATGCTGGCATTCACGCTGCCGTGGGCGGTGATGCCGTTCTCGTCGTCGCTGATACTCGCCGACCTGAACGTGGGCATCCTCTATATGACGTCGGTCACCGCGCTCACAGTAGTCGGCGTCCTGATGGCGGGCTGGGCGTCGAATGACAAGTGGTCGCTGATCGGCGGAATCCGCTCGGCTGCGCAAATCGTCAGTTATGAAATACCGGCGGGCCTGTCGATTTTCCCGGTCGTGCTGATGACCGGCACGCTGTCGATGCAGGGAATCATCCGCGCACAAGGCTGGGCGCCGCAGCATTGGTTCCTGTTCGCGAATCCGTTCACGTTCGTCGCGGCCAACATCCTCTATATATCGGCGCTGGCCGAAGGTAACCGCACGCCGTTCGATTTGCCCGAAGCCGAGTCGGAATTGGTCGCAGGCTTCGCGACCGAGTACAGCGGCATGCGCTACCTGTTCTTCTTCATGGCGGAATGGGGCAACCTGTTCATCATCGGCGCAATCATCGCCACGTTGTTCCTCGGCGGCTGGCAATTCCCGCACGTGACTAACAACGTCATCGCGATGAACATCCTTCAGGCGATTACCTTCAACGTCAAAGTACTATTCCTCGTGTTCGTATCGATGTGGATACGCGCGACGTTGCCGCGAGTGCGTATCGATCAGCTAATGACTCTCTGCTGGAAATACTTCGTGCCGATCTCGTTTGTGAATATGATCGGGACCGCGGTGTGGGTAGCTATTTGGCCCGACGGCAACGCCGCAATGGGATATATAATGTTAGCCGCCGCCATCGCGCTGGCGGCAGTGTTTACTCAGCGGGTTGTATACTATCTCCGGCGTTCACGGATGGAAGTATACTTCAATCCGACTATATAGAGGCTATTGATGGGCGCGGTTTCGGAATACGTAACTAATATAAAAGATGCCGTCACGAGCATCTTCGAAGGCATGGCGGTGACCGCGTCGCACTTCATGCGCAAGCCGTACACGGTCCAATACCCGGATAGGATGCCGGTCCGCGTGCAGGACACGCTGCCGTTCCGCTACCGCGGAATCCTCGAAGTCGATCTCGAAATCTGCACCGGATGCCTGGCCTGCGAGCGCGCCTGCCCGATCGATTGCATTGTCATCGTGGTCGACAAGGACCCGCAGACGCGCCAAATGCTGCTGTCGCAGTTCGACATCGACATCGCAAAGTGCATGTACTGCGGGCTCTGCAGCGAACCGTGCCCGACCGGCTCGATCCATCACACTACCGAGTTTGAGGGCGCCGACTATTCGCTCGAGAGCCTGATTCGCCGCTTCGTCAAGGATCCGGTGATTGCGTACAAGCCCAAGAAGGGCCCCGAGACCGATACGCAAATCGCGCCGATCCTGAATCGCGGCATGACTTACCTCGATCAATGGGCGCAGCCCGGCGGCGAAAAGCCGGTTGAAGAAGAGCCGTCGTAGCGCGCGCGCCGGCCGCATCGCGGGGAGAGTATGCTCGCTCAGGTAATATTCTATGCGCTGGCCGCGTTGACCGTCGGTTCGGCGATGTTAGTAGCGTTCTCGCGCAACATAGTTTATTCGACATTCGCCTTGCTCGGCGCGTTCATGGGCGTAGTAGGTATTTACATTCTGCTCGCCGCTGACTTCGTCGCGATGGTCCAGTTGCTCGTCTACGTCGGCGGAATTCTGGTACTGACTATCTTCGCCGTGATGCTCACGGCAGGAATCGGCGACGTGACGGTATCGAATCGCGCCGTCGGAACGAGCACCGCGATCTTCACAGTAGGTATTGCCGGTCTGGTGATGTTGTACGCGATCGCGCGGACCCAATGGCATCAGGCGGCGGCAGTCTCGCTCGCGCCGACGACCTACGGGATAGGAAATGCGTTCCTGGGCGAGTACGTGCTGCCGTTCGAGGTCGCGTCGCTGGTGCTGTTGGCCGCGCTAATCGGCGCAATAGTAATTTCGCGCCACGAGGCGAGGGAGTAGGGGAGCGGGAGAGTCGCGATGGGCGGGGGAATAACGCTTAACCATTTCCTGGTGCTTAGCCTGATCGTATTTTCGCTCGGTCTGTTCACGGTTCTGACGCGGCGCAACGCGATCGGAATCCTGATGGGCGTCGAACTGATTCTCAACTCCGCCAATATCAACTATCTTGCGTTCTCGTTTTACGGCGGTGGCAAATACGACGGCCAGATTTTCGCGATTTTCGTAATCATGCTGGCAGCCGCTGAGGCGGTGATTGGATTGGCTGTAGTGCTGGCGATTTATCAGAACTTCAAAACGATTGACGTCGATGCGACCGAGTCGCTGCGTGGATAGCTGAACGATGGATCATCCGCTTCAGGTTACGTTCATTCGACTAATCGTGGCGCTGCCGCTTATGGGCGCGGCGATCGCCTTCCTTCTCGGCGCGCGCCTGCAGAAGATGTTCGGCAAGCGCATCATCGGTTTGATTGGATGCGGCGTCGTCATCCTGGCGTTCATCCTCGCGGCGCGGGCGTTTTTCGTGATGCTCCAGATGCCACCGGAAAATCGCTTCATGCTCGACGACCTATGGAAATGGTTCGACGTCGGCGGACTTAATCTCGACATCGCGTTCTGGCTCGATCCGCTGTCGATGATGATGGTGCTGATAATCACCGGCGTCGGCGGCCTCATCCATATTTATTCGACCGGCTACATGCACGACGACGACGGCTTCTGGCGCTTCTTCGGATGGCTCAACCTCTTCACCTTCGCGATGCTGGTGCTGGTGCTCGGCGACAACATGTGGCTGATGTTCGTCGGCTGGGAAGGCGTCGGGCTGTGCTCGTTCGCGCTGATCGGGTTCTGGTACAAGGTGCAGGCGAACACCACTGCCGGCAACAAG